>Ga0256406_1001118_pt1 | contig 44437 bp, 37 predicted proteins | sample RumenRJG_03DNA_FD_185986 | JGI IMG/M metagenome (GOLD analysis project Ga0256406, IMG submission 185986) | Bovine rumen microbial communities from Lethbridge, Alberta, Canada - RJG_03 | ecosystem: Host-associated > Mammals > Digestive system > Stomach > Rumen | place: Canada: Alberta | collected... | reverse complement strand
CGCACGTGGAGAGCGAGGCGGAGGCGGAGCGCTTCATCCAGGAGGTGCGGGCTCGGCACCATGACGCCAGGCACAACGTACCGGCGTGGATTCTGGCGGACGGGCGCGAGCGGTGCTCGGACGACGGAGAGCCGCAGCGCACGTCTGGCATGCCGACGCTGGAGGTGCTTCGTGGCGCCGGCCTGCAGAACGTGTGCTGCGTAACGACGCGCTACTTTGGCGGGACGCTCCTGGGGCCGGGCGGCCTGGTGCGGGCGTACACCGCCGCGGCTCAGAACGCGGTCACGGCTGCGCGCGAGGCGGGGCAGATCGTGACGATGACCATGGTCACGAAGGTGACGTGCGTCATTCCGTATTCCGCGTACGGCCGGGTGGAGCGGCTCGTGGCCGACTGCCGGGGAAAGGTGCACGACACGGTGTTTGCGGAGGACGTGCAGATGAACTGCGTGTTCGTGACGGGCGACGAGGTAGCGTTCACGTCCGCGATGCTGGAGCTCGCGAACGGCGAGGACCTGTGCCGCGTGGGCGAGCCCACGTTTGCAGAGTTCTAGCGGCCGAGCAGGTGGAGCGCGGGTGCAAGAAGATGCGGTCGCGCCCGGGGACGCATCGGTCGCGCGCGGCTAGAACGTAAGCCCGCGCGCCAGAAGGTCCCGCTCGAGCGCGCCCGCGTCCGTGAAGAGGTGAGCGTGCATGCCGGCCGCACGCGCGCCGCGCACGTTGTCCGCGTTGTCGTCCACGAAGAGACAGCGCGCGGGGTCGAGCCCGTACTCGCCAGCAAGCATGTGGTAGATGCGCGGGTCCGGCTTCATGAGGCGCACGAACGAGGACACGAGCCAGCCGTCCATGTGCGAGAACGCGGGAATCGAGTCCTTGAACGCCATGAAGCTCGTCCCGGCGTTCGAGAGCAGGTAGCAACCGTAGCCGGCACCGTGCAGGCGCGCCACCAGCTCGTTTGTGCCCGGGACGACGGTGCGGTGGCGCCACCAGCCGTGCAGGCACTCGTGCAGCGCGCCGTGCAGGCGCTCCGGCAGGAGCTCGCGAGACACGCGCTCCATCGTGTCCTCGTCGATCGCGCCTGCGTCCAGAAGCGCCCAGGACGGATGCGAGAAGAGCGCGGCGTCAAGGGCCCGCGCGTCGTCCTCGCACGAGGTGAACTCCCGGGTGAACTCGATGCCGCTAAAGCGCATGAGCACGCCGCCCATATCGAATATCACGTTTTGGATGGCGGCCTCGGCCGAGAAAGGCGCGTCCTTCTCGCCCGTGGCGTTGCCAACGCTTGAGCCTGCCATGATGCCTCCTTGTGGGAGCGGCCGCCCCTAGGGACGGCCGCGCTAACAAATGCCTTTGGGTGCCTGTGGGATCGGCGCCTTGTGCGTGCGGGACGCTAGTCCCTCGTGCCGAGGGCGTGGCAGATGTTGCTCCACGGGGCGACGTCCTCCACGGGCGCCTCGTCCCACAGCTTCAGGACGTCTGCGGGCACGAACTCGCGGCGCACGTCGACCTCGCCGCCGTACAGGCGGAACCAGTCGGCGCTCATGACCAGGTAGCCGTCCTTGCCCTGGTCCTTGCCCCAGCTGTTCTCGATGCGCCACGCCTTGGGCTGGCCGTCGGCGTCCAGCTCGACGCCCTGGAAGCACATGGCGTGGGTGAGGCTGGTCTCGCGCGCGTCGATCATGTCGGCGCGGGTCATGGAGAGGTCGACGCCAAACAGGCCGTTCAGGTCCTCGCCGTCGAGCGACAGCACGTACTTGAAGTCCTCGATGTTGCGCGGGAACTCCTGCATGACGTCGCACGCCATGGCGCACGGGACGCCGGCCCTCAGGCTCGCGATGGCCGCCTGCTCAAGCGCCTGCGGCTCCACGTTCAGCACGCGGATGGGCGTGCCGCCCTGGACGGAGTCCGTGAGCGTGAGGTGGTACGCGTGGCCGCACGGGCGCGACTCGCCGGGCATGGAGACGAGGGCGACGTAGTCGTCGGGGTCGGCGGGCACGTAGCGCTCGGCGAACTCGAGCGGCGTGATGCCGAGGTCGCGGATGACCTGCGAGGCGCGGGACTCGTCCTTCTCGCCCTGGGCGTCGCCGTCGGCACCGTCCGTCGCGGGCTTCGGCGCGGGCTCGATGGGGGAGAGCTTTGCCGCGTCCGCCTTGCAGTTCTTGCCGACCTTCATCACGAAGTCGAACGTGACGGGCGGCTCGCCCAGGCACGTCGCGAGCAGCTGGTGCACGTCGGCCAGCATGTCCTGCTTTGCGGCGCGTAGCTCTGCTTCTGGGGCCCCGTCCTTGTGCATGCGGCGCAGCGTGAACGCGTCCTTGCGCACCAGGCGCTCGAGCTGGGCGTTCATCTGGCTGGAGTTCTTGGTGCACGCGGTCTCGGGCATGGCGTACTTCGGGACGATGCCCCACTTGCGCACGACGTTCATCGCGAACGAGTAGTAGCCGCCGTCTCCCATGCCAAAGTCGAGCACGTGGCAGACCTCGCGGGAGTCTTCCGGCAGGTCCGCGGTCTGGATGACGTACTCGAGCGCGGAGTTCGCCTTCTCGAGCTTGTCGTAGAACATGCCAAACGCCTGGCTGAACTCGATCGTGTCCACGTCGAGGAAGGTCATGGTGTCGTGGCGCAGCGCGTTCATGGCGCTGAAGAACCAGCAGCGGCCGCTCTGGCGCTGGTTCGTGACCTCGGCGGTCTTGGGGACGGTCACGCCAAACGTGTCGCTGTACGTGCGCATCTTTGTGGTGTCGCGTGCGGCGGCCATCACGTTCGCGGACGTGACGGCGTTCCTGGCGACGCGGTTTGCGCGATCCGCGCCAAACGCGGCGTTGCGCTCCTGCGCCCATGTGGTGTCGACGCTGAGTGAATCCTTGCTCATGTGTCTCCTCACATAGATAGAGAGTTGGTTTTGACCATACGAGAATAGCACCATGCCGCCCGAACGCGTTCCGTGGCGCCGCCATGTCGCTATACTGGCATGTAGATGCCCCAGCACAGCCGCAGAGAGGTCCGCCATGTCCCGACGCTTCGAAGACGTTGCCTATGAGCTTCCGGAGTTTGGCCGCAAGGTGATCCGGGCGCTTGAGGACGCTGGGTTCGAGGCATGGGCCGTGGGCGGTTGGGTGCGCGACGCCCTGCTGGACGCCCCCTCGCACGACGTGGACGTCACGACGTCGGCGCACTGGCGGGATGTCGAGAAGATCCTGACGTCGTGCGGGTACGCGGTCCATAGGACGGGGGTCGCCCACGGCACGATAACCGCCGTGGTCGAGGGCGAGCCCGTGGAGGTGACCACGTACCGCGTGGAGGGCGACTACACGGACCACCGCCACCCGGACGAGGTGCGCTTTGTGGACGACATCCGCCTTGACCTGGCGCGCAGGGACTTTACCGTGAACGCCATCGCCTACCACCCCAAGCGCGGGATCCTGGACCCGTTCGACGGCCGCGGCGACCTGGGACGCGGCCTCATTCGCGCCGTGGGCGACCCGCGCCGCCGCTTCGAGGAGGACGCGCTGCGCGTGCTGAGGGCGGTGCGCTTCGCGTGCCGCCTGGGCTTCGACATAGAGCCCCAGACGCAGCGGGCGCTTCTTGAGTGCGCGGACGGCCTGGAGGACATCGCGAGCGAGCGCATAGGGCAGGAGCTGGACGGCATCGTGCGCACGGGACGCATGGGATGGGCCCTCATGAACGAGGCGGAGGTCCTGGGCGAGGCCATACCGGAGCTCGCGGCCATGGCCGGCTTCGACCAGCACAGCCCGTACCACGCCTACGACGTGCTCGAGCACACGGCGCGCGTCTGCATGGCGGTCGAGGAGTTCACCGGGGGCATGGCCTCGCCCGCGCTCAGGTGGGCGGCTCTTCTCCACGACGTGGCGAAGCCCGTGACCTTCACCCAGGACGACGCCGGCCAGGGACACTTCTTCGGCCATCCCAAGGTGGGCGCCCCCATGTGCGAGAAGATCATGCGTCGGCTGGCGCTTCCCGGCGAGCTCGTCGTGCCCACGCGCACGCTCGTGCGGCTGCACGACCACTACGTGAAGCCCACGCGCCGCTCCGTCCGCCGCACGCTGCTGAAGTTCGAGAACGCGTGCCCGGGCCGCGCGGAGGCGCTCACGTTCGCGCTGCTCGACCTCAAGCGCGCGGACGCGGTGTCCAAGGTGGACCGCGTGGCGGGCTACGCCGTGGAGCTCGACAAGATATCCGCGGTGCTCAGGCGCGTGATCGCGGACGAAGAGGCGTTCCGCATGACGGACCTCGCCGTGAGTGGGCGCGACGTGATGGAGGCCACGGGCATCAGGCCGGGCCCCGGCGTCGGCATGATCTTGCGCGAGCTGCTGCTGTGCGTGGTGAACGGCGAGCTTCCGAACGACCGCGACGCGCTGCTGCGCAGCCTCCGGGTGTAAGGGCGTACGTCGAACGTGGACCGAACGATAAGAGTAGAAATTGTGGAGCGCCATGCATTTGAAAGTTTCGCTTGCGGAAGGGGCCGAAGGCGCGTATATTACTTTTTCGCGCTGAGGCGCACAGAGAAACCGATTGGGATGTCGTCTAACGGTAGGACAACGGATTCTGGTTCCGTCAGTGTAGGTTCGATTCCTGCCATCCCAGCCATTCTCGCTTCTGGCCCGTTCGTCTAGCGGTTTAGGACGCCGCCCTCTCAAGGCGGAGATCACCAGTTCGAATCTGGTACGGGCTACCAAGTACTCCACGGGCTGCAAGGTCCGTGTGCACGGCCCCGTCGTCTAGCGGTTTAGGACGCCGCCCTCTCAAGGCGGAGATCACCAGTTCGAATCTGGTCGGGGCTACCAAGGACTTTCGCAGGCCGGGCAGCTAGCTCGGCCTGCTTTGTTTTAAGGCGACGGCGCCGTGCCAGAGCGCGGATGCCGCGCCGCCAACGTGGTGTCTGGATGTGCGCGGCGGGCCGTGTCTTTGCAGCTTCCTTTCTGGGTATCATCAAAAGGACTCTGGTTAGGGGCGTGAGGCCGCTCTGTCTCGCGACGCGTCGACGGACCTTGGAGGGCCATGGCGGAAGAGAAGAACACCAACCGTGCGAAGCCGAAGGTTCCGCTCAAGGTGTCGGCACCGCACGTCTCGGGCGGCGCTGCCGGTGCGGCGTCCGATAACGAGGACAACAAGAACAGCGCCCGCAAAGGCGCGCTCTTCCTGGTGGCCGTCGTCGGCGTGTACGTGCTCTACCTCGTGTTCTCGGGGCAGATGGGCCAGTTTTTGGACGCGCTCGGCTCCGTGGACGGCTCATGGGTCCTGAAGGCGTGCCTGTGCTTCGTCATGTACTACGTGTTCGGCGTGCTCGCGTACGGCATCGCGGTCTACCTTGATCACGACTCGCCGCTCGGCGTGCGCGACCTCATGAGCGTCGAGGCCTCGGGCGTGTTCTTCGGCAACCTCACCCCCATGATGGCGGGCTCCGTTCCCTCGCAGATATATCGCATGACCCGCTCCGGGCTCGACGTGGGCGAGGCCAGCGCCACGCAGTTCACGCGCTTCATCGCGTTCCAGTTTGGCGTCGTGCTGTTTGCCGCGATCATGCTCGTGGCGAAGGCGGAGTACTTCTTCCAGACGTACGGCGACCTCTTCTTCCTCAACATCGTGGTGTTCACGGTTCACTTCCTCGAGCTTGCGGGCATATTCGTCATCTGCCTGTGCCCCCGCTTCGTCATGCGCGTGGGCAACTGGGCCATCCGCATCGCGACGCGGCACAACTGGCTGAAGGACCCCAAGCACTGGGACGACATGGTGAACGTGCAGGTCATGGAGTTCGCGAACGCGTTCAAGAACGCCGCCAGCGACCTACCGTCCATGGCGCTCACCCTCCTGGTCACCATGGCGCAGCTGGGCAGCCTCTACATGATTCCCTGGTTCGTGCTCAGGGCGTTTGGCATCCAGGCGGACTTCCTCGAGTGCCTGGCCGCCGGCTCAATGGTGCAGATGGTGTCCTCCGCCGTGCCCCTGCCGGGCGGCACCGGCGGCGCCGAGGGCGGCTTCCTCATGTTCTACGGCCACATGTTCGGGCGCTCGGCCAGCGCCGGCTTCCTCATCTGGCGCATCGTCACGTTCTTCGGGCCCACCCTCCTGGCGGCTCCGCTTCTGGGCCTGCGCTCCAACGGAGGCCCCAGCATCTACGCGCGCGTGCAGAAGGCAAAGGCGCGGCTGCACGCCAAGGGGTCGCGCTCTTCTCGCGCAAAGGGCGCTGCGACCATCTCTGGCTCCATGCTGAGGCAGAAGGCGAAGGGCGTCCCTACCGCTGGCACCGCTGGCAAGGCCGCGGCAAGTCAGGGTCCCGTCGCCGTTCCCGGCGGCATCCGCGTGCCCATGAGGAAGAAGCCTCGGCAGGCACCCAACGCGAACGTGGCTTCCGCGCGGGGCGAGAAGGACTCCCCGGCAAAGTAGCGACCATGCCGCGCCGGCGTGCCCGTGCGGCTGTGGGCGTCCTGTGCGCGGCACATGGGTTAATTGCGCCGTTGGGAAACGCGGCGTGGCGGCGCCGCACCGTCTGGAATAATTGATACCGTTATTGAGAGCGCGAGCGGGCCGTCGCCGGGTGCGACGTACTGCGTGCGAGATTGGCGCCGGCCGCGGCCCGCGCCAACACAAGAGACCGGAGTGCATGCATGGCGGCAAGGGAAGAGATTATCGAGAAGATCGGCCTGCTCAACCACATGGTTGGCGTGGCGCGTCGCATCCGCAGGGACGAGGAGGCCGCGGCAGACCCCAACGTGGCGCGCGTCGTCGCGCTGCTGCGTCTGAAGGACGGCATCCCCACGCAGGAGATGGCCACCGTGCTGGGCATCGACGGCGCGGCCATGGGCGCGACGCTCGAGGCGATGGGCGAGGCCGGCCTCGTCGAGGTGAGGGTGGCGGATGACGGCTCGAAGTCCGTCGCGCTGACCGAGAAGGGCCGCGAGGACGCGCCTGCGAAGGCCGAGCTTTCCGACGTGGTGCTGGACGGCTTCACGGACGAGGAGGCTGACGCGCTCCTGGGCTACCTCGGCCGCATCGAGGCTTCGCTCACCGGCGAGCTGGGCGCGGACTGGAAGGAGCGCGAGGAGGCTCGCAAGGCCGCGAAGCGGCACGAGGGCAGGCCTTCCGACCGCGACGCCCAGGGAGGCCGCGGAGGGTTCCGCGGCGGGCGTGACGACCGCCGGGGCGGAGACCACGACGGCCGAGGCGGATACCGCGGTGGGCGAGAAGACCGCAGGCCTTCCGACCGCGGGGGCTACCGTGGGTCCCGCGACGACCGCGGCGGATATCGCGGCGGGCGAGACGACAGGCGCGCGGACCGTGGCGGCTACCGTGGCGGTCGCGACGACCGCCGTGGCGGGGAGCGTGGCGGCTACCGCGGTCGCGACGACCGCGGCGGGCGCGGTGGCAGCCGCCGCGAGGACTAGCGCGCGGCAACGGTCCTGACGACCGCACCGCATATGGCACGAGCGAGGCGTCGTCCCAGCCTGGGGCGGCGCCTCTTTGCGTGCGGGCGCGGGCCGGGAGGGCGCGTTCTTCTCGCCCAATGCGCCCAAGGCGCCCGAGGCGCCCGCGGCCGACCCGCGGGCGTTTCCGTTGGCTTACCGTCGCGAAACATGGCGGCCGTACGCTGATGCAAGCGAAGGAGGGTGCCATGAGGAGCTTTGGCCTGAGGGACGTGCTGGGACCGATCATGGTGGGGCCGTCGTCGTCTCACACCGCGGGGGCGCTGCGCATTGCGCAGATGGCGCGCCAGCTTCTGGACGCGCCGCCTGTGGAGGTGGAGTTCACGTTGTACGGCTCGTTTGCGCGGACGTACCGCGGGCATGGCACGGACCGCGCGCTTGTGGCGGGCATGCTGGGCATGCACACGGACGACCTGCGGATTCGCGACTCTCTGCAGATCGCGCGCGAGCGCGGGCTTCGCTTTGGCATCACCGCGGACCCCAAGGCGAAGGTGGCGCACCCAAACACCGTGGACGTGCGCGTGCGCGACGCAAACGGCGACGAGATCGTGGCGCGCGGGGAGTCCGTGGGTGGCGGCGCGGCGCGGCTGACCATGATCGACGGCCATGGCGTGCAGATAACGGGGGAGTACAACGCACTCATCCTGTACGAGCGCGACGTGCCGGGCGTGCTGGGCCACATCGCGAGCACGCTGGGCGCCGGCGGGGTGAACATTGGCTCCGTGTGGATGTACCGCTCGCGGCGCGGCGGCGAGGCGTTCAACGTGCTCGAGGTGGACGGTCCCGTGCCGCCGGCCGTGCGGCAGGCGATACTTGCGAGCCCGGACGTGCTGCGCATGCGCTTTGTGCCGGCGGACGGCCTGAGCAACCCGCGCGGGCAGGAGGGCCTGGGCGCGCCGGCCATGGACGCGGACGAGGCGGAGCGCGCGCTTCCCGCCGTGGACTTCGGGGACGCGGCCGGGCTGCTTGCGTACGCGGACGAGAAGGGCCTGACGCTTGGGCAGGCGTTCATGCGGCGCGAGGAGGTGTGCGAGGCGATGCACGGCCGCCCGCTCGCGTCGGCGGAGCGCTACCTGGACGACGTGCTGCGCGTGATGCGGGAGTCCGCGTACGGCCCGCTCGAGGGCGACGTGCACACGATGGGCGGGCTCATTGGCGGCGAGTCGCGCGCGCTGGCGCGGCTGGCGGGCCGTGGCGGCGCGCTCGCAGGCGGCGTGGACGCGCGTGCCGCGCTGCTCGCGATGGCCGTGCTCGAGACGAACGCGTCCATGGGGCGCATCGTTGCCGCGCCGACGGCGGGTTCCGCAGGCGTGGTGCCTGGCGTGGTGCTGGCCTTGGACGAGGCCGAGAAGTACGAAGGCGCGCGGCTGCGTGACGCCCTTGCGTGCGCCGCGGCCGTCGGCTTCGTGGTGAGCCGCAACGCGACCGTCGCGGGCGCGGAGGGCGGCTGCCAGGCAGAGGTGGGCACGGCGAGCGCCATGGCCGCCGCAGCGGCGACGCAGCTTCTGGGCGGGGACGCGCGCTCGTGCCTTGCGGCGGCGTCCATCGCGATGGGAAACCTCCTGGGCATGGTGTGCGACCCCATAGGCGGCCTCGTGGAGGACCCGTGCCAGAAGCGCAACGCCGCCGCGGCGGAAAACGCACTTGCGGCCGCGCGCATGGCGCTGGCCGGCGTGCGGCCGTCAGCCCCGTTTGACGAGGTGGTGGAGGCCATGCGCCGCGTGGGTGCCGCGCTTCCGGCAGAGCTTCGCGAGACGGCGCTCGGCGGGCTCGCGGCCTGTCCCAGCTGCCGCGGGTGCGCCGGCCGCTAGCTACGCCTGCGTCGGCAGGCCGGCGTTTTCCAGGATGAACTCCGCAAAGCGGCGCGACGCCACGGGCAGCGTCTCCCACGACGCCCACGCGAGCGCGATGTTGCGCACGGGGCGCTCGCGGATGGGGCGCACCTCCACGCCGGTTGCGTAGCCCTCGAGCATCGTGCTGTACAGGATCGACACGCCAAGCCCCTCGCGCACCATCGCGAGGATGGAGTAGTCGTCCGTCACCTCGTAGCGTATGCGCGGCCGGACCCCGGCGCGCTCGAACGCCGTGAGCGCCACGCTCGTCTGGCCCTCGTCCAGCAGGATGAGCGGCTCGCGCGCCAGCTGCTCAAGCCCCACCTCGCGCGACGCGGCAAGCGGGTGGCCCTCCGGCAGCACGGCGAGCATCGTGTCCGTCGCGACGGTGCGGCACGGCAGGCCGGATCCGTCGCCGTTTATGAAGCCAAGGTCCACGCGGTCCTCGGCCACCCACTGCGCGATGCTCGTGTACTCGCCCTGGCGCAGCACGAAGCGCACGTCCGGGTGCAGCTCCTCGAAGCGGTGCATAAGCGACGGCAGTATGCGGCGGCTCACGCTCGAGAACGTGCCCACGCGGATCGTGGCGCCCAAAAGCCCCGCCACCTCCTGGCGGCGACGCTCAAGGTCGTCCTCCGCGTGCGCCACCGCGCGGATTGCCGGCATGAACGTGCGCCCGTCGCCGGTGAGGCTCACGGAGCCGCGGCCGCGCTCAAGCAGGCTCGCGCCGAGCTCCGACTCCAGCGCGCGCACGGTCTGGCTCACGGCGCTCTGCGTGTAGCCCAGCTCGCGCGCCGCCTTCGTGAAGCTGCCGGCGTCGACGACGCAGCAGAACACCTTGTAGCGAGAAACCCTCATGACGTACCCTCCCAACCATCAACATAAGCAACGCTAATACAACAATAAAATACATTCGTTTCACTTATCTCTACGACGATGTTATTACATAAGCACAGCAAAACATGGGAGTGGGGAGCAATCGTGGCAACAGCGGTTATTGGAACACAGACGGCGGACATGCACACGCCGGAGCTTGCGGGCGAGCTTGCGTACCCCCGCGCCGCGCGCCTGGGCGAGAAGAGCCTCGGCCTGTTTCGCGAGGGCCTCGCAGAGGGCGTGCCCATCGCGCTCGGCTACTTCGCGGTGTCGTTCTCGCTTGGCATCGCCGCGAAGATGAGCGGCCTCACGCTGTCCCAGGGCGTCGTCACGAGCTTTCTGTGCAACGCGTCCGCCGGCGAGTACGCCGGCTTCACCATGGTCGCGGCAAAAGCCAGCTACCTTGAGCTCGCGATCATGATGCTCATCGCCAACGCTCGCTATCTGCTCATGGGCTGCGTGCTTTCGCAGCGCTTCAGCCCGGACACCCCACTGTGGATGCGCGCGCTCATCGCGTTCGACAACACGGACGAGATCTTCGCCGTCAACGTGGCGCACGCAGGCGACGTCAGGCCCGCCCGCGCGCTCGGCCTCATGGCGCTGCCGCTCGTGGGTTGGGCCGGCGGCACGGCCGTGGGCATGCTCGTGGGCGGCGTCCTGCCCAAGCTCGTGGTGCAGGCGCTCTCCGTGTCGCTGTTTGGCATGTTCCTCGCGGTCATCATCCCGCCGGCGCGCCAGAACCGCGTGGTCGCGGGCGTGGTCGCCGTGAGCTTCGCGGCGAGCCTCGCCGCCTCCGTCGCCCCGCTCTTCTCGGCCGTGGGCGAGGGCGTGCGCACCATCGTGCTCACGCTGGCCATCTCTGCCGCGGCGGCCGTGCTGTTCCCGCGCCCGGAAGAGGATGCGGACGCGGAAGCGAAGGAGGCGTAGCATGGGCTCTATGGGCTGGGGTTACGTCGCCGTGATGGCGGGCGTCACGTTTGCGACGCGCGCGCTTCCCGCCACGCTCATCAGGCGCAAGGTCACAAACCGCTTCCTGCGCTCGTTTTTGTACTACGTGCCGTACGTCACGCTCGCGGTCATGACGTTCCCGGCTATCCTGGGCGCCACGGGCGTGCCCGCGGCCGGCGCCATCGCCCTTCTCGTGGGCATCGCGCTCGCGTGGCGGGGCGCCGGGCTGTTTGAGGTCTCCGGCGCGTGCTGCGCCTCCGTGCTCGCGGTGACGCTTTTGGCCCAGGCGCTGTAGAACCGCCCGCGCCCGAGCGAGAAGCGCCGCCCCCGCCCCCGCGCCCGCGCCTGGGCCGTGGAGCCGATTGTTTCCATCGTGGTGGTGTTTGGCGTGCCGCGTCGCCCCCCTTTCCTGAAGCCGTACAATTTATGCAATAGTTTTTGCAGAGGTACGCGCGTTTGTGGGAAGGAAGGTACGGATGAGGCTCTCGAAGAGGCTGGACCTGTTTGGGAACGAGGTGTTCGCGGCGCTCAACCTGCGCCGCCGCGAGCTCGAGGCCAAGGGGCGCGAGGTGTTTGACCTTTCCGTCGGCACGCCGGACTTCGCGCCGGACCAGCGCCTGATAGACGCCATGGTCAAGAGTGCCGCAAACCCCGAGAACTGGAAGTACTCCCTGCACGACCGCGACGAGCTCGACCAGGCTGTGTGCGACTACTACCGCCGCCGCTACGGGGTGGGCAACATCACGCCCGACATGGTCATGAGCTGCCACGGCACGCAGGAGGGCATGGGCTTCGTGTGCCAGGCCCTCGTGGACCCGGGCGACACCGTGCTGGTGCCAGACCCGTGCTACCCGCTCTTCCGCACGGCGAGCCTGCTTGCGGGCGCAAAGCTCGCGTTCTACCCGCTTTCGGCGGAGCACGACTTCCTGCCGTACGTCGCGGGCATCCCCGACGACGTCGCGGACGCGGCGCGCTACATGGTGGTGTCGCTGCCCGCGAACCCCGTGGGCTCCGTGGGCACGCCCGAGGTCTACCGCCAGATCATCGAGTTCGCGAAGGCGCACGACATCGTGATCATCCACGACAACGCCTACAGCGACATCGTGTTCGACTCCAAGGAGCCCGGCGGCTCGTTCCTGGCATACGAGGGCGCGCAGGACGTGGGCGTGGAGTTCCTCTCGCTCTCCAAGTCCTTCGACGTCACCGGCGTCAGGCTCAGCTTCCTCGTCGGCCGCCCGGACATCGTCGCCGCCGCGAAGAAGCTCCACGGCCAGCTGGACTACGGCATGTTCTTCCCGGAGCAGGACGTCGCCATCGCGGCGCTCACGGGGCCGCTCGACGGCGTGGAGCGCCAGCGCATGGCCTACCAGGAGCGTCGCGACGCCCTGCGCGATGCGCTCGAGCAGATCGGCTGGGAGCGCCCGAACGCCCACGGCTCCATGTTCGTGTGGGCGCGCATCCCCGGCGGGCGCATGGACTCCGTCGACTTCGTGCTCGAGCTCATGGAGAAGTCCGGTGTCATTGTGACGCCGGGCGCGAGCTTTGGCCCCGCTGGCGAGGGCTTCGTGCGCATGGCGCTCGTCATGCCGCCCGAGCGCCTTCGCGAGGCGGTCGAGAAGATCCACGAGGCCGGCTTCTAGGGGGTGCGGGACGCATGGGTCTGCCGTCGGCGGCACTTGTGGGGGCTTGATGGCGTTGGCGCAAATTGTATCGGGAAGCAAACATTCCCACCTCTGCCATGCGGCAAGAGTGCTAGTATGAATCCCGCACGAAACCACGTCGGAGTGGCGGAATTGGCAGACGCGCTAGCTTGAGGTGCTAGTGACTGACTAAAAGGTCGTGCGGGTTCAAGTCCCGCCTCCGACACCACGTGAACAAGGGTCCCCATCGGCTTCGGCCGGTGGGGACTTTCGCTTACCGGTGCAATTTATGTCCACTGCGCGGGGCACCATCAATGCAAGCCGGGACGACGAGGATGGGGGGCACTGTGATGGTTGCGACGTTGAGGGACTGCATGTACGGGCAGGCGGTCGGCGACGCCCTGGGCGTCCCGTTCGAGTTCATGGCGCGCGACACGTTTCGCTGCACGGGCATGACGGGCTTCGGCTCGCACGACCAGCCCGCCGGCACCTGGAGCGACGACACGTCCATGGCGCTTGCGACCTGCGACAGCATCAGGGAGCGCGGCTGCATCGACCCTAAGGACATGCGCCGACGCTTCGAGTCCTGGTATCGCGACGGCGCGTACACGGTTGACGGCCTGTTTGACATCGGAGGAACGACGGAGCGGGCCCTCCGGGACGGCAGCGGGTGCGCCGGGGAGTTCGATAACGGCAACGGCTCGCTCATGAGGATCCTCCCGCTCGCCTTCACGAGCGCGACGGACGACGAGGTCCGCGTGGTCTCGGCGATCACGCACGCGCATAGGACGTCGACGGAGGCCTGCGTAGACATGGTGCGAAGGGCGCGGACGCTTGCGGGCGGGTCGCCCGTGGCCAAGGTTGCGGGCGCGTATGCGGGCATCCCGCGCGAGGACGTCCGCTCGGGCGGCTACGTCCTGGACACCGCGCGGGCGGCGCTCTGGTGCCTTGCGAACACCTCGAGCTTTGGGGAGTGCGTTCTTGCGGCGGTGAACCTGGGGGGCGACACGGACACCACAGCCGCCGTCGCGGGCGGCCTCGCGGGCATCGTCTACGGCGTGGACGGCATCCCCCGCGCGTGGCTCGACGGCCTGCGTGGCACAGACGTGATCGAGAGGTGCCTGTTCCAGGCGCTAGAATAGGCGAGAAGAACACCTACGAACACGCAACGGAGGATTGCCATGGCAGAAACGTTCGACGATGAGGCCAGGCGGCGTTACATAGATCGCGCGCTCGAGCTTCACCACTCCGGCTACAACTGCGCCCAGAGCGTGGTCTGCGCCCTGAGCGACCTGACCGACCTGGACGAGGACACGCTGTTTCGCGTTGCGGAGGGCTTCGGCGGCGGCATGGGCGGATTCACGGAGACGTGCGGCGCACTCTCTGGCGCCGTTGCCATCCTCGGCCTGCGCACGAGCGGCGGCACGGCGAACCCAAAGACGAAGGCGCGCACGTACGCGAGGACGAGGCCCGTCGTGGCGGCGTTTAGGGAGAAGAACGGCACCACGCGCTGCCCAGAGCTCAAGGGCATGACGGGAGGACCCGTCCTGCGACCGTGCGACGGCTGCATCGAGGATGCCTGCAACCTGCTGCTGGACGCCGTGGAGGCGGAGTAGGCGCGGCGGGCGTGACATCGTACAGGCGGGCTTACTTGCCGGTTGCCTTTCCGCATCCCGTGCGGCATGCGCTGCACGCGGATGGGGCGGCGGCAAGGCCGCCGAGCGCCGTCTCGCGCAGCGCGGACGGAAGCGAGTCCCCGACGGACTTCATAGCCGCGACGACCTCGTCAAACGGCAGAGGGTCGAGTACGCCCGAGACGGCGAGCTGCGCCGCGCTCACGGCGTCGACGACGCCTATGACGTTCCTGTCCTGGCACGGGTACTCCACGAGTCCGCGCACGGGGTCGCACACGAGCCCCAGCAGGTTCGCTATGGCAGTCGACGCGGCGGAGAGGCAGGTCTTGGGGCCTGCGCCCATGAGCTCCGCGACGGCGGAGGCCGCCATGGCCGCCGCCGTTCCCACCTCCGCCTGGCAACCGCCCTCGGCGCCCGCGATGGAGGCGTTCCTGGCCACGATCGCCCCAATGGCGCACGCGTTCCACAGGGCACGGGCCACCTGTTTGTCGCTGGCGCCCAGCGACTCCGCCACGGCGAGCACGGCGCCGGGGATGACGCCGGCAGACCCGGCGGTGGGCGCGGCGACGATCACGCCCATGGTCGCGGAGCGCTCCAGCACGGCCATGGCGTAGGCGCAGGCCTTCGTGAGCGTCTCTCCCATGAGAGCTGCGGCAAGCCTCGGCGCGGCGTCGTGCACGGCCTTCGCCTGTCCGCCGAGCAGCCCGCCGAGCGATGGCAGCGGGTTCTCGATCGGCGCCGTCGTCTCTTCTCGCATGACCTGGAGCACGTGTGCCATGAGCGCGTCCGCGTCCTGGGTGGGGAAGAGCTCCAGCTGCCTGCGGCGCATGACCTCGCCGATGGTGGCGCCCTCGCGCTCCGCGAGCGAGAGGAGCTGCGCGCCGGTGTCGAAGCCGAGGGAAAGCGTCGCGTCCGGCGACACCTGCGCGGCGCCGGGCACGTTCACGAGGTTTGCGAGCGTGATGTTGGGGGCGCGGCGCAGGTACTCAAGGAGTGCCTGGTCAAGGCCGCCGTCCACCTCGAACACGGTGTAGGCGCGGCCCCCTCGGCGCTCGCGGAACGTGCGCATGGTCGCGATGTTCACGCCGCCGGCGGAAAGCCCGCTCGTAAGCGCCGCAAGGACGCCCGGCCTGTCCTGGTGCGCGACGAAGAGCGTGGGGTAGTCGCCCGTGATCTCCACGGCGATGCCGTCGATGGAGCTGATGCGCACGCGGCCGCCGCCGAGGGACTCTCCCGTCACGGACATGCGCGTGCCGTCCGTTCCCTCCATCGAGATGGTCACGGTGTTGGGATGGAGACCCGTGCCCGCGTCTGAAGGCACGAACTCGAAGTCGAGGCCCAGCTCGCGCGCGAGCTCGAACGAGTCGCGCACGCGCACGTCGTCCGGCGCGAGGCCCAAGATTCCGGCCACGAGCGCACGGTCCGTGCCGTGCCCGCGGTACGTCCGCGCGAACGAGTTGTACAGCGTGAACGTGACGCGGGCGAGGGGCGAGGGCCCAAGCGAGCGCGCGACGAGCGCTATCCTGAGCGCGCCCGCGGTGTGCGAGGAGGAGGGTCCCACCATGATGGGGCCGAGGATCTCGAATGCTGACGTCGTCATCATGGCACGGACCTCCGACAGAAGAAGGCCGCCGACGCTTGGCGCCGACGGCCTGACGCGTTTTCCGCGTGCTAGTGTCTCATTATTTCGAGCATGTTACAAGCCCTGCGGCCCCTACTTCGCGAGCGGCAGCGCCTTCTCGAGGCGGGCGAGCGCGACGTCGCGACCCAGCAGCTCCAGCGACTCTCCCAGCGGGGGAGAGACCTGGTTTCCGCACTCCGCGACGCGGACCGCGCCGTAGAACTTGCGCTTGTTCGTGCCAAGGGCGTCCGGCAGCGGCTCGAGCGCGGCGTCGATGGCCGCGGCGTTCCAGCCGTCCGCGTCCAGCGCGCCCAGCGCGTCGCGGGCAGCCTCGAGGTAGCCGCGCGCGCCGTCCTTCGCGAGGTTCTTGCTGACGCTCTTCTCGTCGAACTGGACGTCCTCGCCCCAATAGAGGAAGCGGCTCTTCTCGACCACCTGCGGAGCGAGCGTGGTACGCGGCTTCAGGACGCTGGCGAGAAGGTCGAACCATGCGGGCTTCGCGGCGTATGCGGCATCGGCGTCGTCGCCGTCCTCCAGGCCCGCAAGGAGGAGCTGCGGCACGAGCTGCGTGCGCGCGAACTCGGAGTCCGTCATGGCCTGCAGGTACTGGCAGTTGATCCAGTCGAGCTTCTTGAGGTCGAACGTGGCGGGGTTCTTCGAGACGTGGTCGAGCGAGAAGCTCTTCGCAAGCACGTCGCGCGGCACGATCGTGGTGTCGCCGTCGAGCGCCCAGCCCAGGAGGGCCAGGTAGTTGACGAAGGCGTCGGAGTCGTAGCCGGCGTCGCGGTACTCCTCCACGGACGTGGCGCCGTGGCGCTTGCTGAGCTTCTTGCCGTCCGGGCCCAAGATCATGGAGATGTGCGCGAACGTGGGGGTCGGGGCGCCCAGGGCCTCGTACACCATGATCTGGCGCGGGGTGTTGGACAGGTGGTCGTCGCCGCGGATGACGTGGGTGATGCCCATCATGGAGTCGTCCACCACGGTCGCGAAGTTGTAGGTGGGGGTGCCGTCGGAGCGGAAGATGATGAAGTCGTCCAGCGTGTTCGCCTCGAACGTGACGTCGCCGTGGACGGCGTCGTGCACCACCACGTCGCCGCGGTCCAGCGGCACCTTGATGCGGATGGTGTGCGGCTCGCCGGCGTCCACGCGGCGCTGCGCCTCGGCCGGGTCGATGTCGCGGCACGTGCGCTGGTAGCCCTGGAACGGGTCGTGGCGCTCCTGGGCGGCCTTCTTGTCTGCCGCGAGCTTCTCCGGCGTGCAGAAGCAGTAGTACGCCCTGCCGTCTGCGACGAGACGCTCCGCCGCCTTGCGATAGATGTCAAGGCGCTCCGTCTGCCAGTAGGGGCCAAAGTCGCCGCCCACCTCGGGACCCTCGTCCCAGTCAAGGCCCAGCCACTTCATGGCGCGCAGGATGACCTGCGTGTTCTCCTCCGTGGAGCGGGTGGGGTCCGTGTCGTCGATCCTCAGGATGAACGTGCCGTGGTTGGCGCGGGCGAATGCCCAGTTGTAGATGGCGGTGCGAGCGCCGCCCACGTGCAGCTTGCCGGTGGGCGAGGGCGCAAAGCGCACGCGTACGGGACGTGCTTCGGTGGAACTCACGATTGCGTGACCTTTCGTGTTGGGTGCTCTGTACAGTCCGAACCAGTATAGCCGCTCGCGGCCGCGCCTGCGCGCGGGTGGGCGGGCCTACATCAGCTTCGTGCTCTCGATCTTCTCCTCTATCCAATGGTTCAGGCGGACGACGGGCTTGCGCAGCAGCAGTCCCAGCAGGAGCGACGGCACCAGGAACAGCGCGAGCCTGCCCATGGCGAGCCAGTAGTCGGCGCCGTAGAGGCCCGCGATCGCGCAGCGCATGGCCTTCTCGGCGTGGACGAACGGCAGGAACGGGTAGACGGCCTGGAACGCCTTCGGCAGCATCTGCGGCGGGAACGTGCCGCCGGAGCCCGCGACCTGGATGACCATGAGCAGCACGGCGATGGCCTTGCCCACGTCTCCGAACGCTGCCGTGAGCGAGAAGATGATGTTGATGAACACGAGCGACGCGAACCACCCGCACAGCAGGAACAGCCACGGGTGCAGGCACTGGATGCGGATGAAGAACAGGTCGCCGAGAAGGACGAGCGACGACTGCATGAAGCCGATTATCAGGAAGAACGTCAGCCTGCCGAAGTAGGCGTGGCGAGGCTTGGCGCCCGTCTCGCGCATGGCGGCCTCGGACGGGTTGCACCGCACGAGCGCGCACAGCACGACGCCGCCGACCCAGATGGCGAGCGTGGTGTAGAACGGCGCCATCGCGGAGCCGTTGTTCGCGACGGGGTAGATTGCCACGCGGTCCGTCTGGACGGGGGAGGACACGAACTCCGCGAGGCTCGTGGGGCCGGCGGAAAGGATCGTGCGGATGGTCCGCATGTCGCCGGAGTCGATGGCGGCCTTCACCGTCCCGCGCATCGAGTCGAGCTTGTCCGCCCCGTCGTGCAGCTTCTTGGCCGTGGTGCCGAGGTCGCCCTCGATCTTGGAGAGCCCCCTCAGCGTGCCGGACGTCGTGTCGCTCACGTCCGCCATGGTGGAGGAGAACTTGCCCACGAGCGCGTCCGCATCGCTCGCAGCGCCGTCGATGGTGTCCGCGAGCCTGCCGAGCGATCCCTTGAGGCCGTGCTCGTAGCTAGCCTGGACGCCGGTGATGCTGCCCTTCGCGCGCTCCGCGAGCGCCTCGAGCTCCGCCTTTGACGCGTCCGCGTCGCCCTTGGAGCGGTCGATGTCGTCGACCGTGGATTGGATGCCGTTAGAGAGGTCGTCCAGGTCCTGGATGGCCTTCGTGACGCGGTCGTTCAGCCCGTCGATCGTCAGCTTCAGCTCGCTCACGCGCTGGACCGTGACGGGGTCGCCGTCCTCGCCGAGGCTCTGCTCCCACTGGGTCGCGATGGTGTCCGTCCCGTTCAGCTTGGCCTGGAAGTCGCGCAGGTTCGCGTCGCGGGCGTCCACCTCGGCCTTCACGTCCGCGAGCGCGCCGCGCAGCTTCTGCGTGGAGCCGCCCGCCGTGGCGTACGCGGCGTCGATCGCGCTCTTCACGTCGTCGAACGTGGAGGCGCTCTTCTGGAGCGCGTCGTTTATGGACGTCGTCGCCCCGTCGACCGCGCCGTCGAGCTTGCGCACGCCGGAGGACGTCGTGCGCATGAGGTCGCCCGCGCCATCGCCGCTCTTCGCCGCGGAGGAGAGCATGGCGTCGGAGTTCTGGAGCAGCGACCCCGTGGACGCCACGAGCGCCTGGTAGCTGTCGACGTTCGCGGCGACGCCGCGCAGGTCCTGGGCGCCGTCGCCCAGGATGGAGTCCAGCCTCGTCACGAGGTTCAGGGTCTCCTCGTCCGTCAGCGTGCCGGAAAGGTCGGAAAGCACGCCGGCGAGCACCTCCGTGAGCGACTGGTCGAAGCTCTGGTCGATGGAGTTCTGCACCGCGGTCGAGACCTTGCCGGTCACGATGGTGCCGATGGCGTTCTTCTTCTCGTTTACGGCGTAGATTACCTTCGCGTGGCGCACGCTCTTCGACAGCACGGTCATCATGTCCGAGCTGAAGTCCTTCGGGAACACGATGGCGGCGTAGTACTCGCCGGAGCGAACGCCCTCCAGCGCCTTGTCTTTCGTGGTGACCACGTAGTCGACCTTGTCGGAGCCCTGCAGGTCGCTCACCATGCGCTCGCCGATGTTGATGTTCGCGTGCATGAGCTTTGTCTTGTAGCCCTCGTCCGCGTTCGCGAGCGCCACCTTCAGCTCGCCGGTGTTGCCGTACGGGTCCCACGCGGAGTAGATGTTGAACCATGCGTAGAAGCACGGAATCACGATCATGCCCACGCAGACCACCAGGGCAACGACGTTGTTGATGACGTGACGGAAGTCACGCCTTATGAGCGAGAAGAGCTTGCTCACTTTGCGTCACCACCCTTCTGGTCCCGGGCGTCCGCTTCGGTCGCGCCGCCCTCCGTCGTTGTGTCGTCGCCGTGGCTGATGCGGGTGGTCTTTTCGCCCGCACCCGTGAGGGTCGTGACGTTCAGGATGAGCCGCGTGGGCTCGCCGTCGTCCTTCTCGCCCGCGTCGGGGGCCTTCTGCGCATCCGCGTCCGGCCTTGCCTGCGCGTCTGTCGCGGAGACGTCCTGCGTGCCCGCGACCTGGGCGTTCGCTCCGCCGTGGTGCTCCGCGCGGCGCTGGCCGAACTCCGTCCTGAGCCTGCCGATGCGGCTGCCGATCTTCCTGGAGCGCAGCGTGCGACCGGCCTCGGGGGTGCCGCCCGCGGGGCCGCCTGCGGCCGAGGTGCCCGCGCCCTTCTCGATGAGCATGGTCTCGATGGGGGCGAACGCGAAGAACTCCTGCTTGAGCTTGTCGCCCAAGAGGTCGTACAGCTCGTCCTCGCTCATGTCTGACAGGTGCGTCTTCTGGCCCACGCGGTAGTGGAAGTACTCCGTCACGATCAGGAACGTGCAGATGACGATCATGGAGCAGATCCACAGCGTCATGATCACCATCTTGAACGGCAGCACGAACATGAGGACGTTCAGGGCTATGGGGATGACCATGAGCGCGAGGAAGCCGCGGCGCACGAGCACGGGGTACATGAGCTCGAAGCGCGCGGCGCGCGCCTCGAACGTGCGGCGGTACTCGCTGGAGTTCGTGAGGGCCTTGATGATGGACGCGAGCTTGAAGTGGGCCTCGTCCATGTTGTAGCGCTCGCTCACCATCATGTCCGTCTCGCGCAGGCGCTTGTCGAACAGCGCGTTGATGTTGAGGAGGTGGCGCCTGGCGCCGAGTCCCACGAGCAGGGCGATGGGCATGTACGCAAGGAGAAGGACGGCGATGTTGGTGCCGTAGTAGTTGCCGTAGAAGCCGGCGATGGCCTCGCGCATGGCGTTGTTGCCGTACGTGAACGGCAGGAGCGGCTCGAGCGCCTGGAAGAAGCCGGGCATCATCTCGATGGGGTAGGTGCCGGAGGAGCCGGGGATCTGCAGGATGACGAGGATGACGCCGAGCGCCATGCCGATGTGCTTGAACGCGGTGGAGAGCGAGAACACGATGTTGACGTAGACGAACGACTCGACCATGCCCGCGAACACGAAGGCGACGGGGTTCAGGCACTGGATGCCCAGGGCCAGGTCACCGACGCAGCAGATGATCGCCTGAACTTCTCCAAGAAGCGAGAAGAGCAGGGCGCGCCCCACGTAGCCCTGCCACGGCTTGAACTCGCCGATGCCCTCGTCGTCCACCTCGCGCTTGTAGATGGCGACGAGCACGAAGCCGCCGACCCAGAGTGCGAGGTCCGTGTAGAACGGCGTGACGCCGGAGCCGTAGTTGCGAACGGGGTAGATGGCCTGCTCGGACAGCTCGACGGGGGAGGTGAAGTAGTTCTTGAGCACGTCGGGGTTGATGCCGGAGACGCTCGTGAGGTCCTTGTACGCCTGCGTGGTCTGAAGCGCCGCCACGTCGGACTCGAGGCCGGCGAGCGTGTCGGCCGCCTTCGAGACGGAGTCGCGCGTGGACGCGAGGGCGGGCTTCGCCTGGGCGAGCACCTGGTCGAGCTGGTCGAGGGTTGCGCTCACCTGCTCGAGCGCGGGCGAGATGCCCGCGACGACGGAGCTCACGCCCGCGGCGGCCTGCGAGAAGTCGTCCAGCGCGCCGTCCACGGCGGGAATCGTGGTCTCGGAGAGGTCTCCCTGCACGTCGGACAGGGCAGAGGCGCTCGTCTGGATGGAGTTGTTCACGGCGGAGGAGAGGTTGCTCACGCTCGCGGCGCCGCTCCTCACGTCGTTCGAGAGCGCCTTCAGCGCGTCGAGCCTCGCCTGCATCTGTTCGCTCATGCCGATGAGGTACTGGATCTCGGTCTCGAGGCTCTTCGTCACCTCGGTCTGGGCGGTGAGGGAGTCTCCGGAGAGCCCCTTGATGCTGACGATGGTGTCGCGGCTGTACTCGAGCTTCGCCCTCATGTCCTGCGTCTGGGTGAGCGCGGCCTCGAGCTGGGCGATGGCGTCGTCGAGCCTGCCTTGGGCCCAGCCCACGTCTCCGGCGAGCCTGCCGACGTCGTAGTTCGCCCTCGTGGACATGTTCGTGAGGGCGAGCGTGCCCGAGGTGAGCGAGCTGCCGAGGCGGCTCCTGAGGTCGGCCGCGTCCGCGCGGGCACCCTTAAGGTCCGTCGAGGCTGCGCCGAGCTTCTGGGAGATGCCCTTCGTAGTGCCGCTGAGACTCTCTATGGTCTCCTTCGCGGAGGTGACGGTCTTGCGTGCGTCGTCGATGGAGCGGCCGGCGTCGTCGATGCCGCCGGAGAGGTCGTCGAGCGACTCCCGCACGGTCTCGATGTCCGCCTGGAGGCTGGAGCCGGCATCCGACGTGCCGTCGAGGGCCTTGCCCGCCGCTGCGCCGAGCTTGTCGGAGATGACGCCCGCGACCGTACCTGCGAACGTGTTGTTGATCTGGCTCTCGATGGTGGAGGCGCCGGTGTCCGTCACCTTCGGGGCGACGGCGTTTTCCTTCTCGTTCACGTAGTACTTGATGTGGGCCTTCGCGGTCTTGCCGTCGATGACGCCCGCGAGGGTCGACGTGAAGTCCTTGGGGATGACGATGGCTGCGTAGTATTCGCCCGCACGGACTCCCTCCATGGCCTTCGACCTCTTCACGAAGCGCCAGCCGAGCTGCTTGTTGTCGTGGAGCTTCTCCACGACCATGTCGCCGGCCGAGATGTGGCCCATGTCGCCGACGGTCGCGCCCTCGTCCTGGTTGACGATGGCGATCTGGATGTCGCTCGTGTTCTTGTACGGGTCCCAGTTCGCGAGGATGTTGAACCAGGCGTACAGGGACGGGATGATGCAGACTCCGAGCGTGATGATGAGGGCGATGGGGTTTTTGAGGATGCGCCTTATGTCGCGCCAGAAGATCCTGAGGGCTGTCTTCACGTGCAGACTCCTTGGCTCGCGTAGCTGTCTCGTGAACGTGCGTGTCATGCGTGGCGACGTCGGCAACGGTGCGTATGACAACGTCGCACAGTAATTCCCATAATGAAGGATAGGACAGCACCCAAATGCCTGCTACCGATTTTTGAACTCGTGTCAAAAATATACACTCGTAATGCTATGATGACGTCGGATCTGAACGTCTCGGGAGATGCGTCATGGCACTTGTGAACGAAAAGACAGCAGCTGAGATCGCTGACGGCGTGCGTGCCGCCAAGAGCGCCGCACAGAGCGCCCTCGGCGAGCTGATGGAGCGCCGCAAGCAGCGCATCAAGTCCGTCTCGAAGACGCGCAAGAGCCGCGCCACGCGCGAGAGGATCATGACCGCCGCGTCAGAGCTCATGGTCGAGCGCGGCAACACCGACTTTCAGATGAGCGAGGTCTCGGCCAGGTGCCACATGTCGAAGGGCGCGCTGTACTATTATTTCTCGGACAAGGACGAGCTCGTCGAGGCCGTGTTCGAGGCATCGGGAGACGAGCTCGTCTCTGCGATCGAGGAGGCCGTCTCCCAGGCGGCTTCGGCGCGCGAGGCGCTCGAGAGCCTGTTCTCGGAGCTGGCCCGCCGCATGCGGACGAGGAGCCCGCTCGTGCTGGCGCTCACGGTCGAGCTTTCCAGCATGGGAGGCGAGCTCTTCTCGGCAGTGAGCGGTCAGCTGTCGCGCATCGTGCGCATCATCGGCGAGCTGCTGGAGCGGGGCAAGGGCGAGGGCTTCGTGCGACAGGACGTCGACACGAGCCTCGCGGCCGTGTACCTGTGCGGCGGCCTCGTCGGGACGACGGTCGCGTCCGCGTCCGGCGTCATGCAGGGGTCGGAGGCGATGGGCCTCTCCCTCATGGAGCTGCTCGCGCACGGCGTCGCGCCGCTGGGGCTCCGGCTCCGTCGAGACGACGGCCAGGCAGAGGGGGACGTCATCCAGGTCTAGGCTTTCCGCGAGCCGTGCGACGCAAGCGCACGGCCGCTTGAGGCACATATATATGAGCGGAGCTCCCAGGGGCGAGGCTCGGCCGCGGACGGAGGAGGTCGCCCGGCGGCGCAGGCACAAGGAGTATGACATGGCACACAAGAACTACCTCTTCACCTCGGAGTCCGTTACCGAGGGACACCCGGACAAGATGTGCGACCAGATCTCGGACGCCATCGTGGACGCCATCTTCGCGAAGGAGGCGAAGCTTCAGCAGCAGGGCTACGTGGACGCCGACGGTACGCCGGCGAACGTCGACAACGTGCGTTGCGCCATCGAGACGTTCACGACCACGGGCACCGTCGTCGTGATGGGCGAGGTCCGCACCGAGGCGTACGTGGACGTCCAGAAGATCGTGCGCGACACGGTCTCGAAGATCGGCTACACGCGCGCCAAATATGGCTTCGACGCCGAGACCTGCGGCGTCATGAATCTGATCCACGGCCAGTCCCCCGACATTGCGCAGGGCGTCGACGGCACGTTCGCCCGCTCGAACGACAACGACGAGATCGACAAGATCGGCGCCGGCGACCAGGGCATGATGTTTGGCTATGCGTCCGACGAGACGGACGTCCTCATGCCGATGCCCATCTACCTGGCCCAGAGGCTCTCCGAGCGCCTGGCCGAGGTCCGCAAGAACGGGTCTCTGACCTACCTGCGCCCGGACGGCAAGACCCAGGTGACCGTGCGCTACGAGGACGACAAGCCCGTCGAGGTCACGGCCATCGTCGTCTCGACGCAGCACGCGGCCGACGTAAAGCTCTCGCAGATCCGCGAGGACATGATCGAGCACGTCATCCGCCCGGTGCTCGACGCGGTCGGCATCTCCTGGAGGGCCGCGACCATCTACGTCAACCCCACCGGCCGCTTCGTCGTGGGCGGCCCCATGGGCGACACCGGCCTGACCGGCCGCAAGATCATCGTCGACACGTACGGCGGCATGGGTCGCCACGGCGGCGGCGCCTTCAGCGGCAAGGACCCCACCAAGGTCGACCGCTCCGCCGCGTACGCCGCGCGCTGGGTCGCGAAGAACGTCGTCGCGGCCGGCCTCGCGCATCGCTGCGAGATCGAGCTCGCCTACGCCATCGGCGTGCCGCAGCCCGTCTCCATCTCCGTCGACACCTTCGGCACCGGATCGGTTGACGACTCCGTGATCGAGGCCGCGGTCCAGAAGGTCTTCGACCTGCGCCCCGGCGCCATCATCCGCGACCTCAGGCTCCGCCGCCCCATCTACCAGAAGACGGCGGCGTACGGCCACTTCGGCCGCGAGGACCCGGACTTCACGTGGGAGAGCACGGACCGCGTGGGCGAGCTCAAGAGCGCGGTCGCGGCCATGGCAAAGTAGCGCCAGACTCGACGTGATGCGGGAGCGCCCATAGCGCGTCCGCAAGACATCGGCACGATAGGACCCCCTTCGCAGGCGATGCTTCGCGTGCGGAGAGGGTCCTTCTCGGCGGCGAGCGCCGTGGCCTCGGTGTCCACCGCGTGCGGTAGAATCGTCAGGAACGACGTCGGCGGAGGGAGGGCCCGTGGCCATAACGAGGAGGTCGCTTCTTCAGGGGGCGCTTGCGCTGGGCTCCGCCCTCGCGCTGGGCGCGTGCGGCGCGGGCGAGAAGGACGCGGGCTCGTCCTCGGGCGACGCCTCCGCCTCCAAGCTCACCGTGCGCGAGCGCACGGCAGACCCCATCGCGCGCGCGAAGGCGACGCGCGTGGACGCCGTGGGCGACCTTGGCCGCACGAAGGCGTTCGACCTGCACTGCGACACGGTGGACGTGCTGGGCATGCACGACTGGGAGCCGTACAAGTCGTGGCCGGCCATCGCGCGCAACGGCGACCTGGCTAGGAGCGACGGCGAGGTGGACCTCGCCCGCGCGCAGGGCCTGGCGTACGCCCAGGGCTTCGCCGTGTGGGTGCCAGACAAGAAGTGGGTGACGGACCCGCTGGGCTTCTATACCGCGGCCGTCGCGTACTTCAGGCAGCAGATGCAAACGTACGCGGACCGCGTGGAGCAGGTGACGGACGCGCGAAACATCCCGGACGTGCTGAAGGCCGGCAAGGTGGCCGCCCTGCTCACCGTGGAGTCGTGCTCCGCGCTCGAAACCTCGCTCGACGTGGTGGACACGATGCGAAAGGACGGCGTCAAGATGGCCGGCCTCACGTGGAACGGTGACAACGCCCTGGGCGGCGGCCGCTCCACGCATAACGGCCTCACGGAGCTGGGGGTGAAGGCCGTCGCGCGCCTGGAGGACGCCAGGATCGCCGTGGACGCGGCGCACCTCTCGACGGAGTCGTTCGCCGACCTCGTGAAGTGCCGCAAGCGGCCGTTCCTCATATCGCACTGCGCGTCCAGGGCAGTGTGCGACGTGGACCGCAATGTTACGGACGACCAGTTCAAGGCGGTGCTCGACAGCGGCGGCGTCGTGGGCGTCAGCTACTGCACGGAGTTCATCACAAAGCGCACCACGGGGACGGACGTCACGTTCGACGAGCTCATGGCCCACTTCGAGCACTTTCTGGACCTTGGTGGCAAGGACGGCGTCTGCCTGGGCGGCGACTTCGACGGCGCGTCCGTGCCGGACTGGCTGCGCGGCGTGGACAAGCTCCAGGGCTTCTACCAGAAGATGTGCGAGTGCCTGGGGCAGGAGCAGACGGACAAGGTGTTCTTCCAGAACGCGTACGCGTTCATGGTCAGAAACGAGGTTGCCTGAGTGTTCGCGAGCGTCGTTCTGGACATAGCGACCCGCGCGCTCGACGGCGCCTTCGACTACGAGGTTCCGCGGGAGTTCGAGGTGGAGTGCGTGGTGGGGGCCACCGTGCTCGTGCCCTTCTCGCATCGCGAGGCCGTGGGCTACGTGGTGGCGACGTCCGCGTGGCCGCCCGAGGGCCTTGACGTCGCCCGCGTGCTACCGGTGTCTCGCGTGCTGGCGCCCAGCGCGTTTGACCAGGTGTCGGCCCGCGTCGCCTTCTGGATGGCACGCGAGTACGCCTGCCCGCCGTGCGAGGCCCTGCGCCCGTTTCTGGCGCCGGGCCAGACCGTGAGGGTCCGCCGCGCCTCCGCGGACGACCCGTGGGAGCTTGTGTGCCAGAAGAGCGGTCCTGTGGACGAGCGCTGGGTGAGCCTGGCGGAGAAGGGCGGCTCCTTCAGCCCGCGCGCGAGCGCGGTGCGCCAGCGCGCCGTGCTCCAGGCGCTCGAGTCCGGCCCGATGCGCATGGCGGAGCTCGCGGCGACGATGCCGGGCAGCACCTCGGCCGTCGCGGCGCTTGCGCGAAAGGGCGTCGTCGCCGTGACGGAGCGCCGGCGCGTGCGCGGCGGGGAGACGACCACGCTCAAGAGCGCCGTCGCCGCCCGGCCAGAGCACCTGACGCAGGGGCAGACGGAAGCGCTCGCGGCCATCGCGCGCGCGTGCGACGCCGGCCGCGGCGACGTTGTGGTGGTGGACGGCGTCACGGGCTCCGGCAAGACGGAGGTGTACCTGGACGCGATCGAGCGCGTGCGCGCCGCGGGCAAGGGCGCCCTGGTGCTGGTGCCCGAGATATCGCTCACGGCCCAGACCGTCGGGCGCTTCCGCTCGCGCTTTGGGGACGACGTCGCGATCCTGCACTCCAGGCTCTCGGCCGGCGAGCGCTTCGACCAGTGGGACATGGTGCGCCAAGGCAGCGCCCACGTGGTGGTGGGCGCGCGCTCCGCGCTGTTCGCGCCGCTTCGCGACGTGGGCCTCATCATAATCGACGAGGAGCACGAGTGGACGTACAAGCAGGAGTCCGCCCCGCGCTACCACGCGCGCGAGGTGGCGGCCCGCATGGCGGCGGAGCGCGGCTGCGCCCTGGTGCTGGGGTCTGCCACGCCGTCGCTCGAGGCGCTGGAGCGCTGCCGCGAGGGCGTGTGGGGCGGCGTCAGCTGGACGCGCGTGAGCATGCCGGAGCGGCCCGGGGCGGCGCGGCTGCCGGCCGTGCGCGTGGTGGACATGACGGAGCAGTTCTCGGGCGGCAACCGATCGATCTTCTCGGCCCCCCTGGCCGAGGCCCTGCAGGACGTGGCTGCCAAGCGCCAGAAGGCCGTGCTCATGCTGAACCGCAGGGGCTTCGCGAACTTCCTCATGTGCCGCGAGTGCGGCGCCGTGCCGGAGTGCCCGCACTGCTCCTGCGCACTCACGTACCACGAGCGCACGCACTCCCTGGTGTGCCACACGTGCGGCAGGTCGTGGCCGCAGCGGGCATACCCCGACCCGTCCACGCGCTGCCCCAACTGCGGCAGCCGCTACCTGGCGGCGTTTGGCGTGGGCACGCAGCGCGTGGAGGACGAGCTTGCGATGCTTCTGCCCAAGGACGTGCGGGTCATACGCATGGACGCGGACACCACGCGCGGCAAGGGAGACCACCAGCGCCTGCTTGAGGAGTTCGACGCGGCGGAGTGCGCGGTGCTCGTGGGCACGCAGATGATCGCGAAGGGGCTGGACTTTCCCGAGGTGACGCTCGTGGGCGTCGTGAACGCGGACACGACGCTTAAGCTGCCGGACTTTCGCGCTGCAGAGCGCACGTACGACCTGCTCGAGCAGGTGGCCGGCCGCGCCGGCAGGGGAGAAGAGCCCGGCCAGGTCATCGTGCAGACGTACTGGGCCACGCACCCCGCCATCCGCGCCGTGAAGGAGCACGACCGCGCACTGTTTGTGGAGCAGGAGCTGGCGGAGCGTCGCGACGGCTGCTACCCGCCGTTCTCGCGCCTCTCGAACGTGGTGTGCTGGGGTCGGCGCGAGGCGGACGTGCGCCGCACGCTGGACGACGTCGCCCGCCGCGTGCGCGAGCGCGTGGGCGAGGCTGCCGGCTGGGAGGTGCTCGGCCCCACGGACTGCCTGAAGGCGAAGGTGAAGGACCGCGTGAGGCGCCACCTGCTCGTGAAGTCTCCCGTGGGCTCGGAGCCGGGGCCGCTTCTGGACGCGTGCGTGCGCGCCGCCGCGCCGCCGCGCGGGGTGAGCGTCGCCGTGGACGTGGACGCGTACGACATGATGTGACATGTCGGCGTGGGAGCAGGCGCCGGCGTGGGTTATCGATAGAGGAGGCGCCCCGCATGAAACTACGGCGCCTCATGGGGTACGCTAACTGGGCTAACACTGGGCCCCGGCGGGCCCGCACACGAAGGAGGCACCATGAGTGCAATTGACGACATCGTTCTGTCGCCCGACGACAGGCTGAAGACCGAGTGCGCCCCCATCGAGAAGATCGACGACGGCGTGAAGAAGCTTGCGAAGCTCATGCTGAAGGACATGTACGCGGCCGACGGCTGCGGCCTTGCCGCGCCGCAGGTAGGCGAGCTCGTGCAGCTCGTCGTGATCGACGTGGACTACGCGGGCGAGGGCACGAAGAAGAACCCGTACGTCCTCGTCAACCCCAAGATCGTGGCCGCGGACGGCCCGGAGCGCGCCTACGGCGAGGGCTGCCTGTCGTTTCCCGGCATCACGGTCGAGGTCAAGCGCCCAAGCCACGTGGTGGTGCAGGCACGCAACCTCGACGGCGACCTCATGCAGTACGAGGCGCGCGACAACCTGCTCGCCGTCTGCCTGCAGCACGAGATCGACCACCTGCACGGCGTGACCATGGTGGACCACCTCTCCGCCGGCCAACGCATCGCGGCGCTGCGCGACTACGAGGAGGCGCTCTCGCAGGGCGCCCGCCCCGGGGACACCGCCGCAAACTAGCCGTCGCGAAGGGGGAGAAGAGCATGCGCATAGTATTCATGGGGACTCCCGCGTTCGCGGTTCCCTCGCTCCGCGCGCTTGCGGGCGCACACGACGTGAGGCTCGTGCTGACGAGGCCGGACGCCGTGCGCGGCCGCGGCAAGAGGCTGGAGCCCTCCGCGGTGAAGGCGGCCGCGACGGAGCTGGGCATCGACGTGCTCGAGACCAAGCGCATCACGGACGAAGTTATGGACGCGATCCGCGCGGCGGAGCCAGACGTGATCGTGGTGGCGGCGTTTGGCTGCATCCTGCCAGACGCCGTGCTGGAGGCGGCACCCTTGGGCTGCGTGAACGTGCACGCCTCGAGCCTGCCGCGCTGGCGTGGCGCGGCGCCCATCCAGCGCGCCATCCTGAGCGGCGACGCGCGCGCCGGCGTTTCCATCATGCGCGTAGTGCACGACCTGGACGCCGGGGCGTACTGCCGCCAGGCGGACGTCGAGGTAGGCGAGAAGAGCTGCCCCCAGGTGATGGGGGAGCTTGCGGAGCTTGGCGCGAGGGAGCTGCTTGCCGCGCTGGACCAGATGGCGGACGGCACGGCCGTGTGGGTCGAGCAGGACGAGTCGAAGGTGACGTACGCGAAGAAGATCGAGAAGGCCGAGATGCTGCTTGACCCCGCCGCGACCGCGCTGGACAACCGCCGTCGCGTGCAGACGTCGCTCGACGCGGCGCCGGCGCGGATGGCCGTGGCCGGCAAGGGCGTGCGCGTGCTTGCCGCGCGCGTTGCCGAGGAAGGCGTCGCCCAGGGCGAGGTCCTCGTGCGGCACGGGCGCGTGATCGCGGGCTGCGCCGATGGCGCCATCGAGCTCTTACGCGTGAAGCCCGACGGCAAGCGCGAGATGGAGGCCTCCGCATGGGCGGCCGGCCTGCACCAGAGCCAGCTTGCCTGGGAGCACGCGTAGCCATGGCGCGTCTTGCCCCCGCGCGCAGGGCGGCGCTCAGGCTGGGCGCCGAGTGCCGCCAGAGGGACGCCCGCGCACGCGAGGTACTGCGGACGTCCGACGTGATGGACGGCCTGGAGGCGCGCGACCGTGCGCTCGCGACGCGGCTGGTGCTGGGCGTGCAGCGCGCCCGTGGCCTGTGCGACGCCGTGGTTAACGCGCACCTGACGCACAGCCATCTTGAGCCGCGCGTGCGCGACGCGCTCAGGCTGTCCTCGTTCGAGCTGCTGTACCTGGGCACGCCCACGCAGGTGGCCGTGAGCCAGGGCGTGGAGCTTGCGGCCGTGGCGTCTCGCCGAGCGCGCGGGCTCGCAAACGCCGTACTGCGCCGCGTTGCCGCAGGGAACGTGCCTGCCATGGAAGCCGCGCGCGGGCGCGTTCGCGCTGCCCGCGACGCAGGCAGCGTGCCGGAGGTGGCGGACGTCGCGCTTGTGGGCGCGCTGCCGGAGTGGCTCGCACGGGAGCTCGTGGCGTCGCTCGGCGCTGGTGCGTGTGCCCTCGCGCTCGACGCGATGGAGCCGCCGGCGCCCACGGTCGCGGCGAACCTGAACCTCAACACCGAGGGTCAGGCGTTTGCGCGCCTTGCCGATGCGGGGCTGCAACCGTCCAGGCTGCCATGGCCGGGCTGCATCGCCCTGGGCGCGCAGGCGGGGCTTGCGGCGTCCGGACTCGTGGAGGAGACGTGCGTGCTGCCGGCGGACCCGGCGGCGCAGATGGTGTCGTGGCTTGCGGCGCCCGCCGCGGGCGTGGGCACCATGCTTGAGGTGGGCCAGGGCCGCGCGACGAAGACCCTGCTCATCGCTGGTGCAAACCGGCGGCTGGGAGGCAAGGTCCTTCTCGCCTGCGTAGACTCCGTCGCGTTCAAGTCGCGCCTCGCGCGGGAGCGCGTGCGCACGGGCGGGCTCGACGGCCGCGCGACGTGCGTGACGCTCGACGCAACGCGGCTGGACGCGCAGGACGTGCCGCGCGAGCTTCGTGGCACGTTTGGCCAGGTGTTCGTGGACGCGCCATGTTCCGGCACCGGAACGATGCGCCGCCATCCGGAGGTCGCGTGGTCGCTGGGACACGAGTCCGTGTGCGGCAGCTCGGCCACGCTGCCGACGCTGCAGCTGCGGATGCTTTCCGCCGCGTCCGCGCGCGTCGCCCCAGGAGGCACGCTCGCGTACTCCACCTGCTCCGACCTCAGGGCCGAGGACGAGGACGTCGTGCGCGCGTTTCTTGCGAGCGAGGCGGGCCGCGCGTTTGCGCCGCTTCCCGCCACCGAGGCTCCGTGCGCGTCTGCGCTCGACCAGGAGTCGCTTTGCATCCTGCGTGCCATGACGGGGCGGGACGGCTTCCTGCGCACGGAGGGCGGCCGCGCGCTTGGCCTGGACTGCGACGGCCACTTCCTTGCGCTCATGCGCAGGGTGGGGTAGGCGTCTGGGGTGGGCGCCGCTCCTTTTGGGCGCTTGCGCTCTTCTCACACACGTTGTACACATTGCGCATGAAGAAAGGGGCCTCCCGGGAGACCCCTTTCGCTTATCCGTCAGTTATATCTGCCAGTTATAGGCGCCAGTTGTGGGCGAAGGCCTCGGCTACTTCTTGCCCTTCTGGTCGGTGTTATAGAAGCCCGATCCGGAGAAGACGATGCCGGATGGCACGAAGACGCGCTTGGCCTCGCTTCCGCACTTGGGGCAGTTCACCTCGGGATGCTCGCTCATTGGGTGCTCGACCTCGAACTCGGTCCCGCACGCCTTGCACTTGTAGTCGTAAACAGCCATCTTGCCCTCCGGAAAAGCCTACATAAAAGAAACCGCGGCCCGTATCAGCCACAGCCGTTCTTACCCAACGTCGCAAGAATCTAGCACGAAGTTCTGCGCTACGATGGCATTCGACACGGATTCTGCTATATACCATAACTTCCCTAGGAGGAGACATGCCCTTCTCGGCCGCCATCTTCGACTGCGACGGAACGCTCGTGGACTCCATGCCCATGTGGCACCGCGAGACCGTCGACCTGCTCAAGCGCCACGGCGTCGCGGACCCCGAGGCGGTGTTCTTCGAGAGCGAGCCGCTCCCGCTGCACGAGATGTGCGCCTACCTGCACGAGCATTACATTCCGGACGCGACGGGCGATGAGCTTGCGTCGGAGCTCCTTTCCGGCGTGCGCCGCGGCTACGCGCACGACGTGAGGATGCTCCCCGGCTGCCGCGCCTTTCTGGACGAGCTTCGCGCCGCGGGCATACCCATGGTGATCGTCTCGGCAACGTCGCGCCCGGAGCTTCAGGTCGCGCTCGAGGCGCAGGACATCGCCGGCTACTTCGAGGACGTCATCTCGTGCGGCGGCAGGCTCCGCAGCAAGGAGTACCCGGACGCGTGGGAGGCGGCGCTCAAGGTGCTGGGCACACCCGCGCGGGACACGTGGGTGTTCGAGGACGCGCCGTTCAACACCCGCGGCGCGCGCAAGGTGGGCCTGCGCACCGTGTGCCTGTTCAGCCCGCACGGCGACCGCGACGAAACTGAGTGCCGCGACTCCTGTGACGTGTTCGTGCACGGCTATGCGGAACTCTCCGTCGCGCTCCTGAGCGACTTCGCGCCCGCCGCGCCGGCAGCGGCTGCTTCCGGCACGCTGCGTGCGCTCGTCGTCGCGGGTTCGCCGGAGCCCAGCTCCGCGGACCTCGTGCGACGCCTCGCCGCGCAGGCCGACTACGTGGTTGCTGCGGACGCCGGCGCAAACGTCCTCATGGACGCCGGCATCACCCCAGACGTGTTCTGCGGTGACGCGGACTCTGCCGCAGACGACGCCGCCCGGTGGGCGCGCGCTGCCGCCCGGCGTGACATCCGCTTTCCAAGCGAGAAGTACGCGACGGACCTCTCGCTGGCCATAGACTGCGCCCGGCATGAGGCCGCCCGCAGGTCCTCGCGGCTGGAGCTCACGCTCACCTGCGCCACCGGCGGGCGTCCGGACCACGCGCTTGCCGTGGTGGGGCAGCTCGCGCATGCGGCGGACGCATCGCCGGAGCTTGTCGAGGACGCGTTCGCGTGCCGCGTGCTCAGCCCGGGGGGACGCCCCCTCTGGCAGCTGCCCGCGGACTCCGAGGGCAGGATCTTCTCGGCCATCGCCGTCGCGGAGGGCACGGTCGCAAGCGAGCGCGGCCTCAAATGGGAGCTCGACCACAAGCGCCTGCCTCTTTTGGGAGACGAGGGGGTCTCGAACGTGGTCGCGTCCAGCGCCGCCACCGTGGAGTGCCATGCGGGGAGACTCGCGGCGTTTTTGCTGCGCTAAGCTCGTACTGCGCTAACGTACGCATAAGAAAGGGGACCTCCGCGGAGGTCCCCAGAAGTTACGCTCTGTGTGGCTGCACTTACGCCTGCTGCGCGGAACGCGCGACGTTGCCCTTCTTGAGGCAGCGGGTGCACACGTTCTTCTTGACGGGCTTGCCGTCCTCGAAGACGGTGACGCGCTGGATGTTGGGCTTAAACTTGCGGATGACGGTGCGGTGGGAGTGGCTAATAGAGCGACCAGCAACGGCGTGCTTACCGCAGATATCACAAACCTTCGACATTATTACGACCTCCAACGAGCGGCGCAGTGCGCCTGTAATTTCTCAAGTGCCGTGTTAATATAGCACAGCGCCACGTTTGTGCAAGTTGAAACCCCGCGTTGTTGTGGTGGTTTTGTAGCGAAGCCCCAGGCGTTGCGATGGCGGGGTGCCGCGCATGCCGCTTGGTGGCTCATGCATTATGCGTGGGAATTAGGCGCGTGGCGCCAACGGCCAACTGCGGTATTATAATGCGAGACTCATGCTCTTACCGAGTACGTGCGGTGTTCGAGAGGAGATTCAACATGGCAAACGTCGTTCCGGGGGCCCTCAAGGTGTCCAACGACTGCATCGCAGACCTTGCCGGGTATGCGGCGCTAGAGTGCTATGGCGTCGTCGGAATGGCCGTGACCGACCAGCAGGAGGGCGTCGCGCGCATCCTTCCCACGTATCGCCTGCGCAGGGGCATCGGCGTCTCCAGCGAGGACGGGAGGGTCGTGATCGACCTCCACGTGGTGGTGGAGCAGGGCATCAACATGAGCTCCGTCTCGGACAACCTCGTGAGCTCCGTCAAGTTCATCCTGAAGAAGATCGCCGAGCTCGACGACGTCGAGGTACGCGTCCACATCGAGGGCATGCGTACCCGCGCCTAGCGGTGGCGCACGCACAGCCAGAAGAGGAATTAGAGGTTTCCAGACTATGATTGCCAACGTCGTTCGCAACTGCTTCCCCGTTGCCGCCAAGGTCGTCACCGACAAGGCGGACGAGATCAACAAGCTCAACGTCTTCCCCGTCCCCGACGGCGACACGGGCACGAACATGTCGCTCACGCTCGGCACCGTCGTGAGCGAGATCGAGGCGCTGCCCAAGGACGCCTCGATGGCGGACATCTCCAAGGCCATCACGCACGGCTCGCTCATGGGCGCCCGCGGCAACTCCGGCGTCATCACGAGCCAGATCCTGCGCGGCGTCGCGGAGGGCCTCGTGAACGCGAAGGGCGCCCAGGCCACGACGGCCGACATCGCGGCGGCGCTCCGCAACGGCGTGAAGGTCGCGTTCAAGGCCGTCCGCAAGCCCGTCGAGGGCACGATCCTCACCGTGCTGAAGGACGTCTCGGCCAAGGCCGACCAGATGGAGAAGAGCAAGGCCACGCCGCAGGAGACGCTGGACGCCATCGTGGTGGAGGCGTACGAGTCCGTGGCCCGCACGCCCGACCTGCTGCCCGTGCTGAAGGAGAACGGCGTCGTGGACTCCGGCGCCTTCGGCCTCGCGACGTTCATCGAGGCGTTCGTGAACGCGTACGAGGGCAAGGCAGGCGAGGTGTCCGACTTCAAGACCACCGTGGACTCCTCGGATGCGAAGGCACAGGTCGCGAACGTCGTCGACATCGAGATCAACGACGACTGGGAGGGCTCGCAGTACCGCTACTGCACGGAGTTCCTGTTCCACGCGGACAGCCCCGACTTCGACGAGGACGCGAACATCAAGTACCTCGCGTCCATGGGCGACTGCGAGCTGCTCGTGGGCTCCAACCCCGACTACAAGATCCACGTCCACACCAACAGGCCTGACCGCGTGCTTCGTCACATGCTGCACCGCGGCCAGATCTACAACGTCTTCGTCCACAACATGGACCTCGAGGCGCAGGAGCGCACGGAGTCCATCCGCGAGGACAAGCAGGCCGCGAAGTCGACCGAGCCGCGCAAGCACATGGGATTCGTCGCGGTAGCGGCCGGCTCCGGCCAGGCGGACATCCTGAAGTCGCTCGGCGTCGACGTCGTCGTGTTCGGCGGCCAGACCATGAACCCGTCTACCGCTGACATCCTCGGCGCGATCGAGCAGTGCAACGCGGACAACGTGATCGTCCTTCCGGACAACGGCAACATCCGCATGGCCTCCGAGGCGGCCGTATCGGCCGTCGAGGGCGTGAACGCGGCCGTCGTCCCCACGAAGAGCGTGCTGCAGGCGTTCGCCGCCATGTTCGTGGCAGATCCCGACGGCGACCTGGACGCGAACGTCGAGGACATGAACGACGCCATTGCCGAGGTGCGTGACGGCGAGGTCACCACGGCGGTGCGCGACTCCCAGGCCGCCGACGGAACGCCGATCCACGACGGCGACGTCATGGGCATCGAGGGTGGTGCCATCGAGGTCGTCGGAAACGACGTCCAGAAGGTCACCGTCGACCTCATCAACCGCATGCAGGAGGAAGAGGAGGGCGACACCCTCACGATCCTCGCGGGCGAGGACCTGGACGACGACGCGTTCCAGAACCTGCTCGACGCCATCGAGGAGGCCCAGCCCGACCTCGAGATCGACTCGCACCGCGGCGAGCAGCCCCTGTACCCGGTCGTGTTCTCGATCGAGTAGGAAAGAGCTGGCCTAGGTGGGCAGCGTACCGACAACGGCGGGTGTGGGGGAGAGGCTCTCCCGCACCTGCTCCATGACAGACGACGTCTCGCGCCTCCGCTATGTCTCGGGCGCGAGGCGCTCTGCTGTTGAGCGGCTCGGCATCAGGCGCGTGCGCGACCTTCTCCTCCACATTCCCCACCGCTACCTGGACTTCACGCACGTGACGGACATCGCCCACGCGGACGTGGGCCAGGAGGCGACAGTCGTCGCGACCGTGGACAAGGTGACGCTGAAGCGTCCCCGCCCGAGGATGCAGGTGGTGGAGGTGTACCTGCTTGACAGCACGGGCGTGATCGAGGCGACGTTCTTCAGGCAGCCGTGGATAGCGGAGCAGCTGAGCCAGGGCGACGTGGTCGCGCTCTCCGGCAAGGTGACGTTCTCGTACGGCTTCAAGCAGATGAAGGCGCCGTTCTGGGAGGTCGTGGGCTCGAAGGGGCAGGTGGGCGACTACGCGCGCATCCTGCCGGTGCACCCGGTGGGCGAGGGCATCTCTGCGGCGTGGATGAGAAGGATCGTGTCCGCCGCGCTCGCGGACGTGGGCGACGTAGCGGACTTTCTGCCTGCAGGGACGCGCGCGGCGCGCGGCCTCATGTCGCTTGCGCGCGCCCTCAGGCAGATCCACTTCCCGTTGACGATGGAGTCGAAGGAGGAGGCGCGCCGTCGGCTTGCCTACGACGAGCTGCTGTGCCTGCAGCTTGCGCTCCTCGCGAGGCAGCGGCTCGAGCTTCGCGGCGTCACGCCCTTCTCGCACAGCGTGGACGGGCCCCACATGCGGGCGCTCCTTGCCGCGATGCCGTTTGACCTTACGCGGGAGCAGCGTGTCGCCGCCGACGACATCCTGCGCGACATGGCGTCCGACCACGTGATGAACCGCCTGCTTCTGGGAGACGTCGGCACCGGCAAGACGGCCGTGGCCGCCGTGGCCATGGCAGCGGCGGCGGACTCGGGCACGCAGGCGGCCGTCATGGCGCCCACGTCCGTGCTCGCGGCGCAGTACGCCCAGAAGATCGGGCCGCTTTTGGACGAGGCGGGCGTCACCTGGCGGCTCGTCACGGGCTCGACGGACGCGGACGCGCGCGCGGAGGCGGCGGCCGGGCTCGCGTCCGGCGAGGTGTGCGTCGTGTTCGGCACGACGGCCATCATATCGGACGACCTCGAGTTTCGCCGGCTGACCCTCGTGGTGATCGACGAGCAGCACCGCTTTGGCGTCAGCCAGCGCGCGGCGCTCAGGAGCAAGGGCGCCGGCGCGGACCTGCTTGCGATGACGGCGACGCCCATCCCCAGGACGCTGGCGCTCACGGCGTACGGCGACATGGAGTGCTCGCGCATCCGCCACCGCCCGAAGACGGGCGCGGGCGTCGTGACCACGTGCATACCGCCGGAGAGCGCGGACCTCGCCTATGGGGCGATCCGCGAGGCGTGCGCGGAGGGTCACCAGGCCTACGTGGTGTGCCCGCTCATAGACGAGAAGGACGACGGCTCAGAGCTGGACGACGTTCCGGAGGCCTCGCGCTCCGGGGCCACGAGGATCCACTCCGCGGAGGCGACGTACCGCGAGCTGTCGCAGCGCGTGCTGAAGGGGCTTCGCGTGGGGCTCCTCGCGGGCAGGATGGGCGCCGCCCAGAAGGACGAGGCGATGGAGGCGTTCCGCCGCGGGGACGTGGACGTGCTCGTCTCGACCACGGTGATCGAGGTGGGCGTGGACGTGCCGAACGCCACGGTCATGCTCGTGTACGACGCGGACCGCTTTGGCCTTGCGACCCTGCACCAGCTGCGCGGCCGCGTGGGCCGCGGCGACTGGGAGGGCCACGTCTTTCTGGAGTGCGCCGCGAAGAGGGGCACCCCGGCCCGCACGAGGCTCGCGGCGCTGGAGAGGACGTCGGACGGGTTCGAGCTCGCGGAGCTCGACCTGAAGCTTCGCCACGAGGGCGAGGCGCTGGGGTACCGCCAGCACGGCGGCCCCTCGCTCAAGGTGGTCGACCTCGCGCAGGACGAGGAGCTCATGGGCTGGGCCCGCGAGGACGCGCTCAAGATCTTCTCGCAGGACCCGAGCCTTGCCGAGGACGTCCACCGACCGCTTGCGATTGAGCTGCGCGACCGCTTTGGCGCGTACTTCGAGGAGGTTCTGCACGCATGAGGATAGTTGGCGGCATGTGGAAGGGGCGGCCGATCGAGGCGCCGGACGGGCGCGACGTGACGCGCCCCACGACGGACCGCACGCGCGAGTCGATGGCGTCCATGGTGCTCTCGGCGTTCGGGCTCGACCTGGGCGGCGTGAGCGTGCTGGACGCGTTTGGCGGCTCGGGAGCCATCGGCTTCGAGCTCTTGTCCCGTGGCGCCGCGGGATGCACGTTCGTGGACAGGGACCGCGGGGCCGTCGCGCGCATCCGCCGCAACGCGCGGGCCCTGGGCGCGGGCGCGTCCGCACGCGTGCTGCCGGGAGACGTGTTCAAGCTGGCAGAGCGCGGCGCCATCGCGGGCGCGCCCTTCTCGCTTCTGGTGCTCGACCCGCCGTACGCCGTCGGCGCGCGCGAGGTGGAGCGCCTGGTCGAGGCCCTCAACGCGTCCGGCATGCTCGCCGGCGGCGCCGTCGTGCTGTACGAGCACGCGTCCAAGGAGCCGGGAATCCTTCCGGCGGGCGCGAGCGTCATAAAGGAGAAGAGCCACGGCATCACCACCGTGCAGCTATTGAGGATGGGGGACGCCCATGAGTGATTCCAGGATCGACCGCGTGGTGGTGCCGGGCACCTTCGACCCGGTGACGTTTGGGCACCTGGACGTGATCGGGCGCGCGCGGCGGCTGTTCCCGCACGTGACCGTGGGCGTTGCGGCCTCGGTGGGGAAGAATGGCACCGGGCCCACGTTCTCGCTCGACGAGCGCGTGGACATGCTGCTCGCCGCGCTCGCGGAGGAGGGCCTTGCGGACGGCGTGGAGGTGCGGCCGTTCTCCGGCCTGCTCGTGAGCTTCTGCAAGGAGGTCGGCGCCGGCGGCGTGGTAAAGGGACTGCGTGCCATGACGGACTTCGAGTACGAGCTGCAGCAGGCGGACCTCAACAGCAACATGGCGCCGGAGATCGAGTCCGTGTTCGTCATGTCGAACCCCAAGTACGGCTACGTGTCGTCCTCCATCGTGCGTGAGCTCGCGTCGCTGGGGACGGACGTGTCGTTCCTTGTGCCGTCCGTGGTCGAGCGTCGCCTGGAGGAGCACTACCGCGGGCGAGAAGGGCGTGGCACCCTGCACGAATAATTTGCGTGACGGCGGCAAAAGTTCCACCGTTTTCGCCCATTGCGGGTAATCTGGTACTATAAGGCGATGCAACCTCGGCAAACGCACGTAGGACGCGAGGTGGCGGCGAATCGAAAGGAGACCCGTATGCAACCGGGTGAGGAGATAGAGAGCCTGGTTGGCGAGCTCGAGCAGATCGTGAGCGAGGGCAAGACCCCGTTCACCGGCGGCGGACAGAAGAAGATCGTGGACGCCCAGGACATCTACGAGATCCTGGATGAGATTCGTCGCGTCTTCCCCCAGGAGTTCGCGGATGCCCGGCGTATCGTCAAGGAGGAGGCCGAGACCCTCGAGCGCGCCCAGCAGCAGGCCGACGCCATCATTGCGGACGCCCAGCAGCAGGCCATGATCCTCGCGGGCGACCAGGAGGTCGTGCGCCTTGCCCAGCAGCAGGCCGACGACATCCGCGACAAGGCCGCGCAGTACGAGCGCGACACCCGCTACAACGCGGAGGAGTACGCGGACACCGTGCTCGCGCACCTCGAGGACAACCTGAAGTCGCTCACCGGCTCCGTCTCGCGCGTGCGCCAGACGCTGGACGAGAACTCCGGCCCCCGCAACCAGACCAACAACGTCCCCTGGTAGTCGCCATGCAGCAGGTCAAGCAGATTCTGGACACCCGCCTCGCCAACCCCGGCGACACCATGCCGGTCACAGGCCATCTGGACGAGAAGGGCTACTCCCTCGGCGGTCACGACTTCGTGCTGCCGGACGGCATAGACTACGACCTCGTGCTCACGAACGCCGGCGAGGGCATCCTCGCCACCGGCATGCTGAAGGCGCACGTGGAGGGCACGTGCGACCGCTGCCTGGGCAAGGCGGAGTTCGACGTCGCGGGCGAGGTGGACGAGTACTACCTGTTCAAGGCGCCCGCGGAGCCCATGGCCGACGACGAGGACGACGACGTCGACTTCGCCCTCGTGGGCGACGACAGCACGATAGACCTCACGGACGCGCTCAGCTCGGCCCTTCTGATGGAGACGCCGTTCGTGGTGCTGTGCCGCGAGGACTGCAAGGGGCTGTGCCCCGTGTGCGGCGCGAACCTCAACGAGGTGGACTGCGGGCACGCGGCGCAGATCGAGGCGGAGCGCGAGCAGGACAGGCTGGACGCGAGCCCGTTCGCGGCGCTCAGGAACCTGGACCTGGGTGACGACGAGTAAGACGGCCTTCGGGCGGTTCGTGGTGCTCGACAGGCCCTTTGCATGGCCATGCGTGTGGCAAAGGCGTGTCGTTGAAGTTTTTTGACGTGAAGAATTGCTGTTCCGTCGACCATTTGGCGCCGGCGTGGTATAGTCTCTTCTCGTGTGTTTTATGGAAGACCGCTCAGGTGGCAACGCCTGACAATAAGTGAGTCTAAGAGAGGTTCAAGATGGCAGTACCCAAGCAGAAAAAGGGCCGCGGCGCCACGCACACTCGTCGTTCGGCCAACAGCAAGCTCGCCGCTCCGGCACGCTCCGTTTGCCCGCAGTGTGGCGCACCTAAGCTTCCGCACCACGTGTGCCCCAAGTGTGGCTACTACAAGGACCGCGAGGTCGTTGTCACCGAGTAGTCGCGTTGAAAGACGAGGCCTAGGAGGCCGGTCCCTTCTGGGGGTCGGTCTCCTTTCGTATGCAGGGAATGCGCAGCCGCAGGACCGCGAGGAGGACACATGACAACTATCTGCATCGACGCCATGGGCGGCGACCGCGAGCCCAAGGTCGTGCTCGAGGGAATCGCGGCCGCGCTTGAGGCCGACGGCGAGCTCAGCGTGCTCGTCGCGGGCAACGAGGACGTCGTCGTGCCGTTCTGCGCTAAGCACGAGCGCGCGAGGGCGCTTGTGACGACGCAGACGATCGAGATGGGCGAGCACCCCACCGAGGCCATCCGCGCGAAGAAGGACTCGAGCATCGTGCGCGGGCTTGCCGCGGTGCACGCAGGCGAGGCGGACGGGTTCTTCTCGGCCGGCTCCACGGGCGCCATCTTCGCGGCCGCGACGTTTGGCGTCGGCAGGATCCGCGGCATAAAGCGTCCGGCAATCGCGTGCCCGGTGCCGGGGCTGGACGGCCGGCACTCCGTGTTTCTTGACATGGGCGCGAACGCGGACGTGCGCCCGGATATGCTGGTGCAGTTTGCGCACATGGGTCGAGCGTACTCCAGAATCACGCTGGGGGTGGAGGACCCGAAGGTGGCCCTGCTCTCCAACGGCTCCGAGGACACGAAGGGCTCGGAGGCCGTCGTGGCGGAGCACGAGGCGCTCGCGAAGGCGGGCGGCGACACGTGGTTCGCGGGCAACTGCGAGGGCACGGACATCCTGACCGGCCGCTTCGACGTGATCGTGACTGATGGCTTTGCGGGCAACATCGCCGTGAAGACCATCGAGGGCACGGCGAAGTACATCCTGGCCGAGGTGAAGCGCGCGACGCAGGAGTCGAAGCGCGCGCTTCTGGGCGCGGGGCTGCTGAAGCCCTCGCTCAAGAGGGTCGCGGCCGGACTCTCTGGCGACGAGTACGGTGGCGCGGCGCTTCTGGGCGTGAAGGCGCCGGTCTTCATCGGGCACGGCGCGACGTCCGTGGGCGCCGTGAAGCACGGCACGCTGGCGTGCGCCGCGGCCGTGCGCGGCGAGCTTGTGGACAAAATCGCGCGCGCGGTGGCCGAGGATCAGTAGGACCCCCGGGCGGGGTACAATTGGCCGCACAGGCTTTTCTCGCATAGGGATTTTTGCAACGTAAGGAGCGAACATGGAACGCGCCGAGATTACCGAGAAGGTCATCGCCTGCGTCAAGGACTCGCTGGGCCTGGCGGACGACGCCGAGCTCACCGAGGCGACGACGCTGAAGGATTTGGGCGCCGACTCGTTTGACCAGCTCGAGATCATGGTCGCGCTGGAGGAGGAGTTCGGCATATCGCTGGAGGACGCCCTCGACGGCGGCGACATAAAGTCCGTGGACACGATCGGCCAGGCGGTCGACCTCGTGCGGGCCCAGCTCTAGGGAGCGGCGCTTGAAGATGCATCAGAGGGTCGCGGCGGCGGAGAAGATCTGCGGCCATAAGTTCAAGGACAGGACGCTCATAACTTCTGCAATCACCCACCCCTCGGCCGTCGAGGGGCAGCCCGTGAGCGCCTCCTACGAGCGACTCGAGTTCCTGGGCGACTCAATCCTGGGCGCCATGGTGGCGACGGACCTGTTCGAGGCGTTCCCGGCCATGGACGAGGGCGGCCTCACGCGGATGAAGATCTCGCTCGTGAGCGGCAAGACGCTCTCGGAGGTCGCCGGCGAGCTCGACGTGGGCGACGTCATCGTGTTTGGCGAGTCCGAGAAGGGCACCGGCGCGCGCGGCATGCACTCCGCGCTCGAGAACGTGTACGAGTCCATCGTGGGCGCGCTGTACCTGGACGCAGGCTACGAGGCGACGCACGACTTCGTGCGGCGCACGCTGTCGCCGTACATGTCGCCCAAGCTGGCCGAGAGGCCGATCTCGCCGAAGTCACGCCTGCAGGAGGTGACGCAGCGCGACATGCGCTGCGCCCCGGAGTACAAGCTCGAGGGAGAGGAGGGGCCGGCGCACAAGCCGACGTTCACCTCCGTCGTGCTTGTGGACGGCAGGCGCGTGGGCCGCGGCAAGGGCTGCTCGAAGAAGGAATCCGAGTCCGCGGCGGCGCTCGACGCGCTCGAGCGCATGGGCTACCAGCAGGCAGGGGAGTAGGCGCCGCGGACCGCGGCCCGGAAAGGCCAAGCACGACGTGTATCTGAAGTCGCTCACGCTCAAGGGATTCAAGTCCTTCGCGGACAAGACGCAGCTGGTGTTTGACCCCGGCCTCACGGTCGTGGTCGGGCCAAACGGCAGCGGCAAGTCGAACATATCTGACTCGATCCTGTGGGTGCTGGGCGAGCAGAGCGCGAAGATGCTGCGTGGCCAGGCGATGGAGGACGTGATCTTCTCGGGATCTTCCGGCAGGCAGGCCGTAGGTCTTGCCGAGGTCACGATCGTGCTGGACAACACGGACCGCACGCTGCCGATCGACTTCTCAGAGATAGCGATTACGCGCAGGATGTACCGCTCCGGGGAGTCGGAGTACCTCATCAACGGCGCGCCGTCGCGCCTGCGCGACATTACGGACATCCTGCACGACTCTGGCCTCGGCAAGGACACGCACTCCATCATCAGCCAGGGCAAGCTGGACTCCATCCTGGCAAGCCGTCCGGAGGAGCGCCGCGAGCTGGTGGAGGAGGCGGCCGGCATATCGAAGCACCGCCGCCGCAAGGAGCGCTCCGAGCGCAAGCTGAAGGCGATGCAGGACAACCTGACGCGTGCCAAGGACATCGAGCGCGAGATAAACCGCCAGCTGCGCCCGCTGGAGCGCCAGGTGGACAAGGCGCGCCACCACCGCGACGTCACGAGGCAGCTGCAGGAGCTTGAGACGACGCTCCTGGTGGACGACCTCCGCCAGCTGCAGGACCGCTACGGCACGCTCGCCGCCCGTGGCAAGGAGGCGGACGCCGCCATAGAGCTGGCGCAGTACCGCCTGGACGAGAAGAACCGGGACCTCGAGAAGTACCAGTCCCTCCTGGAGCAGAAGGGCATCTTCGTGGGGGACCTGGGCGAGCAGCGCCGCCGCATGCAGGACCTGCTGG
>Ga0256406_1001117_pt1 | contig 44444 bp, 35 predicted proteins | sample RumenRJG_03DNA_FD_185986 | JGI IMG/M metagenome (GOLD analysis project Ga0256406, IMG submission 185986) | Bovine rumen microbial communities from Lethbridge, Alberta, Canada - RJG_03 | ecosystem: Host-associated > Mammals > Digestive system > Stomach > Rumen | place: Canada: Alberta | collected... | reverse complement strand
CGTCCCCGCGCGTGGTGCGGGGGCCCGCAAGACGGCCCGTCTGCAATGGGGCAGGCGGAGATAAGAGGAAACATATGACAAAGGTTACACACGAGTTCGACCTCTACGGAAAGCACTACGCTCTCGAAGCAGGCGAGCTCGCAAAGCAGGCCACGGGCGCCTGCCTGGTGAAGAGCGGGGACTCCACCGTCCTCGTGACCGCCGTGGTCTCGAAGGAGCGCAAGGACTACGACTTCTTCCCCCTGACGGTCGACTTCATCGAGAAGATGTACGCCGTGGGCCGCATCCCCGGTGGCTACCTCAAGCGTGAGGCAAGGCCGTCCGAGAAGGCAACCCTCACGGCCCGTATGATCGACCGCCCGCTGCGCCCGTCGTTCCCTGACGGCTTCCGTAACGAGGTTCAGGTCGTTGCCACCCCGCTCGTGGCCGACCAGATTCACTCCGTCGACACCATCTGCGTGATGGGCGCAAGTGCGGCCCTCACGATTGGCGGCGTGCCCTTCGAGGGACCGCTTGCCTGCGTGCGCATTGGCCGCAACCCCGAGACGGGCGAGTTCCTCGTGAACCCCACCTACGAGGAGCGCGACACCTCCGACCTCGACCTCGAGCTGGCTGGCTCGTCCACGTTCATCTCCATGCTCGAGGCTGGCGCCAAGGAGATCAGCGAGGAGGACATGCTCGCTGCCATGGCGTTTGGCCAGGAGGCCATCGCCGCCTTCTGCGAGGAGGAGAAGAAGTTCTTCGCCAAGTGGGAGGAGGCCAACGGTCCCATCGTCAAGAAGGAGTACGTCCTCGACGAGCCCATCCCCGAGGTCCACGATCGCATCTTCGCACACTTCGATGAGATGAGCGCCGCCCTCAAAGACGCCGACAAGCTTGCTCGCATGGGCAAGGTCGAGGCCCTCAAGGACTCCATCAAGGCCGAGTTCTCCGAGGACGAGCAGGCTCAGTGGAGCCGCGCCATTGCCGTCGAGCTCAAGAGCCTCGAGAAGCACGCCATGCGCAAGATGGTCGTCGAGACCGGCGAGCGCGTGGACGGCCGCACCCCCACCGAGATTCGCCCGATCATGGTGAAGCCCGACTACCTGCCCCTGGTCCACGGCTCCGGCCTCTTCCAGCGCGGGCAGACCCAGGTGCTCTCCATCTGCACGCTTGGCATGCTTAATGAGTGGCAGCGCCTCGATACCATCGAGCCCGTCGATGGCAAGCGCTACATCCACCACTACAACTTCCCGCCCTTCTGCACCGGCGAGACCGGCCGCATGGGCAGCCCCAAGCGCCGCGAGATTGGCCACGGCGCACTGGCCGAGCGCGCCCTGCTCCCGGTGATTCCCTCTGAGGAGGAGTTCCCCTACACCATCCGCGTGGTCTCCGAGGTCATGGAGTCCAACGGCTCTAGCTCGATGGCTTCCACCTGCGGCTCCACGCTCGCACTCATGGACGCCGGCGTGCCCATCAAGCGTCCCGTCTCCGGTGTTGCCATGGGCCTCATCCAGGAAGAGGGCAAGACCGTTGTCCTCACCGACATCCAGGGCCTCGAGGACTTCCTCGGCGACATGGACTTCAAGGTGACCGGCACCACCAAGGGCATCACCGCCATGCAGATGGACAACAAGGCAACCGGCCTCACTCCCGAGATTCTGCGCAAGGCGCTCATGCAGGCACACGAGGGCCGCATGTTCATCCTCGACAAGATGCTCGAGCAGATCCCCGCGCCGCGCGAGCACGCCAAGGACACCGCGCCCCAGATCATCAGCCTCCAGATCCCCACGGGCAAGATTCGCGACGTCATTGGGACCGGCGGCAAGGTCATCCGTGGCATCCAGGAGGACACCGGCGCCACGATCGACATTCAGGAGGACGGTACCGTCTTCATCGCCGGCACCAATGGTGCGGGCGAGGCTGCTGCCGAGCGCATCAAGGCCATCGTGAAGGTCCCCGAGGTGGGGGCGGAGTACACCGGTCGCGTTGTGGGCATCAAGCCCTATGGCGCCTTTGTCGAGCTTCAGCCCGGCAAGGACGGCCTGCTCCACGTCTCCCGCGTTGCCGAGGGACGCGTCGACAAGGTTGAGGACGTGCTCAACATTGGCGACGAGGTCCGCGTGAAGGTTCTCGAAGTCGACGAGGAGGGCAAGATTTCCCTCGATCGTCTCGACAAGCCTGAGGCTCCCGCCGGTTCTGGCCACAACGGACACGACGAGGGCAACGGTCACGAGCGTTCCGAGCGCTCCGGCGAGCGCCGTCCCCGCGCGCGTCGTCACCCCGGTGACCGTGGCGAGGGTTCCTCTCGCACCAACAACGGCGGCGAGAATGGCGAGAAGCGCCAGCTGCGTCGTCACCACGAGGCATAGCTCAGCGCCAGCCATATAGCGCTATCGCGGGCGGCATCCAACGGGTGCCGCCCGTTTTTTCAGCGTAGGCGACGTCTTACGACCAGTATCCCCTTGCTTCTGCACGTGCGCATCCCCTCTGAGTTCTGAGCCGGAGCTGTTGAGAAGGAATTTCCCATTTTTTGTCGCTCCACGAGCCCATTCTGTCCAGATTCTTCTCAACAGTACGTGAGGGTGGGCTTGGTGTGTCATGGCCTGCCACTGCGGAAGCGCCGGTTGAGCTTCTCGCTGAAGAATGCCTTAACGTGCATTATCATTCTTCGTGCGTGTCTATGACTTGAGGGAGAGTGGTTGGATGAATCCAAAGGTGAGAAGTGCATTCTTCTGCGGGGTCCTTGCTGCCGCGCTCGCAGCTGTGCCACTGCATGCTGTTGCCGAGGAGCTCGGTGCTGCAGACGTACAGCAGGTTGAGTCTGTTGTCTTGGAGTCCGCCTCCACCTCCTCAGTCATCTCCGAGAAGGCCGATTCTCCAGATAAGGCAACTCCTGCCTTGGGTGCAAGCGGTACGATGCCGGAGAGCGATCAGGTGCAGAAGGCACAAGACGTCGACCCAGCTAGGCAATCGGTTGACGAGGAGAACGACACCTCTACAATTGGTGACTCTCCTTCAGCAGACGGCACTCACGAAGAGACAGTCGATAACGCAAGTACTACCAAAGTCAAGTCAAGCGTGACGGAACCGCCTGCGGAACCCGCTCCGGCACCCGTGGCCCCTGAGCCTGAGAAGCCCTCTGAGTCCGCTCCCGCTCCCAGCGCCGAAGTCGACGCAACGTCCATGGCACCTGCCGCTGATACCAGCGAGTCTGCCCAGAACGTCTACCGACTCTACAACCCCTATAGCGGCGAACACCTTTACACGGCCGACCTCTCCGAGGCCAAGCGCATCGTGGGCTATGGCTGGAGATGGGAGGGCGTGGGCTGGGTGTCTTCCACCTCTACGGGTGACCCCGTCTTTAGGCTCTACAATCCCTACAACGGAGAGCATCTCTACACCACCTCGGAAAACGAGGCTTCTTTCCTCGCCTCCCTGGGCTGGAAGCGCGAGGGTACCGCGTGGCGCTCAAGTGGCACAAAGAACGTGCTACGCGAGTTCAACCCCTACGCTACCGTTGGCACCCACAACTACACCTTGAGCTCTGCAGAAGACGAGAACCTCGGTGCCATTGGCTGGAGGCGCGAGGGCATCGCGTGGTCATCGCTTGACCAGGCGTCACTGCCGGTCGAGCCTTTCTGGGCGACGGGGCCGTCGGGGCGGTGGTGGGTCCAGCGCGATGGGTCCTATGCCGCCGGGCGCCTCATCGAGCCCAACGAGGACGGTAATCCGGGTATCCGCGCTTACGCGACCTCGTCAAACGGGCACGTTGTGCGAGGTGCCGAAACTGTTGGCAACCGAACCATCGTGGCGGATGCCAACACCGGCGAGCTTCCCAGCGCAGAGGGCTGGTGGAAGTCTTCCGCCCCCACGGGCAGCAGCCAATGGTACATGGTGGCCAAGGGCTCAGACGGCGTTCCCTACGCAAAGACTGGGCGTTTCGAGGACGGCGGTTCTGCCTACTACGGAGTGCCCGGACGTGGTTATATTGCGATTGGTCGCGAGCGTGTTGGCAACATCTTCGTGATTACCGATGCCAGCGGAAGGCTCAACGAGTCTACGGGGTTCATCTGGCTCCAGGCCCCCGGTGACTCTTCCACCTGTCTCTACCGCATGGGTGCGTATGGTCCCAATGGCCTCGTTGGTGCCCGTGCCGATGGCTTCTTCACCGATGGCGGCAACAGGTTCTATGCCGACCCCTCGAGTGGCCGTCTCAACCGTAGCGGGGTGTTCTACGCTGATGGTGCATGGTGGCGCGCCGTTGACTGGGGTGGCTGCTTCTCTGCGGGCAGTTGGCAGGACATGGCCGCTAAGGCACAGAACTACCGCAGCGCCACCAACTACCTTATCCTTGTTGACTGCACTTCCAACCGCACTGCCGTCTATCAGTGGGACAACGGCTGGTTCGCGATACACGAGTGGTCTTGCACCACGGGGGCGAACAACTGCACAGTGAAGGGCCAGTTCGCAACCAACCTCAAGGGATACTCGTTCGGCAGCGGCTTTACCTGCTATTACTTCACGCAGTTCAGCGGAAACTACCTGTTCCACTCTGTTCTCTACTACCAGAACAGCAACAGGGTCATGGACGGCAGGCTTGGTATCAACGCCTCTCACGGCTGTGTGCGCCTCGACATCAACAACGCAAAGTGGATCTACGACAACATCCCTCGTGGCACCAAGGTCGTCACGTACTAGAGGACGCCCGTAAGTTCTCCGTCTTGCTGGAGCCTCGCCCCTAGTGGCGGGGCTCCATTCTTTAGAAATATTTTATATACCTTAAATATCACCGCAGTTCAGTCCCTTTTTTATGCAATGTGAGCCGATCTCCCCCACATGAAGCGTGATTCTCTGTAGGCTTTTGGCTGTCAAGCGAGTGGAAACATACCATGGGAGGCTCGCATGCCCCACGTGTCCAGAAGAACGTTTCTTGGGATAGCCGGTTCTGCGCCGCTCCTTCTCCTTCCCCGTGCTGCCTGTGCCGAACAGTCCTCCTTGGCGGCATCAGAAGATGCCTCTGACCTGCAATATCGCATGCAGAACGATTTTGCCGAGAGCTTTCGCTACTCAGCGGGGGTTCCCAGCGAGAGCGAGGGTGCTTCCGGCCTTTCAGTTGCCTCGGGCGGCGCATGGAGCAAGACCGACGCGGGCTACCTCTCGAGTGACGGGAGCGTCATCGAAGGGGCCGTTGTCAAGGGCATCGACGTTTCCGTGCATCAGGGAGAGATTGACTGGGACTCCGTCAAGGAGGCGGGAATCGACTTTGCCTTTATTCGCTGTAGCTATGGCTGGCCAGATGATGTGACCTCGACGAAGCAGCATGACAAGCAGTTCGCACGTAACGCTTCGGAGTGTGAGCGCGTAGGCATTCCTTATGGGATCTTCCATTACTCCTATGCGGTCGACGTTGCCTCGGCTGCGCAGGAGGCTCGCTATCTCCTTGCCTCGATGGGGGATGCCTCCCCTTCGCTTCCGGTCTATTATGACCTTGAAGACGTTACCTTGCCGCATGACAATGCGTCGCTGCTGGGGGACATGGCCACGCGTTTCTGTGAAGCCATAAAAGCTGCTGGGTACACCCCTGGCGTCTATGCAAACCTCAACTGGTGGAACAACTACCTCACGGATTCCCGCTTCGAGAATTGGTCGCGCTGGGTTGCCCAGTATAACTACAGGTGCGACTACACGGGCGGCTATCGCTACTGGCAGTGCACGTCTTCCGGAAGCGTGAGTGGAATCTCCAAGAGCGTAGACATCGACTTTCTCCTGCGCCAGGACTCGGTCCCCGTTCACCGCCTCTACAACCCCTACTCGGGTGAGCATTTGTATACGTTGGATTCTGCCGAGAAGGATAACCTAACAAAGATTGGCTGGCGCTATGAGGGCACTGGCTGGTATGCGCCGACCTCAGGCGGTCGTGTTCTGCGCCTCTACAACCCCTACAACGGCGAGCACCTCTATACCGTTGACCAATCGGAGTACGAGAGGCTCCAGGGGATAGGCTGGAAAGGGGAGGGGATTGCCTGGCATACGGCCAAGCCCACCTCTGGCGAGGCGATCTTTAGGCAGTTCAATCCCTATGAGACGGTTGGCACGCACCACTACACCACCAGCACTGCCGAGCGTGACCACCTTGTGTCTCTCGGCTGGAAGGACGAGGGTGTTGCCTGGTATGGTGCATAGGCGTCTTGTATAGCGTGAGGCAGTTGCCTTTCGGCTAACTCTCAGACGTGTATACTATCTCCTCAGCTGCAATTTGGGGGGACGCCATGAAACGTCATATTGGTTGGCTGAGGCATTTGACCTTGCTGACAAGCCTTGCTATGGCAGTTGTCCTATGTGCCGGTGTCACTCCGGCTTTTGCTCAGGGTACTCTTAGAGCAGTGGCGATGTACCGGCTCTACAACCCCTTTACCGGTGAGCATCTGTACACCTCGAGCACGGATGAGCTCACGCGTCTTGACCGGATTGGGTGGAACTACGAGGGCATTGGTTGGTACGCGCCTGAGGAGTCTTCTACGCCGGTCTATCGTCTCTACAACAAGTATTCGGGAGACCATCACTACACGACGAGCTTGGATGAGTACAACTCGCTTGTTGCCCTTGGCTGGAGCGGCGAGGGTGTTGGCTGGTACTCTGACGATGCCAAGAGCGTCGAGCTTTACCGGCAGTTCAACCCCTATGCCAGCATTGGTACGCATAACTACACGACATCGCGTGACGAGAACGACCACCTTGTGTCTTTGGGATGGTATGCGGAAGGCACCGCGTGGTACGGGCTCAACCGTGCGTCGGTGGGTACCGTCGTAAATGGCACCCCCATCCTTGGGGCAAGTGAGCACTCAAGGGGGCAGGTGAAGGACAACCTCTCCTCCGCGCTCAAGGCTCGCGGCAGGGAGTTTCCATCTGACGTGTTCGCACAGTATGGCGCGAGCAACGTGGACGAGTTCGTCGACCGCCTCTTCGATGCCGCCGAGGCAGAGGGCGTGCGTGCCGATGTCATCTACGCACAGGCCATGGTCGAGACTGGCTACCTTGCGTTTGGCGGTGCCGTACAGCCTGAGTACTGTAACTTCAGCGGGCTTGGGGCGACCGACAGCGGAGGCGACCCCAACAGGTTCTCTAGCGTCTACGAGGGTTTTCTCGCCCAGGCGCAGCATCTACGTGCCTATGCCGGCTATAGCCCTCGTTCATCTACCATAGTGGACCAGCGCTATGGTACCTGGCTCTTTGGCCGTGCTACTACGGTGGAGGGCCTTTCGGGTACGTGGGCCAGCGATTCTGGTTACGGCGCAAGCATTCTCGCCATTCTCTACGGCTTCTAGTATTGGCCAGGCATTGTCACCCGGAGCTTCAAGGGGGAAATCGTATCGTGCAACATGAGAACCACACGTTCTGCCTGACGAATCGCGTAGCCCTGGTGACTACGCTGGGGCTTGCCCTGCTGGGGACCCCCGTCATTGCGCTTGGTGCCGAGAACAGCGTGCCAACAACAGTGGGCGTTGCTCCTGTCTCGGAGCCCGTGCAATCGCAGGCTGACGAAAGCAACGCTCGGCCCATAGCTTCTCAGGCGACCGATTCGGATGCTACGGGTGAGACCACTCCCAAGGATGAGCCGCAAGAGGCCGCCGCTAGTGGTGCCGATGAGCCCCCTGTCGCACCGGACGCTGCCAATGAGACAACCACAGTCTCGGAGCAGCAGACCCAGGTACGGAACTCTGCTTCTTCTCAGCAGCCGGAGGTCAAAAACGAGGAGACCCCAGAGGTCGTCCAAACCGAGGAGAACCCGGAGACCGTCCAAGCCGACACAACCGCCGCTTCCTCTGATGCTGCAGAATCCTCATCCCACGCGGAGGCCGTTAAGATAAGCGACTCTACCTCGGCGGCAGCTCCCAAGGACGGTGCGTCGGCTGCGGCCACGACCTCCTCGCTCGAGCCTGCCAAGGAGAGCGTTTCCGCAGTTCCCATGTACCGTCTGTATAACAGGTATAATGGCGAGCATCTCTTTACGTCCTCCGCTTCTGAGGCGCAAAATCTCGTTTCGCTCGGCTGGTCTGGCGAGTCCGTCGCATGGTTTACTCCCAGCTCCGGAACCGCCGTCTATCGCCTCTACAACCCCTACTCTGGCGATCATCACTACACCACGGACAAGAGCGAGTACGATTACCTCGGTTCCATTGGCTGGAACCCGGAGAATGTTGCGTTCTACTCTGACGGCTCCCAAGCCACCCCGGTCTTTCGTCTTTTCAACCCGTATGTGACCGTTGCCACGCATCATTACACCACGTCTCAGAGCGAGTACAACTATCTGGGTACGATTGGTTGGAAGCAAGAGGGCAAGGGCTGGTACGGCGTAGCCATGCCTGCGGATGGCTGGTATGTCTCGCCAACCGGAGAAGAGCTTTACATCCAGGGCGGCGTCGTGAAGTCAGACGCGGTTGTCACCAACGAATCTGGCCAGGAGCGCTACCTCACCTCGGCGGGCTTTGTTGCCAAGGGCTCGAGATGGACGTCGCCATCAACTGGCTATATCTATGTCACTGCAGACGATGGCACGATTACTCAGAAGCTCAATTCGAATCTACAAACAGGCCTTGACTACTGCTGGCTCAAGAGCTCGCCCTATTGGTCTGGTGCTGGCGCAGTCAAGGAACTCCTCATGAACGTCCACTATTCAAAGGGGCGTTATGGTGCATCCATCTCCAAGATTGTCATTCACCACAACATGGGCAACCTCACGACGGAGACCTGCTATGCCACATGGCAGACGCGCGCCGCATCGGCGCATTATCAGGTCGAGGCAAACGGTACGGTGGGCCAGCTTGTGCTTGACTCGGACACGGCATGGCATGCAAGAAACTGGCAGATAAATACGAGAAGCATTGGCATCGAGCATGCGGACTACATAGACGCCTCTGGGCAGTGGCGCATGACCGAGGCGACCATCAACTCGGGGGCCCGGCTTGTCGCTGCGCTCTGTCTAGAGTACAGCCTCGGCAGGCCGCAGTGGGGCGTCAACGTAGTGGGGCACAACGAGTGTACCTCCACGGAATGCCCCGCCTCGCTCGCCATTGGCGGCTCGCAGCACAACGAGTACCTGGCTAAGGCCCAGGAGTGGTACGACAAGCTCTCGAGGATTTAGGGTAAAGCGGTTCGAGACAGCGAGACGCCCCGTCGGGTATTCCGGCGGGGCGTCTTTCCTTTTAGAAGTGCCAGTAGGAGTTGAGCGGTCCGTAGGTCCTCAAGTGTGGGCTGTAGGAAGGATCGCCCTCGGCGTAGTACGACGGCCATTTCATGCGCATGAGACCAATCTCGTGCTCAAAGCGGTCGTGCTGCTCGGGGGAGTAGTCGGAGCCGCGGGAGACCGACTCGAAGTGCGTGAGCGCCACCTGGGGCGTGTACACCACCAGCAGACCTCGCTTGCGAAGCCGCAGGCAGAAGTCGACGTCGTTGAAAGTCACGGCGAATGTCTCGTCGAGCCCTCCCAGCTCGTCGAAGAGCGCGTGACGGACCATGAGGCAGGCCCCTGTCACGGCGGAGAGGTCCTGCTCGCACTCGACCAGTGACCAATAGCCATGGTCACTGTCGGGAAGGTCCGTCCCAAAGTGGTTGGCACACCCTCCGCTTACGATGACGCCAGCGTGCTGGATGGTGTTGTCGGGGTAGAGGAGACGCGCACCAACCGCTCCAACGTCTTCACGAGACGCAAGGCCCACCATGCGTTCGAGCCAATCCGGTGTCCTCAGTTCCATGTCGTTGTTCAGAAGGAGCAAATAGTCGCCGGAGGATTCCTGGGCACCATAATTGATGATGCTCGAGTAGTTGAAATCGCCCTTGCCCTGCCACGTGACTACGCGCACGCGCCCCTTGTTCTCATGCTGTACCTGCTCGTAGTACGAGAAGGTCTCTTCGCGCTCGCTGTTGTTCTCGATAACGACCACCTCGTAGTTGTCATAGGTGGTCCTGCCAAGGATGGAGTCAACGCAGCGCTGGAGAAGCTCCACGTGGTCGCGCGAGGGGATGAGGATGGAGACGAGCGGCTGCTTGGCGGGTGGCCTATGGAACACATGGTACGAGAAGGGACGCTCTCCCTCGGATACCTCGACGTCTACGCCTATGCGCTTGAAGTGGGCGCGCACCGCGGCCATGCCCGCCTCCTGCGCGTAGGTCTTGGCGTCGCTGCTCGTTGCCGTGGACGTCTCCCACATGCGCCAATGGTAGAGGACGCGGGGTACGTGGGTAACGCGGCGGGCCTTCTCTACGGCCTGCAGCGTAAGGTGGTGGTCCTGCGCGCCCTCGAACGCGGGGTTGTCAAACTCCAGGTTCATGAGGAGGCTGCGGCGCACCGCAAGCATGTGACAGATGTAGTTCTTGCAGGTGAGGAGGTCAATCTCGAACTGCGGCTTGAGGAACGGCTGTACGTGCGTGCCTGCGGGGTCAATCTTGTCCTCGTCGCAGTAGAGCACGTCCGTCTCGGGATCTTTGTTCACGGCTTCGGTGTAGTGGAAGAAGAGGTCCGGCTCGATCGTGTCGTCGTGGTCGACAAAGCCCACGAAGTCACCGGTTGCCGCGCGGATTCCCGCAGCCGTGTTGAGCGTGATGCCCAGATTCTTGTGGAGCGTGATGCTGCGGATTCTCTCGTCAGACGCAACGGCGGCAGCAACCTCCTCGGCAAGCTCCCCGTCCTCGGGGGACGCGTTTACCAGGATGAGCTCCCAGTGCGGATAGGATTGCGAGACAAACCCTGCCACGAGGTCCTCGAGCTGCTGGTGGGTGGTGTGGAAGAGCGGTACGACAACGCTCCAGGTGACCTCGTTGTCAAAGCTAACCTCGCTCTGAAGCCTCAGCTCCCATGGCTGTGCCTGCTGCTCGTGGAACCACTCGTTGTAGTAGGGGTCGCGATCGGCAGACCTCGTAAGGACCTCGTTCTCGTAGACCAAGTGGTCGAGGTCGGGCTTTGCCAGCTCGAAGAAGGTGTGCTGGTGGGGGTCAGCTTTGTCCCAGGCGTCAAAGATGACGGTGCGCTCGTCTCTGGGCAGCCGGACCGAGAAGACCGTCTCGCGGAACTTGACCGTGCCCGAGAAGCGTGCATCGAACTTCTGGGAGCCCATGAAGATGGGCGCGGAGTCTATGGGCGCCAGCGCCTGGTCTCGCACGCGAAGTGCTACCTCGCCATCCTCACGCCAGGGGACGCGGACTGCCACGCGCACGATGGCGGAGCCCCTGTCGGGAATGGCTTTCTTGATGAAGATGGTCGAGAAGAGGAACTGGCGGCCATTGTCGTAGTCGCGAATCCTGCTCGTGAGGTCCTTGTGGACGCGGTAGTTCATGCGGGACTGCAGCTTGGCGTCGCGAAGGCTCACGGTTGCCGCGCCAACCTCAAACCACGCGCTTGCATCCTGTATGGCCCCGTCGGAGGCATAGATGGTGTAGGAGATGTTGGAGGTGCTGGAGTGCACGTCGACAAGAACGACCACGGCTTCGGTAGGCGTGTCGCGGAAGACCTTGGCGGGCACGTCCTCGCCGTTGTCATCCTGAGCGCTAATATCGAGGAGCGCGTCTGGAGAGACGCCTTCGAGAGAAATGAGCTGGTAGATCTTCTCGGCATTCCTGCAGATGCCCATGGTAGTGATGTTCAATCTGACCGCCTTGTGTTGTCCCTGTGGCTTTGTCCTGCGCATTCGCAGTGCCCAAGTATACGATTTGCTCGTTGGGGAGTGGTGCGTCAGGGGTCGAGGCCTGCAATTTACATGACGAGGGGGAACGTCTAGGCTGGTACCGGGGCTGCGCCCTCTACAATTTTCGCATTGCGCCACACATATCCGATGGGAGAGACTTCACATGAAGGGCATCATCCTTGCCGGCGGTTCCGGCACGCGGCTCTACCCGCTCACCACGGTCACCAGCAAGCAGCTCCTCCCGGTCTACGACAAGCCCATGGTCTACTACCCGCTCTCCACGCTCATGCTGGCGGGCATCCGCGACATCCTCATAATCTCGACCCCGCGCGACCTGCCCAACTTCGAGCGACTCCTGGGCGATGGGTCAGACTTCGGCATCTCGCTCTCCTACGCCGAGCAGCCCGAGCCCAACGGCCTCGCGCAGGCCTTCGTCATTGGCGCGCCCTTCATCGACGGCGGTCCGTGCGCGCTCGTGCTGGGCGACAACATCTTCTACGGCAACGGCCTCTCGCGCCACCTGCGCCGCGCCGCGGCAAACGCCGAGGCAGGCCGCGCGACGGTCTTCGGCTACCGCGTGGACGATCCCGAGCGCTTTGGCGTCGTCGAGTTCGACGAGAACTACAACGCGGTCTCCATCGAGGAGAAGCCCGCGCACCCCAAGAGCAACTACGCCGTGACCGGCCTCTACTTCTACGACTCCCGCGTGACCGAACTCGCCGCCGCCGTGAGGCTGTCGGCACGCGGCGAGTACGAGATCACCGACCTCAACCGCATGTACCTCGAGGACGGCTCGCTCGACGTGGTGACGCTCGGCCGCGGCTACGCGTGGCTGGACACGGGCACCATGGCCTCGCTCTTCGAGGCATCGCAGTTCGTGCGCACGGTCGAGACGGCGCAGGACCTACCCGTCTCCGTGCCCGAGGAGATCGCCTACGACAACGGCTGGGTCTCCCGCGAGCGGCTGCTCGAGTGCGCCGAGCGCTACGGCAAGAGCGACTACGGCAGGCACCTGCGGATGGTTGCCGAGGGCGGCATAGTTCCCACGAGGCCCTACGATGACTAGTCAGGCTTCTCCGCGGCTCTCGGTGGTAATCCCCGCGCACAACGGAGAGCGCTACCTCGAGGAGTGCGCGGCCAGCGTGCTGGGGCAGGACTTCAAAGATCTTGAACTCATCCTCGTGGATGACGCATCCTCCGACGCCACGCGAGACGTGATCGGACGCCTTGCGGCTGCCGATCCCCGCGTAAGGCCGGTCCTTCTCGACGAGAACCAGGGTACGTTAGGCGCCCGGCAGGCAGGTGTTGCCGCAAGCAGGGGAGCGTACGTGACGCTTGTCGACCAGGATGACGAGTTTGCCCCAGGGGCGCTTGCCAAGGTGATGGTGCATGCGGGTGAGGCGGACATCGTGCACTTTGGGGTGTGCGTGGAGCCTGAGAGCGAGGCTGCCCAGAGGGCCGCTGCCGGCATGGAGGGCTTTCTCACGCCTGTGGCCCGCCGCCTCGAGGGCAAAGAAATTCTCCGCGTGCAATTCTCCGAGCAGGGAAACTTCGACTGGCACGTGCATCACAAGCTCTATGACGGTGATCTCGCCCGTCGAGCATGGGGGATGTCTGCCAAGACCCGCCTGCTCCTCTCGGATGACATCTACCTCTGTATGATTCTTGACTCGCTTGCGGGCTCCTACGTGGGCCTTGGCGATGCACCGTGGTACGTCTACCACTTGGGCAGGGGGGAGACGCTTGGCGCGCGAGAGACGCTCGACGCTCTGCGTAGGACCTCCGAGCGCGAGCTCAAGGGCTGGCACCTCATGCGCGACTTTGCGTGTGACCATGCCTTGGACCTGCCGCGCGACGACTGGTCGGAGCGCGTTGCCGACGCGCGCGACCGCATCTACGAGAACGTCTCGAACGAGATGATCGACGGATTGCCTGCGGCCGAGCTTCCCCAGGCCGTGGACATGCTGCTCTCGCAGTGGCCGGCCGACGCCGTGGCAGGGGAACTCTGGCGCTATGTCCGCGACCGCGCCTACGAGCGTTTTGACCGCCATGTCGAGCCCACGCGTGGCGACTCCCTCGACCAGGTGCTAACGCTTGCGCGCCGTGCCGACGCCCTTATCGCTCCCGGGGATGGCTCCGAGCGCTACCGCCAGATGAAGGGCGTTGCCCAGACGCACCTCCGCGAGCTTGCCGAGCGCCATCCTGACCAGGCGGGATGGCTCGTAGACGCACCCGCTGGAAGTGGCAGCCCCTCTCGTGCCGGCGGCGCCTCCGGCATGCTGCGCAGGCTTCTCGGCAGGCTCTCGCGGTAGCACTCTCGAACGGCAGGAGTGGTGCCCGCACTTCTCCGCAATCATCGTGGAGCGTTACCACGTCTGCGCTGTCTTGGCTACAATAGATTGGCTAGAGCACCAATGTGTTCGCCCAGCGGCCATTGGGACACAAACCGTAGCTGTTGCGGCTGGTGGCACACGGCCATCAGGACCGCTCACTAAATAACGGCATACGCCGTACGTATTGACCCCGAGGAAAGGATTCCCCCAGCAATGCCAAAGAAAGAAACCGCCCTCAAGATCATCCCGCTTGGTGGTCTTGACGGGATCGGCAAGAACATGACCGTGTTCGAGTACGGAAACGACATGGTCATGATCGACGCCGGCCTCATGTTCCCCGATGACGAGCAGCCTGGTATCGACCTCATCCTGCCTGACTACACCTATGTTCTTGAGAACGAGGACAAGCTGCGCGGCATTATCATCACCCACGGCCACGAGGACCACACGGGCGCCCTCCCGTACCTGCTGCAGGACCTCACGCACAAGGTGCCCATCTACTCCAGCAAGCTTACCCTTGGCATCATCGAGGGCAAGCTCGCCGAGCACAACATCAAGAGTCCCAAGTTCCGTGAGGTTCAGGACGGCTCGACCATAACCCTGGGTGCGTTCAACATCACGTTCTTTGCCATGACGCACTCCATTCCAGCTGCGTTTGGCGTCTTCATGAACACGCCTGCGGGCAACGTCATGCACACCGGCGACTTCAAGCTTGACCAGACCCCCATCGACGGCGTGCGTCCCAACTACGCTGCCATCAACCGCTTCGCTGCCGAGGGCGTCGACGTCCTGCTCTCCGACTCCACCAACGCCACGCGTCCTGGCTTCACGCCGTCCGAGGCGGCCGTTGGGCCCGCGCTGCGCCACATCATCAAGAACGCGCCCGGCCGCGTCTTCGTGGCCTCGTTCTCGAGCCACATCCACCGCCTGCAGCAGATCTGCGACGCCTCCGTGGCGGTTGGCCGCAAGGTTGTGGTGACGGGCCGCTCCATGGTCACCAACACCAAGGTTGCCCGCGAGCTTGGCTACCTGCGCATTGCCGACGAGAACATCATCGACGCATATGACCTCGAGAAGCTCCCGGACGAGCAGATCGTGGTCCTCTGCACGGGCAGCCAGGGCGAGCCCCTCTCGGCGCTTGCCCGCATGGCCAACGGCGAGCACAAGAGCCTCTCGATCCACGAGGGCGACACGGTCATCATCTCGGCCAACCCCATCCCGGGTAATGAGAAGAGCGTCCAGGGCATCATCAACTCGCTCTCAAAGCTGGGCTGCGACATCTACGACAAGAGCCAGGCCCTGGTTCACGTCTCTGGCCACGGTTCGCAGGAGGAGCTCAAGCTCATGCTTGCCATGGTCAAGCCGCGCAACTTCATGCCGGTCCACGGCGAGGCCCAGCACCTTCGCGCCCACGCCAAGCTCGCGCAGCAGGTCGGCATTCCCGAGAAGAACATCTTCATCCTCGACAACGGTGATTCGCTCGAGGTTCGTCACGGCAAGGCCCGTCGCGGCCCCTCGGTCGACTCCGGCGTGGTCTACGTCGACGGTCTGTCCATCACCGATGCCAACCCCGTGGTCCTGCGGGATCGCCAGCGCCTTGCGCAGGATGGCGTCATCACCTGCGTGGTTGCCATCCGCTCGAGGAACCACTCCGTCGACACCATCGACCTTTCTGGGCGAGGCGTCTCCTTCGCCACGGACGAGGTGCTCATGGACGATGCCCGAGCGCTCGTTCGCTCCCAGGTCGAGCGTCTCGAGAAGGGCAACGGTGCGAGCATTGACACCGTGCGCAAGGGCGTGAGAAACTCGCTTTCCAACTTCCTCTGGAGCAAGACGCACACGCGACCGATGGTGATACCGGTCGTGATGGAGGTCTAGGCACATGCCCTCAAATCGCAGATCAAACGCAGCAGGCAAGGCAGCAAAGAAGGGGTCAAACTCGCGGGGTGCCGGCTCGCGCCAGGCGGCGCGCGGCCGGGGCTCGGCCGAGAAGGCCTCTCAGGGCCTCTCGTCAACGCAGAACGACATCCTCGGCGTGATTCTGGCCGTAGTTGCCGTTGCCATGTTCGTCTCGCTGGTGGCTCCGTCCTCGGCTATCGTGACGAGTGCGGTTGGCCATCTGCTCACGCAGGGCTTTGGTGCTGGTGCCATCCTCGTGCCCATAGCGCTCTTCATCTTTGCGTGCACGTTCTTCATGGATGAGGACGGGCCAATCTCCGGGCGTGTGGCGGGTGGCCTCGTGCTTATCGTGGTTGCCGTCCTCGCCCAGTTCTCGCTTAACCAGCCTGGCGTTGCCGATAACCCCGCTGCCGCCCTTGCCGAGCCTGCGCTCGAGTCTGCCGGCGGGTACGTGGGAGGGTTCGTTGCCTTCCTGCTCGTCCAGCTCGTGGGCGTGATCGTGGGCAACGTGGTCCTGGTAGGCGTCATCATTGCCGGCGCGGTGGTCTGTGGTTTCTCGATCTCTGGAGCTGTGTCAAAGATTCACCTGCGGGCGCAGGAGGCGTCCGAGAATCGCCGCATCGCCCGTGAAGAGCGCGCGGCCGAGCGTGACGCGGCTCGCGAGGCCGCTCTTCCCGTGGCGCAGGCAGCTGGTACTGCCTCCAGCCGTACCCAGGGATCGCTCTTTGACGAGACTGGCGAGGGAGAGACATCGTTCATCGGCACGCGCAAGACGAGCGTCCTGCGACGCGGCCGTGCCAAGAAGGCGGATCCCACCGTTGCCACCGCGGACGGGGGAGAGCAGGAGGCAAGCGCCACAACGCTTCTCGATGCGGCTCCCACCACGCTGCTCGACAAGCCTGCGAAGGCGACGAAGACCTCCAAGGCGCGTGGTTCTCGCAGCGCCAAGGACAAGGAGGCAACGCCCGCGTTTCTTGCCGGCCACACCTCTTCAGCAAAGCCTGCACCTGTGCCCTCGCCGTCCAACGGCGAGGACGGCAAGGAGCTCCCGCCCGCAGACATGCTCAAGGTGAATCCCAACTCCGGCGTGAGCGCCGAGTCGGACGAGGAGCTCTCCTCTGTTGCCGCAAAGCTCCAGGGCACGCTCGAGGAGTTCGGCCTCACTTCGCGCGTGGTCGGCTGGGTTGCCGGCCCCTCCGTCACCACCTTTAAGATCGAGATGGGCGAGGGCGAGCGTGTGAGCAAGATCACAAACCTCCAGGACGACATTGCGCTCTCGCTGGCCTCGCGCTCGGTGCGCATCTTTGCGCCCATTCCGGGCACCTCGCTCGTGGGCATCGAGATCCCCAACAAGACAACGCAGCCCGTCTACCTGGGAGACGTCCTTCCCTACGTCAAGGGAGGCCCGCTTGAGGCGGCGTTTGGCCGCGACTCCGAGGGAAACCCCGTGGTGGTAGACATCGCCGGGCTTCCGCACCTTCTGGTTGCGGGAACCACAGGCTCTGGTAAGTCTGTGCTGCTCAACAGCATTGTCATGACCATCCTCATGCGCGCCACGCCCGAGGAGGTCCGTCTCATCATGGTGGACCCCAAGCGCGTCGAGTTCACGTACTACGCCGGCCTGCCGCACCTCTATGTTCCCGTGGTGACCGAGCCTAACAAGGCCGCGAGCGCACTCTCCTGGGGCGTCACCGAGATGGAGCGCCGCCTTAAGGTCTTCGAGCACTACAAGGTCCGCGATATCAAGTCCTACAACCGTGACGTCGATGGTAGCAAGTACGCCGACATGGAGAATCCTCCCAAGCACATGCCGTACTTCGTCATCGTGATCGACGAGCTCTCTGACCTCATGATGGTTGCCGGCAAGGACGTCGAGGCCTCGATCGTGCGCATAGCCCAGCTGGGGCGCGCCGCCGGCATCCACCTCATCGTTGCCACGCAGCGCCCCTCGGCAGACGTCGTGACGGGCCTTATCAAGGCCAACATCGACAACCGCGTGGCACTTTCGGTCGACAACGGCATGAACTCTCGCATCATCCTCGACCAGACAGGCGCCGAGCGCCTTCTTGGCCACGGTGACATGCTCTATAAGCTCCGCGGCTCTCGCCCCAGGCGTGCCCAGGGTTGCTTCGTCTCGGAGGAGGAGGTCGAGCATGTGGTGGACTTCATCAAGGAGCACCACGACACCGACTATCACGACGACATCCTTACTGCCGTCTCGCCCGTCACCCCTGGTGGTCCGAGCGAGGCGTCTGCCCCTGCCGATGACCCCCTTCTCTGGGAGGCGGCTGACATCGTTGTGAACTCTCAGCTGGGTTCTACCTCCAGCCTTCAGCGAGCCCTCTCGGTGGGGTACGCTAGGGCTGGAAGAATCATGGACATGCTCGAGAACAAGGGTGTCGTGGGGCCCGCCAACGGCTCCAAGCCGCGTGACGTCCTTCTCGACAAGGAGGGCCTCGAAGACCTCAAGGCCGCCGAGCAGGATTTTGAGGAGGTGTAGCCCACCATGCCGTCGCGTCCGCGCTTCAGCGAGATGCTTCTCGACCGCCGTCGCCAGCTCGGCCTTACGGTGGGACAGGCCTCGCAGGTCCTGAAGCTCAAGGAGCAGGTCCTCATTGCCTTCGAGGAGGGGGACTTCGATAACATCCCCCAGAGCGGCTACGCCCAGGGTATGCTTTCCTCGTATGCGCGTTACCTGGGCCTCAACCCGCGTGAGATCGTGGACCTCTTCCAGGAGGAGCTCTACGAGCACGTGCACGGTACCTCCTCGCATGAACTGCGCCGTCGCACGCGCGACACCCAGTCTGGCCGTGGCGTTCAGGGCTACGACGTCGTGAATGAGGCAGAGTCCCGCCCCAAGGCATACGTGCAGTACCGCGGGCTCCTTCCCACCTCGGGGGGGCCTGCGGGTGACATGGGCGCTTTTGCCACCACCTCGGGTCCCAGGCCGCGTACCCCGTCATCGGTGCCCCTTGCCGGATCGAGCTACCCCACATCATCCCGGAGCCAGTCTCCCTCGTACTCGCATGCCGAATATGTCTACGGAAGGCCGTACAACGCCACCTCGGAGCGCGACGAATACCGTGAGCGTGAGAGGGACCGCTATGCCTCTCGGCAGCGTGGAAGGTATGCGCAGCAGAGGCGCCGCGTTGACGACCCCGCAAACCGGCTCCTGCGCGAGGGCCAGAACGGCGTTGAGGAGCGACGCGAGACCGCTCGTGCCTACCGGCGTGATTCCTCTCGGGCCCAGCGTCTCTACGAGCGCGACAATGTGAGCACCAGGAGCGTCCGTGCCGGTGAGTACACCGATGACCTTCGCTACGACGATGGCGCCAGGCCCTATGACCGCGCGTCTACCATCTCGGGAAGGCGCTCGTCGAGAAACATCGCCAGTGTGGACAGGCCAAACGTACGTCGCCGCTCTGAGGGGCAGCGCGGCAGGATCCCCGGTGGCTCTCGCGGCCATAGTGGACAGGACCGTCGCACCACGCTGCTCGTGATTTGCGCCCTTGCGCTGGCGCTCACGCTCATCCTGGTCTTCTCGATTCGCTCATGCGTGAGCAGCAGGTCGACTACCTCACAGGAGTCGAAGACCACCGTGCCCGTAAGCACGACCTCCACGGACTCGTCCTCGAGCGACACGGGCTCGACCGATTCCTCGTCGACGCAGACAACAACGACTACGACGGATACCAAAACGTCGACGGATGGCTCTTCTACTACCGACGCGTCTTCTTCCGACTCCTCGGCCTCTACCGAGACCGTGGTCACGGTTTCTGTTGCCAGCGGTGAGACCTCATGGCTCGAGATCACCAATGACGGCACAAGCGAGGAGGCGAGTACGGTTACGGGGCCCTGGGAGCAGAGCTACACCGTGACCGACTCCATCACCATTCGTGCAGGCAATCCCGGCGTGGTCACCGTCACCGAGAACGGCACGCAGAAGAGCTTCGACTCTAGGGCCTCTGGCATCGGGTCCCTCACCATCCAGGGGACGCCAGCCACCACCGACGGAAGCTCGACGGACACCACGACGGGTACTACAACGGGGACCTCGAGCACCAGCACCACGGGCAGCTCGAGCACGTCTGGCTCGCAGACGTCGACTGGTAGCACCACGACGTCATCCACGTCGTCTGGTACCACCGGCACTATCAAGAGCAACTAGGTCAAGGGGCCTCGAATTGGCCCAGGGTTTGAGAAACGCCAACGCGCAGCCAGATGGGGCGCGCACAGGCATGAGAGGATGACGCATGGCCAAGGATTCCAGCTTCGACGTGGTCTCGACTGTCGACATGCAGGAGGTCGACAACGCCTACCAGCAGGCGACCCGAGAGATTGCCCAGCGCTACGACCTCAAGGGTACGGGAGCGTCTCTTACCCTCGCCAAGGGCGAGGGCGTGTTCACGGTGGAGGCCCCCTCAGAGTTCGTCGCGGGCCAGGTGCGTGACATCCTCGGATCCAAGCTCGTCAAGCGCGGTGTCGACCTCGCTGCCCTGCGCTGGGACAAGCCGCAGGCTGCCTCGGGCATGAGCGTGCGTCAGCAGGGGCACCTTGTCCAGGGCATCGACGCCGAGCTGGCCAAAAGGATTTCCAAGGATATCCGTGACTCCAAGCTCAAGGCAAAGGCTACCATCGAGGGCGACAAGCTTCGCGTAAGCTCTCCCTCCAAAGACGCGCTGCAGCAGGTCATCGCCCTGCTTCGCGGCAACGACTACGGCCAGCCCCTCCAGTACGTCAACTACCGATAAGGTCAACTTATGCCAAGCATTCTCTTTATCACCCGTGGGTGCGCCAAGAACGAGGTAGACACCGACCGCATGCGCGCCCTGCTCCTCGGCGCCGGCTACGACGAGACGGACGACCCCGATAAGGCTGACCTCGCGCTTATCAATACCTGCTCCTTTCTCGTCTCGGCCACGCAGGAGTCGCTCGATACCACCCTCGAGATTGCGCAGCAGGAAAAGGACGAGGGTCGCACCCTCCCCATCGTGATGTGCGGCTGCGTGCCGTCCCGCTACGGTGCCCCCCTTGCGGATGAGCTTCCGGAGGTTTCGGCCTTCGTTAACGCTGATGACGAGGATGGGATTGTTAGCGTTGTGGATGACGTGCTGGGCCTTGAGCGCGACGTTGCACCTGGCGTTCCCCAGGGCGTCCTGCGTACCGTGGACGGCGCGAGTGCATATGTGAAGATCTCCGAGGGCTGCGACAGGTTCTGCGCGTTCTGCGCCATCCCGTACATTCGCGGGCGCTACCACTCCCGTGATGCCCGCGAGATCTGCGACGAGGTTCGCTCACTCATGGAGGGCGGCGTGCGAGAGGTCGTGCTCATTGGGCAAGACACCGGCATCTGGGGCTCAGACCTTGATGAGCCCCGTACCCTGGCTTCGCTCCTTCGCCAAGTCGCCGAGGTCGTGCGTCCCTACGGTGGCTGGGTGCGCGTTCTCTACCTGCAGCCCGAGGGCATGACCGAGGAGCTCGTCTCCACAATTCGTGACGTCCCCGAGGTGCTGCCCTACATCGACATCCCCATCCAGCACTGCTCGGCTAGCGTGCTCGAGCGCATGGGCCGCAAGGGGTCGGCAGAGGAGTTCTCCGCGCTCTTTGCGCACCTGCGCAAGGAGATTCCCGGCATGGTGCTCCGCACGACGGCCATGGCTGGGTTCCCGGGCGAGACGGATGAGGAGGCGCAGGAGCTGCTCGACTTCCTTCAGGATGAGGAGTTCGACTACTGCTCCGTGTTTACCTACTCGCCCGAGGAGGGCACGCGGGCTGCTGCCATGCCCGACCAGGTGCCCGACGAGGTCAAACTCGAGCGCACGCAGCGCCTCATCGACCTCACGGAGCAGCTTGGCTTTGCGGCTGCCGAGAGGCACGTTGGCGAGCGTGTGCGCGTCATCATCGACGGCGTGGAGGAGGGTCCCGACGGCGCGGAGTTCATCGGTCACGCGTGGTTCCAGGCGCCCGATTCCGATGGCGTTGTCCACATCGAGAGCGGGGATCTTGCCGTTGGTGACGTTGTGACCTGCAATCTTGTCGACTCCTTCACCTATGACCTCGTGGGCGAGCTTGTCGATGACGAGGAGGGCACCCGATGAGCCCAGCTGCGTCCAAGGGCGGTGGCGGCACGACGTCTTCCATTTGGACTCCCGCCAACGTTGTTACCTGCGTCCGCGTTGTGGCCGTGCCTCTGTGGCTCCTTGTTGCTGAGTTCTCTCCCGCGGCTGGCACGGGCTCTGCGTGGTCTCTCGGCGTTTTTCTCTTCTTTGTGGTGCTCTCTCTCACAGATAAGCTCGACGGTTATCTTGCGCGGAGCAGGAACGAGGTCACAACATTTGGTAAGTTCCTGGACCCCATCGCTGACAAGCTCGTTGTGGTGGTTGCCCTGTGCTTCCTCCTCGAGCGCGGTGAGGTCTCCTCATGGCTGCTTCTCGTGATTGTCGCGCGTGAGTTCCTCGTGTCGGGCCTGCGCATGGTCGTGGCGTCGGCTGGCACCGTGATTGCGGCATCGCCTCTGGGCAAGGGCAAGACCGCTGTCACGATGGTTGCAATCTCGGCTTTGCTTCTGGCCATGGCGCTTCCCGCAGGCAGGGTCTCGGGCGGGTTCGAGCTCTTGGGGCAGATTCTCATGGTCGTTGCCGTGGTGCTTACGGCATGGTCCGGCATTGATTACTTCGTGAAGTCGTGGTCCTACATCGTTGGGAAGCGATAGGCTTGGTTCCTTCAATCATCTTTGATGGCGAGACGCTTGACCTCTGCGAGGCGCTCGTTGCTGCGTGCAGGGCGTCGGGCGTGACGGTTGGTACTGCAGAGTCGTGCACAGGAGGCCTGGTGGCGTCGGCCATCACGGCGATTCCGGGATCCTCTGAGGCCATACGTGGTGGCGTCGTGAGCTATGCCATTCCGGTCAAGCATGAGGTGCTGGGCGTCTCGAACAGCATTCTCGACGCCCCGGGTGTGGGAGCGGTTTCGAGCGAGTGTGCCGCTGTCATGGCCAAGGGGGCCAGAAGGGTTCTGGGGTGCGATGTTGCCGTTTCGGTTACGGGAATTGCGGGCCCCGGTGGTGAAGAGCCTGGTAAGCCCGTGGGCACGGTATGGATGGGGATTGCAACCCCGTACTCAACCAACGCCTTCCCCAACCTCTTCGAGGGAGATCGTTCCGAGGTGCGTGCTCGCGCCGTGAGGCGTGCCGTTGAACTTCTCGTGCAGGGCGTCAGGGAGACAGCCGAGAAGAACTAAGTTTTTTCTCGTTCTCGCCACGGGTTTTCGTTGAGCGCGGCCTCGTTTGCGAGGCCGCGTTTGTGCAGGTGAGGAACTATGCGTGACAGAATCGTGACGGCGCTGTGCCAGCTGGATGCACGCCCGGCGTCAAATTGGTGCAAGGCCTCCCGTGTACGCTGTGCGCAGCGATGTTGACTACGAACGGGTGTTCGTATATCATCGACGGCAGCCAACAGATGAGGAGCAAGCATGGCCAAGAGCAAGGGAACGGTCAAAGAGGTCAACCACCCCGAGACAACTGAAGAGCGTGACAAGGCGCTCGAGGTCACCACCCAAGAGATTGAGAAGAAGTTTGGCAAGGGCGCCATCATGCGCTACGGCGATGACAGCGCCAGCTTGGAGGTCGAGGCTATCCCCACAGGTTCTCTGGCGCTCGATGCGGCCCTGGGAATCGGCGGTGTGCCTCGTGGGCGCATCGTCGAGATTTACGGCCCTGAGTCATCGGGCAAGACCACGCTCTCGCTGGAGATTCTGGCGGAGGCCCAGGCCATGGGCGGGGTCGTTGCCTTTATCGATGCCGAGCACGCGCTCGATCCCGGCTATGCGGCCCGCATCGGCGTGGATATTGACGAGGTGCTCATCTCCCAGCCAGATACGGGCGAGCAAGCGCTTGAGATCTGCGACATGCTGGTGCGCTCCGGTGCCATCGACGTTGTGGTCATCGACTCCGTGGCGGCACTTGTCCCGCGCGCTGAGATTGAGGGGGAGATTGGCGACACAACGGTAGGCCTCCAGGCGCGCCTTATGAGCCAGGCCCTTCGCAAGCTCGCTGGATCGCTCTCCAAGTCAAACACCACCTGCATCTTTATCAACCAGTTGCGCGAGAAGATCGGCGTCATGTTTGGTAACCCCGAGACCACGCCCGGTGGCCGCGCGCTCAAGTTCTTCTCGTCCGTGCGCATGGACATCAGGCGCGTGGACAGCATCAAGGTCAATGGCGAGGTCGTTGGCAACCGCGTGAGGGTCAAGGTCGTCAAGAACAAGGTAGCTCCGCCGTTTAAGTCTGCTGAGTTCGACATCATGTACGGCACGGGCATCTCCAAGGAGGGCTCGGTGCTCGACATGGCGGTCGAGTACCAGATTGTCGACAAGTCCGGATCCTGGTTCACATACGAGGGCGAGCGGCTTGGCCAGGGCCGTGAGGCGGCCAAGGCCTTCTTGGCTTCCAACCCAGATCTCATGGAGGAGATTGATCACAAGGTTCGCGTTGCTTGTGGCCTCGTGCTTGGCGACGAGCGCGTTGGCGAGCCTGTCGAGGGTGCAGATCCCAACGCAGAGGGCACTGAGAAGTGACGCGTGCCGTAAAGGGCGAGTGGCCCAAGACGGATCTTGACTGGGAGATCCGCCTGCCCCAACGCGCTTCTCGCGGGTTGGGGCAGGCGGCTCCTCGGGCTGAGGTCGTGATAAGGACACCCCAGCGTGGCGAGGAGCACATTCGTGTGCCACTTGCGGTTGCCCGCTCTCTTGACTCTAAGGCCAGGGGCAAGGAGCTTCTACCATCCTCACGGGCAGAGCTCATGTTTGCGATGGGGGAGGTCTCTCGCAAGTGCGCCATGGAGCGCGCCGCTGCGCTCATCGACCGCAGGGACTACTCCGAGGACGAGCTTACTTCGCGACTCGCGAGGGATGGCTATGCATCCCAGACGGTCGAGAGCACGGTCCGGAGGTCGGTCGAGTGCGGGCTGGTCGATAACTCCCGCTTTGCGGATACCTTTATTCGCTCCAAGCTCTCGCAGGGATGGGGCAGGGTCCGTATCGAGCGCGAGCTCTCTCGTCGTGGCATCGAGGCAAGTGACGTTCCTGGCTGGCCGGAGCTCTATCTCTCAGAGGAGTCTGAGGAGGAGACTGCCTACGAGCTCGCTTCGCGTCGCCGTATCACGGGCAAGAACGATTACGAGAAGATAGTCCGTTTTCTTTCCTCAAGGGGCTACCCGTTGGGGCTTGCCACACGTACGGCTCGTCGCGTGCTCGATGACCTCAAAGAGGAAGACGAATCCTAACTCGCGTCGTGTTCTTGAGGCGTGCTCGGTCTTGTGCGTATGTCTCTGGCACTGTCCCTTACCACGCCCGTATATTCCGTGAAGCGTGGCTTGTTTCGGCGCAGACGGTACCCTAACTGTTTGACAGGTATCAAATGCGAACATATGATTGAAAGGCCTGAGAGCGTATCTTCCGCTGGTTTACCAGCTGTGCATTGTATTTGTTTCACCGCGTCAGCATCATGGAACGTCATGTTTTTGGCATCTGCGGCCGGATACCCCGATGGCGGGTTCCTGAGCGCTATGCGCTTGGGTCTCCTGAACAAACTCGTGAATTTGTCATCTGAGGAGCGGCCATGGAAATCGTTATAGGAATCATCTGTCTAGCGTTGGGGGCTGGGTTGGCGTACTTCTTCCTTGCCGGGAAGAGCAACTCCAAGCTCAAGTCTGCCAACGAACAAATCGAGAGCGCGCGCGGCGAGGCGGAACGCATCACGTCTGAGGCGCGTCGCCAGGCTGACACGGCTAAGAAGGAGGCCGTGCTCGAGGCCAAGGAGGAGATTCTGCAGCTCAAGCAGAACTCCGAGGCCGAGGAGAAGAAGCGCAAGGGCGAGCTGCAGTCCATGGAGGGTCGCATCATGCAGCGCGAGGAGTCCCTCGACCGCCGCAATGACGCCCTTGACAAGCGCGAGCGTCAGCTCTCTGGCCTCCAGAGCCAGCTGGACCGCCGTAAGAACGACCTCGACGCCCTCGAGGGCAAGCAGACCACCGAGCTCGAGCGCATCGCTGGTCTCTCTAAGGACGAGGCACATGATGAGCTCATCGCCCGTGTTCGCGCCGAGAGCGTGCGCGACGAGGCCCAGATTCTGCGCGAGTCCGAGCAGAACGTGCGCGCAAAGGCGGATAAGACCGCCCGCGAGATCATCTCCACTGCTATCCAGCGCTGTGCCGCAGACCAGGCCGGCGAAATCACGGTTACCACCGTCCACATCCCGTCCGACGACCTCAAGGGCCGCATCATCGGTCGCGAGGGCAGGAACATCCGCACGTTCGAGCAGGTCTCTGGTGTCTCCCTCGTCATTGACGACACGCCCGAGACCGTTGTCCTCTCGAGCTTTGACCCCGTCCGTCGAGAGACTGCGCGTGTGGCGCTCGAGAACCTCATCGCTGACGGCCGCATTCACCCCGCCCGCATCGAGGAGCTCTACAAGAAGGCCGAGGACCTAGTCAACGAGCGCGTTCGCGAGGCCGGCGAGCAGGCGGCTTTCGACGCGGGCATCCATGACCTCCACCCAGAGATCGTTAAGACCCTCGGCGCCCTTAAGTACCGCACCTCCTTCGGCCAGAACGTCCTCTCTCACTCCATCCAGGTCTCCGCGCTCTGCGGGATCATGGCCTCCGAGCTGGGCATGGATCCTGCTCCCGCCAAGCGTGCCGGCCTTCTCCACGACATTGGCAAGGCAATCGACCACGAGGTCGAGGGCCCGCATGCCGTCATTGGAGCCGACCTCGCCCGTCGCTACGGCGAGCGCCCCGAGATCGTGCACGCCATCGAGGCACACCATGCCGACGTCGATCCGGACACCGTCCTCGACGTCCTCGTGCAGGCGGCCGATGCCATCTCTGCCGCCCGCCCTGGTGCCCGTCGCGAGTCTGCGGAGACCTACATCAAGCGCCTCGAGAAGCTCGAAGAGATCTCTAACGCCCACGAGGGAGTCGAGCGCACCTACGCCATGCAGGCAGGCCGCGAGCTTCATGTGATGGTCGAGCCCGAGAAGATCTCCGATGCGCAGGCGACTGTCCTTGCCCATGACATTGCCAAGCAGATCGAGGACGAGATGGAGTATCCCGGCCAGGTCCGCGTGGTGGTCATCCGCGAGTCTCGCGCGGTCGACGTCGCCAAGTAGGCGAGGGGCGTCACTGTGGCAGAGGAGCAGGACCCCAGTTCGGCTGGGCTGGCCGACTTTGTTGCCCGCATGGGCGGGGAGCGTTCGCTTCGCGTGGAGGAGAACCTCGGCGAGGGCTATGTCCGCCTCCGTGTCGCGGAGGCGGAGCGCCGCCAGGCCAAGCACGACATTCGCTGCGTCGAGGATATGGTCATTGAGCTTCTCCGCAACTCCCGCGATGCTGGGGCAAAGCGTATCTACCTCGCTACTTCACGCGAGGGGGATCTGCGCACCACGACCATACTCGATGATGGCTCCGGCGTACCCCAGGATATGCAGGAGCGCATCTTCGAGGCGCGCGTGACCTCCAAGCTCGAGAGCATCCATGTGGACAGGTGGGGCGTCCACGGGCGAGGCATGGCGCTCTACTCAGTGAGGGAGAACGCCGAGTCCGCGCGCGTGGCGTCCTCTGCCCCTGGGAAGGGCACATCCATCACGGTTGTCACTAATGCAACCAAGCTCGCCGAGCGCGCCGACCAGTCAACTTGGCCCACGCTTGGCGAGGACGAGGACGGCAAGCGTACCTGCGCTCGTGGCCCTCACAACATCGTGCGCACCTGCTGTGAGTTCGCGCTCGAGGAGTACGGGACCTGCGAGGTGTACGTGGGTTCACCGGCAGAGATTGCGGCGACTGCCCGCGCCCGCGTTACCCCCTCGGTGGATGGTTCGGAACTGCTCTTCATTGATGACCTATCTACGCTCCCGGTGTTGGAGCGTCTTCGCGCAGCCGCTGACGCCAGGGAGCTTCTCTCGGTTTGTAAAGGGCTTGGCCTCGAGATGAGTGAACGCACTGCCCATCGCGTGGTGTCGGGGCAGATTCGACCCCTTAGGAGCGTTGCCTCCCGCATGCTCCGCAAGGCTGATGCCCCAACCGGCCCAAAGCCAGTCGACCTCTATCGGGACAGACGGGGTCTCAAGCTCTCTAAGCCAGACGCTGAGGAGTTCTCACGGGTCCTTGCCAAGGACTTCTCGTTCATCGAGGACCGCTACTACGTGTCGCTGGTGCATGACCCCAAGGTGAGGGTTGGCAAGGGTCGTATCACCGTTACCTTTGACTTGGAGGATGCGGACTAGGTGGCTTTGCTATTTGCCACCCCAGGAAACACACTTCACGTTTGCATTAGCTAACTGGGACATTACAATCGTTCGTATATGCACTTCCACTAAGGACGACTAATCGCACCATACTGACAACCACTGCACCATTGGAGCATCAGCAGCATGGGTTTTCTGAAGGTCTCGAGCAAGTCATCCCCGGCATCGGTGGCCGGGGCCATCGCTGGCATGGTAAAGGACGGAGTTCCCGTCAACATGCAGTGCGTTGGAGCTGGTGCGGTCAACCAGGCCGTTAAGGCGCTTGCCATCGCGCGTGGCTTCCTCATCCCAACGGGAGTCGACATCTCATGTGCTCCCACGTTCTCCGACATCGACATCGCGGGAGAGAAGCGCACGGCCATTCGCTTTGCCGTCTACGTGCACAGACTCACTCCTCAGAGCACCTCGGCTGACGCCATGGACAACGGGAGCGTGGTCGCGTAGATGGCTTCTCCTGACACCCAGGCCCTTGTCGGCAAGACTTACCACATCAAGACCTTTGGCTGCCAGATGAACATGCATGACTCCGAGAGGGTCTCAGGCCTTCTCGACTCGTGCGGCTGCATCGAAGTTGCAAGCCCTGACGATGCCGATATCGTCGTCTACATGACCTGCTGCGTCCGCGAGAACGCCGATCAGCGCCTCTATGGCCAGGCGTCTGCCATGGTCTCGGCGCCTACGCCACCCTCGGGAAGGCGCATCGTGGCCGTGGGCGGCTGCATTGCGCAGCGCGACGGCGAGCGCCTCCGCGCGCACATTCCCAACGTCGACGTTGTCTTTGGCACAAGCGCTCTTGCTAGCCTCCCAAGGCTTCTTTCCGAGGCATTTGGTGAGCAGCCAGGTGCCATAGAGGTGGACACGGAGGAGTCGGGCACAGGATTTTCGACCGACCTGCCCAGCCATCGTGCCGAGCGCTACCACGCGTGGGTGCCCATCATGAGCGGCTGCAACAACTTCTGCACCTACTGCATCGTTCCATACGTCCGCGGGCGTGAGCGCAGTCGCACCATCGAGAGCGTAGTCGCCGAGTGCCGCCTGCTCGTTGCCGATGGCGTGCGCGAGATTTGCCTCCTCGGCCAAAACGTCAACTCCTACGGGAGGAACATCTACGGAGAGCCTCGCTTTGCCGAGCTCCTGCGTGCGGTGGGTGAGACGGGCATCGAGCGTATCCGCTTCACCTCGAGCAACCCCAAGGACCTCTCCGACGAGACCATCGCTGCCATGGCTGAGGTGCCTGCCGTGATGCCGCATCTCCACCTGGCGGTGCAGTCGGGCTCCACACGCGTGCTCAAGGCGATGAACCGTAGCTATACAAGGGACGAGTATCTGGCCTTGGTTGGGCGGCTCCGTGCCGCTATCCCCAACATCGCGCTCTCCACTGACATTATTGTCGGCTTCCCCGGTGAGACGGAGGAAGACTTCCAGGACACGCTCTCACTTGTTCGCGAGGCTGGGTTCTCCTCCGCCTTCACGTTCATCTACTCGCCGCGCCCTGGTACCCCAGCCGCGAAGATGGTGGACAACACGCCCCATGAGGTCATCCAGGATCGCTTTGACCGCCTTGCGGAGCAGGTCGCCCAACAAGCTCACGACGCAAACCAGGAGGACTTGGGGCAGCTCGTTGGCGCCCTGGTCGAGGGGCCGTCTAAGCGAGACGATTCTGTCATGGTCGGCCACAGCGAGAAGAACCGCACCGTCCACTTCCAGCTCCCCGTGGGTATGAGGCCGAAGGATGCGGTGGGCAAGATTGCCCACGTTCGCGTCAAGGAGGCACGTACTTGGTATCTGCGGGGGACCGTCGAAGGCGACCTTTCGTGAGCGAACCCGCTGCTTTCAGGCGTGTCATCTGCATCGTTGGTCCCACTGCCTCTGGCAAGAGCGCGCTTTCCGAGCTCGTTGCCCAGAGGCTTGGTTCTTCTGTTGTCTCTGTCGATGCCATGCAGGTCTATCGTGGCATGGACGTGGGAACGGCAAAGACGCCTGCTGCCGAGAGGCGCGTCCCTCTTCTTATGGTTGATGTGGCCAACGTGGACGAGGACTACTCGGTCCAGCGCTTCCAGCACGACGCCCGCTCTTGCGTGGATGAGCTTCTTGAGCGCGGCGCTGTTCCTGTTCTGTGTGGGGGCACGGGTCTCTACCTCGATGCGGTTATCGACGAGATGGACTTCCCTTCTGGCGAGATGGGAGACGACCGTCGGCTGCGCTACGAGCGCATTGCGGCAGAGCAAGGTGCCGAGGCGCTCCACGCCCTTCTCGCCAAGCGCGACCCAGAGAGTGCAGCGCTCATTCACCCCAACAACGTCCGGCGATGCGTTCGCGCCCTGGAGATGCTGGATGAGGGCGTGAGCTATGCACAAAACCATGAGGGGCTCAAGAGCCACGTGCCGCACTATGCTGCACGTATCTGGGCCATCTCCATGCCCCGCGAGCTACTTTACGAGCGTATTGACCAGCGTGTCGACAGGATGTTCGAGGACGGCCTGGTAGAGGAGGTCCGGAGCCTTCACAAGCGTGGACTCGACCGAGCGCACACCGCCGGGCAGGCGATTGGCTACAAGGAAGTGCTGGCTGCCCTTGCGGGGGAGTGCAGCCTTGACGAGGCCAGGGACGAGGTCAAGCGACGTACGAGACGCTATGCCAAGCGGCAGCTCTCGTGGCTCAAGAGAGATGGCCGGGCCCGTTGGATAGACGTTCGCGACATGGGCGAGGAGCAAGCCTGCGAGCTCATTGTCCGCGATGCGCTGGTACAGTCGGAGCCCTTCCAAAACGTCGAGAGAGGTTGAGTAGCCATGGCACGCTTTGAGCCCAAGTCGACGGCTCCTGTGCGCGAGAAGGCAATTCTCGTGGGCGTTGACTTTGGCAGGAATACCGACTGGACGCTTGACGAGTCTATGGCGGAGCTCTCTCGTCTTGCCGAGACGGACGGCGCCGACGTGGTCTTCACACTTACCCAAAGGCTCGAGGCGCCGGTCCCGCGGACCTTCATTGGCAAGGGCAAGGTCGAGGAGCTTGTCTCCTACGTGCGCAACCTCGATGCTGATGTCGTGATCTTTGATGATGAGCTCACGCCGTCTCAGCAGTCCAACCTCGAGAAGATCGTGGGCGAGCCCGTCAAAATCATCGACCGTACCGCGCTCATCCTCGATATCTTTGGCGTGCACGCGACCACGCGTGAAGGGCGCCTCCAGGTTCAGCTTGCGCAGCTCCAGTATGTCCTGCCCAGGCTGCGTGGCATGTGGAGCCACCTGGTGGGCGAGCAGACACGTGGTGGCATTGGGTCGCGCTTTGGCCAGGGCGAGAGTCAGCTCGAGGTCGACCGCCGCCTTGTGCGTAAGCGCATTTCGACGCTTCGTGACGAGCTTGCGCGGCTCGAGACAAGGCGAGAGGTGCAGTCAAAGGCCCGTTGGGATTCAGGGGTCTATCGCGTGGCGCTTGCCGGCTACACAAACGCGGGCAAGTCGACGCTCCTTAATGCACTCACGGGTTCTGACGTGTACGTGCGCGATGAGCTCTTTGCCACCCTGGATCCCACCACACGCTCAATCGAGCTTGAGGAGGGCCGCAAGGTCACCCTCACCGACACCGTCGGGTTCATCCAGAAGCTGCCCACCACGCTCGTGGAGGCATTCAAGTCCACGCTGGCAGAGGTAAGAGCCGCTGACCTCGTGCTGCTTGTGGCTGATGCGTCTGATTCTGGGGCAGAGCGGCAGATATGCGCCGTTCAAACGGTTCTCGAGGAAATTGGGGCGAACCAGATTCCCTCTGTGCTCGTCCTCAACAAGTGCGACCTTATCTCTGCTGAGGAGCTTACGAGTCTCCAGGCAAGACATCCCGATGCCGTGACCATCTCCGCCCGAGAGGGGACTGGCCTTGCGGGGCTACTTTACCGCGTGGCACGGGAGGCCTCGCGTGGCGATGTCACGGTTACTGTCTTGGTACCGTTTTCCAAGGGCATCCTCTTGAAGATGGTCCACGAGCGCTGCCAGGTACTACGTGAGGTCTATACCGAGCAGGGTCTGCTTGCCACCGTGAGCGCATCCGAGAGAATGCGCTCGACCTTGGCCCCATACGTTGTCCCAGACGATGCCCTGGGTGCCGTGGATCCTCTCTCTGGCGAGTAGTGCTCGCAAGTCCTAAACCACACCCGTGAGCAGGAGCAGAACGGGTTGGTGTATTACATAGACGAGAAGCGCGTGACGACCCACAAAGTTGAGTGGGGGGACGTTGGCGTTGATGGCCCATTCGGAGTACCCGCGCTCTTTGAACCATGCGCCCATGGAAGCCCCGGCAAGGTACATGAACACAAAGGGGATGAGCGGATAGTAGTCTCCCGACGAGAATCCCGGTCCAGGAATCCCTAACCATGCAAGCCCCGGAACGCTATAGATGGCGTGGGGGAGAGCAACCGAGAGCGGACCGATACCAATCGTTCCAGAGGGTATCCCCAGCGCCAGCAGGAAGCAGACAAAGAGGGCAGATGCCGCAATTGGTCCCCTTGGAAGGCACTTGGCCTTTCCGAGTGCCCATGCCACCAGCGTGCAGGCTGACATGCAGTAGATGATGCCAAACGATATCGGGGTATCAACCGCGGCAAGAGCCGTGACTGCATAGATGGCAAGGGCAACGGCGCCGTAGGTGAGGCCACGCCTGAGGTTGCTTCTTGAAAGCGTGCACATGCAGCCTGCTACAAACAGGAAGGTCCATGAGATGCTTGCCCGCCAGATGTCCTGTAGGGGAGGGGCAAACCAAGGTAAGTCCACGCCCGCGAGGAACCGTAGGTCATAGCAGAGGTGGAAGAGTACCATCGAGATGACGGAGAATCCCCTCACTGCGTCGAAGATGCCAATCCTTCTCCGTTGGCCCTTGCTGCCTTTGGCAAAGCCTGAACTCTGCATGTCGCCTGCACGGGATGGTTCTGCCATAGCTAGGAGAGACTGCGGATGAGTGCCGTCACGCGACCGAGAATGACCGGGTTATCCGCGTAGATGGGGCTCATGTGGTCATTCTCGGGCTGGAGTCGAATGCGGTCCTTCTCCCGATAGAAGGTCTTGACCGTTGCGGAGTCATCGATAAGAGCAACGACTATCTCTCCGTCATGAGCGTCGTGCTGCTCTTTTACCACGATATAGTCACCATCGAAGATTCCAGCATTGATCATCGACTCGCCTCGAACACGCAGAATAAACGAGCTGGCATCGCCCACAATGCTTGTGGGGAGTGTGAGCGTCTCTTCGACGTTCTGCTCGGCGAGGATGGGTACGCCCGCAGCCACGCGGCCAACGAGAGGCAAAGTAATCGAATTCTTGTCAACGTCCTCCTGCACGGCGACAAGCTTCTCTTGGGCGCTGCCATCCTCTGACACCTGCTTGTCAGGAACAACTTCAATTGTGCGAGGCTTCTTTGGGTCCCTGCTGATGAGGCCCATCTCCTCAAGAACCTTGAGATGCATGTGGACCGTCGACGGCGAGGCAAGGCCTACAGCAGCGCCTATCTCCCTCACCGAGGGGGGATAGCCGTGCTCGTCCGTGTATGAGCAGATGAAGTCATAGATGGCCCTTTGGCGCTTGCTGAGCTTTCCCTTTGACATGGCGTCTCCTCTCGTCGGGTCAATAGTACTCTTGTCCCTGAACACTTGCAAACAAATGTTCGAATTAGACTTGACACGAACAAATGTACGTAGATACTAGAGTACAGATGTTCGGTCCCTAACGCAAGGCACTAATATCTGTCCCGCGTGGCAGCTATAAAGGTTCCCGATAAGCACACCAGAGGGGAGCACATAATGACTAACGCTAATCGTATGTTTGGTACCGAGGGCTCTTCGGCTCTTGTTCCTTCCTATCCTTCGCTCATGCTTCTTGAGGGAGGCGCGGGTAAGAGGACCTCTGGAGTTGCTCGTCGTGCCCAGGGACAGACGCCTTATCATCAGGCAGCCTCTCGTCTAGACGTCTTTACCGTTGTCGTCTGCACGCTGCTTGTTGCTGCGGGGCTTTTTGGCGCTCTTGTCGCAGGCAATGCCGCCATCGCCTCCCGTAAGGATGCGGCTCTTTCGTCAATTCCGACTCAAGATGTTGTGGTTGAGCCTGGTGATTCCGTTTGGGGCCTTGCTTCTCAGTATCAGGTAGATGGTTACAGTACGGCAGAGCTTGCGCAGTGGATCACCGAGAAGAACTCTCTCACCACGTCTACCCTTCAACCCGGTCAGTCGTTGCTGGTTCCCGCATCACGCTAAAGCGATTTACTGGGCTTGCTTGTGGTCAGATTCAGGAGTCTGCGTAGTCTTGCCACATCGTTTTCGTTTCCAGTTTGGATTTATAGAGTCCTTTGTGGTGGGATTTTGGACGCTTTGTGTTAAGTTCCTAATGGAGTCCATTAGGAGGTTTGATGCGCTGTCCAAAATGCGGGTGCGAGGAGTCGAAGGTTGTTGACTCTAGGCCATCGGAGAGCAACGACGCCATTCGTCGTCGACGCGAGTGCGTCAAATGCGGCTATCGGTTCACGACGTACGAGCGCCGTGAGGAAATGCCTCTCCTTGTGGTCAAGAAAGATGGGCGCAAGGAGACGTTCGATCGGCAGAAGCTCATGCGTGGGCTCTTGGCTGCTACCGTTAAGCGGAGCGTGCCTGTCGAGGCGCTTGATAACCTCATCGATGACATCGAATCGGAGTTGAGGGACGAGGGCGTTAATGAGGTCTCCTCGCATGACCTGGGAAGCATGGTCCTCAAGCGTTTGGTAGACGTAGACAAGGTGGCGTACATTCGCTTCGCGTCGGTCTATAGGGACTTCAAGGACGTTGATGAGTTCAGCGAGGAGCTGAGGAGCCTCAATAAATGATGGATAATAAGGTCGTACTTCCCATCAAGCGTCTTGACCCAACAGTAGAGCTCCCAAGCTACGCTTATGATGGTGATGCTGGTCTCGATTTGCGCTCAAACGAGGATGTTACGCTTGCGCCCTTTGAGCGTCGGCTTGTCGGAACCGGTCTCGCCATTGCCATACCTGAGGGGTATGCAGGCTTTGTCCAGCCCAGGAGTGGACTCGCCCTTCGCGAGGGACTGTCCATGGCAAATACGCCCGGCCTCATAGATGCCCACTACCGTGGCGAGCTCAAGGTGTGCGCAATCAACCTCGACCCATCCAAGAGCATCCACATCGAGCGCGGCGAGAGAATCGCTCAGCTCGTCATTCAACAGGTCCCTGTCGTCTCCCCTCTGGAGGTCGATGAGCTCGATGAGACCGATCGCGGTGCCGGTGGTTTTGGCTCGAGTGGCGTCTAATCCTACTCATCTATTCGCTCTGTTGCTGCCACACTTTGTCTGTGGCTTGTGACATAGGCCTTGCTGTTCGGGAAGAAAGGAAGGGCACGTGGAGAAGTTCTTCAAGATGGGGGAGAGAGGGTCGTCGACGGGACAGGAGATTCGTGCCGGACTCACCACTTTCCTCGCCATGGCGTACATCATCGCCGTCAACCCCTCGCTGCTCGCTGCAGCCGGTGTTCCTATGAACGCTGCGGTTACCTCGACCTGCGTTGGGGCCGGCATCATGACCATTTTCATGGGCCTCTTTGCCAATAGGCCCCTTGCCTGCGCCTCCGGCATGGGCATCAATGCAGTGGTCGCATATACCCTCGCCGCGCTTAACGGTGCGGATTGGCAGGTCTCAATGGCAGTCATCTTTGTTGAGGGCTGCGCCATTCTCATTCTGGTTCTCTGCGGCCTTCGCGAGGCCATCATGGATGCCATTCCCGTCTCGCTTCGTCACGCCATCTCTGTTGGCCTTGGCCTCTTCATTGCAATGATTGGCCTCGCCGATGGCGGCATCATTGTTGCTAACGAGTCCACCATGGTTTCCTTTGGTGATGTCACAAGCCCCACGTTTCTCGTCGGCCTTATCTCCATTGTTGCCACGGTCATTCTTTACTCGATGAACATCAAGGGTTCCATCCTCATTGGCATCATCATCGCCGTGCTTTGTGGTATCCCCCTTGGCGTAACGCAGATGCCCTCGGGCATTGTCTCCGCCCTCGACTTCTCGTCCTTTGGTGCCCCCTTCATGGCAGATTCAACGGGTACCGTTGCAGTCGTCAAGGTTCTTACCACGCCAATCCTTCTCGTCTTTGCATTCTCCCTCATGATGTCGGACTTCTTTGACACCATGGGTACTGCGATGGCCGTTGCCAAGCAGGGCGAGTTCTTGAACGAGGATGGAACCGTCGAGAACATCCGAGAGATTCTGATTGCAGACTCTGCGGCAGCTGCCGTTGGTGGCCTTGTGGGTGCCTCTTCCATCACAACCTTCGTCGAGTCTGCTTCCGGCGCTGCCGATGGTGGTCGCACTGGCCTCACCTCTGTCTTCACCGGTGTTCTCTTCATCCTTGCAGCGTTCTTCGCTCCTGTGATCTCGGTTGTGAGCAGCGCTGCCACCTGCGGCGCCCTTGTTATCGTTGGCTTCCTCATGATGACTGACGTAGTCGACATCGACTGGACCGACCTCCTGGAGGGCTTCCCCGCCTTCATGGTTATCGCAGGTATCCCTCTTACGTACTCCATCTCCAACGGCATCGGCATGGGCTTTATCGCGTATGTCATCGTTGCCCTGGTCACTGGTCGTGCCAAGAAGATCAAGCCTCTCATGTGGGTCGCCACTGCAGCGTTTGTCGTCTATTTCCTGCTTTCCTAGCCTGCTTGCAAGGACATCGCAGAGCATGGATGCAACGAAATGAAACTCACTGGGGACTCGGAGGCATTCCTTCGAGTCCCCGTTTTTCAACCTGCCGAAAGTTCGCCAACAAGTCTTGGAGCGTCTGAATTATTTTTCTTCGGACCTTCAAGGCTCCAAGAAAAGGAGTGTGGTCTATCGCATGCAACGACACGAACGAGAGATAATCGGCGTCGATGACAGGGTCTCTGTCTCGCGCGCCATCCCGCTGGGCATCCAGCACATGATGAGCATGTTTGGCTCGACGGTTCTGGTTCCGGTCCTCACGGGCCTTGACCCAAACGTTGCCATCATGTGCTCAGGCATCGGAACCATCTGCTACCTCTTGGTAACCAGGAACAAGATTCCCAGCTACCTGGGTAGCTCGTTTGCCTTCATCAGCCCCATTGTGATCATTGGTGCCACGCGTGGCCTCAATGCCGCCCTCTCTGGCGTTGTTGTGGCAGGCTTGGTGTTCCTCGCTGTTGCGGGAATCATCAAGCTCGTGGGCACCGGATGGCTCGACAGGCTGCTCCCGCCGGTACTTGTCGCCTCCGTCATGGTGGTCATCGGCGTTGGCCTCTCTGCGACTGCTGCCAAGATGGCCTTTCAGACGACGGCGGCGGATGGGACTACCGTGTTCTACGGGCTTGGAGCCATTATTGCCGCAATCACCCTGTTTGCGGCTGTCATCTTCTCGAGCATGGGTGGTCTCATCGGTACTGTTCCCGTGCTTCTCGCCATCATCCTTGGCTACCTTGTCTCTTTGGCCTGTGGGCTCGTCGACTTCCAGCCGGTCATTGATGCCGCGTGGATTGGACTTCCCACGTTCCAGCATCCCGTATGGGACTGGGGTGCTATTGCCCTCATTGGGCCCGTCGCTCTCGTCGTGGTGATTGAGCATATCGGCCACCTCCTGGCGGTTGGCGAGATCGTAGGCAAGGACTATCGCCCCATGCTGCCGCGCTCTCTTGCCGGTGACGGCATCTCGACGGTGATCTCGGGCTTCCTGGGAGGTCCTCCCACCACGACGTATGCTGAGAACATCGGCGTCATGAGCGTCACGCGCGTCTACTCTACGCAGGTCTTCTGGTACGCTGCCGGGTTCGCGCTGGTCGTTGGTGGTTTCTGCCCCAAGCTTGCGGCGCTCATCCGCTCCATTCCGTCTCCCGTCATGGGTGGCGTGAGCCTTCTGCTCTTTGGACTCATCGCCTCAAATGGCCTCAGGATGTTCGTCACTAATAAGGTTGACTTTGGCGCCAACCGCAACCTCATGATTGCCTCCGTTGTCATCATCCTGGGCGTTGGCATGGAGACCTCCGGCATCTCCATCCCCATCGGCCAGTATGCGCTTCCTGGCATGGCAACCTCTACGCTGGTGGGTATCATCATGAACCTCGTGCTGCCTATGCCACCCGCGGAGAAGACTGCTCATCCGGAGGCAACCCAGGATGGGCCTACTATGCCTCAGGCTTAGTTTCGTTCTGCAAGCGCTTCGATATTTCGCGTATCCCCACGGCCCTCAGCGCGAGGCTCCTGTGGGGATTCACATATGTTAGTGAGAAAGTCGTATATACCACCCATCAGGTGGGGTATAGCAGGGGAGAGCAAAGCAAAACTGTAGGCCAGGGGAGTGCCGCGTACTCTGCTCGCCTTGCCGGATTGGATGCAAATGGAAAGCAATAACAAGCAGGTAAAAGACCTCGTCATTGTTGGCGGTGGCCCCGCCGGTCTCACGGCGTCAATCTATGCGCAGCGCTCGCTCTTGGACGCGGCGACTTTGGAGCAGGAGGCCTTTGGCGGACAGACCATCTTGACGAGTGAGATTGACAACTATCCGGGGCTCCCGCACACGGATGGCTACACGCTCTCAGAGGCCATGCGTTCCCAGGCAACAGACCTTGGGGCCGAGGTCCGCATGGAGCAGGTCACGGGCATCTCTCGCGATGACAAGAGTGGACTCTTCACGCTTGCCACACCGGACGGTGACATTGTTGCCAAGTCCGTCATTCTCGCGGGGGGCGCTACGCCGCGACGTGCCGGCTTCCAGGGCGAGGAGAAGTTCGCCTCCCATGGCGTTTCGTACTGCGCTACCTGCGATGGCATGTTCTATCGAGGCAAGCGCGTCTACGTTGTTGGCGGCGGGAACTCCGCGGCCGAGGAGGCCCTGTTCCTCACGCGCTTTGCAGACGAGGTTATCTTGATCGTGCGCAAGGATCACCTGCGTGCTCAGGCTGCGGTTGCTCGCGAGCTCGAGGAGAACGAGAAGGTAACCGTAAGGTACCTTACGAGTATTGTCTCGCTTGAGGGCGGGGAGCTTCCTAGCACCATCACCTTCAGGAACAACGAGACAGGCGAGACTACGGTCGAGACCTACGACGAGGGTTCCTTTGGCGTCTTCGTCTTTGTGGGGCGCATGCCGGCAAGCCAGCTCGTAGAAGGCCTTGTCGAGCTTGATCCGTCTGGATACGTGATTACCGACGAGCGCATGGCGACAAGCACTCCGGGGCTCTATGCCGCGGGAGACGTTCGCAAGACGCCGCTGCGCCAGATCGTGACGGCTGCTGCCGATGGCGCCATTGCGGCCAACAGTGCGGCAGCGTATCTCGGGAGGCCCGTGGAGGGCTAAGACGCATTCTTTTGCGCGGGAAACTTACTCATGGGGCGCGTTCCAGGCGGCTGAGAGGGTCGCTGGTTACGCGCCCTGTTCTATGTCGGACTCCCCTCATATATAACCGCGATAATATATCTTATGTAAAGTTGAGATAAGCGTCTGCGTATCTGGTAGCTACCTGAGTAGCAAGACGTACTTGAATGTGCAACACTTTCAGCTAAGGTCCCCCACTTAGAAGGAGGCTGGAGCATGGTTGCAAAGCAGAGACGCTCAATGCTGCTTGTGCTTGCTATTGGGCTTTGCTGCCTCGCTGGCGCTATCGTTGCTCTGTTCGCAGTCTCCAAGAGACCTTCTAACGCTTCGAACAATGCTCACCTAGACTATGTCACCGGAACCGTTGTCTCTGTAGAACCTGCGGAACATGCTTTGTCTATCCATCCCGAAGCTATGGGTAGTGACGCGCCTTTCTCAGAGGATCCCATTCGCTTTGTTTTTCGGAACAACGATGAGCTCTACGACTCTGACCTTGGGTATCGGGTAACTATAGGCTACTTCCATAGCTCGGTTGGCGTAGAGGGTGCCCGAGATGGATACTGCTTCGAGTTTAAAGACTTGGACTCTCCATCTGCGCGCGACCCAATGCTCGCCAACGCGAGGGACCTGTCTTCGTCGGACGTGTATGCCTGTGAAGGAACCATTGACTCGCTTGATGCCGAGGATGGCGTGGTAACGCTGCTGGTTGACTCTACTTCGTCCAACGCGCAAGATCTTGGGCTTGTGGCTGGCTCCACGTGTTCGTTTGACCTCTCGGCGTGGACCATGCGCGAGAACCTTACTGACTATAGCGTTGGCGACTCCATCGGCGTCTGGTTCTCGGAACTCACTGCAGATGACGGAGCGTATAGGGCTTGGTGTGCCCAGCCCCTTTAGAGCTCTCCCCTCTCATAAAATAACGGCGAAATTACCCAAATATCCCTTACCGTGTATTTGACGGCGTCCATTGCGTGTCGACGCTCGCGCGCGTCATCTGCTGCAGCTTGAGGCTTGCATCGCTCTCCGTGTCGGTATCCATGATGATGAGCAGATTGTCCAAAGCCATGATGCGCGTGCTCCCCGTGGGGACGATTTCCTGTCCCGCACGCTCAACCGTCACCACGCGCACGTTGTCTGGCCAGGGAATATCGCGGATGAGCATGTTCTCGATGCGCGCGCCCGCGCCTACCGCATAGGTATGGAGGATCTTCTCGCCAGCTTCGCCGTTGACCATGGGGTCGTCAGGCGTCACGCCCAGGAGTTTGGCAAGCAGGTGCTCATAGAAGGGATCGACGCGCAGTACGTTTGCCGTGACGTATGCAAGAATTGCCACGATGGACACGGAGAGCAGCGAGTCGAGTGACCCCGTGAGCTCAAAGACGAGCACCACGGCGGTCACAGGGGCCCTCACAACGCCGGAGAAGCATCCTGCCACACCCAATGCCACAAAGTTCACGACATAGGCCTGGGGAAGGCCCAAGGCGTCGATGGCAATGACCCCAAAAAGCCCGCCCACAAGAGACCCCATGGCAACTAGCGGGAAGAGCGTGCCGCCTGGCGCCCCAGAGGCAAAGCATATGGTCGTGAAGAGGTACTTGCCAAGGAGAAGGCTCATGATGGTCCACCAGGTGAGGCCGCCCGTTTGCTGGATGGTCTCAACAATGGCATCGCCACCGCACATGAGCTGGGGAAACGTGAACGCTACTACACCAGCAAGCGCAAACGGGATGGCAAGGCGCGCATACGGCAGGTGACGCTGGATCTTGTCATAGCAACGTTGAGCAAAGAACATGCCGCTGTTGTGAAGGGCTCCCAGGACGCCGCATGCAAGGCCGAGAACAATGACGAGCGCGTAGTCGATGTGTGGAAGGTCGGCTGCAAAGGAGAGGCTGAGAACCGGCCGCACCCCCAGCACCTGCGAGACGAGAAAGTCCGAGACGACCGACGCCGTCATGACTGAGATGATAAGCGGCGCGCTGAACTGCTTGTGGATCTCCTCGACTGCAAAGAGGACGCCCGTAAGCGGTGCGTGGAAGGCTGCGGACATGCCTGCCGCGGCCCCACAGGTGACGAGCAGGCGCTCCTCTCCCCTCCCACGCTTAAGGGCGCGGGCGACTGCCTTGCCGGACATGCCTCCAAGCTGGACGGATGGTCCTTCTCGCCCTAAAGAGAGTCCGGCAAAGGCGCAGAGCGTACCCTCGGCGAACTTCGCCGCGATAACACGGTGCCAGGGCATGTCGATGCGTCCGATGACCTCAGCGTCTACCTGAGGAATGCCACTCCCCTGCGTATAGGGCTCCCACAGCAGGAGCTTCGAAACCACAACGAGCAAAACGGCGAGAATGGCGAACCATGCGGCAACGAGGATGGCATGACCGGCAAAGGCGCTCGTAATGGAGCGCAGGCCCTTCTCGGCAAGGGAGAGGGCGAGGCGATAGAGGGTCACGACGCCGCCACCGAGAAGTCCCGCGAGCGCACCCTCACCCACTAGGTTGACTTGGAACCTCCGCGAGAGGCGACGCCCCACCGAGAGCTTGCGCGCCGCACGCTCTGTCATGCACCAACCACCGCTTTCCACGCATACATGTCTAAGGAAGTATTCAACAGCTTACTCCAATGCGAGAGGAGCATGTCGCGGCCAGATACAGAAACGCGCCCCTGCAGTGCAGGGGCGCGCAAGCATCAATGACGTGCAGATGGGACTAGTAGGAACCGCCACCGTAGAAGCCGTAGATGGGGCCAACGATAACGCCCAAGGACGGGTTGGCGGCGTGGACGATCTGGCCGTTGCCAAGGTAGATGCCAACATGGCTGCCGCCGTATTCAAAGACGAGGTCCCCATAGGAGAGCTGGTCCGTGCTCGTCTTCCACCCGCCGCTTGCCTTGATCGAGTTGATCATAGCATACGTGGTACGCCCACGGGCGTAGCCGTAGACATAGCAGACAAGTCCAGAGCAGTCGAACGCGTTGGGACCAGAGGCACCGTAGACGTAGGGGTGGCCGACAAGCGCCAGAGCAGCAGACACACCGCCGCCAGAAGGCACGTTAGTGGTGCTGGAGCTGCTGTTGGAGCTCGAGTTGCTGCTCGAACTGGAGCTGTTGGAGTTTGAGCTGTTGGAGGAGCTGCTGCTGTTTGAGGTGTTGCTCGTGTTGCTCGAGGTGTTGCTGGTAGTTGAGTTGTCCGTGGTCGTAGTCTGAGTGGTGTCACCGCCGTTGGAGTTGATGGTCTCCTGCGTCTGAATGGCCTGGACAACGGTAGTTACCGAGTTGGACTCCTGGGACTCTGCAGCCTCGGCTGCCTCTGCGGCAAGCTGCGCCTGCACCTCCTCGTTAAGCGAGTCGTAGTAGGCCTGCGCCTCTGCCACTTGGTTCTGGTAGTCAGACGTCTGCGACTGGAGGCTGTCAACCTGGGCCTGCTGATCGGCCTGCTGCTGCTCAAGGTCGCTCTTCTGCTGCTCGAGCTGGTTGGAGAGCGCCTGAACCTCGGAGATGGCCGCGGCGTCAGACTCGGAGACCTTGTCGAGGTAGTAGATGTTGGACGAGAGCTCCTCGAAGGAGGCGGACGAGAGGATGAGGTCGAGCGCGCTTGAAGAGCCGGACTTGTACGAGCTCTTCATACGAGCTCCCAGCTCTTGGCGCTTCTCGTCCAGCTGGGTCTGGGTGTCGGAAATCTGCTGCTCGGTATCTGCGATGCTATAGGTGGTCTGCTCGAGCTCGGAAGTGGCTGAGGAAAGCTGATCCTGCAGGGAGGAGAGCGTGGAGCCCAGCGAGTCGAGCTTGGCGGAGGCAGCAGAGAGGTCATCCTCGGGGCTTGCCATGGCAACGGTGGGCGCAACGGTGAGCGCGCAGGGCGTGGCGAGGGCAAGAACCAATCCGGCAGTGATGATGCATCTTGCGTGGGTCATTGCGTAGTCCTTTCGACGCTTGATGAACATTCTACGTCAGGCATCGGTAAAGGGCACGGCTTTCCATACGATGGGCAGAAGGCTCTAATGCAACTTGGCCGCCCCCGTGAAGGAAGCGGCCAAGAACGTTGTGATGATATAGGACTTCTTGTGGTGATATAGGACTTCCCTACTTGACAGGAATGAGCGTGTAGACCTCGCGGTCGGGGTATTCCTTGGCAATGACGTCGCGGGGGTTCAGGAAGGTGAGCTCGAGGATGAACGAGAAGCCCTCGATCCGCGCGCCGGACTGCTCGACGAGCTTTGCCGTTGCCGCCGCCGTACCACCCGTGGCAACAAGGTCGTCCACAATGAGGACAACGTCGTCAGGGCTGAGGGCGTCCTTGTGGATCTGCAGCTCGTCGGTGCCGTACTCGAGCGAGTAGGACTGGGAGTAGACCTCGCGGGGAAGCTTGCCGGGCTTGCGTGCCGGGACAAAGCCCGCACCCAGCTTGTAGGCAACGGGAGCGCCAACGAGGAAGCCGCGGGCCTCGGCGCCAACGACCTTGGTGATGCCGCGGCCCAGGAAGTGGTCGGCGATGTCGTCAACGAGGTGCACAAGGCCATCGGGATCGGCGAACAGCGGCGTGATGTCCTTAAAGATGACCCCCTTCTCCGGATAGTCGGGGATGCTCACGATGCGGCTCTCGTAGTCGAAATCAGACACGTGCGGTTCCTTTCCTCGGTAATTGTTGTAGCTATGGCAGGGAGGGGGCCCGTGGGCTAGCCCTCCATGTCCTTGAATGACTGGTGGACAAGCCTGCGTATGAGCTCTGTGCGCACCACGTCGGTGAGGGCAAGCATGCGGGAGAAAGCCTGTTCAAAGCGCTCGCGTGCCTCGTCGGTAACCTCGGCCTCCACGCCACCGCCTTTTTTGGCATAGACGACCAATGCCTGCTCGAACATGGCAGACTCACGGTTTGCCGAGTTCACGTACTGGCGAAGGTTCTTGGGGCCAATCCC
>Ga0256406_1001116_pt1 | contig 44463 bp, 38 predicted proteins | sample RumenRJG_03DNA_FD_185986 | JGI IMG/M metagenome (GOLD analysis project Ga0256406, IMG submission 185986) | Bovine rumen microbial communities from Lethbridge, Alberta, Canada - RJG_03 | ecosystem: Host-associated > Mammals > Digestive system > Stomach > Rumen | place: Canada: Alberta | collected... | reverse complement strand
CCCAACCCAAAGCCGGAGCCTCGGGCATTGCGCCCGAGGCTCCGGCCTTTCATCAAAAGTATCCCTATTTACCCATCGATGGGTAATAATGGGAAAAGGCCTAACTATTCCCCTAGAGAACCCCTACCATTCCCCTACCGCTCCCCCCATCCCCCTCCCTTGGCCTGAAATCGTTCCGACAATACATAATATTCTGTAAACCAAATCAATAATACACTTTCCCATATTCCGCCCACCACCTCATCCCCCAAAAACGAACCATTCGCAACCATTCCACCCCCCATTTGCCACCCGCCCACACCCCGTGAAACAAAAAAAGTTCACAACACAATACGCACAAAATCAGACGGTTAAGAAAAAATGTTCAAAAAAATGCAAAAAAACTTTTGTCGGAACGAAAAATAGTAGTATCTTTGCAACCTCAAACCGAGAAAAAAGAGACATTTGAAAGGTTGAAAAGCCGATGTAACTCAGTTGGTAGAGTAGCTGATTTGTAATCAGCCTGTCGGGGGTTCGAGTCCCTTCATCGGCTCGGATTATCCCCTCTGCCAGCCAGAGAACATCCACACCCCTGGGGGAGTCGCATAGCGGCAATTGCAACAGACTGTAAATCTGTCCTCGGAAGAGTTCGGTGGTTCGAGTCCACCCTCCCCCACGAAATGCCAAAACTTCAACAGGCGGAAGTAGCTCATTTGGTAGAGCGATAGCCTTCCAAGCTATAGGTGGCGGGTTCGAGCCCCGTCTTCCGCTCCAAACAAGCGGGACACAACCCTCCACACTCACACCGCCCCGCGAACAAAAAGGCACTCAAAAAGCAAGAGAGTGACACAAAAACAAGCCGCAGTAGCTCAGTGGTAGAGCGCATCCTTGGTAAGGATGAGGTCACGAGTCCGACTCTCGTCTGTGGCTCTCCTTTTTGCACCAACGTGCAGCAGGAAAACAAACTATTTCGAGGACGCAAGCCCCTTTAGGCTCGCCCTCTTTGAACGTGAATTAATATTATTGTTAACATTTAATACGTATTAAAAATGGCAAAAGAAAAATTCGATCGCTCTAAACCGCACGTCAACATCGGCACCATCGGCCACGTTGACCATGGCAAGACCACCCTCACCGCCGCCATCACCAAAGTGCTGGCCGAGAAAGGTCTCTCCGAAGTCAAATCCTTCGACTCCATCGACTCCGCTCCCGAAGAGAAAGAGCGTGGTATCACCATCAACACCGCTCACGTCGAGTACCAGACCGAGAACCGCCACTACGCACACGTCGACTGCCCCGGCCACGCCGACTACGTGAAGAACATGGTTACCGGTGCTGCCCAGATGGACGGTGCCATCCTCGTCGTCGCCGCTACCGACGGCCCCATGCCCCAGACCCGCGAGCACATCCTCCTCGCCCGTCAGGTCGGCGTCCCCCAGCTCGTCGTCTTCCTCAACAAGTGCGACCTTGTTGACGACCCCGAGCTCCTCGACCTCGTCGAGATGGAAGTCCGCGAGCTCCTCAGCTCCTACGACTTCGATGGCGACAACATCCCCGTCATCCGCGGTTCCGCCCTCGCCGCCCTCAATGGCGAGCCCAGCGGTGTCAAGAACGTCGAAGACCTCATGGAAGCTGTCGACAACTGGATTCCCCTGCCCACCCGCGCTGTGGATAAGGACTTCCTCATGCCTGTCGAGGACGTCTTCTCCATCACCGGCCGCGGCACCGTCGCCACTGGTCGTATCGAGACCGGCGTCATCCACACTGGCGACCCCGTCGACATCATCGGTATGGGTGCCGAGAAACTGAAGAGCACCGTCACCGGCGTCGAAATGTTCCGCAAGATCCTCGACGAGGGTGAAGCTGGCGACAACGTCGGTCTGCTCCTCCGTGGTATCGACAAGAACGAGATCCGCCGCGGTATGGTTATCGCCAAGCCCGGTTCGGTCAAACCTCACCACAAGTTCGAAGCCGCTGTCTATATCCTCAAGAAAGAGGAAGGTGGCCGCCACACCCCGTTCCACAACAACTATCGTCCTCAGTTCTACTTCCGTACCACTGACGTCACCGGTACCATCATCCTGCCCGAAGGCCGCGAGATGGTCATGCCTGGCGACAACCTGACGATCACCGTCGAGCTCATCGCCGACATCGCCCTGAACGAGAACCTCCGCTTCGCCATCCGCGAGGGTGGTCGTACCGTCGGTTCCGGCCAGGTCACCAAGATTCTCGAATAAACTCCGAGACAACCCCAGCCGCGCCGCACAGGCGCGGCTGATACAGGGGCATAGTTAAATGGTATAATGACGGTCTCCAAAACCGCTGTTGGGAGTTCGATTCTCTCTGCCCCTGCCAAAGAAAAGATAAACTAGTTTAAGAAAGAACATGTCAAAGTTTGGTGAATACGTGAAGTCCAGCTACGATGAACTTGTGCACAAAGTGTCGTGGCCCACATTCAAAGAGCTACAGAGCAGCGCCATCGTCGTTGCCGTGGCTTCCCTTGTCATCGCCCTCCTCGTCTTCGTGATGGACATCGTCTTCGGTGTCCACTCCTGGAGCTGGCAGGGTCTTCTAGGATACTTCTATAACCTCATCGGCTAGCTGCACCTGCTTCCCTTGGGCGCGGCTTGCTTCCCAAATCCTTTTGAGCCACGCCTCCATGAGCAGTCAACCGATAGGTCAACGAGTATATTCACTGTCTTTACACCGCCTACTTAAGAAATGGAACAACAGGAAAAAAAGTGGTATGTAGTCCGAGCCATCTCTGGCAAGGAAAAGAAAGCCAAGGAATACATCGAAAACGAAATGGCCAAACGTGGCTGGAGTGAAGATGTGCCCACGGTTCTCATTCCTACCGAGCAGGTGGTCGCCATCCGCAACGGAAAGAAAGTGGTCAAGGATCGCAACTATTTCCCCGGCTATGTGATCATCGAGGCTGACCTGCGCGACGAGATTATCCCCGTCATCCAAAGTCTGCCCAACGTGCTCGACTTCCTTCGCGAACGCGAGGGCAAGCCTATACCCATGCGCCAGGCCGAAATCAACCGCATCCTCGGCAAGATGGATGAGCAGATTGACGGCGCCGACGCCCTGGACCACTTCATCATCGGCGAGAACGTCAAGGTCATCGATGGAGCCTTCAACAGCTTCACCGGTGTCGTTGAAGAGGTCAACGAGGAAAAGAAGAAATTGAAAGTTACGGTCAAGATTTTCGGTCGCAAGACACCCCTCGAACTCAGCTTCTCCCAAGTGGAAAAAGAACAGTAACCGATTAACTAACCCTATTTAAAATTTAATTCAATGGCAAAAGAAGTTGCAGGATTGATTAAATTGCAAATCAAAGGCGGTGCTGCAAACCCCGCTCCTCCCGTTGGTCCGGCCCTCGGTGCCAAGGGTGTGAACATCATGGAGTTCTGCAAGCAGTTCAACGCCCGTACGCAGGATATGGCCGGCAAAGTGGTGCCCGTCATCATCACTGTCTACACGGACAAGTCCTTTGACTTTGTACTGAAGACTCCTCCTGTCGCTGTCCAGTTGAAAGAGATGTCCAAAGCCGCCAAGGGTTCCGGTGAACCCAACCGCGTCAAGGTCGCCTCCGTCACCTGGGAGCAAGTGCGCCAAATTGCCGAAGCCAAAATGCCCGACCTCAACTGCTTCACCGTGGAGAGCGCCATGAGCATGGTGGCAGGCACCGCGCGCAGCATGGGTATCACCGTCACCGGCGAGAACCCCCTCAACAAGTAAATAAAGTAATGAACCTGTGGTAGCATAGCCGCGAGTTATGCGTTGACCACACAAACAGACCAACATGGGAAAATTAACCAAGAAACAAAAAGAGGCTGTTGCCAAATTCGACGGTAGCAAGGTCTATTCGCTCGAAGAAGCCGTCAGCATCGTCAAGAAGATCACCTTCACCAAATTCGATGCCTCGGTCGATATCGACGTCCGCCTCGGCGTAGACCCCCGCAAAGCCAACCAGATGGTTCGCGGCAGTGTCACCCTGCCCCACGGCACAGGTAAGACCGTCCGCGTCCTCGTGCTCTGCACCCCCGACAAGGAGGAAGAAGCCAAGAATGCCGGTGCCGACTACTACGGTCTCGACGAGTACGTCGAAAAGATCAAGGGTGGTTGGACCGACGTCGACGTTATTATCACCATGCCCAGTTGCATGCCCAAGATTGGCGCCCTCGGCCGTATCCTCGGTCCCCGTGGACTCATGCCGAACCCCAAGACGGGCACTGTTACCATGGAAGTTGGCAAGGCTGTCCAAGAGGCCAAGGCCGGTAAAATCGACTTCAAAGTCGACAAGTTCGGTATCATCCATACCGCCGTTGCCAAGTGCTCCTTCGACGACCAGAAGATTGTCGACAACGCCCGCGAAGTGCTCCAGATGATCATGAAGCTCAAACCCAGTGCCGCCAAAGGTACCTATGTGAAGAGCATCGCCCTCAGCAGCACCATGAGCCCCGGCGTCAAGGTTGACACCAAAGCCGCTACCCTGCAGTAACCCAAACTAATTAAAGAAACATTATGAGAAAAGAACTCAAAGACCAGTTGATTAACTCCCTGTGTGAGGAAGTCAAGGCCTACCCCAATCTCTACATCGCTGACATTGGTGGCCTCAACTCGGTGCAGACCAGCAAGCTGCGTCGTGCCGCCTTCCGCAAGGAAATCAAGCTGGAGGTTGTGAAAAACACTCTTCTCATCAAAGCGCTCGAGAAAACCGGTTTCGACTACTCTGAGCTCTTCCAGGTGATTAAGGGTGAGACCGCCATAATGCTTTCGAACACCAACAACGCCCCCGCTAAACTCATCAAGGACTTCCGCGCTGCCGAGAAGAACGCCACCAAACCCGTTCTCAAAGGTGCCTACGTGGAAGAGAGCTTCTACATTGGCCACGAATGCCTCGAGGAACTTGTCAACATCAAGTCCAAGAACGAGCTCATCGCCGATGTCGTTGCCCTGCTGCAGTCGCCCGTCCAGAACGTGCTTTCGCAGCTCCAGTCGGGTGCAAATACCATTACTGGTGTGCTTAAGACTTTGGAGGAACGCTAAACAACAAATCAATCAGGGGTGGCTCCCGCGAAAAAGCCAAAACAAATTAAATTAACAAATTAGTAAAACATTTAAAAACAATAAAAGTCATGGCAGATATCAAAGCTATCGCTGAACAACTGGTTAACCTTACCGTTAAAGAAGTCAAAGAACTCGCTGATGTCCTGAAAGAGGAGTACGGCATCGAACCCGCCGCTGCCGCTGTTGCAGTCGCCGCCGCCCCCGCCGCCGGTGGTGCCGCCGCCGCCGAGGAGAAGACCTCCTTCGACGTCATCCTGAAGGGTGTGCCCGATGCCACCAAGAAGCTCGGCGTTGTGAAGGCCGTCAAGGATATGGCTAGCCTGGGTCTCAAAGAGTCCAAAGAGCTCGTCGATGGTGCTCCCAAGCCCGTCAAGGAAGGTATCTCCAAGGATGAGGCTGAGAGCCTGAAGAAAGCCCTTGAAGAGGCCGGCGCCGAAGTTGAAATCAAGTAAGGTTGCCCCTTTCTATCAAGTACGAGGAATAGGGCCTCCAGCACAGACTGGAGTGCCTATTCCTTGTTGCTATGGACTTTAAGTCCGCTCCATCAGCTCTTCATTCCCTTCAATGGGACACCCTCTCATCACTCGCGATCAATTATAGAACACGAATAATTATTAGTCCCTTGGCAAAAAAAGAACCCACAGTAGTAAATTTCGCGTCGGTACGAAAGTTTGACTATCCGGATTTCCTTGATATTCAGGTCAAGTCTTTCAGAGATTTCTTCCAGATTGAAACCAATCCCGACAACCGATTGGAGGAAGGCTTGTTTAAGGTTTTTAAAGAAAACTTCCCCATCACGGATGCGCGAAACAATTTTGAACTCGAATTCTTGGATTATTATATAGATCCTCCTCGCTATACCATTGAGGAGTGCATTGAACGTGGTCTCACTTATAGTGTACCTCTCAAAGCCAAGATGAAGTTGAGTTGCAAGGACCCAGAGAACGAAGACTTCCAAACGGTGGAGCAACACGTGTATCTGGGCATGATTCCTTACATGACCCCCAAGGGGACGTTTGTTATCAATGGAGCGGAGCGTGTGGTTGTTTCGCAGTTGCACCGCTCGCCTGGTGTCTTTTTTGGCACCCAATTCCACTCCAACGGTACGCAGCTCTATTCGGCTCGTATCATTCCATTCAAAGGGTCATGGATGGAGTTTACCACGGACATCAACAATGTGATGTACGCTTATATCGACCGCAAGAAGAAGCTTCCCATCACTACGTTGCTCCGTGCTATTGGTTTCGAAACAGATAAAGATATTCTTGATATATTCCAGCTCGCCGAAGAGGTAAAGGTCACTAAGACCAACCTTAAAAAAGTTCTTGGCAAACAACTTGCTGCACGCGTTGTTGAGTCTTGGACCGAAGACTTTGTAGATGAGGATACTGGCGAGGTGGTCTCTATGGAGCGCACCGAGGTAATCATAGAGCGCGATGTGGAACTCTCGGAGGAGCATGTTGAGAAGATTCTCAATTTGGACATCAAGTCGATACTGATCAAGACTGAAGACAGAGATGGTATTGACTATTCCGTTATCTACAACACCCTTCGCAAGGATACGGCCAATAATGCCAAGGAAGCCTGCGAGTACATTTATCGTCAGCTCCGCAATGCCGAGCCACCAGATGAGGAGACAGCCCGCAGCATTATTGAGAAGCTTTTCTTCTCCGAGAAGCGTTACGATTTAGGTGATGTGGGTCGCTACAGAATCAACACCAAGCTGAACTTGGATGTTGCAGACAACGTCAGAGTTCTGACCAAGGAGGATATTACCTCGATTATTAAGTATCTCGTCGAACTCATCAACCAAAAGGCCGAAGTGGATGATATCGACCACTTGTCGAATCGTCGCATCCGTACTGTAGGCGAGCAGCTCTCCAACCAGTTTGGTGTGGGTCTTGCTCGTATGTCTCGCACCATTCGCGAGCGCATGAATGTGCGCGACAATGAGGTGTTCACTCCCACCGAGCTCATCAATGCCAAGACTCTTTCTTCGGTTATCAACTCGTTTTTTGGTACCAACCAGTTGAGCCAGTTCATGGATCAGACCAACCCTCTGGCTGAATTGACCCACAAGCGCCGTATCTCGGCTCTCGGTCCTGGTGGTCTGTCGCGTGAGCGTGCCGGTTTCGAAGTGCGCGACGTTCACTATACTCACTACGGACGCCTCTGTACGATTGAGACCCCTGAAGGCCCGAACATCGGCCTTATCTCCTCCCTCTGCGTTTACGCTAAGATTAACGAGCTCGGTTTCATTGAGACTCCTTATCAGCGCGTAGTTAAGGGTCAGGTTCAACTCAATGAAGAACCAGTCTATCTCTCCGCCGAGGCCGAAGAGAGTAAAACTGTGGCTCAAGCCACCACTCAGCAAGATGCCGAGGGTAACATCACAGAAGGCCGCGTGAAAGCCCGTCGTCAGGCGGACTTCCCCATCGTTTCGCCCGATGAGATTGACCTCATCGATATTGCATCCAACCAGATTGCTTCGATTGCCGCATCCCTCATCCCCTTCCTCGAGCACGATGACGCTAACCGTGCACTGATGGGTTCCAACATGATGCGCCAGGCTGTGCCGCTGCTCAATCCCGAAATCCCCATTGTTGGTACCGGTATTGAGGAGGCTGTTGCTCATGACAGCCGTGTGCTGCTCAATGCCGAGGCAGACGGTGTTGTGGAATTTGTCGATTCCACCAAGGTTGTCATCCGCCATAATCGTACAGAGAAAGACAGATTGGTCTCCTTCGATGATGACGTCAAGGAATATCGTCTGACCAAATACCAGCGCACCAACCACTCCACTTCAATCAACCTCCGCCCCATCGTCAGGAAGGGCGACAAGGTCAAGAAAGGTCAGGTACTCTGCGAAGGTTATGCAACCCAGGCTGGCGAGCTCGCTCTCGGTCGCAACATGATGGTGGCTTTCATGCCGTGGAAAGGCTATAACTTTGAGGATGCCGTGGTCATTTCCGAGCGCGTTGTGCGCGAAGATATTTTTACTTCTGTCCACGTTGAGGAGTTTACCCTCGAGGTGCGTGAGACCAAGCGTGGCAATGAGGAACTTACTCGCGACATTCCCAATGTGGGTAATGACGCCACCAAAGACCTTGACGAGAACGGCATCATCCGTATCGGTGCCGAGGTCAAGGAGGGCGACATCCTGATTGGTAAGATTACGCCAAAGGGCGAGTCCGACCCCACCCCCGAAGAGAAGTTGCTCCGCGCCATCTTCGGCGACAAGGCTGGCGATGTGAAGGATGCTTCGCTTAAGGTGCCGCCTTCGATGCAAGGTGTGGTCATCGATAAGAAACTTTTTGCCCGCGTCATTCGTGACCGTAAAGCCCGTGCCAAGGAGAAAGAACTTCTCGCTAAGCCTGAAGAGGAGTATAAATTCGAGTGCGAGGAGCTGAAGGACAAACTTATCTCTCGCCTTCTGATTCTCCTCAACGGCAAGGTCTCCAATGGTGTCTATACCAACCATCGAGAAGAGCTTATTCCCAAGAAGGTCAAGTTCTCCGCCAAGACCCTCAAGACCATCGACTACACGGAGGTCAGCCCCAACAAGTGGACTACCGATAAAGAGACTAACGCTCTGATAAAAGAGTTGTTGAACAACTATAACATCAAATATCGCGAGATTTCCGGTCGTTTCACTCGCAACAAGTTTGCCCTCACCGTTGGCGACGAACTCCCCAGCGGTATTGTCCAAATGGCCAAGGTCTATATTGCCATGAAGCGCAAGCTCCGCATTGGTGACAAGATGGCTGGCCGCCACGGCAACAAGGGTATTGTCTCCAAGATAGTCCGTGCCGAGGATATGCCATTCCTCGCTGACGGCACCCCGGTTGACATTGTCCTCAATCCTCTTGGTGTGCCTTCGCGCATGAACTTGGGTCAGATTTATGAGACCGTGCTCGGCTGGGCTGGCAAAAAGCTCAACAAGCGTTTCAAGACCCCCATCTTCGACGGCGCCACCCTTGAGCAAATCAATGGCTACATGCGTGAGGCAGGCCTCCCGGAGAACGGCCGTACCTACCTCTATGATGGTGAAACTGGCGACCGCTTTGACCAGCCGGCCACCGTAGGCTATATCTACATGCTCAAGCTGCACCACATGATTGACGACAAGATGCACGCCCGTTCCATCGGACCGTACTCCCTCATCACTCAGCAACCCCTCGGCGGTAAGGCTAATTTCGGCGGCCAGCGCTTTGGTGAGATGGAGGTTTGGGCACTCGAGGCATACGGGGCATCGCATGTCCTGCAGGAGGTTCTCACTGTCAAGTCCGACGATGTAGTGGGTCGCGCAAAGGCCTATGAGTCCATCGTCAAGGGTGACAACATGCCGATACCGGGCATCCCCGAGTCGTTCAACGTCCTTGTCCACGAGCTCCGTGGCTTGGGCCTGGAGGTTACGTTTGATTAATTCTTTACTAAGAAGAGAATAAAATGGCTTTTAAACAAGAATCACAGTTAAAGACTGATTTCAATTCGATTACCGTAAGCCTGGCTTCGCCTGAGTCCATCAAGCGTCGCTCTTTTGGCGAGGTAACGAAGCCTGAAACCATTAACTATCGTACATATAAGCCCGAGCGCGACGGTCTGTTTTGCGAACGCATCTTCGGCCCTACCCGCGACTGGGAGTGCCATTGCGGAAAGTATAAGCGCATCCGCTACAAGGGTATTGTCTGCGACCGTTGCGGTGTGGAGGTTACCGAGAAAAAGGTGCGCCGCGAGCGCATGGGTCACATCGAACTTGTGGTCCCTATTGCCCACATCTGGTTCTTCCGTTCGCTTCCCAATAAAATAGGTACTCTTCTCAATGTGCCCTCGAAGAAGCTCGATCAGGTAATCTATTACGAAAAATACATCGTTATGCAGCCTGGCAAGGCTATGCTTAACGAGAACCCTGTACAGAAGCTCGATTTGCTGACGGAAGAAGAGTATTATTATATCAAAGACTCCCTGCCTGAAGGCAATGACCAGCTCCCCGACACTGACCCCGACAAGTTCATCGCCGGCATGGGTGCCGAGGCGCTCTACAAGCTTCTCTGCGACCTTGACCTCGACAAGCTCTCCTACGAGCTCCGTGCCAAGGCCTCGCGCGAAACCGCCGTGGCCCGCAAGCAGGATGCCCTCAAACGCCTCAATGTGATTGAGTCGTTCCGCGAGTCGCAGAAGAACATGCAGGCTCGCGGTATGGACAACCGTCCCGAGTGGATGATTATGAATATCGTCCCCGTCATTCCGCCCGACCTGCGTCCCCTCGTCCCGCTCGATGGTGGCCGCTTCGCCACTTCCGACATCAACGAGCTCTATCGCCGCGTCATCATCCGCAACAACCGCCTCAAGCGCCTGGTGGAAATCAAGGCTCCGGAGGTCATTATGCGCAACGAGAAGCGCATGCTTCAGGAGTCGGTAGACTCGCTCTTCGACAACAGCCGCAAGGTCTCCAGCGTCAAGTCCGAGTCCAACCGCGCCCTCAAGTCGCTCTCCGACGCCCTGAAGGGCAAGCAGGGCCGCTTCCGCCAGAACCTGCTCGGTAAGCGTGTCGACTACTCTGGTCGTTCGGTCATCGTGGTCGGCCCCGAGCTGAATATGCACGAGTGCGGTCTGCCCAAGGATATGGCTGCCGAGCTTTTCAAGCCCTATGTCATCCGCAAGCTCCTCGAGCGTGGCTTGGTGAAGACCGTCAAGTCCGCCAAGCGCATCGTTGACCGCAAAGAGCCCGTCGTGTGGGAGATTTTGGAGAATATCCTCAAGGGTCACCCCATCCTCCTCAACCGCGCTCCTACGCTTCACCGTCTGGGTATCCAGGCCTTCCAGCCCCGTTTGGTCGAGGGCAAGGCTATCCGTCTGCATCCGCTCGTCTGTACTGGCTTCAATGCCGACTTCGACGGCGACCAGATGGCCGTCCATGTGCCCATGGGCAACGCCGCCATCCTTGAGGCACAGCTGCTGATGCTCTCCACCCACAACATTCTCAACCCCGCCAACGGCGCTCCTATCACCGTGCCCTCGCAGGACATGGTGCTCGGCCTCTACTACATGACCAAGCCGCGCCACACCACCGATACCGAGAAGGTGAAGGGCGAGGGTCAGCGTTTCTACTCTGCCGAGGAAGTCATCATCGCCTACAGCGAAGGCCGCGTCGACCTCAACGCCTGCATCAGCATGCAGCTCGATGCCGCCGTCGGACGCGACGAGTATACCTATATCAAGAGCGACCGCACTTTCTCCGAGGTCATCAAAGACAAGGATGGCAATGTGCTGACCGATGTCGACTGCAGCACCCCCGCCGAGGTGGCTCTCCACAGCCGCACCGAGTTCGAGGTGAAGCGCGACGGCCAGGGCAACCCCATCGTCGACGAGAAAGGCCACTATATCAAGACCAACCGCCTCCGCACCACCGTCGGCCGCGTCATCTTCAACCAGGTGGTCCCCGCCGAGTATGGCTACATCAACCAGGTGATGGGCAAGAAGTCGCTGCGCGACATCATCGGCGACATCTTCACCGAGTGCGGCAACGCCGTCACCGCCGCCTTCCTCGACGACATCAAGAACATGGGCTACCGCCAGGCATTCCGCGGCGGCCTCTCCTTCAACCTCGGCGATGTCATCATCCCCGCCGAGAAAGAGGGTCTCATCGAGAAAGCCAACGAGGAGGTCGAAGAGGTCATGGCACAGTACGCCATGGGTCTCATCACCAACAACGAGCGCTACAACCACGTCATCGACATCTGGACCAACACCAACAACCAACTCACCGAGACGCTCATGCGCCAGCTTAAGGCCGACAACCAGGGCTTCAACCCCATCTACATGATGTACGACTCTGGCGCTCGTGGTAGCAAGGAGCAGATCCGTCAGCTCTCCGGCATGCGCGGCCTGATGGCCAAACCGCAGAAGGCCGGTGCCTCGGGCAACGAGATTATCGAGAACCCCATCATCTCCAACTTCAAGGAAGGCCTCTCGGTGCTCGAGTACTTCATCTCGACCCACGGTGCCCGTAAGGGTCTGGCCGACACCGCCCTGAAGACGGCCGACGCCGGTTATCTCACCCGCCGTTTGGTCGACGTGGCCCACGACGTCATCATCAACGAGGAAGACTGCGGCACCCTCCGCGGCCTGCCCACCACCGCCCTCAAAAAGGGCGAGGACATCGTGCAGAGCCTCGGCGAGAAAATCCTCGGCCGCACTTCGGTCCACGACATCTACCACCCCCAGACCGGCGAACTTATCGCCCGTGCCGGCGAAGAGCTCACCGAAGAAATCTGCCGCAAGATTGAAGAGTCGCCCATCGAGGAGGTCGAAATCCGTTCCGTCCTCACCTGCGAGTCCAAGCACGGCGTCTGTGCCAAGTGCTATGGCCGCAACCTGGCCACCGGCAAGATGGTGCAGAAGGGCGAGGCCGTCGGCGTCATCGCCGCACAGGCCATCGGCGAGCCTGGTACACAGCTCACCCTCCGTACCTTCCACGTCGGCGGTGTGGCCGGTGGCAACATCGGTACCACCTCCAGCCTCCAGGCCAAGTACGAGGGCCGCCTCGTCATCGACGAGCTCCGCTCCATCCCCTACACCGACGCCGAAGGCAACACCTACCACGTCGTCATGGGTCGCTCGGCCGAAATGCGCATCGTCGACCCCAAGACCGACATCACCCTCTTCTCCTCGCTGCTGCCCTATGGCGCCAAGCTCTACAAGGCTTCGGGCGACATGATGCAGAAAGGCGAACTCATCGCCGAATGGGATCCCTACAATGCCGTCATCATCTCCGATGTGGCCGGTAAGGTCTCGTTCGAGAACGTCATCGAGAACGTCACCTACCGCGTCGAGAGCGATGCCCAGACGGGCCTTCAGGACAAGGTGGTCATCGAAAGCCGCCAGCGCACCAAGAACCCCACCCTCAACGTCGTCGATTCCGAGGGCAACATCCTCAAGGTCTACGACCTCCCGGTCGGTGCCCACATCGGCGTTGAGCAGGGGCAGAAACTCAAGGCCGGCGACATCATGGTCAAGATTCCGCGCTCCTTCGGCAAGGCCGGCGACATCACGGGCGGTCTGCCCCGCGTCACCGAGCTCTTCGAGGCCCGCAACCCCTCCGACCCCGCCATCGTGGCCGAGGTGGACGGCATCGTCTCCATCGCCAAGAAGCTCAAGCGCGGCAACCGCGAGGTGACCATCACCTCCAAGACCGGCGAGCAGCGCTCCTACCTCATCCCCACCTCCAAGCAAATCCTGGCCCAGGACAGCGACTATGTCAAGGCCGGCACCCCGCTCTCCGACGGTGCCATCACACCCTCCGACATCCTCGCCATCAAGGGCCCCATGAAGGTGCAGGAATACATCGTCAACGAGGTGCAGGAAGTCTACCGCCTGCAAGGTGTGAAAATCAACGACAAGCACTTCGAGGTCATCGTGCGCCAGATGATGCGCAAGGTCGAAATCGAAGACCCGGGCGACACCCGCTTCCTCGAGGGCGACCTGGTCAACAAGCTCGACTTCAGCGATGTCAACGACCGCATCTTCGGCATGAAAGTGGTCGAGGACGCCGGCGACAGCGAGACCCTCTCCGTCGGTCAGATTGTCACCGCCCGCGAGCTGCGCGACGAGAACTCCTCGCTCCGCCGTCAGGACAAGCGCCTGGTCACCGTGCGCGACGCCCGCCCCGCCACCTGCAAGCAGGTCCTCCAGGGCATCACCCGCGCCTCGCTGCAGACCAAGAGCTTCATCTCCGCCGCCTCCTTCCAGGAAACCACCAAAGTGCTCACCGAGGCCGCCATCAACGCCAAGGTCGACACGCTGGTCGGCATGAAGGAGAACGTTATCGTCGGCCACCTCATCCCCGCCGGCACCGGCCTGCGCGAATACCAAGACCTCGTCGTCGGCAGTGCCCCCGCCATGAGCGCCGCCAAGGAGAACTAGCCCCTCCGCGGAAGCCAACCCCCAAGGGGTCCGACCATCGGTCCGGACCCCTTTTTCTTTGCCATGTCGAAAATATTATTTTGCCAGTTTCAAAAAAGTTCGTATCTTTGCACTCGATATGGACAGCAAGATGCAGCAGCAGATATGCGACTATTTCGCCACCCAGCCTGTACTCAAGGCGTGGGTCTTTGGGTCGTTTGCCCGTGGCGAGGAACGCCCCGACAGCGACATTGACCTCCTGGTGGTGTTCGATCATGAGAACGCTAAAATAGGTCTGCTCAAATATGCCGCTATGACAATCGACTTGGAGAACCTCTTGCACCGCGAGGTGGACCTGGTCGAAGATGGTGCCCTGCTGCCCTTTGCCGAAAGAACCGCCAACCGCGACAAAAAACTAATCTATGAGAGACCCCGAGCGTGACCCCGGCCGACTGGAGCATATCCTGATGGCCATCGACAAAATCGAAGAATATACTCAGGGAATTTCGTATGCACAGCTTGTGGCCGATAGTATGAGGCTTCATGCGACGGTCTACAATGTCCAGATTGTTGGCGAGGCTGCATACAAACTCACGCATGAATTCAAAGCCAGTCACACAACGGTCAATTGGAAACAAATAGAAAAAATGAGACACATTCTTGTGCACGACTACTATAAAATCAGTTTCCGTATCGTATGGAATGTCGTCGAAGAGGATATTCCTTATCTTAAATCGGAAGTGAGAAGGTTTCTTGATGAGATTGGTCAGGAGTAATGTAGCGACATAGACCAGATTTTCCCCGATAGCCCTTTCTGCTGTCGGGGAAATATTTTTTCTCCAGTTTCAAAAAAGTTCGTATCTTTGCACTCGCAAACCGCCGAGAAATGGTTTGCCGAAAGAAAGCGCATTTTCGCCTTATTCCGATTGTGTGAACCTAGACAATTTGCACATTTTCTGTGATACTAGGAATAAAGGAGTTTCAAGATGCTTCCATTGGATGATATTGTCCTTTGTGGAGCGATTCATGGCACCTTTATATTTGTATCACAGGGAAGTCTAGGCCCTCACACAAGAAAATAGAGACATAAATGGATGGCTCCACTTTCTTCGCCTTCTCCCGCTGGAGCGACGGCAACACCGACAACCCCCGCACCTTCGTCGCCACAGCCGACATGACCTTCCAGCCCGTCTACGTACCTGCCGGCGAATAGCCCCTCCCCATCGCATCCACACCACTCAGACCGTAAGGCCCGCGTCCCCCCCGCGGGCCTTTCCTTTTGCCCCGTGTGAATGGGGCGCTACCCATCCCCCTGCCATGGAAGAAGAGGGGAAGAAGAGGGTATTCACAATATACTGTAAATCACCCTGTTGCATAGGGGCAAAAATCGGCCTTTTTTCGGTTTTTGGACGAAAAATTTTCATATTTTTGGAGCACAATAAAAGGGGCGTTTCGCGTCTACCCCCCTACCTCCTCTGGCCCCCAATTCTGCTGTTTGCACTCGCGTATATAAAAAATATTCGTATCTTTGCACTTCGATAGATATGAAGATAGTACGTGCCATACTGCTGACACTCAACCTGCTGGCTGCCGTCGGCCTGCTGCTCACCACCCTGGCGGGCAGCATTGCCCCGTCGCGCAGCGTGCTCCCCTCCGTGGCGGCCTACGCCTACCTGCCCATGCTGGCGCTCAACCTCGTCTTCCTCCTCGGGTGGCTCCTCGCCGGCAAGTGGCCCTTCCTCATCTCCACCGCCGCCATCGCCGCCCGCTTTTCGGTCCTGGGCCTCTTCTTCCAGATCGGCGGCACCTCCAAAGTGCCACCCCTCGAGGAGCATCCCGACCGCCTGGTACTCCTCACCTACAACCTCCACAACTTCGCCGGCCCCGAATTCGAGGGCAAGTTCAGCGACAGCCTCGCCTGCCTCTTCCTCGACCTCGTGCGCGAGCACCAGCCCGACGTGCTCTGCCTCCAGGAATACACCGAAAGCCGCACCTGCTCCGTGACCGACAGCCTCCAACTCCTCGGCTACAACCACCACATCGGCTCGCGCAACAACGGCGACCGCCCCCGCGGCACCGCCATCTTCTCGCGCCTGCCCATCACCTACGTCAAAGCCATCGACCGCCAGAAGGTCATGGTCGAAATCCTCCACGCCGAGCGGCCGCTGCGCCTCTGCAACGTCCACATGGACTCCTATGCCTTCACCTCCACCGACCACGAAGAAATAGCCCAGATGCGCCGCGGCCACATCGACTCCACCTCCACCCGCACCCTCCGCAAGGCCAAGCAGACCGTGCTACGCCACGAAGAAGAGTGGAACGAGCAGCTGCGCCCCATCGTCAGCGAGTGCACCGTCCCGCTCATCGTCTGCGGCGACATGAACGACATCCCCTCCTCGTGGCTCTATTCGCGCCTGTCCGACCACCTCGCCGACACCTACTGCGACCGTGGCCTCGGCTTCTCCACCACCTACCACGGCGGCTTCCCCCAGTTCCGCATCGACATGGTCTTCCGTAGCGACCACCTCCGCACCCTCTCCTACCGCCGCATCCGCACCCGCATCTCCGACCACTATCCCGTCCTTGTCTCACTTGAACCCACCCGGCCATGACCCTCCAGCAACGCTACGACCAGATGATTGCTCACTTCGAGCAAGCGATGCCCAACGCCGCCTCGGAGCTCCACTACAGCAGCCCCTTCGAGCTCCTCGTCGCCGTGGTCCTCTCCGCCCAGTGCACCGACAAGCGGGTCAACCTCGTCACCCCCGCCCTCTTCGCCGCCTACCCCACCGCCGAGGCGATGGCTCAGGCCACGGAGGAGGACATCTTCCGCTACATCCACTCCGTCTCCTACCCCCACAACAAAAGCCGCCACCTCGCCGGTTTGGCGCGCATGCTGGTCAGCGACTTCGGTGGCGAGGTGCCCTCCGACATCGAACTCCTGCAACGCCTGCCGGGCGTGGGCCGCAAGACCGCCAACGTCGTGGCCGCCGTCGTATTCGACCTCCCGGCCATGCCCGTCGACACCCACGTCTTCCGCGTCGCACACCGCATAGGCCTCGTCCGCCGCGCCACCACGCCGCTTGCCGTCGAGCGCCAGCTGGTCAAGCACATCCCTGCCGAAAAACTGGCCACCGCCCACCACTGGCTTATCCTCCATGGCCGCTACGTTTGCCAAGCCCGCCGGCCCCGCTGCGCCGACTGCGGCATCAGCCACCTCTGCGTTCAATTCAATAGCAAGAAAGGAACCTCCGCATGATACTGGCCAACCCCGCAATGCTCTGGGCGCTCCTGGCACTGGCCATCCCCATCGCCGTCCACCTCTTCAACTTCCGCCGCTTCCGCCGCGTCTATTTCTCCAATGTCGACCGCCTGGCCGAGCTCCGCACCGAGAGCCGCCGCCAGTCCACCCTCCGCCGTTGGCTGGTGCTCCTCATGCGCTGCCTCGCCGTCGCCGCCCTCGTCCTGGCCTTCGCCCGCCCCTCGCTCCCGGGCTCCGGCAGCCAGCTCCACTCCGGCGCCACCGTCGTCAGTGTCTATATCGACAACACTTTCAGCATGGAGAACAGCTCCGCCGCCGGCAGCCAGCTCGACCTCGCCCGTCAGAAGGGGCGCGAGATAGCCGCCGCCTACAGCCCCTCCGACCGCTTCCAACTACTCACCTCCGACCTCCTTGGCGAACAGTTCCGCTGGCTCGCGCGCGATGAATTCCTCGCCGCACTCGACGCCATCCAAATCTCTCCCGCCAGCCGCACCCTCAGCCAAGTGGCCACACGCCAGCACGACTTCCTCCGCCAGACTCAGGCCGCCAACCGCCACGCCTTCATCGTCAGTGACTTCCAGACATCGGCCGCCGACTTCGACCGCCTCTCCACCGATAGCCTTGTACTCACCACCCTCGTGCCTCTCGAAGCCGTGGCCTCCGACAACCTCTTCATCGACACCCTCCGCCTCGACGCCCCGGCCTACTTCGCCGGCGGCACTGTCAGCGCCGAAGTCTCTGTCCGCAACAGCGGCACCCACGATGCCGAGAAAATCCCCCTCCGCCTCATCGTCGGCGGCCGCGAGCGCGCCGTCGCCACTCTCGATATCCCTGCTGGCGCTTCAGCGCGCGCCACCCTCCGCTTCACCCTCGACAGCTCGGGGTGGCTTGATGCCCGCGCCGAAATCACCGACTATCCTGTCACCTTCGACGACACCTACCACTTCTCCCTCCTCGCCGGACAGCCCGTCAATATGCTCGAAGTGGCCTCCACCTCCAACCCACACCTGCGCAAACTCTTCGAGGCCGACTCCGCCGTCCGCTTCGCCTCCGGCGCCCTGCCGCCCGACCTTTCCAGCCTGCATTTCATCGTCCTCAACGAAACCCGGACTCTGCCTTCCGGCCAGGCGCAAGCCTTGGCCTCATGGGTCGACGAGGGTGGCACGCTGGCCATTGCCCCTGCCGCCAATGCCGACCCCTCTGACCTCAACCTCCTCCTCGACCTCCTCCGCGCACCACGGCTCGACACATGGCAGCAACGCCCCGTGAAAGCCGCCTCGGTCGACTTCTCCGCCAGCCTCTACCGCAACGTATTCAGCGCTACCTCGAGCGAAATGGAGATGCTATCGGCGCAGGGCCACTATCGTCTCGCCACCTCGCAGTCTGTCAGCCACTCCATCATCACCGGCTCCGACGGCTCTGCTCTGCTCTCCGCCACGCCCCACGGCTCCGGACGCCTCTACCTCTTTGCCATGCCGCTCAATGCCGAGTGGACCGACCTCGTTGCCCAGGCCCTCTTCGTTCCTACGCTCTACAACATGGCCCTCTACAGCCTTCCGCAGCCTCCCCCCGCCTTCACCCTCGGCTCTGTCGACCCCATCCCCCTGCGCCACCTCTACAACCCCTCCTCCACACCGCCCCAACTCTCCTCGGCCGACGGCACCTTCAGCCTCATCCCCGACCTCCGGCGCTCCGGTTCGCGCAGCCTCCTCGTGCCCCATGGCGACATCGTCCTCGCCGGCCACTACCGCCTGGCCGACGAGCACCTGGCCTTCAACTACAGCCGCCTCGAGTCCGACCTCTCTTTTCTCACGCCCGCCGAGGTGTCCGACCGCATCGACGGTCTCGACGGCTACTCCCTCGTCCGCCCCTCCTCGCGCCCCCTCGACCAGGAACTCCGCGCCCGCACCGCCGGCACACCTCTCTGGCGCTGGTGCATCCTCGCATCCCTGCTTGCCCTCGCAGTCGAAATCCTCTTGATAAAACTCCCATGGCGATCCTCCAAGTAGAACATATCTCCAAGGCCTTCGGCTCGCACAGCGTGCTCTCCGACGTCAGCTTCCGGCTCGACGCCGGCCAGGCCTTGGCCATTCTGGGCTCCAACGGTGCCGGCAAGACCACCCTCCTGCGAATCATCAACCGCATCCTCGAGCCCGACAGCGGACAGGTGCTCTTCGACGGCCATCCCCTTGTGCAGCCCGACCTTGACCGCATTGGCTACCTGCCCGAGGAGCGCGGCCTTTATCGCCGTATGCGTGCCGGCGAGCAGGTCTGCTATCTGGCCCGCCTCAAGGGCATGTCCAAAACCGATGCCGTGGCTGCTGCCCGCCAATGGTTCGACCGCCTCGGTGCCGCGGAATGGTGGAACCGCCCCGTGGCCCGCCTCAGCAAGGGCATGCAGCAGAAGGTGCAGTTCATCGCCGCGGTAGTCCACACTCCCCGCCTGCTCATCCTCGACGAGCCTTTCTCCGGGTTCGATGCCGACAACGCCGATATGCTCCGCAGGGAGATACTTTCTCTCAAAGCCGCCGGCACCGCCGTCCTCCTCTCCACCCACAACCTGCAGGCCGCCTCCGACCTCTGCGACAATACCCTACAGCTATGAAGAAGACACTCCTCATCGTGGCGCGCGAGTGGCGGATGCGGATGCGTCGCCCCTCTTTCTGGCTCCTCACCCTGGCCGTACCCCTCCTCCTGGCCCTCCTCTATGCCCTGCCCGTCATTGCCGCCCAGCGCGCCGACCGCCAAGCCACCATCCTCGTCGTCGATGAGACGGGCCTCTTCGCCCACTCGCTTCGCCCCTCCGACCGCATCGCGTTCCGCACCATGCCCAGCCTCGACTATGCACGCCGACAGCTCGATACCGACTCCGTCGACGCCATCCTCTACATCCCCGCACGACAGACCACCATCCCGCGCGACGCATTCCTGCTCCATCACAGCTCGACGCCGCCTCTCGCGCTGCAAAGCCTCGTCGACAGCCAGCTCCAGATGTTGCTGCGCAATGCCATACTCGAAGACGTCTATCAGCTCGAACCCGACGTCATGCTCTCCGTCGAAAACACCCACATCCGCCTCCACACCCAGGACGCCGCCACCGGCCGCGAGAGCTTCGCCGCCGTCAAGTCGGTCGTGGCCATCGTGCTGGTGGCACTCGTCGTGCTGGCACTCATCGTGTTCGGTGTGCAGGTGATGCGCGCCGTGCAGGAAGAGAAGTCCTCCCGCATGGCCGAGGTCATCGTCTCCTCGGTGCATCCCGTGCAGCTCATGGTGGGCAAAGTGGCGGGCGTGGCCTCGACAGCCGTCCTGCAGCTCGCCCTCTGGGTGCTGCTGGCTTCGGCCTCCATTGCCGCCATCCAGGCCTCCAGCCCCGACCTCTTCAACGCTGCACGCCAGCAGCAGGCCAACCGCTCGCTGGCCACCAAAGGCAGCGAGGCTACGCTGCAGTACAACACCCCCGTCGCCCTCGTCGACGACACCGTGCAGGGCCTCACCGCCATCAACCTGCCGCTGGTAGCAACGCTTTTCCTCGCTTTCTTCCTCCTGGGCTACCTCCTCTATGGCTCCCTTCTCGCCGCCCTCGCCGCCCGGCTCGACAGCGATGCCGATGCCCTGCAATGGACGTTGCTAATCCTTTCTCCATTGCTCATCGTATTGATACTCATTCCATTGTTATTGCAACACCCCGCCAGCACCCTGGCCCAGTGGCTCACCCTTGTCCCCTTCACCGCCCCGGCCGCCGCCCTGCTGCGCCTCCCCTTCGGCCTGCCCACATGGCAACTGCTACTGGCAGCCCTCTTGCTGCTGGCCGCCTTCGCCGCCGCCGCCTGGCTCGCCGCCCGCACCTATCGTCGCCACCTTGTCCGCTGAAGTTGCCGGCGGACACGGTTTTTCCTTCAGAACAGCCTTTCGGTTGAAAAGTTTTTTTTGCCGTACCGAAAAAAAGTTGTACTTTTACGGCCAGAAAAATATGAAGGAAAAACATTGGATAATTAGAGAAGATTATGATTTAGAGACTGTTGAAAAGCTAGCTGCATCGTTGGGCGTTGACAAAATCATCGCCATTCTGCTTGTAGAGCGGGGTGTGACCACCTTTGAAGAGGCGCGTCGTTTTTTCCGCCCTGCGCTCGACCAAATCCATGACCCCTTCCTCATGAAGGGCATGCGCGAGGCCATCAACCGCATCAACGAAGCCATTGAACGACAGGAACGTATCATGGTCTATGGCGACTACGACGTCGACGGCACGTCGGCCGTCGCCTTGGTCTACTCCTATTTCAAGGAGCTGGATAGCAATATTGATTTCTATGTGCCCGACCGCGAGCGCGAAGGCTACGGCGTCTCCTACCAGGGCATCGACTACGCCGCCGAGACGGGTGTGAAACTCATCATCGCCCTCGACTGCGGCATCAAGGCCATGGAGCAGGTGGAGTATGCCCGCGAGCGCGGCATCGACTTCATCATCGGCGACCACCACCTGCCGGGCGACGAGGTGCCGCAGGCGGTGGCCGTGCTCGACCCCAAGCAGGCCGACTGCCCCTACCCCTACAAGGAGCTCTCCGGCTGCGGCATCGGCTTCAAAATCGTCGAGGCCCACCTCGAGCAGCGCCTAGGCGTGCGCCTGTGCGACCTGCCCGAACAGCTCGACGAGCAGCGCCGCCAGCGCCAGGAGGAGCTCAAGCTGCGACTGCTGAAATACCTCGACCTGGTGGCCGTCAGCATCGCATCGGACATTGTGCCCATCATGGGCGAGAACCGTGTGCTGGCCTACTTCGGCCTGCGAGTGCTCAACACCAAACCCCGCGTCGGCATCGAGGCCATCCTCAAGCAGGGCCACGTCGACCGCCGCAAGGCGGGCACCGACCTCGCCGCCGACGGCACCGAGAAGGGCAAAACCAACTACTTCGAGAAAGAGCTCACCATCACCGACCTGGTCTTCCTTGTCGGCCCCCGCATCAACGCCGCCGGCCGCATCCGCTCGGCCTTCGACTCGGTGCGCCTCATGCTCACCACCGACCCCGCCATCGCCCGCCGCCTGGCCGAGGACATCAACCGCTACAACGAGCAGCGCAAGGAGCTCGACACCAGCGCCACCGAGGAGGCCAAACGCCGCATCGAGCAGGACCCCTTCTACCGCGGCCGCCAGTCGCTCGTGCTGTTCGACCCGGAGTGGCACCGCGGCGTCGTCGGCATCGTGGCCAGCCGCATCGTCGAGGCCTACTACAAGCCCACCATCGTCTTCACCCGCGGCAGCGACGACCTCATCACCGGCTCGGCCCGCTCGGCCGGCGAGTTCGACGTGCACCTGGCCCTCGAGAAATGCGCCGACCTGCTCGAGCACTTCGGCGGCCACAAGAGCGCCGCCGGCGTCTCGCTCCGCCAGGAGAACATGCGCGCCTTCGTGGACCGCTTCGAGCAGCTCGCCCGCGAGAGCCTCGGCGAGGAGGAGACCATCCCCGAAATCGAAATCGACGCCGAGCTGGGCTTCTCGCAGATCACACCCAAGTTCCTCCGCATCCTCAAACAGTTCGCCCCCTTCGGTCCGGACAACAATGTGCCGGTCTTCGTCACGCGCGAGCTGGTCGACACCGGCAAGGCCCGCGTGGTGGGAATGAAACACCTCAAGATGGAGACCATCTCCATCGCCGAGCGCTCCGCCCCCTATCCCGCCATCGCCTTCCAGTTCGGCGAGTGCTACTCGCGCATACGCCGCGAGCGCTTCGACCTCTGCTACCAGCTCGAAGAAAACTACTGGCGCGGCAAGACCGAGATACAGCTCAACGTCAAGGACATCAAGTTTGTAGATTAATATTAACCCCAAAAACACCCCGATATGCTTAACAAAAAAGTATCCGACCTGCTCAACGAGCAAATCAATAAGGAGCTCTACAGCGCCTATCTCTACCTGGACATGAGCAACTACTTCAGCCGCGCCGGCTTGAACGGCTTCGCCAACTGGTACATGATCCAGGCCCAGGAGGAGCGCGACCACGCCATGCTCTTCTACCAGTACATGCAGAACAACGACTGCCCCGTCACCCTCGACGCCATCGCCAAGCCCGACAAGAAGTTCAAGAAGCACATGGACGTGCTCAAAGCCGGGCTGGAGCACGAGGAGTACGTCACCGCCAGCATCCACACCATCTACGACGCCGCCAGCAAGGTGAAGGACTTCCGCACCATGCAGTTCCTCGACTGGTTCGTCAAGGAGCAGGGCGAGGAGGAGACCAACGCCCGCGACCTCATCTCGAAGATGGAACTCTTCGGCAGCGACGCCCGCAGCCTCTACATGCTCAACCAGGAGCTCGCCGCCCGCACCTACAGCGCGCCGAGCCTGGTGCTCGACTGAAAAGTGAGGCCGCCCGCTGCATTCGCAGCGGGCGGCCTCGTTTTAAGCCTTGTTGAACTTCTCCTTACCCTGGCGGCAGCGCGGGCATTTTTTTCGTATTTTTGCAGACTGGAAAAAGAATGTCATCATGACAAAAAATATTGAAAATAAGATACTTACCATTGTATTGGTGCTATTGTTTACAGCCTCGTGTGGCGGCGGCGAAGGCTCGGTGTCGCTCCGCGACGGATTCCGCCCGCGGCAGCAGGCGACCGACTACACCTGCGGCTGCGCCTCGGCCCTGGCGGTGATGGACTACTTCGGCGTCGCCGACGAAACAGAGGCCGCCCTGGCCGTCAAAATGCACACCCACGTCGACAGCCGCCGCCCCGGCGCCGCGCCCAGCTCGGCCCTCAGCCTCACCGACTACGGCACCAGCATCGAGGAACTCCACCGCTACTTCGCCGGCCGCGACGACTTCAGCATCGTCGCCTCCAGCTTCCGCCCGGCCGACAGCCTGCCCCTGCTGGCCGACACCGACCGGGTGGGCGTGCAGGCCGTCGGCAACGTGGCGCCACAGCTGGACGACTACAGCGACGCCGCTCGCTTCTTCCGCAGCCACCTCCAGGCCGGACGCCCGGTGATGGTCTGCTGGAACCTCTGGGGCGGCCACTGGACCGTATGCGTCGGCTACAGCGACCGCGGCACCCCCGACTTCTACGACGACGACATCCTCACCATGGCCGACCCCTACGACAGCACCGACGGACACGCCGACGGCTTCACCGAGGTTCCACTCGTCGCCTTCTTCTACGACTGGTTCTGCCCCATGACACCCAAGCCCTGGCAGCTGCAGCCCTACCTCGTCGTCGACAGCGACACCGGCCGACGACCCACACCCCGGTGAACAAACTTCCCCTATTTTCCCATCGATGGGTAATAATGGGAAAAGGCCGAACTATTCCCCTAGAGAACCCCTACCGTTCCCCTAGAGAACCCTTGGAAATTTTCCGCAGAAATTTAACACTCCATTTCCAAAACATTTTGTATCTTTGCCCATGTACCCTCCTCGTGCGGCGCAATGCAATACATTGTGCATCAGTGGAGTGTACGGCAAAGTAACATATCAACTAATCCAAAAACACCAAGAAAGGACACCATCATGAAAAAATTCATCTGCCCCGTCTGCGGCTACATCCACGAAGGCGACACCATGCCCGAGAAATGCCCCATCTGCGGCAAACCCATGCAGGAAATGAAAGAAGATGTCAAGACCTGGGCTGCCGAGCACATCGTCGGCGTGGCCAAGGACGCCCCCGAAGACATCAAAATGGACCTCCGCGCCAACTTTGAAGGCGAATGCAAGGAAGTCGGCATGTACCTCGCCATGGCCCGCGTGGCCCACCGCGAAGGCTACCCCGAAATCGGCCTCTACTGGGAAAAGGCCGCTTGGGAAGAAGCCGAGCACGCCGCCAAATTCGCCGAGCTGCTGGGCGAAGTGCTCACTGACAGCACCGCCGAGAACCTCCGCGTGCGCGTCGAAGCCGAGTACGGCGCCACCGCCGGCAAGACCGACCTCGCCAAGCGCGCCAAGGCCCTCAACCTCGACGCCATCCACGACACCGTCCACGAAATGGGCCGCGACGAAGCCCGCCACGGCAAAGCCTTCGAAGGCCTCTACAACCGCTACTTCAATAAATAAATGTCCCTCCGCCGGACCATATCCTGCCTCCTCTTCCCGCTCACCTGCTGGTATGCGGTGGGAGTGCGTTGCAGGAATATGCTCTTCGCATTGGGTATCAAGAAACAAGAGGTTCCCCACATCACCACCATCGGTGTGGGGAACCTTTCCACCGGCGGCACCGGCAAGACACCCCACGTCGAATACCTCCTCCGCCTCCTCGCCGACCGCTACCCGACCGCCCTGCTCAGCCGCGGCTACAAGCGGCAGACCAAGGGCTTCCTGCTCGACGACGGCAGCCACGACCCGCGCCTCCTCGGCGACGAGCCCGCCATGCTCGCCCAGAAATTCCCTTCGGTGCAGGTGGCCGTATGCGAGAAACGCGTCGAAGGCGTCCGTCGCCTCATGGAGCAGCACCGCCTGGAAGAGGGCCCCGACGGCAACGAGGTGCGCATCTCCACCGCCCCGCAGCTGATAGTGCTCGACGATGTCTTCCAGCACCGCTACATCAAACCCACCGTCAACATCCTCCTCACCGAGTACAGCCGCCCCTTCAGCCGCGACCACATACTGCCCTATGGCGACCTGCGCGAGTTCCGCAGCGCACGCATCCGCGCCAACATCGTCATCGTCACCAAGTCGCCGGCCAAGCTCAACCCCATCGAGCGCCACAACATTGTGAAAGAGTTGCGCCTGCAGAATTGCCAGCAGGTCTTCTTCTCCTATTTTGACTACCTGCCCCTGCGCGCCCTCGACGGGCAGGAGGCTGCAGTCGACCTGCGGCGCGTGGACCACGTGCTGGTCGTGACCGGCATCGCCCACCCCGAGCCCCTCGTGGCCGAACTCCGCCAGCACACCCGCGTGCACCACCTCGCCTTCGCCGACCACCACGACTTCTCCCCTCGCGACCTCTCGCAAATCAAGGCCGCCTACGACGCCCTGCCGGGCTCGAACAAAATCATCGTCACCACCGAAAAGGACGCCGCCCGCCTCGGCTCCCGCCTCCAGGGGCTGCCGGCCTATGTGCAGCCCATCCGCGTGGCCTTCCACAAAAGCCCCGACATGGACTTCGACCAGATTGTCGAGTCCGCCGTCAAGGAGAACATCTCCTTCCTTTCCAAATTAAGCGTCTGGAACCGCTAGGCCTCCCCTACAGTCCGAAATCCTCCTTCAGCCGCAGCGCGAACGCCGTGGCGCCGGCCTGGTTCATGTGCGATTGGTCGCTGAAGAGCGAGTCGCTGAATCGCTCGTCGTTCAGGTAGCAGCGGTACTCCACGGCTGGATACTCCCCCGCCACCTCATCCATCAGCCGCTGCATCCGGTCGTCGCAGTCGCCATGGGCCGCCCGATACGTACTGTTGCACGGCATCGTCACCACTAGCAGCCTCACCCCGTGCTCCCCACACACCCGCGCCATCCGCCGCAGCGACGCCTTCACCATCGGCTCCGTTCCGGGTGCCTCATATACGTTATTCCCGTTGCCCACAGAGGTGTTGCCTGCGATGAATCCCAGCGAATCATAGTCCACATTGCGTCTGATGGGATGCAAGCGGAACGCCTGCTCCAATATGCCGTAGGCTCGCTGACACCAGTTGTCGATGGCGTCGAGTTCTGCCGGTGGGTCGATTGCCCATTGGTATTTGTATGCTGCTTTGAGGCGCTGGCGCCAGTCTCTCTTTTGCAAGACAGTGCCAGGCTCGTACTCGCATATCAGAGGGAAGATAACCGCTCGCAGGTGCGGCATTTGCGGCACATAGCGCTCCAGCAGCGAGGCGTCGTAGTGGCTGATGCGCGCCAGCATGGCGAGGTTGTAGCAGCTGTCTAGCACCGAGGGGTCGATACCGCACTCGGACTGCGAGTGGCCGGCTATTAGCAATGCGATGTCGTCCATGTGGGTCTCCAGGTAGCTCTTCTTGTCGCTGTACTCGTTGTCGGCCCCCTTTGCGGTATAGGCTGGTAGCACAACCATTCCGATGGCCAATAGTGCCGTGGCCGGTATGATTGTCAGCAACGTGTCGCACAGAAACCGTTTCATAGTCCCAGATCCTCCTTTACTCGTTGGGTAAACACTTTGGCGCCCTCGCTGTTGAGGTGGCTCCAGTCGTAGAACAGGGCCGTATCGTGGCGGAACTGTTCATCGGCCAAGTAGTTGTGGTACTCCACAGGGTACTGCGTCCGTGTGCGGTCAATTACATCCTGCATATTCTGCCGTCCTGCCTCCGTCACCTTCGCCAGCGCCTCGTCCGTGAAAGGGCATACAATCACCACAAACCGGACATCTCGCTCCGCGCATAGTTTTGCCATCGCCATCAAGTCCTCCTCGAAGTCGTCTTGCCGAGTCTGGATCAGGTCGTACTCGTTGCGCCAGTCGGCGTGTCCTGTTAGTGGTGCGAAACCGTATGTCTCCTCTTTTTTAACAGAGGGACTCTGTTTCTCCCCGAAATCCAGCTGGTTTATGCCCACTAATCCACTCAGGAACTGAGAGTAGGAAAGCAATCCTTCGGCAGCATAGCGCCAGGGGAAGAGATGCATTTGGTGGCGATAATCATATAGGAATGAGGCCTTGCCGCCTCCTCCGGCAAAGAATCGCATGGCGCCTGAAAAAGAATAGTGCATCGGATACACAACAGTCCTCAGATTATCCATCCGGTTGATATACTTCTCAAGGATAAGCCGGTCGAAATAGATAATCCTGCCAGAGTAGGAAAGATTGATTGCCGAGTCGCCGAGTTCACGTGCATCCAGGCCTGCTGCCGTCTGCGAGTGTCCGAGTATCAGCGTCTTGATATCGGAGGGGTTATTCTCCAGATAATCATACTGTCGTGCCAGTGCTGAAGGTTCTTGTGCCAGCCACACTTCCACTGGTAGCACAATCAGCACGCCCAGCAGCAACGTCAGCAGTATGTCCGTCAAAAACCGTTTCATAGCCCGAGGTCTTCTTTTACTTGTTGTGCGAAGAGCGTGGCGCCGCGGTGGTTGAGGTGTTCGGCATCATAGTAGAGTGAGTCGGCCTGGAAGCGGTCATCGTCGAGATAGGAGATGTACTCTGCAGGGTATTGGCGATTGACGGATTCCATCATCTGTGCCAACATTTCCTGCACTTCCTCCTCATTCCAAACCATCAATGAGGTGTTGCAGGGAGGGGTGACGACCACAAAGCGCACTCCCCGGTTGGCGCAGCACTTTGCCATCTCCACAAGGTAGGCCTCGTTCAGGCTGGCCGACAGGCTGTCGATGACGATGACGCCTCTCCCCCCTGTCACCCCCGTCCCCATGGACTGATAGCCAAGGGAGTCGCACAGGCGGCCACGCTGGAAGTTTTTGTAGTGGAAACGCTGGTCCCACTCCACGGAGGCCGCAAGATGCTTCCACTCGTCGGGCGGGTCGAGGTGCATGTATCTGTAGTGGTCGCGCATGCAAGGACCTTTGAATCGCTCCTTGTATCCTTCGGGCAGTCCGAGGGGGTAGATGACACACTCGAGGTGTTCCATCCGGGGGAGGTAACGTTTGGCAAGCTCCACATCGTAGTGTATGTAGCGGGCTGACGTAGCAAGGTCGAAAACGCTGTCTCCCACCACATGGGGATTGAAGCTGTACTCGAAGAGAGAGTTCCCCAGCAGCAGCACACGTATGTCGCCGGCATGGGTGTCCATGTAGTGGCTTTTGTAGGAATAGTTGTTGGCTTCCACGGTGTTGTATGGTATCATGGAAATGACGCAAACCAGCATTCCGGCAAACGCTGCCGTTGTCAGAGTGTCTCTCAGGAATTTCTTCATAGACAGAATCCCTCTATTCTGCTGGATAACTGGCTTTATTTAGAACTGGAAGTAGATAAACTCGGCGTAGTCGCCGCGGAAGAAGATGACGGCCACGAAGGCCAGAGCGTAGAGGAAGTAGCGCACCCAGCGGCTCTTCACCACGTGGTCGAATCCCTGCAGGGCGTGCTCGCCCTGGCGGTTGAGCCACTCCACCACGAGCATGATGCCGATCGGGAGCATGGTCCACTCGGTGAAGATTTTGTAGAAGCCGGTGAGGGTCTCGAGGCTGAGCATGCTTTGGAAGTAGCCGATGGCGCTGGGGATGCCGGTGGCGCGGAAGAGGATCCATCCGATGACGGCCAGCATGAAGGTGAGCGTCATCTGCCCCAGCTCCTTCACCGAGGGCAGCCAGCGGCCGGTGGCCACCACGTCGGTATACTTGCGGTTCTTGCCCAGGATGATGAGCGGCATGAAGAGGGCGGCGTGGTAGAGGCCCCAGCCGATGAAGGTCCAGTTGGCACCGTGCCAGAAACCGCTGACAGTGAATATGATGAAGGTGTTGCGGATTACCTTCCACTTCACCGTGCGGCTGCCGCCGAGGGGGATGTAGATATAGTCGCGGAACCAGGTGGTGAGGCTCATGTGCCAGCGGCGCCAGAACTCGGCGATGTCGCGGCTGAAGTAGGGGTTGGCGAAGTTGCGCATCAGGCGGATGCCGAAGAGTTTGGCGGTGCCGATAGCGATGTCGGAATAGCCCGAGAAGTCGCCGTAGATCTGGAAGGTGAAGAAGATGGCACCCATCAGTTTGACGCTGCCGGCGGCGGGGGCGCCGAAGGCCATGTCGACGTAGGAGGCGCAGGTGTCGGCCACCACCATCTTCTTGAAGAGACCCCACAGGATCTGGCGCGCGCCGTCGAGGGCGGTCTGGTAGTCGAACTCGCGCTTGCGCAGGAACTGCGGCAGCAGGTTGGTGGCCCTCTCGATGGGGCCGGCCACCAGCTGCGGGAAGAAGGCTATGTAGGCAAAGAAGGCCACCGCGTCGCGCGTGGGCTGCATCTTCTGGCGGTAGATGTCGATAGAGTAGGAGAGGGCCTGGAAGGTGTAGAACGAGATGCCCACGGGCAGGATGAGGTGGAGCAGCAGCTTGTCGCTCTCGAGGCCGAAGAGGCGCGCGAACTCCGTGGCGAAGAAGTCGTAGTATTTGAACATGCCGAGGATGGCGATGTTGATGACGATGTTGACCCACATCACCGTGAGGTTCCTCCGCTTGTCGCCTTCGCGCATGAGGATGCCGCTGAGGTAGGAGCAGAGCGAGGTGAAGGCGATGAGGATGAGGAACTTCCAATCCCACCAGCCGTAGAACACATAGCTGGCCACCAGCACGAAGGCGTTCTGCAGCTTGAGCTGGTGGGGCGATTTGGAAATCCACTTGTCGAACACGAACCAGTAGAGCAGGAACACTACCGGCAGGAAGATGGCGAACTGGATAGAGTTGAAAATCATAGCTTATTTTTTAATGTACGATAAGAAGTCGAGGTCGATCGAGAGCGATATGAAAGGTTTGACGAGCCAGGCGCTGGCCGTGACGTCCTTGAGGCTCAGGTTGTCGCCCACTTGGTGGTTGTCCTCGTAGCCGTCCTTCAGCACCGTGTATTCGGCGATGTTGACGCCGCCGGTGATATAGAAAAAGTCGACAAAGCGGAAGCTGGCGCCGATGTAGAAGTTCTTGAAGAGGTTGCTGCCGCCGAAGCCGACGTAGAGGCCGAGGTCGTAGGCGAAGTCCTGGTCGAAGCGGCGGATGGTGCGGCCGGTGCTGTCGTTGCCGATGGTCAGGTCTTTGTTGAAATATTTGGTGAGGTCCCACAGCATGACCGAGGCGCCGGTGACATAGTCGAATTCGATGCTGCCGGCGTTGCGGTTGCTGAGCAGTTTCTCGTAGGTGCCCTGCTGCTCGCCGCTGCGGAGGATGAACTCCCACTCCGGCGTGCGGTAGAAACGCATGGCCACGCCCTGGATCGGGCGCACTTTCTTCTTGCGGTTGGTGACCTGGGCCGAGCGCTCTTCGGCTATGCGCACGCGCTCCTCGAGGTATTTGTTCGCCTCCTCCTTGCGCACGTTCTCCAGCTCGGCTATGCGCACCAGGGTGCGCAACGAGTCGACCATGTGGATGTAGTAGTTGCGCTCGGCTTCGAGCTTCTCTTTGTCCACACCGCTGGCAGTGAGGATTTCGCGGTAGAAGACCTCCTTCTCCTGTAGGGCCTTGAGGGCTGCGGTGTCGGCCTCGCGGCGGACGATGGTGTCGGTGCGGAGGATGTAGACCGAGTCGACGCGCACCTGCGTGACCGTGTCGACCCGCAGCAGGGTGACCGTGTCGGTGCGCAGCACGTAGACCGTGTCGGGCGGTTCGGGCTGGCTCCACTCGCCCGTGCCCACCTCCTCGATGCGCTCGGTGCCGATGCGGGGCACATCCAGCGTGTCCTGCGCCCGCATGGCGAGCGGGAGGGCCAGCAGCAGTATGATCAGCAGTCGTTTCACTTCAGTCGCTCTATCATTTCGCCCACGGCGAGGGTCTCCTGCGTGCCGTCGGACATGTTCTTGAGGGTCACGGTATTGTCGCGCATCTCGTTCTCGCCCACGAAGGCCACGAAGGGAACCTGCTGACGGTTGGCGTAGTCCATCTGCTTCTTCATCTTGGCGGCGTCGGGATAGACGAGGGTGGCAATGCCGGCCTGGCGCAGCCGCGAGGCAAGCGCCACACAGACAGCCTGTTCCGCAGGACCAAAGTTGATGAACATCACGCGGGCGGCCTGCGACAAATCCTGCGGGAAACCGTCCAGCTCGGTCAGCACGTCGTAGATGCGGTCGGCGCCGAACGAGATGCCCACGCCGCTCACCCCCGGCATGCCGAAGATGCCCGTGAGGTCGTCATAACGGCCTCCGCCACAGATGCTTCCGATGCTCACGTCGAGCGCTTTCACCTCGAAGATGGCTCCCGTGTAGTAGTTCAGTCCGCGGGCCAGGGTGAGGTCCAGCTCCACACGGCAACCCACGCCCGCGGCGTCGATATAGCCGAAGAGCTCCTTCAGCTCGGCCACGCCGCGCTGCCCAACCTCCACGTTCTCAAACATCTGCTGCAGTGCGTCGAGCTTTTGGCCGGCGTCGCCGCTGAGCGTGAAGACGGGGTCGAGGGCCGCCACCTGGGCATCGCTCAATCCGCGCTCGTTCAGCTCGTTGCGCACGTTGTCGAGCCCGATTTTGTCCAGCTTGTCGATGGCCACAGTGATGTCCACCAGCCGCTCCGGCGCCCCGATCATCTCGGCGATGCCGGCCAGCACCTTGCGGTTGTTGATTTTCACCACTACGTTGATATTCAGCCTGCTGAACACCATGTCAATCATCTGCACCAGCTCCAGCTCGTTCAGCAGCGAGGTGCTGCCAATCATGTCGGCGTCGCACTGGTAAAACTCTCTGTATCTGCCCTTTTGCGGACGGTCGGCGCGCCAGACGGGCTGCAGCTGGTAGCGCCGGAAGGGGAAGGCCAGCTGGTCGCGGTGCTGCACCACGAAGCGGGCGAAAGGCACCGTCAGGTCGTAGCGCAGGCCGCGGTCGCAGATGCGTGCCGCCACACGGGCCGGACTCTCCTGGAAATCAACGCCATCCATAAAGTCGCCCGAGTTGAGCACCTTGAAGAGCAGCTTGTCGCCCTCCTCGCCGTATTTGCCCATGAGGGTAGAAAGGTTCTCGAGCGCCGGCGTCTCGATGGGTTCGAAGGCAAAGGCGCGGAAAACCGTGCGGATGGTGTCGAAAATATAGTTGCGGCGCGCCATCTCCTGCGGCAGGAAATCACGCGTACCTTTTGGTATTGAGCATCTTATGTTGGCCATTCCTATTTATAATAAAATGCAAAGATACATCTTTTTTTCTATGCCGCCAAATTTATTGCTTCCGGCAAAATGTTAATACCTGTTAAACACAGGGCGTCATTAACATGTATTAACACAAATGTTAAATTACCCTACCAAGGCCGAACTATTACCCTACCATTCCCCTAGAAAACCCCTCTGGACGCAGATAGGGAGCCGATTTTGAGAAATTGCCTTTGCAACGCACTGGTTGACAATCATGTACAAATGACGTTTCGGGGCCCAAACGGCAATTTAACGAATTTTAACCATTTTCATAACCACCTCTGAATTTTCATAACAATAGTTAAATTAACACTTTTTAGATTTTTTACATGCACTGTAATTCATACATTATTTTTTTTATTTTCTTTGGCAATAAAACAGTCTTTTTTTCGTTCAAGCCCCATAACACTCCCGCACGTAGAATGGAAAATCTGCCCGCAATATTCACCGACCTGGCCGTAATCCTCATTGCTGCCGGTGTCATCACCGTGGTATTCAAATGGTTGAAGCAGCCCTTGGTATTGGGCTACATCCTGGCCGGCTTCTTCATCGGCCCCTACTTCAAGTGGTTTCCCGGCGTGACCGATGCCGCCAACATCCACGTTTGGAGCGACATCGGCATCGTGTTCCTCATGTTCGGCCTCGGCCTCGAGTTCAGCCTCAAAAAGCTGCGCAAAGTGGGTGCCACCGGCGCCATCACCGCCTTCACCGAGCTCGCCATCATGTTCCTCATCGGCTCCTCCGTGGGCAAAATCCTCGGCTTCAGCTCGATGGGCTGCACCTTCCTCGGCTGCATGCTCTCCATCTCCTCCACCAGCATCATTATCAAAAGCTTCGACGACCTGCGGCTCAAGCAGCAGAAATTCGCCTCCACCGTCACCGCGGTGCTCGTCGTCGAGGACATCATCGCCGTCCTACTCCTCGTGGTCCTCTCCACCGTCAGCGTCAGCCACAGCTTCGACGGCGGCGCCCTGGCCGGCCAGATGGCCAAGCTGGTCTTCTTCCTCGTCGCCTGGTTCGTCTTCGGCATCTACCTCATCCCCACCTTCCTGCGCTGGATGCGCCGCTACATGAGCGAGGAAACCCTCCTCATCCTCGCCGTCGGCCTCTGCTTCGGCATGGTGGTGCTGGCCGCACAGGCCGGCTTCTCCACCGCCCTCGGCGCCTTCGTCATGGGCGCCATCCTGGCCGAAACCATCGAGGTCGACGTCATCCACCGCCTCGTCACTCCCCTGAAGAACCTCTTCGGCGCCATCTTCTTCGTCTCCGTCGGCATGCTCATCCAGCCCGCCGTGCTGGCCGAACACTGGCTCTCGATCCTCGTTATCGCGCTCACCATCATCCTCTTCAAACCCCTCTCGGCCACCATCGGCATCCTCCTCAGCGGCCGCCCGCTCAAGGGCGCCATCCAGAGCGGCTTCTGCTTCTGCCAAATCGGCGAGTTCTCCTTCATCATCGCCGGCTTGGGCCTCAGCTTCAAGGTGATCGACCCCAACCTCTACCCCATCATCGTCTCCGTCTCCATCCTCACCACCTTCGTCACACCCTACATGATCAAGGGCGCCCTGCCGTTCTACAACTGGCTCTCGCCCAAGCTGCCCGACAAGGTCAAGCAGCACCTCGACCACTACAGCCAGAACGCCTCCAGCGACGCCGACCACAAGGCCGGCATCCGCGACTTCGTCACCAAGCAACTCACCAACATCTTCCTCTACGGCATCATCCTCGCCGCCATCGCCGGCCTCTCGTCCCGTCTGCTCAAACCCCTGCTCGACGGCATCTTCGCCGACGCCGGCATTCCGCAAATCTGGAGCCGCATCCTCGGCATGGCCATCACCCTGCTCATCATGGCCCCCTTCCTCTGGGCCGTGACCGTCAAGAACGTAAGCAAACAGCGCATCAAGCAGATGTTCGAAGCCTACCGCTTCAGCCAGGCCGTCGTCATCCCGCTCCTCGTGCTGCGCTACTTTGTGGCCCTCTTCTTCGTCGGCACCGTCGTCGGCTCCTATGTCAACCTCGCTATCGGATTTCTCCTCGTCATCGCACTCATGGTGCTGCTGGCCGTCCTCTTCTCGCGCCGCGCCAACGGCTTCTACGCCCAGATCGAAGGGCGCTTCCTCGACAACTTCAACTCGCGCCAGGCGCAGAACTCCTTCCGCATCCCCGCCGGCATGGAGAACGAGTTCTACATGGAACGCCTCCTGATGAGCCCCTACTCGCCCCTGGCAGGCAAGACGCTGGCCGAGAGCAAGCTGCGCGACCGCTATGGCGCCAACGTCGTCACCATCGAGCGCGGCGACCAAGTGATTGACCTCCCCGACCGCAACCAGATACTCATGCCCTCCGACGTCGTCACCGTCATCGGCACCGAGGAGCAGGTCTCCGCCATCCGCGCCGACATCGAGCGCGAGGCCGACGTGCTCATCCACGACCACTCCGACCACGAGCTGCACATGTACCGCTACCACGTCGACGCCGGCGGCCCACTCTGCGGCCTCCCCGTCGGCACCTCCATCCTCGCCACACAGCACCGCGTCCTGGTCGTCGCCATCGAACGCGCCGGACAAAAGATTGTCAACCCCACGCGCGGCACCGTCTTCCAGCACGGCGACCTCCTCTGGCTCGTCTCGCCCGAAGAGATGACGGTCGAAGGCTTCGAGCAGAAAATGATTAAAATATAGTATGGAAACCATCAAGAAAATCTACAAGATAGGCTACGGCCCCAGCAGCAGCCACACCATGGGCCCCAACCGCGCCGCCGAGATGTTCGCCGCGCGCACCCCCGGCGCCGTCCGCTACCGCGTCACCCTCTACGGCTCCCTCGCCGCCACCGGCCGCGGCCACCACACCGACCGCGCCGTCGCCCGCGGCCTCGCTCCCAAAGAGGCCGAAATCGTATGGCGTCCCGACATCGTGAAACCCTTCCACCCCAACGGCATGCTCTTCGAGGCCCTCGACGCACGCAACCAGGTCGCCGACACCTGGCTCGTCTACAGCGTCGGCGGCGGCTACCTCGCCACCGAGCAGGGCGACGTCCCCCTCGGCATCACCCCCGAAGGCCGCATCTACCCCCACACCACCATGCGCGACATCATGGCACACATCGAGCGCGAAGGCCTCTCCTTCTGGGAATACGTCGAGCAGTGCGAGGACGACACCCTCTGGCCCTACCTCGAGCAGATGTGGCAGCAGATGCAGCTCACCATCGAGGAAGGCCTGCAGGACGACCGCGTCATCGCCGGAGGCCTCCACCTCCGCTCCAAGGCTCACCAGTACCACGTCCGCGCCAGCGGTTTCAAGCCCTCGCTCCAGAGCCGCGCCCTCGTCATCGCCTACGCCCTCGCCACCAGCGAGCAGAACGCCTGCGGTGGTCGCATCGTCACCGCACCCACCTGCGGCTCCAGCGGCGTCCTCCCCGCTGTCCTCTACCACCTCAAGAAAAACCACAACTTCTCCGACCGCGAAATCCTCCGCGCCATGGCCACCGCCGCACTCTTCGGCAACGTCATCAAGACCAACGCCTCCATCAGCGGCGCCGAAGCCGGATGCCAGGCCGAAGTGGGCTCCGCCTGCGTCATGGCCGCCGTCGCCAGCAACCAGCTCTTCGGCGGTAGCCCCAAGCAAATCGAATATGCCGCCGAGATGGCCATGGAGCATAACCTCGGCCTCACCTGCGACCCCCTCTGCGGACTCGTGCAAATCCCCTGCATCGAGCGCAACGCCATGGCTGCCCTCCGCGCACTCGACATCAATATCTACGCCATGATGTCCGACGGACAGCACATCATCTCCTTCGACAAGGTGGTCCGCACCATGAAACTCACCGGCAACGACCTCCCCAGCCTCTACAAAGAGACCTCCCTCGGCGGCCTGGCCCTCGACGACTGACGGTTATTCAACCTCGGCGCGGGCCATGGCGTCTTTGTAGTACTTCTGCCCCACGAAGACATCCTCCTTGTAGGGGTTGATGTGGCGCTTCTTGGACACATAGGCGATATAGCCGAGGGCGATGATGTTGGTCACCAGGGCCAGGGCGCTGATGACGGTCATCATTGTGGGGTTGGCGGCCACGCTGTCCACTGTGGTGCCCACGGCCGCGGCCTCGCCGCCGGCCGCCTCATAGAGCTGGCGGACGGTGGCAACGCCGTCGGGATACTGCACCGGCAGCACCGCCCAGCGGAACCACTGGCTGCCGTCCTTGAAGGTCTCCTGGAAAAGGGGGAACACCTGGGCGAACATGCACCAGATGGCCAGCGTGTTGGCGCGGTTCTGGATCCACCCGCCGCGGTTCCACAGGATGGCCGCCACCGTCGGGGCCAGCAGCAGGGCAATGCCGCAATACCACGAGTGCGTGGGCAGGCAGTTGTAGGTGTAGATGACAATATAGACCCACGTCATGTCGGCCCAAATCATATCCTTCTTGTCCTTGGAGGCATAGACGTTCCACCAGGCGGTCATACAGAAGATATTGAAGATGCCGGCCAGGCCGTTGAAGACGTTGTGCCAGCCGCCGTAGAGCCACACTCCCTCGCTCGATAGCCACCACTTGTTCCAGCCGTTCACGGCGCTCTCGAAGTCGGAGACCACGGCGATGAGGATGTTGATGGCCACAATGACGAAGGGGAAGGGCTTGAACCAGTGCTTGGCCCCGATGCCCCACTTGTACTTGATCATCATGAAGCCGATGCAGCCCGTGAGGGCGGCATAGAGCTTGGCGTAGTGGAACCAGCCGTTCATGTAGAGGTGGGTCTGATTGTTCACCGCCCACTCGGCGCCGCTGCGCGCCCCGATGGCGATGGCCACAAAGTAGACCGTCAGCAACACCGGTATGGCAAAGAAAGTGATGGCACCGCCCATCTTGGTGTGGCGTGCAAACTCGTTCCAGAGGATCAACCCTGCCAGCACCACCAGCAGCATCCCCCATTGCGCAAGGGCATCGGCCCCGTAAACTTGGAAAAACATGTCTCTTTATTTTGTATTTGTTATTTCTAATCCGTTGTGTTTCATGGCCGTCGGCATTTCCGCCACGGCTGTTTCAAGGTGCAAAAATAGTCATTTTTCCCCACCCGGTAAAAAAACGTGTTCCAAATCCAGCAGCCGGCGCTTGAGGGCCGTGCCGTAGGCATAGCCGCCCAGGCCGTCGGCAGCCACCACGCGGTGGCAGGGCACGATGATGGCCACGGGATTGCTGCCCACGGCCTGCCCCACAGCCTGCGCCGAGCCGCACCCGACGCGGCGCGCCAGCTCGCCGTAGGTGACCGTTTGCCCGCGCGGCACCGCCAGCAGCTCCCGCCACACCCGCCGCTGGAACTCCGTCCCGCGCAGCTGCAGCCGCGGCACAAACCCCGGCTCCCCTCCGGCAAAATAGCAGTCGAGCCAGCGCACAGCCTCCTCGAAGCAGCCGTTGCACCCACACGCTCCATCGCGCACCCCCTCCCCGACAAACCGCAGTGCGGCGACCCCACGGCCGTCGCCCGCAAGCCACAGGTCGCCAACTGGCGAGCGGTACAGTGCCGTGCCACTCATTCTACCTGTCGGGGTCAATCTCGCGAATCACCCGCGCCGGGCTGCCGGCCACGACGGTGCCCGCGGGCACGTCCTTGGTCACCACGCTGCCTGCCGCCACGATGGCATTCTCGCCGATGGTGACGCCGGCCAGCACCTTCACGTCGGCCCCAAGCCACGCGTTGCGCCGCACCACGATGGGCTTGGTGAGCAGCGTGTGGCGCGTGGCAGGGTTCTCGGGGTGGTATTCGGTGGCCAGCACGCAGTGGGGGCCTATGAAGACATCGTCCTCGATGGTGATGCCGCCAAGGGCGAGGAAAGTGCAGCCGAAATTGACGAAACAGTCGCGTCCGAAGGTGAGCCTGCGGCCGTAGTTGATGTTCAGCGGTGTGAACACTCGGACAGTGTCGGGGACCGGCTGCCCGGTGATGCGGCCCAGGTAGTCGCGCACCTCGGCCTCCGTGTGGTAGCCGCTGTTCATCTCCGCCACCAGCCGCATCGTCTGCAGCACATCGGCATAGTCCACCTCGCTGCCGGAATAGTTGATCTGGTCGGTCATAGTGTATTCTGTTTTTTGTATCCGGCTGCAAAAATACGAAGAAATATTCACATGCGGCAGAAAAAAATCACAATAAAAACACATCCGCTGCGTTACAGAGTGAAAAAGAAACGCCTATGAGCACCCAGGAGATGACCCAGACGATAGCCGAATACTTCAAGACCCAGCCTGTTCTGAAAGCTTGGCTGTTCGGCTCTTTTGCCCGCGGCGAAGAGACCTCGACGAGCGATGTTGACATCCTCTTCGTGCCCGACTACTCGGGGAAACCCTTCACCCTGTTCACCCACGGCGGCATGCTGATGGACCTGCGCGACCTGCTCGGCCGCGATGTCGACCTCGTAGTCGATGGCACCCTTCGACCCTATGCCGCCAAGACCGCCAACCAAGACAGAATCCTCATCTATGAGAGAAAGAGCTAGAGACAAAGGCCGCCTGGAAGACATCCTGGAGCACGCCGACAATGCGTCCGCACTTATTGACGGATACTCATTCGATGAGTTTGTGGACGACAAGCGCACCTACTATTCGGTGATGAAAAACGTAGAAATCGTGGGCGAGGCATCCTACATGCTCAGCAAAGCCTTCAAGAGGGAACATCCTGAGACACCATGGAAAATCATTGAAGGCATGCGTCATATCCTGGTACACGACTATGCTGTGATAGATAACAAGGAACTCTACTACACCGCCACCAACGGCATCCCCGACCTCCGCAAGCAAGTGGAGCGCTACCTTGCCGAGACCCGCTGGGAGGAGTGGGAATCCCAGCCCGACGAGTTCTAGCCCAGCGCCTCCTTCATTTCGCGGCAGCGTTCCAGCAGGTTCCAGATGGCGTCCTCGCTGAGCACGCCGCGCCTGAGGTCCTGCGGCAGCCGCCCTGCCTCATCGTCCGCACGGTCGGCAAGCCACTCGGGACTGCCCAGGTACTCGTTCAGCGCAGCGATGTCCTCCATCGCCTCCTCCATCGCCCCCACCGCCTCCTCCGCCCTCACAAGCCTCCGCTCCATCTGTACGATCCGTTCTGTATTCATGTTGATTGGTTTTTTGGTCGTCGCTTACGGCCATTTTTTCTATCTGTTTCGTTTTCTATCTGTTAGCGTGGGATTGTCTTATCCTTTCCTCGCTGCAAAATTACAAAATTTCCACGACTTTGTGGGGGGAATTTTCCCTCCGCTGGCGCCATCGCGCCAGATGCCTGTCGTTCAGTTCGTTGCATGCCAAGCTACGCCTGTTCAGCCAACATCCTCCTACGATTCCCCTACAATCCCCCTAGAATCCCCCTACGGCCATAGACTTGGTATAGAGTTGGTATAGAGTTGGTATAGGGATGGTGTGGCCTTGTTGCTGCGAGGTAATGTGCTGATTATATTATATCTATGATATAATATAGCGCCCCGCACAATAAAATCGGCGATGCGCTGTTATTGCACCTGTAAACATCACACCATGCGCACCCTCAGACACACCCTCCTGGCCGCCGCTCTCCTCGCCGCGGCCCCCCTCGCCGCCCAGAACGACCGCGGCTTCGAAATAGCCAAGAACCTCGAGATTTTCTCCTCGGTCTACAAACAGCTCAACCAGAGCTATGTCGACGACGTCGACCCCGGCAAGACCATCAAGGTGGCCATCGACGCCATGCTCTCCTCCCTCGACCCCTACACCAACTACTACCCCGAGAGCGACATCGAGGATGTCAAGCTGCAGCTGCTGGGCGAATACGGCGGCGTGGGCTCGCTCATCATGCAGCGCGGCGACAGCATCCTGATTTCCGAACCCTACCAAGGCCTCCCGGCCGACGAGGTCGGTCTCAAGCCCGGCGACCTCATCCTCGAGGTCAACGGCGAAAGCACCCGCGGCAAAACCACCGCCGACGTCAGCAGCGCCATGCGCGGCCAGGCCGGCACCTCCGTCACCCTCAAGCTAGAACGCGCCGGCAAGGTGTTCGAAAAAACGCTCACCCGCCGCGAAATCAAGCTCCCCAACGTGCCCTACTACGGCTACGTGCAGGGCGACTACGGCTACATCAAGCTCGACGAGTTCACCACCGACGCCGCCAAAAACGTCAAGGATGCCTTCGTCAAACTCCGCACCGACAAGCCCGACCTCAAGGGCCTCATCCTCGACCTCCGCGGCAACGGCGGCGGCCTTATGAACGAGGCCGTCGACATCGTCGGCATCTGGGTTCCGCAAGGCACCCTCGTCGTCGAGACCAAGGGCAAGGTGGCCTCCAAGAATATGAAGAGCTTCACCCGCCAGCAGCCCGTCGACACCAAGCTGCCCCTCGCCATCCTCATCGACAACACCTCCGCCTCCGCCTCCGAAATCGTCAGCGGCGCCCTCCAAGACCTCGACCGCGCCGTCGTCATCGGCCAGCGCAGCTTCGGCAAAGGTCTCGTCCAGAACATCCTGCCCATGCCTTACAACAGCCAGATGAAGGTCACCGTCTCCAAATACTACATCCCCTCCGGCCGCTGCATCCAGGCCATCGACTACTCACACCGCGACCAGCAGGGCCGCGCCGCTCGCGTCCCCGACTCCCTCAAGACCGCCTTCAAGACCAAGTCCGGCCGCACCGTCTACGACGGCTTCGGCATCGAACCCGACATAGAGGTCGAGCCCGACTACATGTCCAACATCGCCATCGCACTGGTTCAGAAGATGCTCGTCTTCGACTACGCCACCGAATACTACCGCTCACACCCCTCGCTGCCACCCGCCGCCGACTTCGAGGTCTCCGACGAACTCTACGCCGACTTCTGCCGCTTCCTCCGCGAGCGCAACCTCAGCTACGACACCTACACCGAACACGCCATCAAAGAGCTCCGCAAGGTGGCCGACCGCGAGAAATATTCCGACGCCGTCGAGAAGCAGATCGAGGCCATGGAAGAGGCCATGAAGCGCGTCAAAGAGGACGACCTCGTCAAGCACCGCTCCGAAATCGCCGACATGCTCAAAGCCGAACTCCTCGGCCGCTACTACTACGACCGCGGACGCATCCAGGGCGCCCTCAAGACCGACAAGGTGGTCCTCCGCGCCGTGGAAGAGTTGAAGGGAAAGAAATAAGAAGTGAATAGGAAAATCTACCTGGCCCTGCTCACCCTGCTGGGCGGCACCATGCTCTGCTCCACTTGGGCAGCCAACCTCGTGTGGGTGCTGCTGGCGGCCAACTGGCTGCTCGAAGGGCGCTGGGCCGAGAAATGGCAGCTGGCGCGCCGGAGCCGCCTCCTGCATGCCGTGCTGGCCCTCTGGGGGCTCTACGCCCTCTCCGGCCTCTGGAGCACCGACAAGGTGCAGTGGTTTGGCCAGATGGAACTTATGCTTCCCCTGCTCGCCGTGCCGCTGGTGGTGCTCACCACCCGCCCCCCCTCCGGCCGCGCCCGCCGCACCATCCTCTGGCTCTACACCGGCACCGTGGTCGTCGTCTCCCTCATAGGCCTCGTCCGCATGCTCACCATCGACGGCCTCCCCTACCGCCAGGCCATCCCCTACATCTCCCATATCCGCTTCGCCCTCAACTGCTGCCTCGCCATCGTCGTCTGCCTCACCGAGTGCGGCCGCTCGCGCTGGCGCTTCGGCGCCTGGCTGCTGGCTGCCTGGCTGCTCGTGTTCGTGGTCCTCCTGCGGTCCTACACCGCCGTCGCCGTCCTCTCCCTCCTCAGCCTCCTCCTCGCCCTGCGCGCCTGCCCTCGCCGCCGCTGGGTGGCCGTCTGGGCCCTCTGCGCCCTCGCCGCCGCAGGCGCACTGCTCTACGAGGTGCACCACTACTACCGCATGCAGCCCATAGCCACCGCCCCCCTGCAGCCCGCCACCGCCAATGGACGCCCCTACGACCACTACCGCGATGGCCTCATCGAGAGCGGAAACTACGTCAACAACTACATCCAGCTGGGCGAGCTGCGCACCGAATGGGCCCGCCGCACCCAGAATTCAAAATTCAAAATTCAAAATTCAAAATTAATCGAGCCCTGCCTCATCCGCTACCTCAACGCCCTCGGCCTGCCCAAGGACAGCGCCGGTGTCGCCGCCCTCACGCCCGGGCAGCTGGCCGAGGTGGCCAGCGGCGTGCCCAATCCCGCCTACACCCACCCCTGGCCCCTGCGCCGCATGGTCCACGTCATGCTCTTCGAGTACGAAAACTACCGCTGCTACGACGTCGTCGCAGGCTTCACCATGCTCCAGCGCCTCGAGCTCTGGCGTGCCGCCTGGCGCGTCTTCCTGCGCCACCCCTGGCTCGGCACCGGCGCCGGCGATCTGCAGCAGGCCATGGAAACCGAGCTCCGCGCCATGGACTCCCCCCTCCGCGGCAGCGGCATGTACCCCCACAGCCAGTACCTCACCCTCCTCGCCCTCTTCGGCACCCTCGGCGTGGCACTGCTCCTGCTCCTCTTCGGCCGCGCCCTGCTACGCCTCCGCCGCCAGGGTGTCCTCATCGTTGCCTGGACCATCACGCTGGCCATTTCCTGCCTCACCGAGACCACCCTCGGCACCCTCGCCGGCATCCTCCTCTTCGCTTGGTTCATGGCCTTCCGAAAATAATTTTTTTTCATTTCGCAAATAAAACCCGAAAAAAGCGGCAGGAGGATGGCGGACTAAAATATTTGCCCACAGAAGAAAAATTTTGCCAGGTCGAAAAAAGTTTGTAATTTTGCACTTTTGAAACACCGACACTAAAGACCGATGAAGAACATACGCAACTTCTGCATCATAGCCCATATCGACCACGGCAAGAGCACGCTGGCAGACCGCCTGCTGGAGGTGACCAACACGGTCACCGCCCGCGAAATGCAGGACCAAGTGCTCGACGACATGGACCTCGAGAAGGAGCGTGGCATCACCATCAAGAGCCACGCCATACAGATGCGCTACCACGACTATACGCTCAACCTCATCGACACGCCGGGGCACGTGGACTTCAGCTACGAGGTGAGCCGCGCCATTGCCGCCTGCGAGGGCGCGCTCCTCGTGGTCGACGCCACACAGGGCATCCAGGCGCAGACCATTTCGAACCTCTACCTGGCGCTGGAGAACGACCTGGAAATCATCCCCGTGATGAACAAGATAGACCTCGACAGCGCAATGCCCGAGGAGGTGGCGGACGAGATTGTGGACCTGCTGGGCTGCTCGCACGACGACATCCTGCGCTGCTCGGCCAAGACGGGCATGGGTGTGCCGGAGATACTGGACGCCATCGTCAGCCGCATCCCCGCCCCACAGGGCGACCCTGCGGCACCACTGCAGGCGCTGGTGTTCGACTCGGTGTTCAACCCCTTCCGCGGCATCATCAGCTACTTCCGCATCATGAACGGCACGCTGCGCACGGGCGACCACGTCAAGTTCTTCAGCACCGAACGCGAGTACGACGCCGACGAAATCGGTGTGCTGCGCCTCAACATGGAGCCCTGCAAGGAACTGCGTGCCGGCAACGTGGGCTACATCATCTCCGGCATCAAGAGCAGCAAGGAGGTGCGCGTGGGCGACACCATCACCCATGTGGCCACCCCCT
>Ga0256406_1001115_pt1 | contig 44494 bp, 49 predicted proteins | sample RumenRJG_03DNA_FD_185986 | JGI IMG/M metagenome (GOLD analysis project Ga0256406, IMG submission 185986) | Bovine rumen microbial communities from Lethbridge, Alberta, Canada - RJG_03 | ecosystem: Host-associated > Mammals > Digestive system > Stomach > Rumen | place: Canada: Alberta | collected... | reverse complement strand
AAGCCATCTTTCACATAACCTATTATCGATTGTGGAACCAGTGTTAGCCCACGGTCGTTAATTGCCTGCATCAAAAGAGCCGCTGTTGCGGTGCATCCCGCTATGATAGCCATCTCTATCAGCTTTTGTTTGTTTTTCAGTTCCTCAAGGCAAATCTCTCTGAATTTCATGTCAGCGTCAAACATCTGTTTATCCTTGTCCATGTCTAACCTTTCCCGCCGTTCAGATATGTTCTGCCATGCGTTACTGAGTTCCAAATATTCCTTAGCCAATACTTCAAACTCATCCATAAGCTTGTTCCTTTTTACCTCATCAGTTTCTTTTTCGAGTTTATCAAGCAACTCACTAACCTGCTTTCCTAGTGATTCCAGTACTTCTTCATAATAGTTTTTCATAAAAATCTCCTTTCACTTTGTTAGTGCGTTTTTAATCATCTCATAATAAGCCATGCTTATTTTGCGAAATTTTTAAAAAAAAAAAAAATAAGGGCTCTAAACAGAACCCCTTTTTTCTTAGATTAATCTTCGCATCCATTGAAAGCCATCTTTCACATGTCCTATTATCGATTGTGGAACCAGTGTTAGCCCACGGTCGTTAATTGCCTGCATCCTCTTCCCTTCGTTCAGATATATTCTGCCATGCTTTACTTAGTTCCAAATATTCCTTAGTCAATATTTGGAACTCATCCATAAACTTTTTTCTGTATACCCAATTAGTTTCTTTTTCGAGTTTATCAAGCAACTCACTAACCTGCTTTCCTAGTGATTCCAGTATTTCTTCATAATGGTAATAGTTTTTCATAAAAATCTCCTTTCACTTTGTTAGCGCGTTTTTAATCATCTCATAATAAGCCATGCTTTTTTTGCGAATTTTATGGCATATAAACATATGGTCCGCACCAAAAACATCGCTTAGAATCCAATTTAAAGCCTCATTTTTCAGCGCTTGTCAATGGACTTTCCTGATGACAATCACACCGCGATAGAACCGATCCTTGCATCGTCTTGCAGCCTCTTTCTTTAATGATACATCGGTGATTCGCCCGGAAGACACACGTTTGCATACTCCCCGATGCCCGTTCCAGAGCAGCACAACTACATGCGTCGGGTTTTTCTCACAGAATATGAGACAATATCCCTTCTTCAGGCACTTACGCATGGCAGCCTTACTCATCTGTGCCTTATATGCTATCTTTGCTCCGGGACAGATTTTGCGCATCCCTTTTGCGATATCGTAAAGCCGGTATGTAGCATGTTTTCTGAAATGTCCCTCCGAGTATTTTTTGACTTTCTTCATCGACCATTTTTTACCGCACCACCGTAATCCAATATACATTCCAACGAGTGGACATCCGTGCTTTCGTATGAATGTCGATTTAAAATGCTGCTGCTTCGGAACCGGTATAATAAGCCCGTCGTCGCATTGAATCTTATAGGGGTATTTGTATCTCGATGCACGATTGGTATTTTTGTATTTACGTCTGTAACCCATAGTTTCCTCCGATCATGTTTTTGACAAAATATAAAAGAACTTCCTGTAGCGGTCGTAGTACATATCCTTTCCGCAGGGCATTCCCAGAATATAGTTTATGATGACCCAGTCCCGGTACTCGACAAACGAGCATTTCTTAATATCCGGTTTGCGCAGAAACTTTTTAAGTTCGTCATCCGTGAACTTCCGCAGGTATCCCCGGTCCATCAGAAAATATAACACCGTTCGAAGAGCACGCATATACGTGGCGATTGTCTCGTCAGCAAGGTCTCGTTCTCTGAGATTAGAAAAAAAACAGAGCAAGTGTTTTCTCTGCGATATCAGTTACGGGATTTTCTTCATCAAAAAAAAAAGAAATATAACTTTGCATCCTGATTCTTGACATAATAAAAACTCCTTGTAATCTGCACACACGTTTTACCGCGTTCCCGCAAATATACAAGGAGCTCAATCGTCTAAAAATGGTGCGGCTGACTGGACTCGAACCAGCACGGTTGCCCACACGCCCCTCAAGCGTGCGCGTCTACCAATTCCGCCACAAACCTTCCAAAACGCAAGTTTCAGACACATTCCAGAGAACAAGTCCCTGCGTAAATGCGGATCTGAACGCACGTCCTATTGTAGCACAACACCCCGGGAAAGAAAAGTACTTTTTTGAAAAAAGTTAACGCTGAATTGTGTGAATGAGAGATATATAGGAGGTAGTAGCCATGAATCATGTTTTCCCGGGGGTTGCTTTAAGTTGTTTGCTATTTTTCTTCTTTTACGTCGAACACCATAAGTCTGCCGGGCTTTATCTCTCCGAATGGAATTCCGAGTCTGAGAGTATATACGTCCTTGTTCGGGTCTTTGGTGTTTACGACGATGGTTCCGTCAATTCTCTTTCTGCGTTTGAATATAGCCGCCAGAAGTATCAGATTGGCTGCCAGAATAACAATCGCCGTTACCCAGAATACAGTTTCCATTACGATGTCTCCTTTCTGCGAAGACATGCGCCGTTGCAACGCTGTCTCGCCTCGTAGTCTGGAATCCGATCCAATTTCTTAACTTCTTCGTATATCGCTTTGGCGTGCCCGTTTCCGCCCATCTTATGATATGCGTAATACATTGCCTCGTAGTCAGAAAAAGCCTCGATTCCGACGAATCCCGCATTAATATACTTGACCCCAAGCCATGAAATGCGGTCACGGGCGGATGCAATGAGATATTCTCGCTGTGCTTCGACACTTTCGACAATCAGGGTTATAGAACGCTCTATTTCGGATATCTTCTTTGCTGTCTGATCTGTCTTACCTGTCTTCTCGTCGTATCTGGATATCAGAAACTTCACGAATTCCAGGATTGCTGTTCCGGCTGATCCTCCGATAAGCGCAAGCAGCAAAGTGTATACTGTGTGATTCAAATATAATCACCCGCCCTTTCAGCTAAGCTTATCGGCCTTCTTAAGACTCTTCTTCCCAAACAGCCCGTCTACTTCGAGTTTATTTTTCTTCTGAAATCTTGCCACGGCTTTTACCGTCTCCGACCCGAGTTTACCGTCAACCGAAGACTTGTAATATCCGTTCTTCTTCAACCACTTCTGTAATTTCTTGACATCATCTGTGGACACAGAACTTCCTTTATAGCCGTCACCCTTCTTGAAATATCCTCTTTTCGGAAGAATGATTCCGCTCTTTCCGACTTTGGCTTTCTTGGATTTCTTCTTCGGGGTCGCATATTTCGGTCTGGTAACACCGAGAATCTGAGATGCGTACCGGGCTCTCCTGCGTACTCTGGCCGGGCTCCCGGTATTACCTTCAATACAGTAAAATATCCCCCCGGATTTTTTTTCGAGTACGCCTACGTGATCCGCTATACCGTTCGGCTGCCAGTCAAATGTAATAATATCCCCGGGTTTTGCTTCGGATTTTGAATGATTTCGACCGTGCTTCTTGCCCCACAGATACCAGTTGTGCGCAGCCGCAGGACCTGACGGATCGATTCCCGCTTTTGTTTTTCTGGCGCACCAGTACATAAAGCACCCGCACCACGATACCGGGTGTTTAAACCCGGCAAACTTCCAGTATTTCGATCCGCTTTTCCCAAGCTGAGATTTCGCTTTGCTGATGAATTCCTTAGCTGTATTTGCCATTACTCATCACCTTCATTCTCGACTTCCTCGACATCATTCACCGTTTCGGCCAGGGCTTTCTCCAGTTCAGACAGGTCGACTTCGTTATCTGCGACATTTTTCTCGATGATCTGTTTGAACACCTGATGGAAGCCGACGGCCATGAGACCCGACAGTGCTCCGGAAACGCAGGCGACAAGCGTGATTTCGCCGGTAGCCACGCAGCCGAGAATCATACCGATTACCGCCAGAATCGCAGGAATGTACTGATTCGCCACCGCGTTGAAAAGCGGTACGGTCTTAATCACATATCCGATAATCAGACACGCGATAAATACAATAGTTACAAAATATTCTTTAAACATATCAATAGATAAAGTCATATATTATCCTCCTTATGAAATTCGCTTCCACATGTATACGGTTAAATACGGTGGCATATTGTTGTGTGCTCCGCCTTTTACTGCGATCTCTTTTGTCTCTCCACCGCTTCCGGTATTTTTCGTAAATCCAGGATTTTCAGAACATCAGAAAGGGCTATACCCAGTTCGATTAGCATGGTGTACCTCCTTTACGCTGTGCGTCTCCACATATACACTTCCGTCGCCTGCGAAGAAGGAGTAACGGTCTTCGCCGTAAAGTATCCCGGATTGCTTGCTCCTCCGTCGATTCTGGCGTAGGTTTTGTCTGTATGGTTTGCGTCATATGTTGTTCCTGCGCCGCCGACAAGAGAAGTACAGCCGTCGAACATATCGATTGACCAACGAACCATGTTTGTCGTAAACAAGGAGGACGCATAAATGGTTTTAAGCCTGCTGCATCTATAGAACATGTATTTCATACCCGTCACTTTTGCCGTATTAAAGCTGCTCACATCCAGACTGGTGAGGCTGCTGCAGTACCGGAACATGAAGTTCATATTCGTCACGTTTTCGGTGTTGAAGCTGCTCAGACCCAGACTGGTGAGGCTGCTGCATCTATCGAACATGGAGTCCATATTCGTCACGTTTTCGGTGTTGAAGCTGCTCAGGTCCAGACTGGTGAGGCTGCTGCATCTATAGAACATGTAGCACATATTCGTCACAGCTGACGTGTCCAGTTTATACAGCCCGGTGATGGAAGCGAGGGAACTTGCATTAGAGAACCAGTCATAGCAGGTCTTTGGCTTTATTTTATCCTCAAATGTAACCGTCTTAATTGTGTTCTTCTGATTGTCACTACTGGAAGCATACCAGCTTGGGTCAGTCTCCCCTGTAATATCCTCAAACCCGGTGTAGTACGTTTTCGTCCCGCTGACCTGACCGTCCGTGTACTTTCCTTTGTCATCCCGGAAGAATGTCATGCTCTGATCCGTTGAATCGTACACGGCATACGCCTGCGAAGACAGAAAACGGTCAGTCAGACGCTCCCATGTACCGCCAAACAGCGTGGCCGGGCTGGTGCTATTGACTGACATGTAAATAGTACCAACGGGATAAACCGAACTTAGGCTTACCCCACCGCCGCTATGTGCGTCAACATATGACTTAATCGCACTCCAAAAACGAGATAACCCCGCCTTGTCGAGATAACTGCTCATAATCCCCTCCTACTGCGCTACGATAGCGTCAATCTCAGAGTTTGTGATTGGCGAAACACCGCTTCCGTCAGTGAGTTTGACAAACTGCGAACCTGTCCACCTCCACTGTGTATTCTGGTATTCTCCGGCGTCTGTCGCTGAGCCAACACTGTCTGCTACATCAGCAATCTTGCCTACAACGACATAGATTTTGCCCTGTTCATATACGAGGGATTGATAGAAACGATAACCTTCTCTTTCTATATAAAACCATCCACTCTGCCCAGCCGAAACACTACCGTCTGCTAAAATATAAACCTCGATAACATCGTCCACATAAGAGGGAAGATTCTCAGCGGCGATGATTCCCGATGAATCTATTGACAGTTTGTCAGCGTTTGGAATTGCGTTTTGTTTTTCATTTAATTTCATAAAAATATTCATTGAAGCGGAGTCAATAGCCTGCTTTATGCCATCACTTGTAACCGGATTTGAGCTAGCAGACGTTGGTTTGTCATCGAACGTCAATTTATTCTGTTTTGCACCAACAGCCGTATCAATCGCGCTCTTAACACCTCCACTTGTAACTGGATTACTGCTATTTGCAGTCGGCGTACTATCGAACGTCAATTTGTTCTGTTTTGCATCAAGAGCCGATTTAACACCACCGCTCGTTACAGGGTTTGTGCTGTCTATCTTGGGCGCATTATCGAATGTCAATTCATCCTGTTTATAAGCCAGTGCAGTATATATTCCATCGCTGTAAACTGGATTGTAACTATCGCCCTGTGGCGTACTATCGAACGTCAATTTGTCCTGTTTTGCATCAAGAGCCGATTTAACACCGCCGCTCGTTACTGGTTTTGTACTGTTTGCAGTCGGCGTGCTATCGAACGTCAATTTGTCCTGTTTCCCCGAAATCGCAGAATCCACCGAATTGAATTTCGTCGCTACGGTCGAATTCTTAATCGGATTGTTAGATGTGGTCGATAAACTTGAATCAACCGTAATGTTCGCCGATTTATTCGTTACAACAGATGTTCCGTTCACCTTAACGTCTGTTACCTTATTTGCATTAGTCAAGGCAGTATCAAGTCCCGTTACATCGGCAGTCGTATGCGTATGGCTTACTTTTGCAAATGTAGCCTTGATCTTCTGCCAGAAATACAAGACTCCGTTATTGTCCAGATATTTACTCATTTAACATTTCCTCCAATTCACTGTTAGTCAGTGGCTGTATCTTATCGCTCGATTCATCCACGCTTGCGATTTCTATTTTGATTTCTTCCCACAGCGTCTCAAGACCGGCTTCGTCCAGTACATTTATCTCTTTTTCCATACCATCACCGTCACTCTTATGCCGTTCTCTGCCAGATATTCACTACCAGATACGGAGGCATGTTATTTTCGGAGGTGCCTTCACCAGCAGCGCTGGTCTCACCGGACACGGAGACATCATGCCCGTGCCAGAACTGGTGGGTGTGCTCGATGCTGACGCCAGAGGTTCTCTCGGCGGATGTCCAGTTTGTACCTTTTTTGGTGCGCGGATAATCGTATTTATCCCCGTCAATACCGCCGCCTCGTTCTTCGTCAATCGTCACACCAATCGGGACGCACGCAAACTCTTTAGTTCCGTTACTGATCGAATGGTTGTGGCTGTTATTTGCAGACATACCGGTAGTCACCCCCGCAGACTGAGAAGTTGTTCTGCCGTTTAAAGATGCACTGTGAGAGTGCACAGGCATCATACTGGCAGTCATCTCGGAGGAACCGCCTTTAGCATTGAGAACATTATGCAGTTTTCCGGCTGCCAGAAGGAAACGGTCTTCGATCTTAACCCATGTTCCGCCGAATAAATCTCCGGGGTCAGCGAAACTCAGCGTGGTGTAGATTGAACCGACCGGATAGACTTTATCTATTGAGAATCCGCTCCCGGTATTTCCGGAGCACCCCGCAACTTTAAGCGTGAGATATCCCGGATGCTCCGCGGAATCGACAACCGCGTATTCTCCGCCGGTGTGATTTCCGTTCCACGCAGTTCCGTTTCCGCCTACCAGTTTAGTCGTCCCGTCAAACATTCCATTTGTGGTCGCCGATGCACTGATCTCCCATAAATCCCCAACAACAATAGTTGTTAAATCCTCGCACGACGCGAACATACCTTTTGTATTTGTCACAGAAGACATGCCGAAACTTGACAGATCTACAGATCCTATAGCGCAGGCTCCAAACATGTTTGACATGTCTGTAACTTTCGATGTATTGAAATTGCTTAAATCAAGTTTAGTAGTATAAGAATATTTAAACATTTCGGCCATACTCGTAGCAGCCGATGTATCGAAATGACTGAGATCCAGCGAGTCAACGTTTTGATGCGCAAACATCCGATCGAATGTTACAGTCTTGAACGTTCTCAGCCGGTCTATCCCGGAGATACTCGTCACGTCTAAATTCATCCAACTACCGTTATCGCCACTCCGCTTGAAGAATTCGAACAATCCAGTCGAATTTTCCGGGGTAAGTATAACTTCACTTGTGAAATATATGTAGATTGCGTAATTGTTGTTGCCTGTCGAGTATCTTACAGCCAAAATAGTTTCTCCAGTCTCGCTGATAAACTTTCTGGCCTGTTCTGTGTAACCATCTCCCGGAGGCAGTGGAGGTGAATCAGCGCCGCTTCCGTCAGTGAGTTTGACATACTGCGAACCTGTCCACCGCCACCGTGTATTCTGGTATTCACCGGCGTCTGTCGCTGAGCCAACACTGTCTGCTACATCAGCAATCTTGCCTACAACGACATAGATTTTGCCCTTTTTATTTTCGAGGGCATCATAGGAATTCGTACCTTCTGTCCAAAGCCAACCATCCTGTCCTGCTGAAACACTACCGTCTGCTAAAATATAAACTTCTACAACAACGTTCAGATCGTCAGCCGTTAAATATGAAAGCGTAACAGTGATATGGTCCGCCGGAGGATTAAGGCCAGCAAGCTCGTTCTTCACTTCTGTGAATTTACTGAGACTGATGACAGGAGCGTCCTTGTACTTAGCCCGTTCCTGTAGAAATTTATACTGGTTTTTGATCCATTTTGAATCGTAACCGGCAGCGATGTATTTGATAAACGAGTTGATTTCCGTGAAGTCCAGCGAGGCATTATCGCTGATGAGTTTCTCGTATGACTTCTTTGCGTCGTCAACTTTCTTCTCACCATAAGCAAATGCCTCGTCGACACGAGTTTTCTGCCTTTCAAGAACCTGTTCCGCATACGCGCCTATCTCGTCAAGTTTCGTCTTTGACAAAGTATTAAACACAGGTTTCGGGTTTGGAGTAATTGTTGTGTCCAGTACATCACCGAGCCAGTAGATTTTATACAACGGCATCTGATGAGTTTCACCGTCGTCGATAACTCCTGTAATTATCGCAGGTTCCGAATATTCGTCAGTGGTTACTGTAGGAACACCCGTCAGGAGTTTCGTATCCACAATCTCAATTACGGACGGTTCAGACGATGATGTGTCCTCTTCAATTCTGTATTCCGCGACAAGAACGTCTACCCTTTTGTTTCCGGGCGTATTCTGCTCAAACTGCAATTCGTCCGCTCCGTCCTGAGGGCGAATCTTCGCCAGACGTCCCTGCATCATGAGGGAACCGTCTTTGATTTTTATAGCTGTGGTTCCGACCATCTCGCACTCGAATTTATTCCCCGTAGGAAGAACATAGTCTTCATCGCCGAGAATCATGCGATTGATTTCCGCATCATCGAGAGCGTAGACATGTCGTTTACCGGTGCGTCCGGTAATTATCTGCATAGAAAACCTCCTCTTGTTATGCGAGCGCCACGGAGGCAACAACATCAATGCTGCTTCCGCTGTTTAAATTAGTTTGCGTTGTAACCCATGCATTGCCCGAAACATTTATCGCCCCACTCAAATTACTGCCCGAAACAACTCCGGCTTTAATCCACGAATTGGATACCGAAAACAGTTTAAACTGTGCGTCTTTAGAGTAAGACGAAGTGGCTGTTAAATTCATTTCGATAGTTCCGGTATTGCCAAACTTAAACAATGTAGCACGGTTCAATGTAAAATTTGATGTGAGTGTAATCTTAGATTTCACGTCACTTGTTTCGAGGCTTACTCCGATATGCTCTCCGGTATGAGTACATATTTCCCTGATTCTGGCGGCAGTGATGGGGGTTACATCTACTCTTACACCGCCTCCCTCCGAAATTCCTGCAGAACGTTCAATTTGAGAATTGACGTAATTCTTCATGGATTCCCATATTTTAGTTTCATTTTGATTCATTTTGTCACCGCCTACTTATACGCCTTGTATCCGGCAGTTCCAATCTGATCGCCCTGGCCTGCATCCCAATAAAACTGCCACCCGAGGTATGGAATCGCATTAGTAGTTTTATCCGGCCCTGGAGAATTCGGATCGTACCCGTTAATACATATGTAAACCACATCAGCCGTTGGCTCTGCACTATAATAGGTGTAATCGTCATCCTCGAAGACACGAAGTTTAAACACCGAAGGGTCGTCAAAATTAGCAACCGACACATCGTAGTATACTTCGACACTGTTACCAGATGCGTTCGCAATTGATAGATCGACTTCTCCTCCGACTTCGTACTCGCACGAGGTTTTCAGCCCTGATTCTATCTTTACAACCGAATTCGTTACAGGTACGCCGCTCATCGACCATCCTGTCTTATCGTCGTAACAACCTACAAGATCTCCAACATCCAGATCGAAATCGTCCAGTGTCAATGATTGGGAATCTATTGCTCGTGCTTGCTTAAGTTCTGATATCGCTCCATCACATAAGTCTTTGTAATAATCTCTGAGTAACTTGTAATACTTCCCGGATTCCCACGCAGGAGGCGTGTTGTATGACACCTGCTCGTAATATTTCCCGGTCTCAAATTCCGGTTTTTTCTCTCCGGTTTTCTTCCTGTAAATATTGCCTGGCTCCCACGAATCTTCAGTCTTGGTACTGGCATATGTTGTTGCTATTTGTTCATAGAACATGCCTTTTTTCCACGCTGGAGGCTTCTGCTCAGTCCAATATACAGTTTCAAGGCGCCATCTTTTTTTAGCGTTTCTTGGAGAACTGCTGTAATACACATTTCCAGAACGATGTTTCTTATATGTCTTGGCTATGTTTTTATATATTTTTTCGCTATCTTTTGGCGTCCCCCATTTTTTAGGCCAATGCCCGTTCTTCTTGCGTTGATAATAAACGTGGTATCGAATGTGCTTTACTTCATTCGCTTGAACAGACCCAAATCCGATCACTTTAAAAAAACTATTTTTAAACTTTTTTTTGTGACCGTGCCGCTTATGTTCCTCATACTCGAAAGTATATTCGGCCTCGGATACTTCAACATTGCCTTTTTTCGTTCTCTTGTAATAAGTATACTCGCCACCAAGATTCTCTTTTTTCGTGAAATAACTCCCGTAGTTTTCATCCCAGTTTGTAGGTTTATTCAGGACTTCGATATAGTTGTATATTGTGATACCTTCTACAGACTCAAACACATAATGATTTCCGTTATGCTCTCTACGGTAATACTCGCTATATGTGGCATCCCAGTCGTCCGGTTTTCTTTTCAAAAGTTCATAGGACCCGCACCACGTTGGATCGTTCCAAATATCCGCTTCTGTTTTATGCGTCAGTAACCCGTGTAAGACAGTTTCTCCTGAGACATTCCCATATGTATGTTCGTTCTCATCGATATGACCGTTATTGTTCAGATCATTTGTAACTGTACTTGAAATATCTTCAAAGTAATCGGAATATCGTCCATACACATTAGGATCATCCGAGTCCCAGTTTACCGGTTTTTCTGTGAGTAACTCGTACCTCGTTTCTTCGAGCGGTTGTGTCGGCTCATAGACGTAACTCCCGGTCCAGATTCCGTTACTGTCGGTTTCCTCTTTTTTAACATATGTCGTGTTGTAAAGAGAAGACCAATCGGCCGGCGGAGATCCTTCCATAACTTCAAAATTCTCATGAGCGGTTATATTTCCGTTATAGATTTTTACAATCTCGTCAAGGCCGTACAAAACCTGGTTTCTGGTGTCAGTGATATATTCACTTTCCTTTATAGGCTCTGTGTATTGTGCTCCACTTGGGATAACGTAATAGGGTTGTATTGTTCCGTTGCGATCCGTAAAAATATGAATTAATCGCCGAACGCCTTCTTCATTTGCCCCAACGGCTATGATATGGTTCACGGCTCCGTCAGCGTTTTTAATGCTGAGTTTTGCACTATTCGATCCGGTATACTCCAGATACTCCGTATAATCGTCTATTGTATTTGGGGTTATATGAACTTTTTTATCTGATAAGTCGTAACGGAATGTCAATTTATAATTTTTTTCACGCGCTAACATGATAATCCCGTCGTATACTGTGCATTGAGACGGATATACGAAACCGGTCACAATCATGTTAACGTCTCCCGAAGTATTGCGATCTCCGGTTCTCAACGTCCCGATTGTACGAATTCCAGGTTCGTCACATATAAATAACGACTTTTCGACTCTCTTTACAGAAGATCCGTTCGAATCGACGCCGTCTGGGAATTCATACTGCGCATCCGTTCCCCCGAGTTGCGCTTCGGACAGCCTTCTGTTTATTTCTTCCTGAAGTGTACCGTAAGCCACAACGGATCTTGGAGCGGAAGAGTAAATGTATTTTGAATTTAGAATCCCGCGCCATGTTCTGCCCGTGTATACCATCTCGTCATCGTCGTCATCGTTGTGAGATGCACTATCGATTCGTCCTCCGTACTCCGTGTCATCTAAAGTTATGAAACTACCGCAATCGATCGCCAAATTCCCGTCATTATCCGAAGGAAACTCCCGTGTACGAAGTTCAAAGTCTTTTTCCTTTGCGACATCTATGTCGAGTTCATAAGAATGAAGAACACCGAGTTCGAATCTTGAAGAATCGGTATATACGAGATCGTTAAGAGTCGGCATTTATGACACCTCCGTTTATGTTGTCCATTTCGGTTCGCTTCGTTCTTCGAATATTGTCAAGTGAATGCCGAAACATCCTTTCCACGATAATGTTTGTTCTCCGCCGGGGATTTTCTCAAAGATGTATCCGCCGTTCTCTGTATTTCGATACCCGAAAATGTTTATATGAGGACCGTTTTCCGGCACATATTCTATGGTTTTATTACGACTGTTTATCACTATTGTCTCCCCGTGCCTTATTTCGTAATCGATAATAATAGTAACGTTATCTCCGAGCTGAATTATCGGATTACTAGCTGGCCCCGTAATTTCTATTTCCCATGGGCATTCGTTGGCGACGTCAAGAAATATAGTCTGCTTCGTTCGTATAGAGAGTCCGTAGTCATAATCGTATCCGTAACAGTCGTTTGCGTATGATGGTGTTATGCTTGATAAATATGAACTGTATTCCTTATCCGAAGATCTTCCATCACTATGCCCCACATCCGTATACGTGTAAAAATTATAATCTACGGTGTCTTTTGTCCAGAACGGATATAAGCAGTAGAATTTAACAGTGTTTTTTGTAGCATCCGGTCCGAAATCCTTATAAGGCTCCGTAGCACTTGCGATGCCATACGCCTCGATGTACCAAGCGGACCCTATATCAAATTCGGAACTTGAATCCTGCTCAGCCCAATACAATATACCTGGTTGCTCGTGTCTGACGTCGTATTCAATAGCATCGTGAAAATCGTCAAGCGCCCGCTGCTTTTTCGCTTCGTTCCCGGATAATAGGATGGACGCACTGTATTCGAGCGCGTCCTTCGAAAACCCTATCAAACTTTTTCCTATTATCCTGTCGCCTGTTTTCGGAACCCACGTAAAATCGTGAAAATTGGCTTCCGTTATTCTCTGATTAAAGTCCTGCGTCTCGAGCATTAGATTGAAGAGGCTAAAAGGGGTTCCTGCTATAAGATCCGGTTTGTTTGACAAATAATAGACTTTTGCTAATTCGCTCATTTTCTTACAACCACCCCTCTCTGAGCAAGTCCTCTTACTAATTCACGGCCGTCAAGCGGAGCACTGATTGTAGCATCAGATGCTCCCATTCGCACAGCAGCATAAATTTCGGACGGTTCAATTACTGTGTTCGATTCGACAGCTCTGCTGAGTTCCTTCTTTAGGCTACGTATTTCGGAGATAATAATATCGTCCTGTCTTGCATTTACATCAGAGAGCACTGACGCATTCGCTGATAACCCAAACCCTATGTCACCAAATACTGAAGATATATATTTTTTACCGCGGTTCACGTCGCTCATATCTACAACCGGGCGTATCACAGGATCGACATCTGATATATTGTCGATGATATTTGACATATTGTCACATGCCTTTCTGACGCCATCAAGCGAAGCAGACGACATTCTGTATCCGGCTTTGTACGCTTTATCGATATATGCGTTGAGTCCTATAATAAACCCTTGTCCTGCGTATTCTCCCTGCTTCTTTTGCAGCTTAGATGGAGAGTTGGATTTATGCCCGGACTTTGCACCTTTTACAGCATTCGAAGAAAGTTTCCTGCCTGCGTCAAATGCTCTGCCAAGAAAATCCATTATGCCGTTGACAAACCCCTGCCCGGCGTTAGAGCCTTCTTTATGCATTCCGGAAGAACCTTCTTTTGCGCCTTTCTTGGCACCTCGCCCCAGTTTGTTTCCTTGGGACTTAGCTTTATCGTCTTTCGAACCGACTCCGGACGCAAATCTTCCACCGCTGTCTTTTCCGATTCTGCTCATATCTCCAAGCCTGGATCCGCTGCCTTTCAAAGCGGAACTTGCTATCTTTTGTCCGGCTTTAGTGTTAAGCGAAGCTGTTCCGGATAATCCTTTCGCCGCGTTCTTTCCTGCTGTGGCACCTCTACGCTTCGATCCTGCTGACCCACGATTATACCCTGCTTCGGCGGCTTTACCTGCTGATTGCCCGGCTTTGGAATTAGCACCGGTTGTCGAAGCAACTCCCTTGGCTGTAGCTTCTCCAATCTTTTTTCCATCTGTTTTAAAGCTTTCCGGCGCGAGTGTTTTTCTTATGTTCGTCTTTACGGTCTCGAGTGCTTTAGATGCTGCGGTTCCTACGCCGGGAATAGTTTTGACAATCTGCTGTAATCCGGTTATGAACAATTCGAGTGTCGCTGACAAAAGATTTCGAATAGCTGCATAAAACGATTCGGCATTATTCCGAATTCCATTTGCGAGTCCGTTTATGAACGCAATCGCAAGGTTTATACCGGCATCTATGAGCGTACCGATTTGCCCTGATATAGCAGTAACAAAGCCGACAACAATTTGAACGGCTACTTTCGTTATTTTGCCTATATTATTCAATATCCCTTTCATTAGACCAAGTAGGATATCGATCCCGGCTTGAACTATCTTTCCGATATTTCCTGATATACCAGCAAGAAAACCGACTATTATCTTCCCGGCAGCCACAGACACAGGGCCTATATTCGCCGCTATCACGTTAAGAAGTCCTATGAATCCAATACCAATGGCTTTTCCAAGTCCGGCGACTGTTTCTATCAACGACATACACATTGCCTTGATTACGGATATTCCACCTGCACCGGTTGCTACTAATGTCGCAACTCCCCCGGCAAATAATGAAACACCTGCACCCGCTGCGAGAAGAGCTACTCCCAGGACAGTTAGCGCACCAGAGAATGCGAGTATCGGACCGGCAAGTCCGCCAAGAAGAGCCGCAGTCCCTCCTATTACAGCGAGGCCGCCGGCAAGTGCTACAAGGGATACAACTACCTCTTTCAACGAAAGCTGAGCGAGAACATACAAAGCGGCAGCCAATGTGTTTATAGATGCGGCCATTATGGATATGGCTACAGCATCCTTAAACCCGACAGAGAGTACTTTTGCAGCGGTTCCGATTAATATAAATACGCTCGCCAGAGCAGTAAATCCCTGCACAAGTGACGCTATTTTGAGGCCGCCTAATAAAGCCACGGAATCAGCAAAGCCTGATACGGCCTTGGCCATTATAGTCATCGCAACCGCAGACACAAGAAGTCCGCCCCCGCCATCCAACTTTTTCGATGTTGCCGTTATCAATAGCATAAGGGCTGCAAGACTCGCCATTCCCTTAACTATGTTTGCCGGTTTCAGTTTAGAAAATGCAGTAACCGATTCGGTCAGCATATCTATAGACTTGGCAAGAGCAATTAGCGCAATTCCTTGTAAAAGACCTGCTCCTTTGCCGAGAGATTTTGATACCGCAGCCACCCCGGCTATCAGAATAGAAACGCTTATAAGCCCCTTAGCGAGTTCTCCGACATTAAGGCTCGATAATTTTCTCACCGCAGACGCTAATATCGAGATTGCCCCTGCAAATAACACAAGAGAGCCGAGGCCTTTCACAATTTTTTCAGGATTCTCCGACGACATGGCTTTCGTAAATACAAACATTTCTCCCAAAAGAACTGTAATCGACACCATTCCTCTGGCCAACGCTTTCATGTCGATCGACGACAAGTTTTTAACCGCTGCTGACATTACAAGCATAGCAATGGATATTGTGACCAGTGATGCAGCAACGGATGCGAGATTAGCCATGTTTTTGACTCCAACAAACAAATTGTCTTCTGCAAACAACTTGTTAATAGCTGCTGTGAATGTGCCGAGTATAACCGCGATCCCGGTCAATGCGATCAGCGCATTTGAAAGCCGATCTGTTGGAATATACGCTAGGACAGTCATGGCGGCGGCAAGCATGAGCATGGCTTTGGCTATGTTGAGCAGTATCTTCGATTTTACCTGGGACTGAAGCACAACAAGCGTGTTTTTAACATTTATCATGGCCGTCTTAAACGGCCCTGCTGTGTCTGCAAACGAATATATGATATTCTCAATAAGGCGCATTGGACTCTTTAGCGCTTTGGACATATTAACAAGCATGTATAATATGCCTGATATCGCGGCGGTGTTGAACATTTTTTCAAGCGACGCACCGTTGTTAGTCGCTTTTGCAAGGCTGCCCATCATCTTGCTTATACCGTCACCAAGATACGATACGAGTTTCCCGATACCGGCACCAAGCCCGTGTATTATTCTTGCGACACCGGAAGCGATAACCCCGATGCCGTTTAACACACCTTTCAGTACATTCCCTTTTAGTATCGCACCGTTGGCTTTAGCCATAAAACCTGCAAACGCGCCTGTCGTCTGTAAAAGAGCTCCGCCTATTGTCAACGCGGCTTTCCCGAGCGCTGTAAATATTTTGAATAACACCTGTCCAGTCGTCGTCAAAGCCGCGAATATATTGCCTAAAGCCTTGATGTACTTGGATCCTTTCCCGGTCCCCGACAACGCTTTCGTTATAGAGTTTATGGCTCCGACTAAATTCTTGGATATGCTATTACCTGTCTTATAGAAATCTGGAATAATGTTGATCTTTATAAGTTCGTGCACCTTGTCAATCAAAGGAATAAGCGCATTCAAAGTGTCGCGAGCCCAGAACAATATGCCGCCTTTATTTGTCGAAAAATCTCCAAAAAAGTCAGCGCCTATTCTAGCCATAGCAGCTTTCATATTAGACAGAGCACCAGTGAAAGTTTTATTAGCGTCTTTGGCATGTTGTCCGTAAGCTTCGTCCATCGCTTTCGAGAATATACGGAAGTCTATAACGCCCGCACTGCACATATCTCGAATGTTTTCTTCCGTTAATTTCGCATTGTCTCCGATATCTTTAAACCGCTTCGCAACCTGCGAATGTTCACCGGCTTCAACAAGTTGCTTTCTGAGTTTTGCATCGCTGTTAATGTAATCTTTTAAAACGGCCGCCGCATTGATACCTCTTGAGGAAATCTGAAGAAGCTGCTCTCCCATGATGCGACCGTTACCGGCGACTGTCGTAAATATGTTGGCGATGTCGTCGTAACTGCTGCCTGTCATGGAAGCAAGTCCGGAAATAGCTCTCAGCGATGTCTTCATCTCATCGCCAAGTTTTATTCCTGAAGCACTTAACTGGCCTGCCGCTTTCGCTGCGGAATCAAACCCATATGCCGTGTCTTTTACACCGTAATCAATATCTTTTGATACTTTCTCCCAAGACACGCCAAGGCCTTCAAGCTGAAACTTTGCCTGCGCAATATTCATAGCCCTTGTAAGCCCTCCGGTTACAGCGAGCTGTTTTATAGCGCCAGCAGTTTTGAACCCGAAATTAACCATGCGATTTGTAACATTCGCCAATGCGGTTGTTCCCATAACACCCAATCTTGTAAACCTGTTCGATATGGTTTGCAGATTCTTTTGGGCATTACCAGTATTCGTGTTTGTTAAATTACCAAGAGCCGCCGTTAGTTTTTCAAGCGACGAGGTTGATCGGGCCGTTTCTTTCTCGAATTGAGCATTATTGAACTTCATTTCGACAACACGGTTATCTACGCTGCTCACCTCGTCACCTCCTTCCATACTTCATCCACTATCGCATCGAACACGGGTTTAAGTGCCGGATTAATATAATCGATGCCCTGTACGTAACCGCCACCTCTAAGCCCATGTCCTGTTTGCAAAATAACGGCTATCTGAACTTCTCCGTTTTTATTACTATTCGTCCAGTGTATCGAATATATTCCGTTATTCTCTTCTATTTCGTAGTCCCATGACGCAGCGGTCAGCCCCGATTCTACCGGGGTGGCAGAGGATAGTGCAAGAACACCTTCACGCCCATATTTTTCAAGTATACCACGCATTTGTTGTTTCTTGACGCGGCTAAAAAAATCCTCGATGTTCTTGAAACTTCCAGATGTTTTTACTGTAATCATTTTGATTTCTATCCTCTGCTCCTCAGTTTTTCTCGACGGGCTTTGTTTATTAAATTGTTCTGTTCGCGAATTTCACGATTACTCATGCTCTTTTTCGGGCCGTTCTCAATTGCGCATACTGATATTAACGTAAGCAATCTGTTTAAATGCCATTTCTCGCATTCGAAAGGTATCTGTAACGCGGTCATATAATAGTAAATGACCTCCGAAGTTAATACGCGTTTACGGCCGTTTCCTTGAGATCGATCATGAATGACAGTAGCCGTCATCGGATCGTTAATGTATTCGCGAATAGCATCCAGATTGTCGTCGCTCAGATATCGATATACGGAACTATCTACATTCGGAGTCAACGTCATGCAGCGTATGTAATCAAGTACTTCCTCGGTAGTTTTAACATCCATTGACTGCTCCGGAGTTGCGTATCCTCGCGTAGTTGACAGAAACGGTTTATGCCATTTAGATTCCCACTTTGATACTGATATCAGAGAATGTTCAAGTCTGAGTTTCTGCTCTTTTGTAGCATAGAAAACGTCTTTACTTTCATCATAAAGTTCGATGGACGGCACCGTTATTTCAAGCATTGTTCTTATTCGGCACAGGAATATCGAGTTCTGACAAATCGGGAAGAACATTATTCACGAACTCGGCGGGAGCATTTTCGTCCGTAAGAAGATGCATCATGAACACGTCGTACGCAGGAGACTGCATGAACGCTTCTGTAATCTCTTTTGATTTGCGAAAGTGCTTTCCGTCGGGGGACTTCTCGCCGTATGAATCTGCGATAAGAGACTCGAATTCTTTATAAATTTTGTTGATGTCAGGGGACTTTATAATTCTCTGAATAAGCTCGCTGTAACTGCCGCCCTCTCCTCTGGTTGTTTCTCTTCGAAGTGCCTCCGCCTTCGATATATTGAAATACAGTACTTCTTCACGTTCTACGCCATTGTAATCGGTATACTTCGCTGTGTATTTATACATTCGTATTGCTCCTTTCATGAAATGTTTAGAGTATATTACGCTGTAAACATTGTAAGTACTTCAGTCGGAGACGGAAGTGACGGTTCTTTTTCGTCTGTGCCGAAGAGCGTATCCTCAAGCGCCTTAAGTTTTGCTTCATCGGCAGTGGTACTATCGATAGTAATACAAGACGTCGGCTTGTACCCTTCAACATCAACGGAAACCGGAGTTGTTGAGAACTCCCACGAGAAAGTGGTCGGATCAGGGGATTCGTTGATTGTCTGATATTGTCTATCTGACGGGGAAGAAGTAGCTCCATAAATGAGATGCAACTTGTATCCATGCTCATTATAATCGACATCATTACCAAGAACGGTCTTATACGCCAAACCGAACGCCTTTCTGTTCTGCTGACCAACAGAAACTCCCTTTACCGGAGATTTAGAACCGTCACATTCCAACCATTCATCAGGATATGTAAACGCTTCAATAGTTCCTCCGAACGATTCCGCTCCTCTCAAAGAAAGATATTTGATGTCATCAGCGTACTGGTCGTTAGCGTCCGCGCCGGAAGGGGACTCGGTTACGGAAGTAAGCCCATTCCAAGCCACGCCATTCGCATATTTGCCAGTAGGGCCGATCGGGTACAGGACTCCGTTCCTAACTCCGGTTTCGTAAAGATGCTCGCCGATTTTATCCCAAACTAATTTTGCCATTTTGATTTCTCCTTTAATAGTAAAGATTGAATAAGTAGTGGTTTAGATTATCAGCTACGAAGTAGCGGCTGAATCGACAATACTCGAACGATTCGATCATCTTGTCCGGAAGGTCGCTGTCCGGGTCTTTGTCGATCAGCGTAACATCGTATCTTGTGGTGTTTCTATAGACTATGTCGTCAGCATGTTCTAAGTATATGTCGCTCGTACTGTAAACAATAGCCGGGTATTTCATAGCGACTTTTCCTGGGTCACGAAAGTACACCTGGTCGGAGCCGAGAAGCTCTACGAGTTTACTGTGAAGTTCGTATCTACGAAGTCTCGCCATTGTAAACACCTCCGAGCGTAAGAATCAAACGTGGGTACTCTACTTCCACGCTAGTGACTTTCCATAGAGTACCCATAAATTCAGCGTATCTGATAGCATGGAAATTATGGTTCGCATACGGATCGGAAAGAATACTTATCTTGTTTCCTATGTTCACACTGTCGTTTTCGCTTCCGGATGCAGCTTCATACCGACTGTAATTGCGGATAAGATCGCCGCTGTATTCCCGTTCCGTGATGCCCTCGCTCCACACCCCAGGCGCTGTCTGCTTCATTTCGACATAGCCTATTTTTCCATAATACTTAGCCATTGCTAATTATGCAGACGCCGAGCCTTCGAGAACAATCGCAGAGTACGGCTTAACAAGCGCTCCGGAGCATCTGGTCTCGATCAGATACTTCTGCTGATTATAGTCGATATCGAAATCATCAAACATATTAACTTCTCCGCCTTTGTCAGCGCCAACGTTATAATCGTTCAGATTTACGATAATCCCCATGAGAGGCTTATTGTCCTTGTCTTTCAGATTCTCCATCGGAGGAACCGTGACAATCTCGCTTACCCTCATGGCTGTAGCCAAGGTTGTGATGTTGTCGTAAAGCCTTCTCCCCTGAGTATCCTCCAGCAGAAGCATCTCTGTAAGAATATCCTCGGAGCAATACAGCGCCGGATTGCCGGAGCCTTTATAGCTCTTTCTTGCCCTGATAGCCTGAGCAATCATGTTCTTAGCCTTTTCAGCAGCGTCCGCACCGGTTACCTCGGAATGGATGGTGTACAGAGCAGCATCCTTCCAAATTGGTCTGATATGATCCTCTGAAATATGATCGTCATCAGAGGTATTGCGTCCGTCTCCGATAAGGATAGCTCTGGCAAGTTCCTCATCAAGCATCGTCCTCATTTCAGCACGAATCCAGCTCACAACATCGAAATCGACGATATCGGTCACATCATCACGGTCGAGCTTCTGCTTCTTATAGATAGTCTGCGGAGACGTGGTCCTCTTCAGCAGGGTAAACACTTCTTCCTTCTTGAGTTTGCCTTTAATATAACCTTTGGCTCTCGCTTCGTCTTCGGTGATGTTAGCGAACACAGATTTTACTCTGCTGAACGGAGTATGATGAGTGCCGTTCATAACCTTAGCCACCCAGTCCTGATCGCGCTTGATAAACTCCGGAGTATTATTAATCATCCGGGCATCCGGGAACAGATAATCAATGTCGGTCATTCCGTATGTCTGGGTCGTTCCGTCAGCGTTCTTGGCATGGGCAAGAACGTCGTCGTCGATGTGCTCGAGCACTGCTTCTTTGAGTGATCCAAGTCGTTTCGCGTCGTCAAAAATATCTTTCATATCATCGTGCGTAAAATAATCATTGGCAGTAACGTCGTCAGCAAAAGCGTTATGTTTCATTCCTTCATTTCCTCCATCTTCTGTTACACCGGCATCCTCTAAAGCAGCGCCGATAATGTAGTATACAACTTCTTTCTGTCTGTCGGTTAAACTATTGAAAACATCTTCAATGGTTTCGTCTTCAGGATTAACTTTCTTTTTAGGATCTTCGGTCATTGGTTTCTTCTCCTCTTCTCCCACTGACTCCGAGTGGTACATTTCTATAGGTTCGTCGATGCATATAACGGCTTCATCCTCGACAACATCCCCGGAATGAGACAACACTACGGAGTCTATAGTAGCCCCTGGATTAGCGCCGCATAATACGAGACTTACTTCACGAATATCCCCGTGCAGTACATCTCCTCCATCCTGCTGTAACTTGTTAGCGTAAATCGAAAGCGATGTAACATCACCATTTATCACGCGTTCTTTAGCGCCTCTTCCTGCTGGACTATTATTGAGATAGCAGTATGTGTAAACACCTTCATCTCTATTTTCAAGAACAGCATGTCCGAGTACATTGTTTATATCGTTGTGCAAATGCTGCCATACGAGTGGGACTGTTTCACCGTCGTTGTCTTTAAATGCGTTCTTTCTGATGGTTCTCCCGTCAGAGCATCTAAGATCGTTTTTAGTAGCCCACCCACTAAAATCATATGCTTTACTCATTTTGAATTATTCCTCCTGTGTTATAGCTATTGTCCTCGTATGGATAATCGTAATACATGTTGCTGTTTTGCAGTTCGTCGGCTTTCGGATCATCAGATGGCTTAAACCCAATGGCTGCTCTTATCTCGTTGGATGTAAGAATCTCATTCCGGGTCATCTTATCTGCAATCTCAGCAATCTCGTTAACCGGGACAAGCTTGAACGGATCTCTGAAAAAGTAAATAGACTGCCCTTGTGTTCTGGCAGTCTTTGTAAGAAACTTCCTATTCATTTCGTCAGTAACTGCGGATAAAATCGGCTCGACAACCCGATTGTAATAATTGAGCATCGTTTTCTCATCGGCAGTTCCTTTGAACACTTCTTCGGAAATACCAAGCTGGCTGTATAGAAGATTGGTGAGATACTCGACATGATTTAATATTTGGTTATCCACAGACCTGTTTAACTGTGTAATTTTTTCAGTTCCATCAATGTACGCAATGCCATATTTGGAAGCCTCGAGTTGCATCTCGATATCTTTGCTTCTCTTTTCTGCCTCTTTCTTCCGTTGTTCAGTTTTAATAACGTATGGGAGCTGAATAATCATGTCTAGTTTTCCGGCACCGGATTGTGCATCAATAGCGTCAAGAAGATTCAGTTTCTTAATAAGTCGTTTTAGTGTTGAATTGGGTTCGTTCATCACTGAGAAAAACGGATTTTCAATTATCGCGACGCTCGATTTCGGCATAATTAACTCATCGTATTTACCTGTAATATCGTTATACGCCCGCACTTTTACCATACGCGGATACCACTGCACTATTTTTCCAACGCGTATAGAGTTTATTTCGTACGATGCTGACTGAACGGGGTTTATTGTTGTATCTATAGGTACAACAGCAATCACACCTTCATCCATCATGGACATTGCGATGTCTTGAATAAACGCTCTGGCCGACTGATCTACATTCGCCTCGACGGTTAGACAGTCGTTAAGTCCGGAATGTATTTTTTCGACAAAGCGCCCATTCTCATCGAGACGAGCATGAACTATATTTATAGAAGATACATCTATCGATATTCTGTTGTATATCGAATTGATTATAGTTCGCTCAGTTCCTCTTGTAAATCTGAATCGATCAGGCCTCACGGAATATGACATTCCGAAACTGCTCGACGGTGCTGTTGGGTCTCTGCTAGTAAATGCGTTCCATGCATGTTTGATACGTTCGCCAAATGTTGGCATAATATTTCCTCCCATTATGTTCCATTGATTACTCCGTCATATTGTAAACGCGTGTCATATGTTGTATAATGAATTACAGGCTTTTACTTTTCTGAAATATTATGACAAAGCAATATGTAATACCAGCGGCCGGGGTCGTTGTCGCAGTTGGTAGCGTTATAGGACTTAAGGTTATCGGAAAAAGATAAATTCTCTTACGACATCGATGCCTTCTTGACTGCCTTTGCACCTTTCTTTACAACAATGCTCGATATATTACGAGCATCTTGCCCAGACTTTTTAGAATTAAGATATTTATAAACTACATCTCCGCCGAATGTTGTATCTTCTTTTGAAAGGGCTCTGTATTGTTTTTCTAGGCGAAGACGATTTACCTCTCTCTGGAGTTCGCTGTCGGTCATAAGCCGTCTTCTTTTATAATTTTCACGGCGTTCTCGTACAATCTGTGAATTTCTTTTTCGATAATATTTATCCATTGTTTTTCGAACACCTTTATCGTTTGATGTTTTTGATAAGTCGGCGTATCGATTGGACACTTGTTGTGCTATTCCGGCTTCTCTGTTATATCCTAATGCCTTCAGCCTTTCCGAATCTTGTCTGGCGCGATTCGATTTCTTGGCATACGTTCGACTAAGTCTCGAAGGCTTTTTATCTTTTCTTACGCCCCAACGCATTCCAAGAACACCGTAATGTTGCAAATACGTACTCATATTATATATCCTCCCTCGTGCCCCGCGCATAGTTAGCACGTTTCTTTTTATTAGCCTCTGTTTTCTTGCCTGCTATTTTTCGCCCGAAAGCTCTCGCAAGACGCGTATAGTTAGCGCGTTCATTTTCTGCCATATTTTTTCTTATTTCTTTTTTTGAAAGCGTTGTATTTTTATGCCCGTTCAAATAAGCCTCTGTTTTCTTGTCTTCTGTTATGCGCCTCAAAAGAACGGCCCCAGCACCATCAATGGCACCGACTTTTATAAGATTCTTAGTGACCGAATCTTTAATATATTTTTGTTCATTGGAATGCAGTTTGCAGTCTTCCAGTCGAACACCTTCAAGCTTTTTGACAACACCTTTTCCAAAGACAATTGTTGGTTCTTGTGCTAATTTCTTGTAACCGCTATACTTGGTATCGTTAATGTCCAGTATAGCATTGTATCCTTTTTCTTCGAGCGCTGAGTATACTTTTTTATGCACACCGGCGTTTTGAAACTCTGGAGTAGCAAGAGATCGATTTACAGCATCATATAAAGCTTTTGGATTGTTCGTGTATAAATCGTTAAGATTTTTTCCGCGCCCATAACTCGTATTTTTTAATGCTTCAAAAACATCTTTTTTAAATTGAGGATCTTGAGACATTTTATCAAGAACTATTTTCCGAGCCTTTTTATTAGATGCACGCTGAATATCTTTTGTAACCTCGAGTTGGTTTTTAAATACCGCGGGATTATTCATCAGAAACCTTTTCTCAACAGGATACAAAGCGCCATATAATTTCTTATCGTGTTTATTCATAGCGGCGTAAAATGCAGCATCCTTGAAGTCATCATCAGCAGAGGCTCCTATATTTTGTAAAATAGTGCCGGCTTTAATTACTTTATCGCAATAGTTTAGCCCAATCTTTCGATAAGCAGTGGCTGCTATTGATGCGACAGCAACTCCGCCAACTATCATCAGCGCTGCTCTTGTTATCATTTTGCGTTTAGCCAATAGATCGGCGTTGCGTTTAGAATAACCTCTCGCCTGATATTTCTGTACCATCTGTCGATAGCCATATGCCGGGCTCGTTCTTCTGCTAGTACCGGTCGTCGGTCTCTGTTTTCGTACACCCCAGCGCATTCCCAAAACGCCATAGTGCGCCAAATATGTATTTGGCAGTATGCAATTTTCCATATATATATATATCACCTTTCTAAAATGCGTCCTCGTTAAGTTTAAACGCTATATAAGCATCCATCATAGCGGCCACATTATCAATCTTCTGTTCTCTGCGTTTCTTCAAAAGTTTCCGATTACCATTAGTATCTTCGAGCGTTATACAGTTTCCCATGGCGAACGACATCAGAGATTCGTCGAACATTAGCATCCGATCCTCTGATAGTTTCTTCAACTCTCCTAATGGCACCGATTCCGTTCGTGCTCCCTGGCGTACTTTCACCAACCCAAAAGGACCGTTCTCAGTTTCCCAACGAGATACAAATTCTGCGGCGTTATAAGGGTCATATCCGAAACAACGTACGTCGTATTGGCAATTTAGAATGTACTGATCAAGGTCTTCATAAACTTCCATCATCCTAAGCACGGTACCGTCTAGAACAATGAGACTGCCCTCTCTGATAAACTCGTCGTATTTAGTTCGCATAGCGCCAGGAAGTTTATCCAGTGTTCTAGATGTTATATAACTTCTGGTCTTCACTCCGAAACTACCGTCTCGAAGGGGGAATATGAACGTAAACGCACAAAAGTCATCGCCTTGAGAAAGGTCTGCGCCTAAAGCACAAGGGCATCCCCAGAAACTTCGTGACGGATGGGGCAACGTTTCCTCGTAAGTAAAGAAATATGTGTAACCCTCCATAGGGATTCCGAAGCGTTTTGCGAGAATGTCATTGCGAGCGGCCGGAGCGTTCTCAGCTCTTTCTACTTCAAGTTGATACGTCTCGTATGAAACTGTTTTATCTAGATTCGGGTTTGCCTTCACCCACAATTCCGGTCTTGCTACCTCTTCGACACTATCGAGTTTATACCACCAGATAGACACATGCGGATTGATGTAATTTCCTTTAAGAATGTCTCTCAATTCCATTTTGATTGTATCGCCGGCACCGTTCCGAACAGTTCCTTCTGAACTCGTTGCGACAATCAAGTAATCATCTACCTTAGATGCTCCCTGCTCAATAGCGCCGATTACATCCTCCCGAATGTCTCCTGATAACCACTCGTCAACAGTTGCGACTTTGCATCTCAGGCCCTGGAGTTTATTTATACTCATCGGCCTTACTTCGAGTAATGAACCTGTTAGAAAGTTCTGTATACCTGCTTTCGTGGGAGCAAGCTTCACTCGGTTCGCCTTGGAACCAGTCGTATTCTGTAGGCTCCCTTCGGTTAGAAACTTCATCAACGGTCCTCTAGCACGGGTAATTGATGTTCTTATAGGCGACATCACCTCGTCTGATTGCTTCATAGTCGGGGCAGTTGCAATCTGGTGGGTTGTAGAGGTATCGATGTTAAGAAAGTAATTCTGGATGCATGAGCCGTACATTGATTTCGCCGCGCCCCTTGCTATGATAAGATATTGTTTGTTGACGAGTCGCTTCTTAATCATCTTGGTTGTATACCCTCCGCCGTGCCCCCTCTTATCGGGAACATAAACAGACCTCTCAACAAAATAGTACCATCCGAACACTTGCTCAGCCCACAGTTTAAAGGTGTCCAGTAAAGTTAAATCGGTTCCGTCCGTCAATGTTAACTCGTTGTTGCAGTAATTGATGAAACCGTCTATGGCTTTGTCGTCGTAATAAACTCCGGGGTTTGCAATTAATGCGTCAATTCGGTTCATCTCAAGTGCGATTTCTTCGCAGACCGGAATATCGCCTCGTATTACGGCATCGCGAAAACGGCCGTAATATAAAGGAACGGCTGTATTTGACAATGCCATAATAGTTCACCTCGTTTTTTTATTACTCCTAAATTCATCCCATGTAGTTCCAGGGATCCATGTTTCGTCTGTTTCGATACGAATTCTGTTCTCCAAATCAGAAATAATGCTGTCATATGCAGTTTGCTTGGAGCCTGTAGGGGTGTCGAATATCATTTGAACTTTCATACAAATATAAGTCTTAACGAATTCGAGATTGTCCGTTTTTTCCAGCGCAAACAAATCATCCCAGGTTTCAACCGCTCCTGTAATAGAAAATGCCTTAGAACCAAATCCAAGCTGAAACAATACGGACAACACGGCATTTGTATCGACAATCAATTCATCATCGAAATGTGTGTAATCCGGATGGATTCCAAGATGCTTCTTCACTGTATCCAGTATGCTACCCATACGGAACCTGCCTATTCAAACTCGACGAATTCTTTCGAAATAAATCCGGGGAACCCTGCAAAATTTACAGAAATAAAATCGCCGAATTCGTCAGACTCTGTAAACTCTGTAAACACGCTCCCAATACCAACATGGCATACCGTTGCCGCACCGGAATATGGAGCGTCTAGAATCTTAACCTCTCCGGAAGTGTTACATTTCGTCACGCGGGCTATTTTACTCGCTGGCTGTGTTCTCTTTTTCAGCTCCGGCTCTTTAGCAATGTTCTTCGTTTCCTCGACATTAGTTTTGTTTTTGTCCATTTTATGTCCTCCATGGTATCGTATCGTTCTTGCTTCTTTCGATAACTTGTTCGTATGGCTCCCCGCCGTAATGTATTGCGTTGTGGGTTCTGAATGACACGCAGATTAGATTCTCCAAATCGAACAGGTTCTTGTCTCGATTGAGAATCATGTCTTTTGTTACACGGTTTAGATGATGAATATAGATTCCACCGTGTATCGGATAATCAGGAACCGCAAGATCACAACCATCGTCACGAACGATTACCAAGTTGCGAATACGCTTCCACTCCGATGAATGATACAGAACCTGATTTAAATATCGGTCATGACCAAACGTGTCTTCTCCAACTACTGCGTCTGTTTGTAAATATGCTAACCGCTCTTTGAAGGTTGTTAGCCTGCATAGTTCGGAATATGTCTTAATCATTGTTACCGCTGTAGATCTTCATTGCGTTGAGCGCATCTTCATACAGTTCCTCAATTCGTTTTGCGGATTCGAGATTCTCGGCTTTAGCGATTAGTAGTTTGTTCTCGCGTTTCAGTTTTTCCATCTCGAGTCGCTCCTTTGAAGAACCAAGCTTCAGATAATGTGTAATGACCTGAGACGATGCTGTTCCATCGAGCAGTTGCTGTTCAGCTAAATCGATTGCCAAAGATATCATTTGATTTTCTCTGGCCTCAGGAGTCATTGCCGTTGCTGGTTTCTTTTTCTTGTTACTTTCTTTAGTTGTTTTCATAGACTTTGCTTCCTTTCATTGTTAAGGCGCTTCTCGTGAAGGCATAGGCAAATGTAGCGAACCTGAAAGGAGCGAAAAGTAATTCGTAATCCTTTGGCCATACCTCCACGAGAAGCGCCTTGCATAATGCCGAGGACAAAGTCCCTATAGGAATAACGGCATAAAAAAATACAGATCGTTATAGACCTGTAATAAACTATTTCATTGCGAGAATGCCGTGGTGCTGCAAGTATGTGTTCTGTTTATAATAGTATGTCATAACTTTTTACATGTTTCCATTTAGTTACATCAACTTAAAATCCACTTTTAGGAACGATCCTCGTATTTCTAGAAGGCAATTTTGTTATCTGGTAAAGAGGGTGCTCCTAAAACTTTCCGCCGGAGAAATTTTGAAGACCGGCGCGATGATGGGGTGGGGTGCAAAATTTGCTACCCCCTCCCCCAGTCTTCTGGTTTTGTTTTTTTGTATTTTCCAGTGACATCCAGTCTGATTATGTCGTCCATAGCTCTGTCTATCTCCTCATCATTGTCTTTTTCGCTAATGTTTTGTGAAGTTTTAGCAATTCTCGCAAGATAGGAGCAGGTGTGGTAGCCTTGTGTCTCGTCAAAGTTGTACCAATCTTCGAACTGGCTGAACGGATCATAAGGATTGTCTGTCGTCGTAAGCATTACTTCTGACATTATCATTCTCCTTTTGCCTTTAGATTGTATGTACCGTTGTCTTGTTATCTATGAACGCAAAGCTTTATTCAATGTGCTCACAGATACTCCAAGCATCTTAGCAACCTCAGCCTGTGTGTAGTTTCCATTAAGTAGCGACCGTGCATAAGACAGCTTACTTGCGGACAGCCCTCTAGTTTCCCTCGGCGTTGCAAGTTCTTTAACTCTGTCAAGATTGGTATTATTGAGAATACTCTTCAGCTTTGTCTTACTTATAGCGCCGCTCTGAATAGCCTCCCATTCTTTATCGGTAATATCAATCTTATAGGACTTATGATCGGACGTATTTGTGAACTTTCCTACTCTTTGTCTAGCCGCAGTCATCGCCTGTGCTTTAACTCTTCTCTTTTCATCGGAGTCCATACCGGGATTATCTTTGATCTTAGCATTAGCTATCTCTGTGCCGATAATAAGGGCCTGTCTTTCAAGAGGCTTATTTTTCATCGCTATATTTAATTTCGCATTGAGCGATTCCACCTCTGTAGAATATGCCCTTGTAGCCGCAGGCGATCTTGCAGGCTCTTCAGTAGTACGTTGTACTCTGCGAGCTTCATTTCCAAGCGCCTTCATCTTATTTGCATAATCCGCGTATGTCTTTTCCATAACAGTCGGCTTAACTTTAGAAATAAGGGAATTAGCGTCGTCAGTCTCAGCCATTTTGGTGGACTTAATGGTCCTTGTTATTTCTTTTCCGGTGTCCCTCCAAATAGGTTCGCCTTTCAAATATCTTTTATATTCGTCAGCGGTCATCTTAGACGGTTCTGTAATCTTCTGGATTTTGGTATAAGTCTCTCCAGTTTCGCGATATACTTTTTTCCCCGCATTCCAATCAGCCAATTCCTTATCCGTCATCTCTTTGGTGTTCGTAATCTCCTTGCGATATGGGACTCGAAGTTCAGATTTGGATTTAGATATGAGAGTAGCAGCACCTTTTTGAGGACCGCCTTGATATATCTTTTTTAGTTCTGCGATATTATTATCAGAATACGATTTCGTGTAGTTCAATTTATGCTTCTCAGCATCGATAACTACCATCGAATGCTTTACAGCTCTTTCCAGGTGTTCTTCTTTTGCTCCTGCAAGGGTCATATCCGTAATAAGATTAGATATCTTTCCCATTTCAAGCTGGGTGTTGCGCGGAGTCATTACTTTCATACCGTCGACTGCCGGATATGCTTCTTTCGGTTCGAAATCTTTTAAACCCTCTAATGGCGCCTGGGTGTTGATTTTTACTATCTCTCGACCTTTAGCATCCTTGACCGGAATAACCAGAACGGTGTCGCCATCAAAATCTGCTCCAGAAAGTCTGGCTGCAACCTTTGGGTTAATGCCGACGGCATCTGTAGCGTTCTTAATAGTCTTTTCAGCAGAGCGATTCTTGTTGTTTACGACAAGTGTAGGAATTTCGAATTTGCCTCCGTGCGGATATCTAATCAAAACTACAGTTTCGCCGTTATTAAGATTAGGAGCGTAAATTTGATTTTCCTTCATATCCGGGAAAGGTAATATAACTTTTGACGCCTGCCTTGGTAGTGCTGCGGCTTTTAAGTGCACTGCATCAGAATCGCAAGAATCGGCGAACTTCTCCATCAAATGCTTTTTTACAACTGGATTAGTTAATGAATTGATTTCATCGAACTCAGCTTTTTTGCTATTGTAAGAAATATCCAACTGTTTCTTTGCTAATATTGGATCCTGCTTGGAAAGAAACTGAGACGATAATGTTTTAGACCACTTATCCCATTCCCCTTCCTCATTGACGATATTCAGTGCTGAAATATGACTTTTACCGTCACTACCAATATACTCTTTTTGCCGCACCGTAGCACCAAAAGGATTGTCTTCATCTTTCTGAGGCTTTAGAACAGAATTGTCTTTCGGGCCAAGCATAGGCGTTCCGCGATGCTTGTTAGTGTTAAATATAATGTCAATCCCATCAGGCATATCGTCCCGGTACATAGCCATGCCTTTTAAATAATGCGTCCCGTCAACTCCGATACGAACTTGTGCGTATTTACTATCGCCAAGGGATAAATCTTCCACTCCTCTACGAATTTCGATAACGCCGTCCTTGTCAATTCCGCCATCCTCATTATAACAAACTTGGATTCGTTTAGAATTGATATTGGTAATAGGCTTCAAACCGAGTTTTGTGGTTCCGTCACTCTGTTCAACATAATGATTTACAAGGCCAACACTATTAAGGTCTTTATAAATATCAGCCGTTTTAACATCAGGCTTGGTTAGAACCGATATAGTTGTCTTTTTTCCTTCTGCTGTTGTCAACTGATCGACCTGAAGAGGATGTACTTCGTAGCCTTCTTTCTTCAGTAACGCAACGGCGTTCTTGAGCTTATAGTCGCTGATTCCCATCTGTTCAGCAACTCCGGGGCCAATGTCAATATACTTCTGTGTTTTCAGCGCTTCTTTCAACGTTTTCGCTGTTGTTACGGAACCTTCGTTTTTAGACTTGTAATCGTCTTTTAGCATCGCACGAATCTGCGACTCATTACGACCCATGATTCGCCCTACCTCAGAATAATTTCCGGTTTCAGAATATAATTTGCGAGCTCTTTCGGCATCTAACAGATTTCGTTCATGTTTAGCGTTTGATTTAGCCTGCCTGTATTCCTTAATCGACATCCCGAGAGCTGTGGCAATCTCTTTTTCAGTTGTAAAACCGGTTTCCTCTTTAATGCGGTCGACTACAGCAATAAAATCTCCTGTGTGCTGATATGGATTTTCGCCAGAGCCATAAGGATATCTCCCAGAATGACGGGGAGTGCCGTAATGCATAATATACTTATCAGGTTCAACAATATACATTAGAGTCCTCCGTTCTCCAAAGTATGAATATATCGATCACAGTAGTCTATACGATTCATGACATTTCGTACTTCCTCGGCTGTAGGTTTGGTAATGAAAACATCATTGAACTGATAGATTCTCAGTTCAGAGTCTATGTCTTCTGGCTGGATACCGTATTCATGACAAAATATAGCTGCATATATCAACAGCTGGTTCATAGACCCAGGGGTTTTAAGGCCTGTTTTTAAATCATGAATTCTGAGAAATCCATTACGCTCATCAAAACTAATAGCGTCGGCAGTTCCAAAGCATCTGTCCGAAAAATACAATAGTCTTTCAGGCTGTAGCTCATAATAGATAGCATCCCGAATGTACATACTCAAAGTTTCCTGTTTTTCTTCCGGCATGACTTTATGTTTAATCATGTCTTCCGCCAATTTATGCAATTCGGTTCCTTCTTTCGCTGCGTTGGCACTAATATGTGCGTCCTTAAGTTTGGCATCGTCGTAATTGAGCCAATGATAATTCGAGGGTGATAAAAATGAGTGTTTCCCTCTAAGGTTGTAATGTTCGTTGAAGTTCATCTAATACCTCCGCTTCGTTCTCAGGATAGATGAAACTCGAAAACGACATACCATTCATCTTGTTTACGTAATATTTCTGGTTCGGTTGCGCATTTGCTGACGGACTAGTCTTTACTTCCAGACTGGCCCATCTTTCTCCGTTGAGAACAATAAGATCAGGAATCCCCTGAATATATGCAGCGTCGTTCTTGAGAACAATGCAATCCGGGAATATACTCTTAATCTTCTTGATAAGTTTCGCCTGGTAATTCCGTTCAAGCATTTTGCACCTCCACCAAAAAAAATAAGAGGCACATTCCGCCTCCTCTTTCTATAATAGGGCATGCGATTTATGCGTACGTAATTATTTGAAGATGAAATGGTATCCGTGATGATGTTTCTGCATTCCTGTAACGCATCTATACACTCCCACTCTGCTACCGCCTATCGCTTTAGCCGCTTCGGTGTATGTGTCAAATATATCTCCCGTCTCCTTGTTCATAACTTTTGGATGAGTCGGAGGTCGTCCACGTTTGCGTTTTTCTTCGCTCATGTTTTTTTCTCCTTTCTAAGGAAAAATTGAGGGGGCATGTGAATCATGCGTACCCTCTTCATGTCCTGTTTACAAATGCCGCTTCGTTGAAATTTTTCTTTCTGTCTAGCGCCCTACGTATTGCCACATCGATCGGAGAATATGATTTTAGATGGTAATAGTACAAGTCTGTAAACGGCGTATTCATCCGGTCTATTCTACCGGCAGCCTGAACCATCACTTTGTACGAATAACTCTGTGAAAAGAATATAATTGTATCCGTGTCAATACAGTTCCAACCTTCGCACGCACTCGTGTACTGACATAAATACAGCCACGAGTCTGTGTCTGGTATTGCCTGGTGCTTATGACCGTTCCATTCTGATGTAGGAATACCGAGTTCATCTCCAATAGAACGCAAAATCTCTAACTCATAATCGAAGTTGTAAAATATAATCACTTTGCTATGCTCTTCGAGTATGGCTTTTAATTTTTCTTTCCGATCGCCTGACGAATTCGTTATCCGCCTCAACAGATAACACAGACCGGCTGCATCTCTTACAGGTTCCTCCTTGAAAATATCCCATCGATTCCTGACTGCTTCTTTATATGTTTTGGAGTCGTAATCAACGTCTACGATTTCATGGTGCGATATCGTTGGTTTTGAGTATTTCATTTCTACTAAAATCGAGTTCCTCATTCGAAGCAGCTTTCCGCAATTGATATATCGATCGATTTTAGGATACTTCGCATACCTGCTCCAAATCACATGCTCCCGATTAAATTGTGTTTTGTTCTTGAAGAACCCATTCGCTATAAAGACTGGAATATAATCTGACCACGTATCTCCGGGGGTAGCGCTAAGTAGAATCCAGTGATTATTCTTAGCAATCTTTAAAAAAGCCTTTACCCATGCTCCATAGCCAACTACTCTCTGTTCGTCGAATATAAAGAAAGCATCCGATACATCCGAATACTTAGCAATGCTATTCCATGAATCCACATGAAGCTCGACACCGTTAACGCTATTCTCTCTGTTTCTAAATATAATGAACGGTGCGCATTCCTTATCCCATTCCATAGAATCTCTCTTCTTTGCTGTAGTGATAATATACAAATCCTTAGGATCGGACATTTCTTTATACTCTCCGTCTCCGTTGATTTCTAACGAGCCTCCGCATTCCTTCACGAAGAAATATACAATAGACGTTCTTGATTTACCGGATCCGACCCCACCACAAAGGATGGAGCCGGACTTTAGTTTCTCAACAGCGTCTATCTGGTGCTTATACAATTCCATTAGAACGGGATTTCTTCCACATCGTCTGCAATCGAAGACTCCCATTTATCACGAAATCTTTCATCCGGAACTCTGAGATACATGGAATCCAAATATGCGGAAGTATGCTTCGCGCCATCAGGTCTGTACGGATTAATAACGACATCTACAGCTTCGATCTCATCTGCATCAATCGTCCCGGCTGTATCAGCCGTAACAACAACGCTTCCATGCCTAGTATATTTTTTGATATCCGGATCTTTTGCTTTACCGAAAGCAACCGTAACATACAGACCGCAAAGAGGATCGTCCCCTTCTTCTCTGGGAGGTTTATTCGTAACCTTCCATTTGTCTTTCTCAAGTTCCTTTACAAGTTCTTCAGCGCTAACCTGCTGTCCACCATAATAATATGTGGACTCCGGGTCATTCAAACTCACTCCGAATGTTGGAATATGACTTTCGAACTTTGACTTTCTTCCGGTGAAATCTCTCCAGAAAATATTTGCGTTCTCAATCTCGAGTTTTTTTCTCATTGTACGTGCCATAACGGTTCTCCTTTCATTGTTCATCGGAAACAAACCATTCAAAGTCGCCGAACTTAGATATAGTTTCAATAGCGTTATCCACCTGAGTTCTGTAATATCTTTTGTCGACTTTATCTTCAGGTTCGTCCATTTTCTTTAACATCTCAGATTCCAGCCAGCGATAACCTTTTGCTCCGCTTACACTGGAAAATCTTTCCGGTTCTGCCTTCTTTTTGTCTGACTGTTCCCACTTTTCCATTTGGGCTTTGTATAGTTCGTATTTCTTTTCTCTTAGAAGTATACCTCCCCCCTCTCCGTCCTTGACAGGCGTAAACTGACCGACTTTCCCTACGAAAATATAGTCATGGGTCTCAGGATTTTTTTCGTTCATATCCAAATATAATGCGGTCTGCACTGTCTTAGTCTCGCAGAAGTCGTCAATGGTTGTTGGCTCCTTACTGAATAAGGTCTTATACACGTACGGAACTGCAAATTGGGCTCCAGTCGCCTCCCATTCAAGAGGTGTTTCAGGGTCGTCTTCATCATGCATACCGATATAGACTGCATCGTTTACGAGACAGATTTTCTTCCAGGTATGCTCGACTTCGAAAATATAACCGTATTTTTTCCCGAAATCTATGATGAATTTCTCAATCGTTTCATCCGGGTTTTCAACTTTAATAGAATCGGTCTTAATATGAATAACCTTATACCCCTGCTCAGTTACCTTCTCATACAGTTCGTGCATGAAGAGGGCTCCTCTCAGGGCTACAATATTATTCACATTCCGTTCATCTCTAAATGGGTTATCAAATTTAGCAGCAGTAAGACCATAAACTGAATTGATGGCGATCTTTAACGCCATTGACAAAGCTTTTGCATCGTCTTTACTTTCCAGATACTTGCTCAGCCTTCCATCAAATAGTTTCTTTGCCGACTCGTAATCGCCATGCTTGATATACAACCTGGCGTCCATGAGAGCTTTAAAGTTCTTCGTATAGGCCCCGAACATATTCATTTGGATGATAGATGTCGGATGCATAGAAGCAACATCGTAAGTTTTTGCTCGACCGTACATTCCAGGATTAGCCATAACCAATCCTCCGAATCCGACATCGTCACCCTTAAATATGTTTTTGTTGTCCTTGAACTCATATCCAGGGAACAACTCACTCAGGTCTGTATACACGAGTTCCGGGTGCCGCTCCTTTCCAAATATAATTCTGGTAGTAAGTGTGTTGGTGGTTGCGTTCACGTTCATGTCGGCAAGATCAGCAAGAATCTCTCTGGCAATGAAGTCCCCATGCCGTGCATTGAATACCGCTTCTGTTGCCAACACGTCGTTTACGCAGTAATCAGCTACCTTTACCCATTTGTCTTCGGGAACAGGCTCATCCCATCGTAATCCAAGTTCCTGATGGGGCATACCTAATTCGATTTCGAACTTCTTTAACGATTGTTTCTTACTGCTAAAATCATAAACATCCGTGTAGGACAGATTGCGAGCCTCTGCAAAATATGCGTTAGCGCTCTTGTTGATAATTCTCTGGCTGAGCGTGTATAACTGTTCGTTGGTGTATCCTGCCATTCTCGCGTATAGAATATGATTGTCATACTTCCGACAATTGAATCCAACAAGTTTGAATCGACATAATTTCTCAATGTCCGAAGGTGATGGATTAATCATCCGTACCGGACTCCGCCCTTCGGCCTTCCATACAACAATTAACAAATTAATAAATACTTCGACATCGAAAAAAACTATCGTATCGTCTGCATAATCGTCATTCCATTCAGACGGTTCTTCGCTCTTGAACTTCATAGTAGACACTGTCTTCACGCATTTCTCTGCCTGATTGGTGCTATTAATTGCGAACGCCATAATTGCAGGTCGCATGTCGGTAACATCGTACTTCAATCCTGAGTCATAAGCCTCCTGAAGAATCTGAAATATAAAATTCACACTGGACGTAGTGTCACTATGAATTTCCTTATTAAGGTTACGTATAATCAGACTCCTTAACGCCCTCTCGCTCTTAACGGACTTAAAGTCAAGCATCTTCTTCACCTCCTTCGTAGGAAGTCCGGAGCTGATAGTAGCCACTTTTTCCGCATTGCATTTGGTTAGTTTCCTTCTGAGCGAAGAGTTCCCAGAAAATATCTTTATCTCGATATTCTCGTCATAAAGATATGCCAGTCTTGTAACATCACCATCGTATATGTAATGCAGGTGCACACCATTACCGCTCTTACTGAGTTCGGCATAGGTTTTGGGCCATCTGGAAGCAGCCTTAAGATTTCTCTCGAGGCTTTTGTTTCCGTTTTCGTCCTTTATGTCAAAGTCGATAACAATATGGTTTCCAGGTGGTTTTACATAATGCAACTCCGTTGTGGAAATATCCGACAAGCGTGTATCGACATCCGCCCATTTCTTAATCGGGGTTTCTTTAGAACTCGCGTACTGCGCAGGACATTCGGCCAACTCAGAATCTAAATATGATTCCTGCTCGATAAGCAGCAACCACGACTCTTCGACCTTCTTTTGTTTCGGCGGTCTCTCTTCAGGAGGGAGAAACTTGTCGAATATAAAACCGATGTAATAGTTTCGATAGTGTTTTCCGTCAATTATCGTGTCCGTCTTGAACTCCCGAAAATAGTTCTTGAGCTCTGTTCGTACAAGTCTCATAGGATATGGATACTGGACATTGGCATACTCGCAATAAGTCTTGTAGAGTTTCCACGCATCGTGTAAGGTTACGTTTTCCGTCTTAACGAAATCGTCATAATATGACTCGACAAAATCGTAGAAGTCATTCGTAGCGCTCATCATGTCTTGTGGAATATAGCCGTCGTAATATTCAGGTCCCATAGATTCATAAACCCTTAGACAGTGTTCTGCAATGGCTCCAAGTTCGAACTGGATTCTGCTCATTAACTGGGAATATCTTTCAAACTCGATCTTCTCTCCGGTGGGTCTTACATCAATTAGTCTTCGAATCAGACCGCTTTTTGCTTCGGTAATCTTAACAGGTTTATTTGTTCCCATAAACAGAAACGTATTAAATCTGGCAGAATATACCGACTTGAACTTTTCATTAACAACCATCGATTCGTGAGATACAATGGAATTTAGCTTCGTATTGTCCGCTATCCTGGAAAGATCTCCGTCATGCTGGATACCAACCAGCGGATTGTCTTTAAAAGGTTCCAACGCGAACGAGTTATTCTTCGAAGCCAGCTCTTTTGCATCGAACATGCAGTAATATCCGTCAAATAGCATCTGAATAATATTAAGCACTGTCGACTTACCGGATCCGGCAGACCCGTATAACACGATAAACTTCTGGATCTTTTTGGCATCACCCTTCACAATAGCACCGATAGCCCATTCCAACTTTGCGCGCTCTTCATCAGAATATAATACGGACATCAGTTCATCGTATGCTTCGTGTTTTCCTTTTGCCAGCGAATACCCAAGTCGTTTCGATGCATAGTCTGTCTTCTTCGTCGGTGTGTCTGCGAATATAACTTTCTCATCGAGTTGGTGATACTGATCCCTCATTTGTTTCTGGCAATATTTATGCCACTTGTCAATGATTCCACTGTCAGAGTCCCACATGTATTTACCAACGACAACATCTTCGGTATGCCTTTGTAGTTCTTCAGCTTCCCGCTTTACTTCACGGTCCACTGTATCTCGAATAATTTCTTCGCTCTTACTCCACAGTCCGGTCTCTTCATCCCACACTGCGTAAAAATCGCTCCCGCGTATCATTAAGTCTTTACTTGAAAATGTCAGTTTGAATTTCGGATATACTTCAGTGACTCCTTTCTTAGTCGTTTTCGATATCATGAGGAAATCATACACAATTATTACCTCCTTCCCGGTTTAGTCGTAAAAATCGAGAATTACCAGTTTACCACTTTTTTTCGCGTTTTATATTAATATATATATTTTACTATTTTCTTTATAATAGATATTAATATTATTTGGTAAACTGGTAATAAGATTGAAATTCCAATCCTTACGAAGATTATTATCTGGTAAAAGCTAACCACTTATCTGGTTAAAAATCGAAGTGATTAATTACGAAATCCTGCATCTGGTACCAAATCTCCAAATTATCTGGTATAAAAACATTATCTGGTAAATTATCTGGTAAGAAAAACAGCGACAATTTTTGTCCATTTACCCTGTTTCTACTCATCCAATTCTCTAAAATATAATCGATTTCGTCATCGTCAAAACAATCATCCGTGAACTTTTTCAACCCAAGATTCTCGATCATCATCCAAAACCATGTTGGTGTATTATCTTCATCCCCATAATTGAACAAAATATCCGTCTCCATTCTACGAGCAAGAGCCACCATCATTTCAAGCACAGTACATTTTCCATCTAAGAAATATAGTTTCTCTCCGCACCAGTCAGCATAATGTGCACGTAAGGCAAGTCCGTCAGCAGCACGATTTTCATCGTTACTGACAACCCAGTAAAACTGCGTGTGGAATAGTTTGCGCATCAATAATATGTAGCCTCGCTCGTAAACATAATCAACATCAATCAGACCTAGAAGATATGCGTAATAGTCATTCGTCCTCTTTTCGTCATTCATGCGTCTCCTTATAACTGGCCCGAATCTTAGACACCTCGTAATCCGTATCGAGTCTGAAGTTCCTCACAAATACGACAAATGTGTCTTTGTCGGCTGCGAACTTTTTGAGATTATCACGTCCGATAGCCATTTCAATGTCATCAATCACTTCGTCCTGCTCATCAACAAGAACCTCGTCAAATTCATATAAAGTCATTGTCTGTTTGTCGAATTCTTCGTCAGAAGAAAATTCGTCCTCGCTAATGATTACAGGAGGCCTTTCATTAAGTTCCCGTTTATCGTTGTTATATTCGCCCAATCCGCCGTCACCTTCTTCAATTTCTTCGTCCATCTCCTCTGAACCGGACTCGTTAAAATATGATGTATACGATTGTTCCTTGGAGATGTTGTTCGCCTTCTTAATATTCAATTTACGAATTCGCTCCTCCATTTCGCGAATATGCTCAGTCATCTTCGCTTCGTTTTTCTGTTCTTCTGTTTCAGGGTCGTGTTCCATCACGCTTTCTTCAGCATTGGTGAATTTGTCAATCATATTGTCGAAATATGCACGGCTTTCAGCGATTTCCTTCTCTGCCTCAGCCATGAAATATGCACGGGAGGCAATAGCGCCGACTACTGCCCCGGCAACAAAACCAACGCTTGCGTATACCAGTCCTTTCATTGAGCCATCCTCCTTAAATCTTGCGCTTGAACGGTTTGATAGGTCCGTCCACGTTGAAGTCCAGAAGAATAACTTCTTCAGCTCCATCGAAGACTCTGGAATTAGCGTATTCCACGCCGTCTTCAGTGCAATATGCCTTTGTAATACCGAAGTCTACGAAGCCGTCTTTACCGTCAATAAGTTGCCATCCGACAACCTGCCCTGCTTCGGTTTCTTCATATCCGAGCATTGAATATACTTCGTTCAGGAAAAGGTATCCTCTGGACCTAAGAATATGATTGGCGATTTCCTGCTGCCCCTGGAGCCACATGAGATTCAGAGCCGGTTGATTCGGTTTGAATTCCTGATTAAGTTCGTCAAAGAATCTGCTGTAGCCGCTTATGGTTCCTTCCTTGACCGCGTATTGGTCTACTTTCTTCTTCTTGACTTCGCCGTTCTCATCTGTAACTTCTTCAGTCACTTTAATCTTCTTGAGACCGTGGCGCATCATCTTATCGAACTCTACGCCTTTCTCTGCGATTACGTTACCTCTATACGCCTTAAACGCCTGATTCAGGACTCCGTAAGCGGCAGTAACTGCGGCCATTCTCTTTCTAAGTATAATATGACTGCCGACAAGCGAACCGATAGAAACGGTGACGATCGCGATAGACGGTCCGTAAGTCTTTGCGCATTCAAACACGAGCGAGGATTTAGCCTTAATCAAATCCTGAGTATAGTTTTTCTCAGAATATACTTCGGTATCTGCGGTTTCTCTCGCTTTCTCAATTGCTTCGACGTCTTCGTTGTACTTCGCGAGAATCTGTGGAGCCTCGTAATATGTAGTCTTGCACGCTTCATATATTCCAATGCCTATGCCAACGACCCCGATTCCAATCAATACCTCCGGCGCTACATACTTGGCCTTGTCTATTACCGGAGCGGCTTTGCTTAAAACTGTTTCAAAAAGTTTCATGTAATTTCTCCTTTCGATTACTATAATTTCATTTCTAACTGTGTGCCGACAACTTTGTCATGCGCCTTGATTCCGCACTGTGAGAATAACAGCAGGTCTAGTGTCTCGCGAATATTCGTCAGTTCTTCGTTCTGTTTTTTCAGACCTCTTGCGATATCCCTAAGCGCTTCAATCTGCATCATATGTTTCTGATCTTCTGTAAATCTGTTTCCCATCTACATCCTCCTCCCGTCGAGAGGAATCGCTCGTGGCATCTGTAGAATATAATCCCTGCCTCTATGCGTTATCGTTGACTTCGAGAAGTCAGTCCACCCGTATTCGTTAAGCTGATAATTGGACGTGTGGATTTTTGCAAAGTCGTACAAATCCGCAACACTTGCATAACCATGTCGTTTGCAACGTTCGAGCATTCTGAAGCGAACATTCTCGGCTTCGTCACGTGTGTCAAATATAAGAGGATCGTCGAAGTCATTATCGTTTCGCATTACTCTCCTTCCGCGATTATTATCATACAGACTGTTGTACGGCATGTTTCCTCTGGAATAACGGTTGCCCGTGTTGAAGGATCCGGAGATACTCTGTTTGATTCTGTAATTGATGTTGTCAAGAATATCATTCAGAATCCCTCCTAGCGCAGGAACAACAGAGTCGTTAATAATTCTCATAACGAACTCTCCAAATATAGACTCCAGTGAACCGGCCTGGTTCCGTTTATCTACAGCTGCCTCTGGTTCCTTGGATTTTTTTCTCCGCTCCTCGAACGAGTTTCCCGGATATGTTTCTTCAGGCTGTGTGTTCTTCTGTTGCCCGTTCATCTTCGGTCTCCTTCTCTTCTATATCATTCTTGAACCCAGTAACGAAGTTATCAATTTTCTCATCGATATACTCTCCGCACTTCTCCATCACTACACCTGACAGACACACCATACTGAACTTTACACAATACTTCCGCACGAAGAAAATATCATCAGGCATTGCAATTTGTGCGAGTGTCTGCAACGCGGTATTAATGCCAATACCTACCGCCAGTTTCAATCCGGCTCCAATGCAATCCGTAATTTTCAAAATTAACTCCTTTCTAACGAGAAAAAAAAGGTAGTCCGTGTAAGAACTACCTTCCTTCTTGAATTATAACTTTATTTCTTCTCCTTTCTGTCGGTTTATTACTCAGCTTCCTCTTCAGTTTCGTCTTTAACTACAACTAAGTCCTCGTTCTTACTCAGAAGTCTAAACAACTTTCTCGTTTCTTTGCCATCCTTCTTAACTTTCGGAAGTTTGATCTTTCCGCTTGCCTTGACCTTAATTACCAGTTTCTTTCCTAATCTGTAAACTACGTAACTACCGCCTACTGCTGCGATAGCAATCAATACTTTCTTAAGCCATTCGTGATCGCCTCTCTCGATAAGTTCATCGATATCTGCGTTATCCAATACTTCAGTTACTCCGTCAAATACGTTTGCTTTAATGTCAGCCATTTCCATTTCCTCCATAATATCGTTTGAAATATAAGTATTATCTCTTCATTATAGAGTGTGCAAAAATTGCGAATTTTAATATATGTAGTTTACTAATCGCACCATGGCGCTACTGGCATAATCGAATAGTTAATATACGTTACATCCGAATTCGTATCGTCGTCATGAATCGGATCATACGATACAATATCTACGAGCGTTTCGCCCATGGTCGATACATCCCATAAGAATTCACCAAGTTTACACGTCCGTAATCCCCATCCGGTAAGCAGCCAGTTATGCTCGATGCAGTCCTGATTACCGCTTGCCTGGGCTGAAGACATACGAATAACCTCACTCTTGACGTGTTCATAACTGGACTTAAACTTCTGTCCGGTCAAAGTATCGATAAATATCGTATCGCCATGCCCGGTATCAATTGTCTCCTTGGAAATATCAGTTTCGCGCCATCTGTCCTTCAGAGCCTCCTCCTTAATTTTCGAAGCCTTATCTCTTCCGATCATCTCTACTGTCTTGTCTCCGAGTTTCGCCAGTGCGTTGGAAGAAATAGTGTACGCTCCGGCGAGTACAGCCTGTCTTTTCAACGACATTGTATGCGAGCCGACACAACATAATATAAATGCCGATGTCCACGCTGCCGGTGCAGCGAATTCCTTCCAGGTTAGTTTGACGACCTCTTTCTTGCTCATCTCTGAAATGTCCATTTCCTGAGATTTCACGATCTCGTACGCTTTGATGGCGGCTTTCCCTGCGTAAAACTCTGCGGCAATGCCTGACGCCACGCCTGCAATCATAAGAATAGTCGGAGCGTTTCTCTTTCCGATCCTGGCAACCTCCTGAAATATAACTTTCACCTTCATAATGTGCTCCTTTCGCCTACTACATTAAAATCCTCCGGCATTTCCGGAAATTGACTATACTGTTCTCTCGCTTCCATAAGTCTTTCATACTCGTCATCATCATATCCGGGTAGATCAGGCAGCGGATCCCAGATTAATTCCCGAACAGGACGCCCGTCTTTTGTGTATGAATATATTCCGCCAAAAGATACAGAAATCCAGCATTCCGGGAAGTACGACCAGTTCCAATCCCAAACCTCATTTCCAATGTACCATCCAACAAATTCATCAATCTCCGGTGCACTGGCGTCGATTTTTAACGAATTAAAGAACCCCTCTATAGGTGCTTCTCCGGTATTATACATGGCTTTATTGAGTTCTTCGACAGCTCTGCGAATATCGTAGATTGAACTCCGGAAGACAATTTCGGTGCATGGCTCATAGAAAAACCCCGTGGTCATATCCGGGTGCTTGCGAAGACGATTCGCATATGTTGCCAATATCATTCGTCGTCACCGTCCTCATTACTTATATCGTTATGGTCGATCCATACGTTAATCAGATCGGCAATCTCTGAAAGCTCCTCCAGCGTATAGCCACCATCGAATATAAGACTTCCTGCCATATCATACGCTCGCGGTTCCCGTTTAATATATCCCGGATAGACGGGAGCATTACAATTTACGTTAAACCCTACTCGTGCCATTTGTTAGCTCCTTTCATAATATCCTGCTCATCAGATTGCCAAGTTGCAGATGGCTCGAGATTCCGTTAATCGTGTACCGCATTTCTCGCAGTTTGTCCTGGTCCATGTTTTCGTCTTTAGAGACTCCAAAAATATAAATGCCAGCGACTGCTAACGGTGCAACGATTGCGATCCACTGCCTGATTTCTCTGCTTAGATCGATTTTCTGTGTAGTTGTCATGTTACCTACCTCCTGTTTTTTTTTTCGCGAATTTCAGAGTATTATGGCTATTGCTAAAAAATACATATAATTCGGTACGCAATATATAAAGACAATCCGGCAGCAATCAGAATATCAGTCCATAGTGTAAACCGGAACCGGAGCTGTGTACGATGCGGCATCCGGTCAAAAATCGTATTACCGCGAACGCATACCTGCGCAAGTGAATATCTCATAGCAATAGAGTCGAACAATCCTATTAAAGCCAGCAAAAGCATGACATCGGTTATAGTCATTTGTAAA
>Ga0256406_1001114_pt1 | contig 44514 bp, 36 predicted proteins | sample RumenRJG_03DNA_FD_185986 | JGI IMG/M metagenome (GOLD analysis project Ga0256406, IMG submission 185986) | Bovine rumen microbial communities from Lethbridge, Alberta, Canada - RJG_03 | ecosystem: Host-associated > Mammals > Digestive system > Stomach > Rumen | place: Canada: Alberta | collected... | reverse complement strand
GGGAGTCCGTGTCCTTGAATTCAGCACGGTCAATGACACCTTCGGACTTGTAGTTCACGTCGATCAGGACTTCCTGGTCGTTCACCTGGCTAATCTTACCGGTGACGAGCTTGCCCTGTTCGAGGCAGTCCATGCCGGCATACACGTCGGCGTTGGCCTTACGGAAGTTGGGGCTGCATTCACCCTGAGCGGCGAGGATTTCAGCGAGATCTTCTGCGGTACCGAATTTGAGATTTTGAGACATATTGTTTGATTGGGTTGTGGAACAAAGGATTCAGGCTACGCCACTACACCTACGTAGTCGAGAATCTTTTGAACCTGTTGTTGGATTGAGATGTGTGTAGTGTCAATTTCAATAGCGTCGTCCGCTTTCTTGAGGGGGGCGTTTGCGCGGGAGGAGTCCAGGCGGTCGCGTTCGACCAGGTTCTCGAGGACTTCTTCGAGCGTCACCTTCTCGCCCTTTTCAAGGAGTTCCTTGTAGCGGCGTTCGGCACGGACTTTCACGTCCGTCACCATGAAAAACTTGTACTTGGCGTCGGGGAAAACGACGGTTCCGATGTCGCGGCCATCCAGGATGCAACTCTGCTTCTTGCCAATTTCGCGCTGCTTTTCAGTCATGGCGGCGCGGACCGACGGGAGGGCGCAGTAGATGCTCACGTTGCTCGACACCTTCATGCCGCGGATTTCGCTTTCGCGGCTCACACCGTTGATGAGAATATGGTTTTCGGAGTCGAACCCGAGGTCAAGGTTCTTGAGCAGTTCGTCCATGGCAGGACCTTCTTCGGCCGCAAGTCCCTTGTCGAGGGCGGCAAGCGTTACGGCGCGGTACATAGCGCCAGTATCCAGATAGGTAATGCCGAGGGTCTTGGCCACGAGCTTGGCGGTGGTACTCTTACCGGTACCGGAACCCCCGTCGAGGGCGATAACGAAATTTTCAGAACTACTCATGAGTGGGGCCCAATATAGAAAAAAGGGAATCCTGTTCCAAGGATCCCCCGAGTTCCATTACAGCTCTTTTAGGGCTTTTTCGGGAATCCAGAACCAGTCGGGGCGGAATTCCAGCTCGTAGCAGGCTTCGTAGATGGCCTTGCTCAAAATATAGGGCCTGGATTCCTCTTCCAGTTGCTTGATCGGGATCCCCGATACCTTGCTGTAGCCTACCAAAAAGTTCAACCCGTAACTGCTGGAGGAGTTGGTTCCCTTCTTCTTGGCCTCTGCGGGGGCGTTTGCATCGCAGACGGCTTCGGCATAGGCGAAACTCCGAAGCATACCTGCGATGTCGGCGGCGGGGGAGCGTAGCCTTCGCCTGAATTCAAGGGGGCGAGTCGGTTCCCCTTCGAAGTCAAGAACGATGAAATCCTTGCCGTTGAACAGGAGCTGTCCCAGGTGATAGTCCCCGTGGATTCGTTGCGGAACGAAACACCCCTGCGCCGGTTGGGTCAACAAAGGTTCTTGCGAACAACTTAATTTATCGACGAGAGGCACTAGGTCTTTTTTCCCGTTCGCCTTCAACAATTTTACCAGCTTCTCGAAGGGCGGCTTTTCGGGCTGTGCACCCGTTCCCTTCAGTCCCTTTAATGCCTGGTGCATTTTTGCCGTCGTCTCTCCAAGCCAAAGGGCGGCGTTTTCAAGAAAAAGAGTCTGCTTGCCTGTGAAAAGGTCCCATGCATTTTGGGCGCCGTCTATGTGGTTCTCCAGGATACCGATTGCGTAGGAATTTCCGTTCGTCTGGTATTCGGCGTATCCGAGAAGCTGGGGAACACCGTCAAAATGGTTCTTGTTCAGTTGCAGGAGAATTTCCTGCTCGGGGTGAGTGCCCGCGTGCAAACGGCGGAACAGCTTGAAAAAATACTTGCCCTTGACGAAGAAAGCCGAATTGCTTTGCTCGGCACCGAGGGCGCTTGCCTGTGCCAGGGTGTCCTTGTCTATCTTGCAGGTTCGGGTAAAGACGAATTGGCCTTTTTCGGTCTTGAAAATCTGGACGGACGGGGCTCCGCCGAAACATTCGGCAAGGAGGACTCCGGTCCTGGATTCGTCTTCGATTGTTGCATATAGGTCGCGAGAACCGTTCCCGAATTCAACCTGTAAAATTTGGAGTGTACAGCCTGCAATTTCGATGTGGTCCATTTCGTCAATTTGACGGACGGGTTGCCCCTTTCCCATGAACCAGCGCTTGCTTGTAATGTCGTTGATCATTTTGTTTTCAGTGCTGAAAAATACCCCTGCTTTCGGAGGGTGGCCAAAACCTTCAGCTGGTTTTCGAGAGGCTCGTTCAGGATTCCTTCGAGTACGAATTCGGGAATCCTTTTTTGGGGGATGAACTCCTTGGGAACATCCTTGAAGTCGGAAAGCTGCCAGTTTGCAAGAAGCTTGGGCAGAAACTGGTTCCACGGAAAAACATCACCGACTTTCAGAAAAAATCGTGCGGGCTTTTTGCCGTCCTTGGCGTCAAGTAAAAGTGAACCGTCCCTGTAGCAATTCAAAAGTACGGCCTGTCGTTCTTCGTTCAAAGTCGCAGGCTGTGCCGGAATGACAAGCACCATCCGCAAGGGTCGCTCTCCTTAAGCGGCTAGTTCCCGCTGGATTTGCGCATATTGGTAGGTCGAAATAGACGTGATCTTGAGTACAAGTTCACGTGTGATGCCTGCCTTGATTAACGCTTTTGCGTACTGGAGTCTGCTTGTGTTCGACATCGTTTACCTCTTGCTTAGATGTTGTCGATCCATCCTAGAGGGAAAAGATATATTATAATTTTGACAGTGGAAAGACATAAAAAAATTTTTTTATGGACCACTTTTTGACGAAATGACGCTAACCTGTTGATAGCTAGTGAATTAGGAAAAAATCCGTTTTGGGAAAATAATGCGACCTAGATCATTCCATTTTGGAATACTAGATATTAAATGTATTCTTCCGGTACAATTCCCTTTAAGACGGGGAACTGCTTGCGGTATTCTTCCTGTGATTTTGAATCGATGCGGGCGTGTACGATTCCTTCGAAAGAGGCGTCCGTCGAAGCGATGATTTCCCCTTTCGGATTGATAATCATCGAGTTGCCTCCGTAAGAGGGTCCTCCGATACCGTTCACGGCCGCGATGTACACCTGGTTCTCGATGGCGCGGGCTTGCAACAAAGTTTTCCAGTGGGCAATTCTTGCGGCGGGCCAGGCGGCCTGCACCGTGATGAGCTTTGCTCCTTCCTTGACGGCGTAGCGGTAGAGTTCGGGGAAACGCAGGTCAAAACAGATGGTGGCTGCAACAATCCAGTTATAGAGCGCGAACGGACACGGCATGCCGCCGGCCTTGAACTTTTTCTGTTCCATAAAGAACGGATGGTACTTGTCGTAGGCTGCAAACTCCTCGGGGTATCCCGGTTGGTATACGCTGCAATGGTTCAGGAGCTTGTCGGCGTTTTCGGAATCTTGGACGACCCCGCCTACGATATCCTTTTGAATTCCAGCTCCCATGACAGTGCAGCCCGTTTCGTTTGCTAGTTTGTACAAAAAATCGGCGGTTTCGCCCGCGTTGCAGTTGCGAAAGTATTCTGCTGCGCTTTCGGGGTGAAGCGGCAGATATCCCGTGGCGAACATTTCGGGGAGAATGATTAGACCTGGAACGGAATCGTCCTTGCTTTTGCGAATTTTTGAGGCGAGTTCGCGGACTTTGGCGAAATTTTTGGCCTTGTCGTTCGGGACAATTTCCATTTGAACCAGGTAAATATCAAGCATATGGTAAATATAGCACATTTCTTTTTGCTATTTTAAGAAATATGAGATTACGTTCCCTGCTCGTTTTTGTCCTGCTTTTGGCGACGTTCCTGTTTGCTGCCACCCCGACCTTGATTGTGGGTGTCGTTCTGGAATCCGAAACCGATTTGCCGGTTAAGGATGCTACCATCACTTACGTCTCCGGGAAAAAGTTGGGTGAGACGAATTCCGACGGACGTTTCGAACTGACGGTGGATTCCAAGAATGCAATCCTCATCTTCAAGAAGGACGGCTTCGACAGTGTGCAGGTGGAACTGCAGGATTTTGCGGACTTGTTCGACATGGTGGTCACGATGCAGACGACTGCCGATGTGCGCAACCTGGGTACGAGTACCGTGATTGGTGGCGGTGGCGACAAGGTGCAGTGGAACTTTGAACGCAAGGTGAACCTGGATAAGCTCGAAGATGCGGCAGGTATGCGTTTCGATATCACCGAACACCTGAGCCAGATGCCGGGTATTTCGGGACAGAAGGATTTTAGCAGCGCCCTTTATTATGACGGTTCCCGTGCGGGCGACGTGGCGTACCATTTGGGTAGGCTCCGCATTCCGAACATGCGTCACCTGGATGTCGGTTTCCCGGGCAACCTGTCGGTGGTGAATCCGCATATCTTGAGTGCTATTGAAATTCACGACAACTACGGCGAAGGCCCGATTGGCCAGGGACTCGCGACTTCGGTGCAGTATATTCCCGAACAGACCAAGGGCGACTGGGGACTCCGTGGTACGGCGGGCATTACGCTTCAGGAAGTGGTGGTTGATGCGCCGTGGCTTTTCTGGGATAGTTTCCGTTTCTCTTTCCGCAGGCTTGACGAGGAAATGCTCAAGAACCTGGGCGAAAAGTTCTTTACCGAGTTCCGCAAGCGCGACGGCGACTGTGTCGAAAACTGCAACGTGAAGTCTTCGGATCCCTTCGACCTTACGGCATACGATATCTACGCGCAGTTCAACGGTTCCGACAGCAGCGGGAATACCTGGGCGCTTCGCACCTTGTACAGCTCCGATGAATACAGCATCCATCAGGATACTTCGACCGCCTACGATCAGGTGAACTCAATTGACATTATCGAAGGCAAGCAACAGTACTTGGTGGTGGGTGCCGAATATAATTCCCGCTTCGGGACTTCCGCCCATGCAGGCTTCGTGCGTGAAGTTTTGGGTGATACGCTCCGCGATACGACGGGTTTCCGCAGCACGGCAAACGCAAAGGAATCGGCGACGTTTATTGATGCCTACGAACAGACGCATACGACTTTGACTGGCGGACTTGATCGGAATTTTAAGGGCTCGATCCTGGGTTCCAAATTGAGCGGCGCCTTGCTCTATGAACATCATATTGTCGAACGTGAATATCCCGATTTCGGCGATACGCAGTCCGATGACTTCCAGACGGGAGTGCTTTCGGGTGCTGCCCGTATGAACTGGCGGAGCGATTTCTCGCAGGAAATCCTTTCTGTCGGTGCCATTGCCGATGCGGGTGAACACGAGGCTGCGCCGACGGCATCGTTGGACTTTGAACAGAACCTCTCGAAGATCGATACCGCCTACTGGAGGCTCTTTGCGAATGCGGCTTACCGTAGCGACTGGAAACCTTATTACGATGATGGCGACCTGACGGGACGCCTGGAATCGGGCGTGTCCGGCAAGCTGGGCCTGGGCTATAATTCCAAGTACTTGGTGGCGCAGGGTTCGGGCTTTGGCCGCTACTATCCTGATCCGCTCCTGCCGATGCCCAAGGCGTATGCGCAGTACAACGATGTGACCCCGATCGATTTCGCCTGGGTGGCGGGAGCCTCGGGAACGCTTGAGTTCAAGACTTCTCACCATTTCTCGATGGCGACGAACGTGAGCACGGTCTACGGTGAATACGAACTGGATGGTGGCGAGTCTCTCCCGTGGGAAGCGAATTCCCGCCTGGACATCCTTTCGCACTTCCGCTACTATCCGCGCAAGGACTCGATTATATCGGTCATCATTACGCACCACGCGGCACTGCATCGTCCGCTGTACTACTATGAAATTACTCCGTCCGACGTCAAGAGCCATAGCAACGGAACGCGTCGCCTCAAGGACTACAACGACTATACGGATATGTTCCGCACCGATGCACGCGTGAACCTGGACTTGGCAAGCAGCAAGTATTTCTTCAGGAGCGCACGTTTCTATGTCGAAGTGGATAATATCTTTGCGAACCTCGATGTGTCCGCACTTAAGTTCCTGGGAAGCGAGAACGCCCGTGAACGCTCCTGGGTGACCAGCGACAGCAACGGCGATTCCAGCGATGGCTACGACCTGGTGCCGTTTATGGCGAAGGGCATGGGCCTTTACGTGCAGTTCGGCGTTGAAGTGCAGTTGGGAATCTAGTGGCTCGAAGATGAATGATGTCTCGGATTCTTCTGACAGTGCTTTTTATGTGCGCCATGGCATTGGCCCATGAGACGGATTCCCTGTTTGTCCCGCCGAAACCTGAAAAGCCCTTGCGTTATTGCAGCTCCGTCAAGAAGTGGATTGAGTATGCGACGGCAGATTCCAATCTGGTCGAGATTACGCGCCTGAAGGGCGTGCGTATGGACTTGCGCTATGCTACTTTTGACAACGTTACGGGACACGATTTGTATTGTGGGGTGCAGCGCGCCTTTGTACATAAGGATGCCGCAGCAAAGCTCCGCAAGGCTGTGAAGATCATGGAACGCGAAATGCCCGGTTCCGAGCTCGTGATTTTTGATGCGTCTCGTCCGCTGTATGCACAGGAGGCTTTGCGCAAGACGGTGCGCGGAACTCCGTATTCCGCCTATGTTTCGTCGCCTGCGACGGGCGGACTCCATAACTTTGGCTTGGCGCTTGACTTGAGTATTACCGACAGCACGGGAGCCTTGCTTGACATGGGCACGGACTTCGATTCGTTTGAACGTTGTGCCGGTGAAGTGGGTGAGGCCGATGCCTTAAAGAGTGGTCGCTTGACGCAACAGCAGGTGGATAATCGCAACAAGCTTCGCAAGATTATGCGTGGGGCGGGCTGGGTCCCGCTCGGCAGCGAATGGTGGCATTTTAACGCCTACCCGAGCAAGTACGTTCGCGAGAACTATCCGAAGTTCCCGCTGTAAAAGCGTCTCTGTCATGCCCGCGCAGGCGGGCATCTCCCTTTTAGTTGCACAGGGAAGATTGTTATTCAATTTCCACTTTGATTTCGACATTCTGCACCCAGGGCTTGGCGCCGTTGATAATGGGATGCAGAACTTTGCGGACGGGGGCGAGGTCTTGTGTCTTGACGTAGAGTTTTGCCCAGTGGACATTTTGGATGACGGGCACGAAGGCGTCCACAGGGCCGAGCACCATAAGCTTCTTGTCGGCGCGGAGGAGTGATTCCAGTCGCTCTACGGTGTGCCGCAGTAGATCTTCGTCGCGGCTTCCGCAGCTGATTTCGACGAGCTTGCAGAAGGGCGGGTAAAAAGCGGCGCGCCGGTCTTCCATTTCCTTGTTCGCAAATCCGTTGAAGTCATGGTTCACGGCAAACTGCATCACGGGCTCCGATGGTTTTAGCGTCTGAATCAGCACGAGGCCTTCTCCACCTGCACGACCCGCGCGCCCTGCAGTCTGGCTTAAGAGCTGGAAAAGTCTTTCGGTGGAGCGAAAATCGGGAATGCCGAGCCCGCTATCGGCGCCAACGACCCCGACTAATTGCACGCCCGGGAAGTCGTGGCCCTTGGCGACCATCTGCGTTCCAATTAGAATGTTGAATTCGCGGTTGCGGAAGGCTTCAAGAATCTTTTCGCTCGCGCCTACGTTCTGCGTAGTGTCGCGGTCCATGCGGATGACTTTCGCATTCGGAATCCATTCGGCGATTTCTTCTTCGAGCATCTCGATGGCGCCGCCCACGAACTCGTAAGTTTCGGCGCCGCAGGCGCTACACGGTGTGTTCACCGGGTAAAGGGCGGCGCAGTAGTGGCACATCAGCGAGCGGTACTGCTTATGGTAAACGAGCGGAATGTGACAGTGCTTGCAGTAAAGCGTCTCACCGCATTCGGTACATACGCGCATCTTCGAAAAACCGCGGCGATTCATCAGGATAATCGCCTGGTCCCCGCGCTCGATGCAGTCGGTCAAGGCTTCGCGGAGTGCGGGCGACAGGAGAATGCCCTTTTGCTGGCGCATCTTGCCCATGTCTACGATTTGCACCTTCGGAAGTGGTGCCTGCGTGGCACGTTCCTTGAGAGTGACCGTCTTTAAATTGTTCGCCTGCGCGTTATAGAATGTTTCAAGGCAGGGCGTGGCACTGCCGAGAACCACGAGGGCGCCGTACTTGTACGCCAAATGGAATGCCATTTCGCGGGTGTGGTAACGCGGTGCAGGATCTTGCTGCTTGAAGGAAGTGTCGTGCTCTTCGTCGAGAATCACGAGGTCAAAATCAAACGGCGCAAGAATCGCGCTGCGGGTACCGAGAACTACCTGCGTGTCGCCCCTTAAAATCGAAAGATAGCCTTCGCGTTTCTTGGGTGCAGAAAGCGCCGAGTGCAATACCACGATCGGGACTTGCAGAAAATCTTCGAAGCGCTTGAGAGTCTGCGGCGTTAGCCCGATTTCGGGTACGAGGATTAAGACTTTCTTGTTTTGCTTGAGCGCCTCTAGGGCGAGCTCCTGGTAAACGCGGGTCTTGCCCGAACCCGTGACACCGTGAAGCAATACGCCGCGGAAACCCGTCTTGTTCAGCTCTTCGCGAAGCGTATTGAATGCGTTAGTTTGTTCTAACGTTAGTGCTGGAATGTTTGCTGCGGTCATCCTCGACTGAGTGAAACGAGGGAGGGGATCCAGGACTGCTTTTGTGGATCCCGTCGCGTTGCTCCAGGATGACGTGCTTTGGGAATTCGGGGTCGTTGTAGGGGTGTCCCCTGCAGAGGGGGTAGCGGGAGACCCTTGGGGCTCACGCGAGGGGGAGGCTTCCCCCTTTGTAAAGGCAAGAGCATCCAGGTACTTCTCGAAGTCGCTCGGCCAGAACACGAACAGCGCTTTCATGGGCGTGCTGATGTAATACCGTGCGGTCCATTCGAGCATTTCCATGTAGCGCTCGCTAAAGCGGTAGCCCGACTGGTGCGGGTATGCGGGGCGCACGTCAAAGCTTGGGCGGTCCTGGTGAACCTTGCTCACGATGGCAAGTGCCGGCTTTTTTCGGGTGGCGAACTGGACCCAAACAACATCTCCGCGCAAAAGGCTCACGCCTGCGGGGACTCCGTAGGTGTATACATCGGGGGCCATGGGAATGTACACTTCGCAGAAATCCGTCAAAGTCGCGGACTTGAGCTTCTGATGCACTTCTTCGGGGGCGCTGAGTTTGGGAATTCGCTTTGTCACGGGCTAAAAGATAGTTAATACCGCAAAATGCGCATAAATTCCAATTTTTTTTGTTTGAAAAAACTTTTTTTGTTAGATTATAGTATGCAAACCCTTGACGGGCTTGCCATACTATTGGAGATCTCTATGAGCTTATTTGACGCCTTTAAACCGAAGTGGCAAAATTCCAACCCCGCCAAGCGCCTTGAAGCGGTCGCTGAATTGGGCTTGGACAACCAGGATATCCTGGACCGTATTGCCAGTTCCGATTCCGATGCTTCTGTCAGGACTGCGGCCGTAAAGAAGTTGAATATCATTTCTTCGTTGTTGAAAATTTCGAAGGATGATGCCGACGAAGACGTGAAGCGTACAGCAAAGACCCGTTATCAGGAAGAGGTTGTCAAGAAGTTGAAGTCCGGTGCCGAACCGAGCGCCGAAGACCTGTCTTATCTGAAGGACCTCAAGGATACTCATTATGCCGAAGAATTGCTGAAGGGCGTGAACACCTCCGAAACGGTCCGTAGCGAACTGGTGAAGCTTTGCGAAAAGCAGTCTATCCTTGCCAATGTCGCTAGCCGCGATGCAAGCGCACGCGTGGCTCTCGCTGCCGCTGCCAAGGTGGAATCTGAATCGCTGTTGCAGGATATTGCAAAGAATTCCAAGCAGCCCGAAGTACGTAAGACCATTTCCGAAAAGCTCCGTGCAAAGCGCGACGCCGAAGATAACGGCAAGAAGGCGGCCGAACTCTTGGCGAGCAAGCGTGAAGCCCTGGTGAAACAGGCTCATTATCTCGCTGCCCAGAAGGATCCTCTCGCTGTGAAGGCCCAGTTCGAGGAACTGATGGGCGAAGCCCGCAACCTCGGTATGGGTGACCAGCAGGCGACGATTGACGAAGTGTATGAAAGTTTTAAGAAGTTCTGCGACGAAGCCGATGCTGCCCGCATCGCTGCCGAAAAGGCCGAAGCCGAAAAGCAGGCGAAGATTGCTGCTCTCACGGCAAGCCTCGAAGAACTTGAAGGCTTGGTTGCTGGAGGCAAGGCATCCGAAAACGCGGAACGTATCGAGGCTATCCTTGCCGATTGGGCCGAAGGCAAGTCCCTGATGGATGCTGCCTTGGTCAAGCGTTATAACAACGCTTTCTTCAAGGTCCAGGAAATCAACAAGGCGAAAGAAATTGTCGAAGAAGTCCCTGAAGGCACCGACGAATCGGTTCGACCGGAACTGCTGGAACGCCTTAAGGCTCTTGCCGATACCGACGTTAACGACATGACCCACAAGCACTTGCACGCCATTGTCCGCGAATGGGAAAAGCTTCCGTTGCTGGAAGGTGAAGACCCGATGCTGCAGGAATACAATGCGCTGCGCAATAAGCTTTCGATCAAGATTTCCGCCTATAACGACGACGCCCAGAAGCGCTTCGAAGAAAATTCCGAAAAGCTCAAGGCAATCATCGAAAAGGTTAAGTCCTTCGATGAAAACGAGGACTTCCGCGAACTGAACAAGAAGGTTCGTGAATGCTTCCAGCAGTGGAAGGAAATCGTTGGCGAGAACAAGTTCAAGTACCACGACCTGTGGCAGGAATACAAGGCCGCGACGGCCCGTTTCCAGGAAATGCAGCAGTGGGAAAACTGGCACAATGAAAAGGACCGCGACGACTTGCTCCTCGAGATGGACGCCCTGACCAAGGAAGCCGGTAGCCAGGCTGTTCTCCAGAAGCTTAAGGAAATTACGAACCGTTGGAAGGAAATCGGACCGATCTCTGCGGCAAAACTGCAGGAATACCGCGACCATTTCCAGAGCAACTACGAAAAGATCAAGGAAAACTGCGCCGCCTTTATCGAGGAGATGAATGCGGAACGCGTGAAGAACTTGGCTGACAAGGAAACCCTGTGCGCAAAGATTGAAGAACTTGTTCAAAATGCAGAGATGTTCTGGAAGGACAAGTACAAGGCGATGCAGGAAATCCAGGAAAACTGGAAGAACATCGGCATGGTGCCCAAGGAAAATGTGGCTGCCCTGACCGAACGTTTCAAGGCCGCGACTGCAGCATTCTATGCCCAGCATAAGGAAAACCTGAAGCAGGAAGACGAATCCCGCGAAGCCAACTACGAAAAGAAGGTGGCTCTCTGCATGGAAGCTGAAGCGCTCAAGGAATCGAACGACTGGAATGCGACTTCGAACAAGTTAAAACAGCTCCAGGATTCCTGGAAGTCTGTCGGTCCCGTGCCCAAGAGCAAGTCCGATGAAATCTGGACTCGTTTCCGTACCGCCTGCGACAGCTTCTTCGAAAAGAAGCGTGCCCATTTCGAAGAAATGGATGCTGCAAAGTCGAAGAACCTGGAAGCGAAGAAAGCCCTGTGCGAAAAGCTCGAGGCGATGGATGCCGCTGCCCAGGGAACGCTTGACGAACTCAAGGCTGTGGAAGAAGAATGGAAGGCCGTCGGCATGGTTCCGAAGGAAGCCATTGAAGAAATCAGCAACCGTTACAATACGGTCTACAACAAAATTCTCGACCGTCTTGCCCATGCGGATTCTACATTGGCGCAAGGACTCGATGTCATCAAGGAAAAGAAGACCGCGATGATCGACAAGGTGCGTCAGTTTGCCGAAAGCGCTGGCAGCAACCAGTTGGCCGACGCCGTTCGCGAACTCCAGAAGGAATGGCGCGAACTTGGATTCTGTGGCCTTGAAGACATGGATCTCTACAAGCAGTTCCGCGATGCTTGCGACGACTTCTTTACCCGTCGCCGTGACCAGCTCGACATTCAGGAACAGGCTCGCCAGAACAACCTGCAGAAGAAGCTGTTGCTCTGCGAACAGGCCGAAGACCTGCTGACTGACCTGAATGAACAGACGGTGGCCGCCTCGATGAACAAGGTGAAGCATCTGCGTCGCCTGTGGAAGGAAGTGGGAGCCGTGCCTCGCGAACATTCCGAGAAGACCTGGAAGCGTTTCAATACGGCTTGCGACAAGGTGTTTGCCTTCGGCCGCAAGGATCAGCCTGAAGCCGCTCAGGATGGTGCTGCTGCTCCGGAAGCTCCGGCAGAAGCCTCTCCGGCTGAAGCTTAATGGTCGTGTCATCCCCGCAGAGGCGGGGGTATCCTTAAAATTCAATCGCGGGTATGTCCCGCGATTTTTTTATTTTTGGACTATCATGCAATTTCCTCCTTGGACAAGTATTGACGATGCCGCGCGCCTGCTCCATGACGGAGAGGTGGTCGCGATTCCGACCGAGACCGTTTACGGCCTTGCGGGAAATGCTTATTTGCCGTCTGCGCTGGCGCAGATTTTTGCAATCAAGGAACGTCCGACGTTCGATCCGCTGATTGTTCACATTTGTGAAATTTCTCAGTTGGCCGATATCGCCGAGAACATTCCCGATGCGGCGTATGCGCTTGCGAAGGCTTATTGGCCGGGCCCGATGACGATGATTCTTCCCAAGAAGGAATGTATTCCGGATTTGTGTACGAGCGGACTCCCGTCTGTTGCGGTGAGGTTCCCGTCGCATCCGGTGGCGCAGGAAATTATCTGGAAGGCGGGCGTGCCGCTCGCTGCTCCGAGTGCGAACCTGTTCAAGCACGTAAGCCCGACAACTGCCGAACATGTGGCGGCGCAGCTGGCCGACCGTGGCCTTGCTGGCATTGTCGATGGCGGCCCCTGCAACGTGGGTGTCGAAAGCACGATTGTCTCTTTAGTGGGCGAGCCGACGGTACTTCGTCCGGGAGCCATTACGCCCGAGATGATTGCGAAAGTCATCGGTGACGTGAAGGTGAAGGAATCGACTTCAAAGCCGGGGCAAGCGATGGCTGCGCCGGGGCAGTGCGATACGCACTACCGCCCGCAGGTCCCGCTTTTTTACGGTGAAATTCCCGAGGGCTTTGAACTGCCGAAGTCCTGCGTGCGGATTGCCTTCGGCAATCGCCCCGGCGTGATTCCCGCGACGCTGAATTTGTCTGAAAGCGGCAACATGCTTGAGGCGACGGCAAAGCTGTACGCCTATATGCACGATCTGGACGACCCCAAGTATGACTTGATTCTTGTGGACCCGATTCCGAATGTGGGCGTGGGTATGGCCTTGAATGACCGCCTGAAACGCGCTAGCGTCAAGCATCTCGGATAATATCCGAGGCGTTACTTCATCTTGATTTTCATTTCGAAGACTTGGCGACCGGTGTCGTCTTCAATCTTCATATAGGTGGCGCCCATCTTGTCGGCGCGGAAAATGGTGACTTCCTGGCCTTCGCGGGTCTCTCCCAAAAAGTGAACTTCCAACATTGATGGAATGCAGAGTTCCAAGTCGCTAGCACTGAAAACGTTCAGAGAAAGTTTCACGTACTCGATGTTGTTCATGTGGTGCGACATGTCGATATGCTGCGGAAGTACTTTTTGACGGTATACTTCCTCGTATTCTTCGGGGGTGACCGGGAACTTCGAAAACTTGTTGTCCATAAAGGGTTCAGGGGAACCTTCTGCAGGAAAGTCCACCGCAGAAAGCTTCATGGGGCGATGTGTTTCCAAGTTGAGGCAGCAAGCTTCTTGGACGGCGAGAATAATGGGTTCGCCTTCCACCGTTGTGATAGCGGTGTTTTCGTAGGTCCGTATGGGAGCGCTGTCGGCAGGGAACGATGTCGTAATGACCTTGTCACGCCAGAAGGGACGCTTGAAGAATTTGAATTTCGCTTTGTAGATGGCCCAGTAGCCGCCTTTCTCGTTTACGCAGAAATTGTCCATTTTGATGGAACCGAAATTTTCTGTGAAATTGTCTTGAACCATAAGCACGGTTTGGGCAATGCCCATTTTCCCTGACACGTCGATGTAGGCCGAGGTGATGGTGCGCTGTTTCTGGAAAACGAGAGGGTTCTTTGCAAGCGAATAAATATCAATCATACCTTCAATATAAATAAAAAAGACTGCCGTGAAAACAGTCTTTTGTACAAATGTGTCTATGGATTCCGTCGCTTCGCTCCAGAATGACATCCTCCTAAACAGTCATCCTGGAGGTCGTCAGACCGACGGCGGACAGCACTTGGTTACTTGTAACCTTAGTGCGCATGGTCCCCGAATGGGGAGGATCCAGTGTCGCCTAGATCTTCTTCAGCACGAGCAGATGACCAGGCGCCTTGTTCGGGTCGAGGCGAACAAAGTTCCTGTTGCCGCGCCAGACAAAGCTTTCGTCGGTAATCAGGTCCTTCAAGAAGAAGAAGGAATCGTCGTTCAGGCCGAGCTTTCTCATATCGAGTTCCACCATGCCTTCCTGGGCGTTGTCCATGTCCATGTTGCACACGCAGAGGATCACGTCTTCGCCAGACTTCTTGGAGTAAACCATCAGCTGGTCGTTGGCGCAGTAGTGGAAGTCGAGGTTGTCGTATTCCTGCAGGGCGACGTGTTCCTGACGGGCGGTGTTCACGCGGCGCACGAAGTCCTGAATTCCGGGGCCGTACCAGTTGTGGACCTTGTACTGGTACTTTTCGCTGTCCTGCAGTTCTTCCTTGATGGGGCTCGGAATGTTTTCGCAGAGCTCGTAGCCATTGTACATGCCGGTAAGGCTAGAAAGCGTACCGGCGAGGAAGTAGCGCTGCTTGAAGGCGTTCGGTCCCTTGTAGGCGAGGTACTTCGGGAAAATGTCCGGAGTCGTCGGGAAGAAGATTCCGCGCATGTATTCCTTGGCGTCGGACTGCGTGAGTTCCTTGAGGTACTGTTCAAATTCCCACTTGGCAGAGCGCCAGGCGAAATAGGTGTAGCTCATGTCGAAACCGGACTTTGCCAGACGATGCATCATCTTCGGGCGGGTGAACGCTTCGGCGAGGAACACGAGTTCCGGACGCTTTTCCTTGACGTCTGCAATCAGCCATTCCCAGAACGGGAAGGGCTTGGTGTGCGGGTTGTCGATACGGAAAATTTCAATGCCCTTGTCGGCCCAGAACAGGATGATGTTTTCGATTTCTTTCCACAGAGCCTTGTAGTTCTTGTTGTAGTAGTCGAACGGGTAGATGTCTTCGTACTTCTTGGGCGGGTTTTCGGCGAACTTGATGCTGCCATCCGGTTCGTGGTAGAACCATTCCGGGTGCGACTTCACGTACGGGTGGTCGGGGCTGCAGTTGAGCGCGATATCGAGAGCGAGGCGAAGTCCCTTCTTGCGGGCTGCCTTCGCAAAATGTTCAAAGTCCTTCATGGAACCAAGTTCGGGGTCCACGTCGTAATGGCCACCGTTCTTGTTACCCACGGCATACGGGCAACCCGGTTCAAGCGGCTTTCCCTTCTTGTCGACCTTGGCATGCAGGGCGTTGTTCGCTCCCTTGCGGTTCGTGACTCCAATCGGGTGAATGGGCACCAGGTAAACGGTATCGAAGCCGAGGCCGGCAATGTAGTCGAGCTGGTTCTCGCAATCCTTCCAGGTGGCGCTCTTCTTCGGGTCGGTTCCCTGGCTCTTCGGCCACATTTCGTACCAAGTACCGATGCGTGCGTAGGACGGATCCACGCGGAGCTTCATCACGGGGCTTTCGGTCGGTTCGTCCTTGGGTTCCACGGTCCAGGCGCAAATCTTGTATTCGTAGTAGCCGATGTTGTTGACCGTGAAGGAACCTTCCCACTGGTCGTTATCGACAAAGTGCATGGGAGCCTTTTCCCATTTTTTCTTGGAGTCGTGGCGGTAGAAAATCGCCGCGTCATACTTTTCGTGGCTGTGGCGGAAAATGTCCGCGGTGAGCGTGACGGTGTCACCCGGTTCACGCTTAAGCATAAAACGCCCACCTTCGATCTGGGGGCGAATGTTTTCAATAACGAGATTGTCTTTGCGAGTAGGAATAGTAGCCATAGTAACGAAAATTTAGCAAAAAAGGCTCGCGGTGGCGAGCCTTAAAATGCGTTTTGGTTTTAGTTGATTCTTAATACCTTCACTTCCTTGATCCAGAAGGTGCGCTCGGAACCGCCGAGGTTCAGTTCGAAACGGGCGAAGGGATCGTTGACTTCAGGAGTGAAGGTGATGCCCGCCGATTGTCCTGTGGTATGCACCTTGACGTGCTCCTGGAAACCGACCGTTTCGTAGGTATTGTATGAACCGATGCGTGCGGTAATCTGACCTTCGACATCGGACCAGATGGTGAATACACACTGGTACTGGACGCCTGCAATCAGGGCGACGTTCTCCTGGATCAGCTGCACGCTGTAGGAGTGCTTGCCGCCTTGCGTCACTTCCACCTTCATGATGCGTTCCTTGGTGCCGTTCTCGATGAGTACCGTTGTGTCGGCGGCTCCTCCGAACTGGTTCATCAAGATCCAGTCGGCAGTGAAGGGGGATTGGAAGTTTCCGTTGATAATCGTGTTTTCGCCCTTCTTGGCGGCGATCCCTTCCCAGATGTCAAAGACGTATTCGGAGATGGTGTCGCTGGAGACGGTCGTGTAGTTGTAACGCAACGACTGGAAGCTCGGCAGGAACTGCTTGTTCAGGGTGTTCCACAGTTTCGTGTTGGAGTAGGAATCGATGTGGATGGAACCATCTTCGTCAATTTCGGCAGTCGAGAAGTCGATGTTGTTCACGAACGTCTTGACGCGGAAGATGACGGCCAGGTTCGCCTTTCCGCCGGCAGTGTCTATCTGCGAATAGTGGTAGCGCAGCATGAACGTCTGGAAGTTGGAAAGGCTGTAGACGAAGGGAACGTATTCATCGTTGACAAGGACTTGGCCGTATATCGCAGAAGTCGCCTTGGTGCGGAATTCGACTCCCATTTCCTTGAGGTAGCCTTCTTCCTGAAGGTCGATGTCGCTGAAGGGATCTTCGATGAAAGAACCTTCGGTGAAGGATATGGCCAACTCTTCGGTAGGATTGTTCTCGTAGGGCCAAAGCTGCAGACCGAGGATGGGATCGACCGAGATGCTCGTGTAGTAACTGGAGTAGGAACGAACGTTCGTCAGCGTGAGCGAGAAGGTATCCAGCTTTACAGGTTCCTTTTGCTCGCTTGTCTTGGCGAGAACCTTGGGTGCCTCGCTGGAGTAGTCAACAGAGAAGTCGGCGACCAGCGGGAGCGCGGGCTGCTTCTTGATGATGGTGTCCTTCGGAGTAGTATCCTTCGGTGTGGTATCCTTGACGACGGTATCCCTAGTGGTCGTGTCGCTGTCGGCAATCGACGGGTTTCCGATCTCGATACCCGCCACGGTCTTGTCGTTGGAACATGCGACAAAAGATACGGTCAGAGAGACGACCGTAATCGCGTAGGCGGCAATCGCGGATATGGGCAAAAAGAATTTCATCACACTCCTCGGGTCAAAGGGAAGAGCTGGATGTTGATTTGAACAACATCTTCTGCTTCTCCTGCTTTTGCAGAGAAATCTAGTAGTTCTTTTCGCATAAGTTGTAAGTGTTTTTTCAAATTGGGGAAATCTGAGCGCTTAATTCCAAAAGTGAGCGCCGAAATATCCCTTTCTTGCCCCGGAAGGTCGCTGAGCATGGTGGCAGAAAGCTTTAACATCTGGAAATGGTAGAGCTTGACCATCATGTCCTGGACTTCGTCGTCGGTCGTAATCAGCGGGTCGCGCTGCCGGTAGCCGTTGGCGGTCTTGACCAACAGTCCCAATTCCAGCAAAAGGTTGAGTGATTCGGTAACCTGTGCGGGAGTGACGAGTCCGCGGAGCTTTTTAGAAATCTGGTCAGGGATAGGCCTGAAGTCCTTGAGTCCCACCATTTCGAGGATGGCGGAATGGTGCCATTCCTGGAAAATACGGAACTGAGCCTTGTCCATCTTGTGGAGCTTGGAGCGGGGACTGGCCTTGATGAGCTGTGCGTAATAAATTTGCTTGTCGGCGTCGGTTTGCGCCTGGTTGAAGAATACGAGGCTTTCGAAATAGGCGGCGCGCTGGTTTTCAAGTCCCAGACCGTGAATCAGTTTGGTGACAGTGTTCTTGGTAATGTTTCGCTTGCCGTCGATTGCAAGCTTCAGGTGGGCGTGGCTCGAAAGCCCCGCCTTCTCGGCAAAGAACCGCAGACTGAAAGCGGTCGAAGTCTTCTTCTTGTATTCGTAGTAATCGCGCAGGAATACCCTGTAGTTGGTATACTGCAGAATATCCGGTTCTACGAGCTTTTTATTTTCTCCGTTATCCATACCTTAAAAGATAGATGAGTTCGTGGCGAAAAAGAAGAAATATTTTGACTTTCTCGTTTACCTTGGTAACCATTAGTAAACATCGCGGGCGAGAAGGGAAAAGCGCCGGTGATCCACAAATTTGCCGTTTATCAGCTCAAAATCGCGGTTTATGCCCTCTTCGGTGAACCCGCAGCGTTTGGCCACGGCGGCACTCTTGCCGTTGTGTACCGAAACGAGAAGTTCCAGTCGGTTGAGCTTGAGCCGCCCGAAGGCGAACCTGGTAATCAGCTTGACGGACTCGGTCATAAGTCCTTGGCCCGTAAAGGGTTTGGCGAGCCAGTAGCTCAAGGTGGCGGAGTGGTTCCGCAGGTTGATTTCCATCATGATGGCGCCCGCGAATTCTCCATCGGGGGAGTTCGGCATATTCTTGAAAATCAGCCAGCAACCGCCCTGGCCGAATCGCTCGTTCAGTACCCACGAGCGGATGCGCTTCTTGAGGTCGAAAATGTCGGTCTCGGGAATCCAGGGGAGGTGTTCCGCTAAAAAGTCTCGGGAATTCTCGATGGTCGCGAAGATATTCTCCGCCGAAGCTGGGCCGCTGCCGTTTTCGCGCACGCCCTTGAGGGTGACATGCTCTCCCTTGAGTGTCGCCGTCTCGAATGTCTCGGTGAAAAAATCCTCGAAGTTTTCCATGTGAAGTTAAGATAGAAAAGACATTTTCTGTTTGAGCGGAAACGAAAAAAGAAAACCCGCTGAAAATCAGCGGGCCTTCAGTGCGGATGAAAGGACTTGAACCTTCATGCCCTTGCAGGCACTAGAACCTGAATCTAGCGTGTCTACCAGTTCCACCACATCCGCGTGGGGTAAGCCAAATTTTGAAATTTTTCCCGGTTTTGTCAAGGGTTATTTAGAAAAAAACTCTAAAATCCATTCTTTGTGGTTCTTTTGCCAGTAGCTCCAGTCGTGCTCGCCTTGCGGGTCGAACTTGAGGTCGCAGGCGGTACTTACGTTCTGGCAGAACTCCTGTATCCAGGGGAGTGTCTTTTCGGAGGGGTACAGGCGGTCGGAGCCGCCTTGGATAAATCTCCAGCGTCCGTTTTTGAGTTGAGTTTGTGCGGCGACTTGGGCTGCCGGTCCGAGCGCTTCGCCGTAGGAACTCATCAGGATGCGGTTCTTGATCTTGCGCTTGCCCCACATGGAATAGGCGATTACGCCAAGGGATCCGTCTGAAATACCGACGAGCGAGATTTCGGGAATGTCTTTCTTGATGCGCTTGGCGAGGTTGTCGAGGGCCTCGTCGACGGCTTCGATGGTGGTGGGTTCTACCCAGTGGCTTTGCTTGCAGGCCGAGGCGCTGACGACGGTATAGGTCGGGAGCATCTTGGACATGTCGCTGCCTGCCACGAGTCCCTTTTGACAGTTGTTGCTGGTCATGCCGCCGTGAAACCAGACGATAGTCCCGGCGGAGGTCTTGTTGCCTGCAATCCGCCACACACCGACCGGCATGTCAGAGCCGCTTGCGACCGGGAACATGATGGCTGCGTTTTCGAGTCTGGGCAGTTTCTTCTTGACGAACAAGGTGTCAGTCGGTGCCTGTGCAAAAGCAAACGTTGCCGCTACGAATAATAAAGTGACGAAAAATCTCATGAGTCCAAGTTCTAAGATTTCAACTTTGTCATTCTCGACCGAAGGGAGGGAATCCAATGCTGGATCCCGTCGCTACGCTCCAGGATGACACGTTCGTGTCATTTTCTTTTCTTCACGATCCACAGGATAAACAGGATGAGCGAGGTCAAAGCCATCGCAAGTACGATGGAACAACCGATAAAGGCGTAGTAAACCTGGTAGTCTATCACGAGAGTGTCGAAGTCCAGCTCGCCGTCTGTCGAGGCGATGCTGTGGACGATGAAGGTGTGTTCTTCGACGCGTGATGCAGAAATCTCGAGAGGAACGTCCCCTGCGTTGTAGGCGGCGAAGCTGTACCAGTCCGACATATCATTGAGCATTTCTTCGGAGGCGTACAGAATGAAGTTGACTTGCTCGTCGCCGTTTATCTGGAAAATGGTCTTGTCGAAAAAGGGAACGTTGCTTCCGCCGAAGACGCTTGGAATGGCGGCGTGCGAGACGGTACCGTAAAAAAGGTCTTCCTCCTGGAGGAGTCCCTTGAGCGCGGGCAGCATATAGGACGTAAGCCATGCCGCAAGGAACATCAGCAGCAGAGAAAAATTCAGAAGGGCCGGTTTTCTAGAAGTAAAGAATCGCATGAGTTTCTTATTGCTTGGATCTAAAAATAAAGAAGAATGTAGAAAGCATCAGCACAAGGGTCAAGAAGTAGAACGCCATCGGAATCTTGGACTTGAGCGCCATTTCGTCAACGTTCTGCTGCTGGAAAAACTGGATGAGGTCTTCGCTGTACATGACCGCCATCTCGTTGTTGAATCGACTCCAGGCAAGGGTCAGTTCCTCGTTCTCCTGAAGGAGCGTGGCGACGGCGTTCCTGGTGGAATCGGGGAGGACGTTGTAGAGGCTATCCCCGTGACCTGCGATGCCGACCATATAACCTGCACGGGCGGAATCTAGGATGTCGCGGAGCGGAATTTGGACATTTGCGGGAAGTTGCGAGGTCTGGTTGTCGATCTGTTGCAGGTGCTCAAGCCAATGGGCGCGGCTAACGGCGTAACGGCGCATGCTCGAAACCTTGGCGAGGACTTCGCGCTCGAAGCGTTCCACGGCGGAATGCGGCGGCGCCTTGACTCCGATCCCGCGGATTTCGTCCATTTCATGGGAGAAGGAAACCGCGATTTCGCGGAGGTTCATGGTCTGGGCCTGAACAAAGACGGTGTCGATTCCGAATCCGATGCGCACGCGTTCCATACCGCGCATGGCGTATGATTCCTGCAGCTGGTAGTCCGACAGCGTCTTGATGTAGCGGGAGTACATAATGATCTGCGGCTTCTGCGAAAAATAGAATAGGATGGTGAGTCCTACGGCAACCGCCAAAACCACCCACGCCCAGGGGGAGCGGATTCTTGCGTTAAAGGTATCGGCAATCGATTTATTCTTTAACTCTGGCACAACTAGAAATTACCTTTTTTCTACTTTACTGGGTATGCGTACAATTCGATTTTTGCCATTTTTAGGCCTTATTGCCCCCTTTTTGCAGCTTGTTCTGGGGTGTACCGTGGAGCGCGCCGAGGAAAAGGTGCTTGCCGAACACGCGAACGGAGCGAAAAAGACCTCGATCTGGGTGTATCCCGACGGCGAAATCCTGAAAAGGAACGAATGGTACACCGATGGTATCAAGGAACTTGAAATTCCCTACAAGGACGGGGTCCCGCACGGAGATTTCAAACGCTGGACGGGCTTTGGCGACGTGGCTTTGCTCGGACACTATAAGAAGGGCCTCAAGGACGGAAAGTGGACGGCTCTCTTTAGTGACAAGAAAGTCGAGGCGTATCTCTATTATGAAAACGACCATCCTGTGGGGGATTGGGAAGGTTGGCATTTTAACCGCGAACGATCCTTTGAGGAGCATTACGATGACGAAGGCCGTGCGGTAGGTATCTGGAAAAAGTGGTACGATAACGGTGCCCTGCAACAGGAAGGAAATTGTCACGCCAAGTGGGATCCCAAGCGTGAAATCGTCTCTGCTCCAGCAAAAGCTAAAGATGCTGCTGCGGGCGATTCTAGCTACTTGAGGCGTTTTACGAAAGATTGCCATTTGCTTGAGGAATTCACCTGCAGGAATGGTAGACTTGAGGGGCCGTTTAGTCTGTATTACGAAAGTTATGGGGAACGGGTTGATTCCGCAAATTGCGGTACTGGACGCATCCGTGTGCAGGGCGTGCTAGGCAAGGGATCGACCGGCAAGGACAGTGCGCTTATCGGAACGGTGACGTACTTTAGAGCTGACGGAACCCGTATGAAACAGGAACACTGGAATAAGGATGGCAAGCGAGATTCCGTGTGGCGTTGGTTCGATGAACAGGGAACTCTTGTTCGTGAATGTGACTTGCGCGTGTCGGGTGTGGTTTATGGCGCCTGCGAAGGGGATATGTCCAAGTTCTGCGCCGAGACATCGTATGTAGGGGAAATCGGTAGTGTGCTTGACAGTAGCAACTTGGCACAGAGTGTGAATTTTGAACAAAATATCGGTAAGTACCCGGCGACTATCCGCTATTTTAAACCGGGCCGTTTGCTGCTTTATGAGGAATACTGGAAAAATGGGCAGATTGCGGAAAGCCGCAGCTTTTTCCCGGACAGTATGGGCGGTAGACTTGCGAGCGAATGTTTCTGGAAAGACGGAAAGCGCAACGGAATCATGCGCAACTGGTATAAGAGCGGTGTTCTCCGCGACAGTCTCACCTTCGTGAACGGTGAACGTGTAGGCGAACAGTTCAGCTACGACAGCACCGGCAAGCTCACGATCCATAAGACAGAGGCCGGTAAGAACCGGCCCGTGATTATGCATTTGCTTGGCGAGTAAAAACTATCGGTACATGTAGCTCACGCCGTTGGGGAACTTGACTTCGGTCATGCCGTTTGTCTGTACCTGTGCAACCGATGTCACTTCGCCACCGTAGATAATGGCGTTACCTTGGTATGTCGGCTTGAACGCCGCCTTGTCGGAACCGTAGTAGCTGGTGTTGTTGTAGGTTACAGTCGCGCATTTAGGAAGATCCGTGGAGTAGTTTCCGAATGCGAGGAGAACGCCGCCGGTAATTTCGAAGCCTGCATCGGTATCAATCAGGCCGCCTGCCATGTTGGATGTGCATCCGCCGTTACCGCCCATGCCGCCTTGACCGCCGGGGAATCCTCCGCCGAAGCCGCCGCCAAAGCCTCCACCGAAGCCGCCCATGCTCTCGTAGCTTTCGCCGGTGATTTCGAGAATCAGCACGCCACCGGTCATCTTTCCGGAGCCGTTCGCGTCGAATACGTCAACCATGTTGCCCTTCGCGCTGATGTAGTGGTAGCCTCCGCTCACGACGATATGGCCGCCGCTTTCGCTAAATGCAGCATATTGACCGACATTATCCTTCGGGCCACCGGCGCCGTTCCAGCCGTCGTTTGTTGCGAACGTAGAGGTGATGCCGCCCTCGGCGAAAATCTTGTAGGACTCGATACCTTCATTAGCGGTGACCACGTTGATGGTGGAACCCTTCAGGTACAGTGCGGAATCCGCATGGATGCCGTCGTCCTTTGCGTTGACCGTGACGTCGCCACCGTTCATATAGATTTGCCAGTGAGTGTGCAGGGCGTCGTCGCCTTCGGATTTCACGTCAAGCTTGCCGCCATCAACATAGATATACTTTTGGGCGACAAGTCCCTTGCCTGTAGATGTCACCTTGACCGTAGAGGTTTCGGTGGAATCGCTGATGCGGATAAAGTTCGCGGCATCGATACCGTCATCGCCTGCGTTGATGGTGATGTTTCCGCCGGAGATTTCGACAATACCCTTGCCTTCGACGATATTCTTGCATTCGTTGTTGATTTCTTCGCATTCGTCACTTTCGAGGCCGTCGCCTTTCTTTGCGATAATGTTCAGCGTGCCGCCTGAAATCTGGAGGCTGCCCTTGCCCTTGATGGCATTTTCTTCGGCTTCGACGGTGATATTGCCGTTCTTGATTTTAAGATCGTTGCTGCACTGGATACCGTTCTTGAATTTGCCCTTGACGGTCAAGGAACCTGCACCCTTGATGTTCAAGTCGTCACGTGCGTAAATCGCAGCCTTTGCGGTGTCCTGCGCACCGTTGACCTTGGTGAATACGTGTTTGCCGTTGCCGTCTTCAACGATGTTGGTGGTTCCTTTGACCAGGTGGAGAACCGTCTTGTCGGCGTTCTTCACGAGAATGGGGGAGTTGGAACTTTTCAGGGTGGCGTTATGGAGATAGATGCCGGTGTTGCCTTCGTTGTCGGTACCCGGAGTATTTACGACCACCTGAAAATCGGAAGATTCTCCTGTTACATAGTAGGCGCCCGGGCAAGTAATGGTTGCAACTTTGTCTGCAATGTCGACGCAACCGTTGTTGTTTTCGACGGTAGCCGATGTGCCCGCAAGTTTCAAGAGAATCTGCGTGCCGTTCAAGGTGTGCGCGTCATCATTGTCGTTTTCGTCATCGCCGGATTCTTGGTTCGGATTGCCAGGATTGTCATTGCCCGAAACGATGCTGCTGGAGCTGAAAATTTCATTGCCGCCTAGTTCACCGCCGGGAAATTCGTTACTTGCACTAGAAAGTCCAAAGTCGGGAGTCTGGATGCCTGGAATGTCGCTACCAGGAATTTCGTTGCCGGGAATTTCTGCGCCGGGGATGTTGTTGCCGGCGGGATTATCTACAGAAATGGGGTCGTTGCTTTGGGGAACCGTGTTGGTACCATTGTCCTCTAAACAGGCCATGAGGCCCAAGGCGACGGATGCTGCAATTACAGGCAACTTTTTCAATTTCATTACACGCTCCTTTTTCTTGTAATATAGACCGAATCTCCGGTCAAGGCAATATTTCAATAATAGTTTCCGTTGCTGTAAAAAACAACAAAAGTAAACTTCTTTTTGTGTAAGAGGTGTGTAAATGAGTGGGGCGTCGCACGATGCGGAATTTCTCTTTAAAAGAGAAAAAATTATATTTCAAAAAAAGTTTTTGGGAAAAGGAGACAAATATGAAAAATTTCATCGCGAAGCAATCTGTTGCCGCTTTCTGTATAATAACACTTCTTGCCGCGTGTGGGGACGATTCGTCTTCGACGGACGCTAATGGCGGAGAACCGCAAAAGGAAATTTCGTCTTCAAGTAGCGAGGAACATAGCGGCGCCGCAATCTCTAGTAGCAGCAAGGAAAAATCTTCTTCGTCTGCAAAGCAATCGCTCGAGGAACTGCTCGGTCCGTGCGAAGATAAGGGGATTTACGAAGGCTATCAAGGGCGCGATAAAGAAGGAAACGTCTATACCTGTTATAGAGGCGAATGGCAGGAAGGTCTCCTTGAAATAGAAGGCCCTGAATGGAATCAGAATAATCCTGACGAATCTAGCAGCAGCGTTGTGGAGTCCTCTTCCTCTTGCGAGGGGTGTTTTGATTGGAGTATTCCTAAAGAAGATTATTTGAATCCTGAAATCGAATACGAGTCTATCACTGACGAACGAGATGGTAAAGTCTACAAGACGGTAAAAATTGGCGAACAGGTTTGGATGGCTGAAAATCTCAACTATTCTGACAGTGTCAAAACTCCGAGCCTTTTGGGTAAAAGCTGGTGCTATGGTAATGACCCTAAAAAATGTGAAGTTGCTGGGCGCCTCTATACCTGGGCTGCAGCGATTGATTCCGTCGCATTATCCGCAGAAGGCTTGGATTGCGGATTGCACAAGGTTTGCGAACTTCCCGAAAAAGTTCAGGGAATTTGTCCGCAGGGGTGGCACGTGCCCTCGTTGGAAGAATGGATCACTATGCGTTCTGAAATTGGAGGGGAATCTTATGCTGGAACGTGTCTTAAGTCTCAACGGTGGGATGGCGATGAAGTGAATCCTAATTTTGATTGTTTCGGTTTTTCTGCTATACCTGCAGGGGAGTTCTGCAAAACGAGAATGTATGGTGATACAGAGCGAGACAATAGCGGGGAATTTAATGCCGCTGATGAAAGGGTCGCTTTCTTTTGGTTTGCTAGCGAGGAAACCAAGCTTTATGCCTATTTCTTACACCTGTTTGATAAAACATACACGCTCTTTAATTCTGGCTCTAAAGATAATGCCTACTCCATTCGCTGCATAAAGGATTAAAAATGAGGCGCAAGGACCGAGAAGTTTTAGGTGACGAAAATATCGCGAAGATTATTGAACAATGCACGACCTGCCATGTCGCGATGATGGACGATGCTGGCGTGCCCTATGTGATTCCGCTGTCGTTCGGGTATAGCCTGAAAAACGGTTTTCTTGAATTGTATTTTCACTGCGCTCACGTTGGCAAGAAACTCGACTGCATTCGCAAGAATCCGAATGTCGCATTCAGCATGTGCGTCGAGAACCGCATCGAAATTCACGAAGATGTTTATTGCAAGAGCGGGCGCTTTTATGCAAGTGTTGTCGGGCAGGGCAAGGCCGAAATTGTCGCGGATAGCGCCGAGAAATGCCGTGGGCTCTCGCTCCTGATGGAACGACAAGCCGCAGGAGCTCCGCACGCCTCAGGCTCGGCGCCGTCTATGTATGCTGCCTCGCAGTCTGCCGCGCCGCGCAAGTTCGAGTTCACGCCCGCACAGGCCGCCGCCGTGACCGTATTCAAGATAACAAGCACGAATTTTACCGGGAAAGCGAAATCGGAATAGTCGTTCCGCGAAATTCTCGCGTTTTGCGTATCGCGCTTTGCGTATCGCGTTTTGCGTATTGCCTTTTGCAAAAAAGGGGCGTTCTTTGCCTACGGTACCTATAAATTGCTTCAATAATTGTTTTTTATAGGTCTCTTTACAAGATGTTTCAGAATCTTGACCTATAAATGGCCCCCAAAATAAGCTTTTATAGGTGCATTTTTAGTTTGTATGAATTAAAAATGGCTTTTGAATGTTTTTTTTGTACCTATAAATAACTTTGTAGTGTCTGCTTTATAGGTATTGGAGTATAGAGTGTTTTAATTCTTTTGCGTTTTTGTACCTATAAATTCTCTTTTAAATGTCTTTTTATAGGTGCGTATCCCCTAAAACGGGTGTTTTTTTTCAAAAAAAGGCGCCTTTTCAAATTTTTTTTCTTTTCGTGTACCGAAAAGCGAAAAAATGTTTAGTTTTGCAAATAGACGGAGAAATTGAACCAACCAGAATGGCGGTTTGGGTTGGTGTGCAAGTGCAGGAGGGTATCCCTATATGGCAAAAGAACTTGAATTCGGATTACAGACTCGCGAAGAACTCGACGAGGCAGGCTTAATCATGGCCAGGGCGTACGAAGATTATGACTACGTCACGCTCTATTTCCCTGATATGGAAAAAAGCCGAAAGGGACTGCAGATTTTTATGCAATGCGTCCTAAAAACATGCTATGGAAAGGCTGATTTGTTGGCGGCGCATCGGGACGGCAAGCTGGTTGCCCGCGCAACCCTGGAGGCTCCCGGCTTCAAGAAGCCTTCCGCGTTCCAATACATTATACACGGCTTCTGGCGCGTGTACCTCAATACGAAATGGAGCGATATCAACGGATTCATAGCCATGGACGAAAATGCCAGCAAGCCCTGCCATGATTTTCAGAAATCAGGGCCGGACATCTGGTATCTCAGCATGCTCGAGGTGGACCCGTCCGCACAGGGGCAGGGCGTCGGCACGCAGTTTCTGGCCTATATGGAAGAATACGTGCGGGAGCGCGGCGGCAAGCAGTTGGCCCTATTTACCAACTCACGGGAAAACCTCGCTTTTTACAGCAAGCGAGGCTACGAAGTCTTTCACGAATGCGAAATTGAGCACAACGGCCGGAAAATCGGCAGCTGGAGCATGAAAAAATTTCTAAATTAACGGCCACTATGAGTGAAGCTATTAACAATGTGAAGCAGGCGTTTGACGCAGAACTTGCGCAAACCGACCTTACGAACCAAGAAGCCGTTAACAACCTCCGCGTGAAGTACCTGGGCAAGAAGGGGGCCGTCACCGACCTCATGAAGCAGATGGGCTCGCTCAGCGCCGAGGAACGTCCGGCTTACGGCAAGCTCGTGAACGAACTTAAGGTCGCCGTCTCCGAGGCAATCGACAAGGCTATCGAGACCGCGAACCAGGCTGCGCTCCAGAAGAAGCTGGAAAGCGGCTTTGTAGATACCACGCTCCCGGGTGCAGGCATTCCGGCGGGCAGCACGCACCCGCTTTACGACGTGCGCGAAGAGATTATCGACTTCTTTAGCCAGATGGGCTTCGAAGTGGACTTCGGTCGCGACATCGAGACGGACTGGTACAACTTCGAGGCGCTCAATACGCCACCCGACCACCCGAGCCGCGACATGCAGGATACCTTCTACGTGGACGACAAGGTAATGCTGCGTACGCACACTTCCGGCACGCAGATCCACTACATGGAAACGCACAAGCCGCCGTTCCGCATGATTGCTCCGGGCCACGTGTTCCGCGTCGACAACGATGCGACCCACGCCCCGATGTTCCAGCAGTGCGAAGGCCTCGTGGTCGACGAGAATATCAGCTTTGCAGACCTCAAGGGTGTGCTGCAGGTGTTCATGAACAAGCTGTTCGGCGAAGGCGTCAAGACCCGTTTCCGCCCGAGCTTCTTCCCGTTCACGGAGCCCAGCGCCGAAATGGACGTGAGCTGCGTGTTCTGCGGAGGCAAGGGTTGCCGTCGCTGCAAGGGAACCGGCTGGATGGAAATCGGCGGTTGCGGTTCCGTGGACCCGAACGTGTTCAAGAACTGCGGCATCGATTCTGAGAAGTACACGGGCTTCGCTTTCGGCTTCGGTCTCGACCGTATCGCCATGCTGCGCCACGCCATCCCGGAAATCGGTTTACTGACGAGCAACGACCAGAGATTCTTGAGCCAGTTCTAGTCTAGACGAAAGGACGCCGCTTCGCGGCTACAGACGAGAGACGATCAAAACCTTAGATTGCGAACGAGCGGACCTTGCGGCCCGCTTTTCTGTATATAGATTATTCCAACTTGGAATAACATCAAAAAATTTTTCTCTTGACTTTGGTGTGAAAAACTATACATTTGAAACAAAGTGTTTCCCCAAAGAAGGAGAAAAATCATGAGATTTGCACAAAACCATAAAATCACGATAATCGCACTTGCTTTGTGTGCGGTCGGTTTCATCGCCTGTTCGGATTCGGACAGTTCTAGTGACGCAAACGGTGAAGACAACGTGCTCTCTATCTGGGTTGGTGATGTGCTTGCCAATGGCGATACGCTGATTCTTGGCATGGGTGAAGGTCTTTACGAAATGAGTGTGGAGTCCAGCGGAGAATGGCGTTTTGAAAATGGGACGACTTTCATTGATTCGATTTATCCCGAATCAGGCTCGGGTGATGCGGTTGTAAAAATCCATGTAAAAAAGAATGATTCCGATGAGCGACTTAAGGGAGAATTGCGGGTTGTATACCCTAAGGATACGGATCTGAATACATCAATGGATGTATGGCAGGTGTATAGTGGTGATTATGGAGATAATATGAATGCAGATGATTCTGTAGCAATGGCATTTATCGTTTGTGGCATTTTGGGGGGGGCTGGGATTGCTATAGAAGATTGTGCGATAAATACGCTTAATGGTCTTATGGGGGCTGATGAGATGAAAAATCGATTGCTGGATCACCGCGATTGGAGAATGTATAAAACGACGGTAATTAAGTCACAGGTTTGGATGGCTGAAAATCTCAGGTATGATTCGGAAGGAGGTCATACTTATTGTTTCAATGATGATAAAGCAAATTGTCGAAAATACGGCCGACTCTATAACTATTATGCGGCAAAAAATGCTTGTCCAGACGGCTGGCATTTGCCGAGCAAAGCTGAATGGCTTACTTTAATAAATGAACTTGGGGGTGAAGCCGCTGCTGGCAAGGCGCTCAAATCTACCTCTGGATGGAAGAGCGAAGGTAACGGGAATGATGACTACAAATTCTCTGCGTTACCCGTAGGTTACTCGATTAAAAATACTTATTATAGCATGGACGAAGAAACTCAGTTTTGGGCATCGACAGGTTATGGAGGCAATTACTTTTACTTAGTTTCCCTAAATTTCGATAATGATTCGGCTGCAGTGCGTCCTAGGGCTGATCGCTATGGACTCAGTGTTCGTTGTCTAAAGGATTAGTTTTTCAGAACAACAAAAATATTCCCTCGTTTGAGGGAATTTTTTTATCATTAAGGTAATGATGTTAAGGCTTTTTTTGGATTTTTAAGACGCGTTTCCGCCCGAGCTTCTTCCCGTTCACGGAGCCCAGCGCCGAAATGGACGTGAGCTGCGTGTTCTGCGGTGGCAAGGGTTGCCGTCGCTGCAAGGGAACCGGCTGGATGGAAATCGGCGATTCCGGAAATCGGCTTGCTGACGAGCAACGACCAGAGATTCCTGAGCCAGTTCTAATACAATCGAAAGATTTGAAAGAAGCGGACCTTCGCGGCCCGCTTTTCTGTATTTAGATTATTCCAAATTGGAATAGCTTTGGAAAATTTTTCTCTTGACTTTGTAAAAAAAAACTATAAGTTTTGAAAAAAAGTGTTTTCCCAAAAGAAGGAGAAAAATCATGAACTACCCCCGGATTTTCAAATTCTCTGTGGCTACGTCCGCCCTGTGCGCATCAGCCATTGGTTTTACTGCTTGCTCCAATTCGGATGAGTCTAGTGGCTCCTCTGCTAAGGAAACGGCGCTTTCGGTAGAAGTGTCTGGCAAAACTGTCGGCGACACGTTGATGTTCGACATGATGGACAGCACCTATGATCTCAAGATCGAGGCCGACGGAAAATGGCGCATTGAGGATGAGACTGGTTTTATTCAGTCAATCAGCCAGGATTCAGGCGAGGGAGATGCCACTATCCAAATGCGCTTGACTACCAACGATTGGGACGACCGGTATGTGGGTGACTTGCATATTGTGTTCCCTGAAGACACAAGCTTGAACAAGACCATTACTGTGGTGCAAAAATACAGTGGCGATTACGAAGATAATGCGGGTTATACCCAGACCAACAAAGTATATGCTGTTGGCTATGGCTATAATGCCATTACCGGCGGTTATGCTGATTACGCTTCTCTTAAGTGTGAAATTTTCGATACCGAAAGACTGGCCGAAGAAAAAGGAATTTCATTCGGTTCCACAAATGTCAGTTTAAAAACCACAAGTGTTACGGGCTCGACAATTGCAGATATCAGCTTTGAATTGGGTGCCAAGGCTAATATCAGCGGTAGTTTTGGCGGATTTTCTGCAGAAATGAAATCGTCCTTTGATATGAAAAAGGCATCTGAAAGTAAATACGAATATGCATTAACTTATTTAGATCTTGCTACCCAAAGTGTCAGCACGGATATTCCTTTGAGATTGCTAAGAAAAGAGTATATGAAGCGTTTTGCCTATAATTCTATCAACGGCCTGAACAAGTATTACCCCACCAATAATGAGGGGTTCAAAGCGCTCATAGATGAATATGGAACTCATGTAGTATTGGGAGCAAGATTAGGTGGGCGCATTCGCCAATCGATGACAGCCGATGTGTCCAAAATTACTTCTAAATATGATATCTCAGTTTTTGCCAAGGCTGCCTACAAAGGTGCTTTTGCTAAAATAGATGCATCGGTAGATACGAAGATGTCGCAGAGCTTTGAAGAAAACCTTTCGAATCTGAACATCGATGTAAACGTTTTGGGAGGAGATGACAAAAAGGCTCTCGCTCTGTCTAATTCAAAGGTCTTAAATGCCGATGACGTAAATAGCTGGAAAGAATCGGTAATTGAAGAAAAAGGTGGATCCCTCATTGGATTCATGGACAACGGCGTTGTGCCGCTTTACGAATTGATTGACGAGACAATCAGCGATTCAACGGCAAAGCGTAAAAAATTGCTTAAGGAATACATGGAAAGTAAGCAGATTGCGTCGGACTTTGATGCCTATTACGAGTGCGGAACCGTGACCGAAATCGATGTTCCTAAAATTGAGGACCTGGACAACAACACACTGATTAAGGATGTTTATTTAGGTGGGCAATTGGTGGCGAAGGCTGCGTTGGAGTTCGTGCCGCTCCTGAACCTAAAGGAAAAGGTAATGGTCATTTACCCTGTAATCAACAATAAGGCTCGCTTTAACCTGGGTTTCTACATTGGCGACAAGGACCACAAACCCGCTCGTGTGAGTTGGAACGGCACCGATGCGGCCATTGTTGAATATGAAAACCTGGACTTTGGCTCTGCAGAGAAGCTCTATATCCGTGGTGCGTCTGTGACAAGCGTGCCGCCAGAAGGTACGGAACCTCATGTGGGTACGGTTGAAGATTCTTATTTGGCTTCGAAAATTATTGATGAAACTGGATACGCAGATGTTGATCATAATTATCCGCTAGTCAAAATTTTCGACCATATTTGGATTCGTCAAGACTATGCAGGTAGCATAACGAGAAAAGGCCTTTTTAGACAACCTGGGTCTGGTGATGTATTTTGGTCATCTGCGGCCCCTATATGGAGACGTTACGATGCAACTGAGGTTGAAGAATATGTTCCGCTGGGTTGGAAAATTCCATCTGATACGGTTTTCAAAAGTATCGAAAATGAGTTTAAAAAGAGTGGCTTGTCAAATATAGGAAAAGCGATGCTTAGAAAAAAAGATTGCGATTCAGAGAAAGAATGTGGCTTACTTGGTTTTAGTGCGGTTAAGTGGGGAGATAAGGACTTTAACTTTTATGGCTATGTCAATCCGGATGGTAAGATAGGTTCTGTTTATATAAAGTACGATGCGAGTGTCTTTGATTTTCCGTATAATGATCCTTCAGTTGTGCAACTCCGCATCATCCAGGAATAAAAAAGACCAGTCGATAAATTTACCTGTATAACAAAAAGTTCCCCCACTTGGGGGAATTTTTCTTATTTTGTATTAGTGATGATTAGATTTGTTTTTGGGTTGTTTTTACTGTTTGCCTTGCTCGCTTGTTCCGATAGCGAGTCTGTGGGTGCTTCTGAAAATAATTCAGGAATTGCAAACATCACTTTGATTGCAAGTATCAACGGCATTGGCGACAACAGCTATAATGACCAAATATTGGCAGGACTATTCCGGTTTAATGAAGATAGTGGAGTGCCCTTCCGTCTGCTGCAACCGGAATCTATGGACGAGGCGGATTCCCTTGTAAAGGCGTGGCTCAAGGAAAATGCCGACACGGATTCCTCGTTGCTTATTCTGGCGTCTTCGGCGTATGCCGGGTTGGCGCAAAAACTTGACATCCGTTTTTCGGGTGACGGGAACAAGGTCCTGTTGTTTGAGGCCGACTCGGCGGGCCTTCCGCAAGATGTATATTCATTCTCGATTGACCGCTATGGCGCAAGTTACTTGTCGGGAGCCATTCTGGGCATTAACCCGTGCATAATCCTGGCGGCAGCTCCCGGGTTTACGACTCTTGAAACGTCAATAGACGGCTTTAGGAAAGGGTATGACGCTCACAAGGCGGTAAAGGATTCTCTCTCGATTGTTTATGTGTCTGAAACAGAGAATGATGAAACTGCGTTTAATGATATTGAATTAGCCTACATGGCAATGTTCTCGATACTTTATACCCAAGACACTAATTATGTATCGGCGATATTCCCGCTGCTGGGAGGCGCCATTAAGGGGGCTCGCCGTGCGATGATTGATTACACGTTGTCGGGCGATTTTATGATAGGGATGGATGTTGACCAGAGCGGTGTGTTGCCCACGGTGCCGTTTACGTTGACGATTGCCATCAAGGATATTGTGGTGCGTTATCTGGACGAATGGATTTCAGGTAAGGAATGGCCGCGTTTCCGTTCTTTGGGTCTGGGGGATGGCGCAACGGCGATTGTATTCAACAAAAATTTTGGCGATACGAAAAATTTTGAAGCCCGCCATGATAAGTATTATGACGAAGCAGTTCGCGAGGAGGCTCGCCATGCAAATCAATAAACTCGCGCTGCTTTTGACTTGTGCAATACTTTTCCTATGCGGTTGTTCCGACAATCCGTCGTCATCCAAGGCCGATGCGAAAACGCACAAGTACAAGGTCGCTGTCATGGCAAAGACCTCTGAAATGCCTCGCTGGAAACGCAGTGCCGAATGGGCCTTGGAGAATATGGAAAAAGCCCAAGAGGGGCTTGACCAGAAGGTAAAACTACAGCTGGAATTTAAGAATCAGGATGATTCCGATATCGATGCCTATATGGAAAAGGTCGCGCATGATACGGACTATGTGGCTGTTGTTGGCCCCACGCAATCGGACAAGGCGTACCGTATGGCGGAGCTTTTGCAACAGAGCGCAAAACCGATTCTCTCGCCGAAGGCGTCAAACGTGGAATATCAGCGTACCTTTGCCAATATGCCAAATCTGTGGAATTTGGTTGAAAATGATTTTATGCTGATAGAATCGGCCTTCTCGCATTTGGCAAGTTCTTCGATAGGTTCTTATGCGGATAGACTAGAGCTCACTCTATTGGCGCCTTCTAGCGAATTGAATGGAAATCTAGTCAGTTCCTATGTAGACTGGCTTGGCTTTATGGCCGAAGAATTTGGACTGAAAATTGATAGGATTTTCCTGTATAGCGACGAGACTGAATTGAGATCGCTTGTGCGCAGTTTTTTGAATCGTAAGAACCCGTACAGTGTATTGTTGTTTGAACCTTATGATGACAAGATGGCGCTAGCTCTCGATGATGAACTGTATCAACAGGGGGTGGACTCTCGCGGAGGTGTTCACATCATTTGCTCCAGCAACTTTGCTTCGGATTCTATCGTGAAACATCTTCACTATGATTTCTACCGAGGCTTTGATTTATATGCTAGGCCGGAGTCCGGTTTTGCGCAGGCTTACCGTGAGCATTTTAACGATGACATTCTCAATGGCGAGACGCATTTCTTTGATGCCTTGTATATCTTGGCGTATGCTGCTTCTTATTCCGTTTCGTCGGGACTGGAATTGAACGAATCCATTAGAGCGGTGCTAGAAGGTCGAGACGGCGTCGGTGGCGATTGGATGATTGCCGGAATGCAGGAAAACTTCAAGGCGTTGCAGAACGGACGTTTGCCTGATTTAGCGGGTGTGTCGAGCTCGTGGACTTTCCAGAATCGGGACAATAGTGTGAGCGGCTCGGTGTATCGCGGATGGAATATTGCCGACCACAAATATGTGACGAATGATTATACCAGCAACGATAATTCAAAACATTCGGTGAACCCGCAGGATAATTGGCTGGACTTTTTTAAGGCCGATGTAGATACGAGTTTTTTCGATAACGCAGATACGAATATTTCTTATGAGGATGTCTCAAAACGTTGGGCTCTTTTGGTGGCGGCTTCTTCGGGGTGGGCAAATTACCGGTTTCAGGCGGACATCTTTGCCTTCTACCAGAAACTTAAGAAGATGGGTTATAACGATGACCACATTATCGTGATTGCCGAAGATGATCTTGTGAATCACGAACGAAACTTGTACCCTGGGGAATTGTTTGTTCGCTTGAATGGCGACAACGTGTATGAACCGAATGTGATTGATTACAAATTAAGCTCACTTGATCCCCTGAAAATGAAGGATGTCCTGACTGGAAAATCGAGTAAGAGTTTACCCAAGGTGATTCAGGCCAAATCGACGGACAACGTTTTTGTTTTCTGGAGTGGCCACGGAACTCCGGGCTATTTGGAATATGGTAAAAATAAAATCAGTTACGAACAGATTATTTCGCTGGTGAAACAGATCCCGCACCGCAAGGTGTTGGTGGCCGTAGAAGCCTGCTATAGTGGAGGCCTCGGTGAAACGGCGGAACGTGCAAATGTTCCAGGGGTCGTTTTCCTGACGGCGGCATCGCCTTATGAAACAAGCAAGGCGGATGAACGAAACGAAGAAATGGGCGTATACTTGAGCAATTATTTTACTCGCGGGTTTATGGAACTGCTTGCGGAACAGCCCGATGCTACTTTAAGGGATATGTATATTGAACTCGCCAGTAAAATTTCAGGTTCGCATGTGCAACTGTACAACGTAAAAAATTACGGGAATATCTACAAAGAAACGATGGGTGAATTCTTTGTGGTGAAGTGAAAATGTCTTGCCCGATTTAGTCGGGCATCTCCCGAGCTTGTAAAAACGTTATCTGTACTTTTCTTCGGGGTGCGCTTCGTAGTACGCGTTCTTGTCGGCGTACATGCGTTCGTCGGCGGTGTGCATTGCCTTGCGGATGTCCTTTCCGCCGTGGCATGCCCCGATTGAAAAATGGATGTCCTTTGCCTTGGCGACATCGTGGACTTGCTGGATACGCTTCGGTACTTCGTCCTCTGCGATTTCAGGAATCATTATCATAAATTCGTCGCCGCCGGCGCGGTACACGTCACCGTCTCGGAAAACCTTTTGCAGAATCTTTGCCGCCGTGCAGAGCATCTTGTCGCCTGCGCTGTGGCCCTTCTCGTCGTTTTCTCGCTTGAGCCCGTTGAGGTCGACAAAGAGAACCGCCTCTGGCATGGGCTTCGTGCCATCAACAATCTGGTCCACATGGATGTTCATCACGTTGCGGTTCTTGATTCCCGTGAGCGAGTCAATGGAACTCATGATTTCAAGTTTCTTCAGAAGCAAGTGGTTCGCAATTTCAGAGGCGAGGAAGTAGGTCGTCAGTTCAAGTGTCTTTTTAATCTTGATGGTGTTTTCTGCGTTGAAGTTGATAGCCCACATGTAACCGAGTACCTTGTTGTCGAATCGCAGCGGGAACAGCACGATGGTCTTGACCATGGCACCCACAAGCGATTCTGCCCAGATGGGGTTTTGCTCATGCAGGTGCTCCATATCGTGTTGGTCTTTGATGATAATGCAGGTGCTTCCGCCAAGAGTTTCGGCCCAGGTTTCCGTGATTTCGTAGAAACCATCTAGGTAGGTGGACATGGGGAGAAGTTTTGTTTCTTTGCTGAGTGCGTCACCAAGGATTTCACAGGTGCGCGTTTCTGAATCGGTTAGCAAAATGCAGCAGTGTTCCGAGTCGCATAGGCCGCGGATGTCTTCGATGACCTCCTGGAAGGTCTTTTTGATGTCGTTTGAACTGCGGAGCTTGACGCAGGCTTTTAGCACTTCAGATGCGACGTCACCGGAGAGATCGACCATGGCGTCGGAATCCACCTTGGGGGACACGTCGTACACGTAAATGCAGTAGCCGGTGTTCGGCTTGTCCGATTCGATCGGAATCAGGAACATGTTCAACCAGAGGCCCATGGTGTAAAGTTCCACGTAGGCGTGCTGAGGTCTGCCGCTGCGTGTGCAGCGAAAACAGTAGTCCTCGAAATTTCGATTTTGGGGAAAACAGGCCTCGTATGGAGAATTAGGCACAAAAGGGTGGCCGATCGGCCATGTCGTCGTAGTGCGCCTTGTTTCCCTCGAGAATGCGGATGTTCCCGTATGTTTCGTCTTCGTAGAAATCGATGGAGACGATGCACGCCTTGGCCTTATATTTTGACAACAAAGAGTTAAAATCCATATTTTTCCTTCTTATGGAAAAATATATACCAATTTGTGAGTAAAAATCAGCCTGCAATAAAAAAAACACCCCCTATGGGGGTGAAATTGATAGTCCAAGTTGGAATATGTCGGGGCTTTTTTACCAGACTCCGCCAAAAACGGTGAAGGACAGGTTGATGGACCAGCTGCGTGCTGAGGAGGCTTCGCGGTAGGTTCCGTATTTCTTGTTCAGCTGGATGCCCTCCTGTTTTTCCAGATTGGTTTGGTCTACAATGACCCGGAAAGACAGTTCGACGGGAATCGGTGACACTTTGGTTCCTCCCGTCAGGGTGGTCGTTTCGCTCATGGCAACGGTGGTGTAGCCGATCCCGAAAACGAGGGAATAGCCGACGGTCTCGCAATCCCACCCGCCAAGATCTTCTTGGTATGAGTCGTTGTTCTCGCTTTCGTCGTCGCTGGTGGAAAGACTCCAGTCGGTATCTTCGCTCAATGACCTAGAACCGTATACGTTCAAGCGTAAGCTGGGACCCGCTTCCAGGAAAAAGTTTCTTGTCGGGTAGATGCGGAGCAATAGGGGAAAGTCGAAGCCGATTAACAAAAAGTCTTCGTCAAGGGGCTCGCATTTTGTCTTCCCGAACATCTTGACATCTTTGCAGTATTCGTCTGACTCCCGCGTGAAATAAGAAAGCCTGAAGTCCGCTTCAAGATAAAGCCCGGCGTACTTGATGGGTCTGTACATTCCTGCTAGGCCCAAGTCGAAATTGAATCCGATTGTTCCCTTGAAGGGATCCGCTTCGCTTGTCTTGTTCGAGCCGGGAGTGTATTGTCCCTTGACTTTCTCGCTGTTGTATATGCCTGCAAGTCCAAAGGAAATGTGGAACCCCGCGAAAAGGGAACTGTTTTCCATTTGATTCCACACAACATTTTTCAGCGAATCTTCCTTGGCGCGTTCGGCAGCGATGCTGTCGGTCGCGGGTAGCGACATTTCGGCAACTTCGTTATTTGGGGCGTAAGTCCCATAAGCAACGTTCTCATTGCCGCTCTGCGGGGCATAGACTCCGTACATAACAGGTGAAGCATTTTGCTGATTGTATGCTTCCGGAGGCGTCTGCTGCTGCTGTGGATTTGCGTCGGGTTGGGCAAATGCTAGCGAGCATGCGAAAAGAAGTAGAATCCGGGTTCGCATAGAGAGCCTCCTTGTGAAGCAACAAAATTACTTGATGCGAAGTCTTGCGTATTCGTACAGGCCGAGCGAGAGTGCCACCGAGGCGTTGTAGGAATGCGCTTCGGGCATCATCGGGATACGGAGTACGGCGTCGCACTGCTTGCGGATAAACGGCGGGAGGCCAACGTCTTCGCCACCAACGGCAATCACTGCCTGGTCGCTGAATTCGAATCCGGCGAGGTTCGTTTCGGTGTCGGCGTCGAGGCCGAGAATCTGGTAGCCCGCGAGCTTAAGTTCGCCGACGGCCGCTTCCAGGTTGTTCGGACGGCAAATCTTCATCTTGTCGAGTGCGCCTGCGGCAGAGCGGGCCACCGCCGGTGTAATGCCGCACATGCCCTTGGCCGGGAGCATCAGGAGGTCTACGCCGAGGGCGAGCGCGCTACGGATGCATGCACCCAGGTTGCGCGGGTCTTCGATGTTGGTGCCGACGGCTATCAGCTTGCGTTCACCATTTGCCTTTGCCTTGAAATAGTCCTCGCGGATGTCTTCCCATACGAGAAGTTCCTTTTCGTTGAGCAGGGCGACTACGCCATGGTGCTGCTGCACATAGCTGCTGAGCACCTTGGAATCGACCTGTTGCACGTGCACGTGGACGCGCTTGGCAAGTTTCTGCAGCTCATAGAGCTTGGGGTTGCCCGACTGGTGCATAAAGAGCACGCGGTGCACTTGCATGGGGCTGCGTTCCAACAGGTCGGTCACTTCGCGGATGCCGCCAATCGCAGTTTGCGGGGCATTGTCCGGATCGCCGGAACTTACGCGGCGTTCCCCGTCGGTCTTGCGACGGCGAAAATCTTCGAAACCTTCTCGGTGTTCATGGTTGCGATCAAAGCTGTTGCGGTCGGAGTTGTCGCGACCGAATCCGCCGCGGCTTCTGAAGCTACGGCGTTCCCCGTCAAAACCTTCGCGACGGTTGTTGTTGAAATCCTTGTCCTTGTTGTCGAATGCCATATTCTTTTCCTTAGGGTTTTTCCCTACAAATAATAATCTGATTCATCTTGATGTCGGTGGGCTTTTGCGTAAGCGGTTCCACGCTAATCTGCTTGGGAGTCGCGATGCCTGCCTTGTGGGCGCCCGGGTGCTTTGCCAGGAACCGGTCGTAGTAACCCTTGCCGTGTCCGCATCGTTCGCCGGTCAGGTTGAACTTGGTGCCGGGAACCAGGAACACTGTAAAGTCACCGGTGTAAGCGGGGAGGTCGCCACGCGGTTCCATAATGCCGAATTTTCCCTTGGCCAGGTCTTTTTTAAGACTCTGCACGTGGCAGAATTCCATGGTGGTGGGACCGGTGCAGCGGGGGAGCAACAGGCGTCCTTCGTCGGCGAGCTGTTCAATAATCGGCATGATGTTCGGTTCGCCCGTGAGCGGATAGAAAGCGGCCACCTTGCGCGATTCCTTGTAGCCCGGAATGGCGTGGATTTCTTCCCAAGGGTTTCCGATGAGTTCCTCGCCTTCGCGCTTTTTACGGAACATCTCGAAAAGCGGCTTGGAGCCGAAAATCACAATGAGTAAAAGAGAGACGAGTAGTATAGATTCCATAAAATGCCTGCGGGGTTTAACGGGTTCGAAAAACGGGTCAAGGAGCGGGCGGTTGCTTGTTGAAAGTGGTGCGCTTAGTCGGGGTCTCCTACGCGCTTTGCGCTGGGCAGGTTCTGCTGCAGAATTTCAGTCCAAAGGGAACGCTGCCAGTTCATCAGGTGAGCTTCTTCGAAACGGGTTTCCCATGGCATGTCGCCAGGAGCTGCGAGCCAGATCAGCTGCGCCTTGTTCGCTAACAGCGACGGATCGAGTTCCAGTTCTTCGGCCTTCAAATCGCGCCAGGTCTTGAGTACCGAAAGCAAGTCGGAGTTCGGCACTACCGGCGGGGGCGGGGCCTTGGGGAGGCGTTCGGGCCAATCGCTCTGCTGCAGGCTGACTGCCGTCTGTAGCATATTGACAAATGAGTCCAGACGTTCGTCGCGGAAGTTGCGCGGAAGCTTCGGCAGCTTTTCCACGTTCACGTTCGGGTAGCTTGCCTCGATGCGTCGGGAGATCACGAGCATCAATTCGACTGGCATCACCTTGTAGGGCGGACGGTCGAGTTCTTCGGCTTGTTTTTCGCGCCATTCCCAAACGGCTTTGAGAATGTTGAGAGCACACGGCGAAAGTGGAGCCGAACCCGAAACTCGCCACGGATCCTTTTTCGGGGGAGCCGGGTGCTTTGCGTGTTCAATCAGGGCGTCGCACTGTTCGGTAAGCCATTCCATACGGCCGGCCGCCTGCAGCTTTTCGACGAGAATCGCGCAAAGTTCGTGCAGGTAGAAAGTGTCGTGAATGGCGTATTCGCACATTTCGAGTGGCAGGGGACGCGTGGTCCAGTCGGCACGCTGGTTCTCTTTCTTGAGTTCCTCGCCAAAGTATTCTCGGACCAGGTCGGCAAGCCCCAGGCGGTCTTCGCCTAGAATCTTCGCGGCGAGCATCGTGTCGAAAATATGCTTCGGCGAAAATCCGTAGGTTTGCCACAGCAGTCGCAAATCGTAGTCGGCGCCGTGGAAAATGAGGGTCTGCATCGCCCTTGCCTTGAACAGGGGTGCAAGGTCCAAACCGCAAAGCGGATCCACGATGTAATGGTGTTCGCCGATAGTAATTTGGATTAGGCAAAGACGGGTGGTGTAATGGTACATGGAATCTGCCTCGGTATCGACCGCGGCCATTTCGTACAGCTCCAAATCCGCCAGCAGATTCGCGAGCGCTTCTTCACTATCCACCAGTATGTATTTCTCGTCTTGCATCAGTAGGGTGAAAGGTAATAAAATTTTTAAGGGAAAATCGGATGACCTGTAAAAAGGGGGAAGAATCCCCCTAACTCTAGCCACGGTTAAGGTCCCTGAGCCTGTCGATATACGAAACTTGGGCTTTAGCCCATTAGTTGAGTTAGGTTCGTAGGAGCAGGGCCGTGTCTGCCGTTACTTTTTCAAACCATGTTTGATGCTTGTTTTGAATGCTCCTATGGCTATTGTATGGATTTTGTATTCTAATGTGGCGGATTGGTTTAGGTATGCGCGACCATCTCCGTATTTTATTGCTTAAAGGCAAGACGAATACGGAAGCGACTTGATGTAGTCTTCCATAAATTGCCAATCGGGTTCGTATTTGTTGGGGGCGATTTTTATGGCGGGAAGTTTTATTAAAGACGATTCCATCAATTCCTTATCCCATTTACGACCATAATTGAATCTGTATTTTTCGCGATGAATCAATGTTATCAAGAACATTGCGATATAGCGATTTAGCGCAAATTTGGGATATAAAACATTTACATCATCAGTCGCCCAAAATTTTGTTGCCTGGTAAAACGCTTCTGCGATAGAACCATTGTAAGAGACTGTTATTGTATTTCCTTGATGTAAATGCTCATCGTTTGAAATATAAGCAGAAATTCCATTATTAGAATCTATTGCCCCAATATAAGGAATGCTCCCGTCTAGCATATCGGCTTTTGTTAGTCGTTTCCCTTTCTTGATTTCAAAAATATCATTGTAGCTAAACTTCTTCCACTGATTTGTATTTAATTGCAATTTCCTTGTAGAAAGTGGCTTTGGATTAAATTTATTTTGCCAAACATCTTTTGCTCGGTTTGAAAGAATTGCTTTTTCCGCATTTTTGACATATTGTTCCATCCAGACCCAATCCGGCTCATATTTTTCGGATTTTTTTATCGCAGGAAGTTTAAGCAAAGTGTTTTCAATAATATCCTTGTTGAAAGCACGCCCATAATTATATCGAAACCGCTCTTTATAAAGTAATGTAGTTATAAAAAGCCCGACATATCTATTCAAGTGTTCAGAGCGTAAAACAACCATGTGATCACCACAAATAAAATTTTGCTCTTGATAAAAAACGGTTGCCGTTGTATCTCCAATTGTAATAGCGTTTCCCAATTCAATATTATTGAAATTTTCATTCAAAACAAAATGTTTAAATCCATTGTTTAAGTCGCTTCTTGTGATATAAGCAATAGCTCTGGCATCTTTATTACTGCATGAAACTAAATCTTGAGCGTTGTAAGCCTTCGCTTTATAGGGCTTTTGAAAATAATCGCCTATTCTAAACCATTTCCAATTTTTCACATCCATTTTAGAATTCCTCGCTTTGAACAAGGAATGCTGCATAATCCCTCATTTTACGAATAAAATCTTCATCACAAAGTGTGCTATAGTCTGTTTCCATGTAAGCTTCAGCACACCATTCATCCGTATGTGTCACAGTATGCAAAACAGAATAACCCGGTTCTTCAATCTTATTCTGATAAAGGTTCATCCATTTCTTTTTGATTTCTTCCCATTTGCCATAAGCGTCAATGCGTCCCAACTTCTTTCGTTTTACGAAGCCATCATCACGGAAATAGCCAAAGAAAGTCTTTTTATCTTCAGGATGGGGAACGTTTGCTGTCCAAACCATCACGCATGGTGGCGCAGATGCTGCAGGATTAAATATTTCTGTAGGCATACTAAAAACAGCTTCAAGCGTATGTTTCTTGAATAACCGTTCGCGAACCTCTTTGCAAGTAGTCCCTAAAGCACAGTTAATCGGAACAACCGCAACAGCAATGCCGCGAGTTGTCAATATCGAAAGTAACTGTTCAACAAACTCAAGTTCATTGTAATCATCCTGCGAATAAGGCGGATTGATAAGTCCGACATCAATATTCTTTTTTCTTAATTCGTTCGCAATTTTGGTATCAAAACAGCTTCCGTAGTGAATGTTGCTTTTGCCATCACGTCTGACAATCATATTCGCTATGCACAATGTATAGATGTGCGGGTCCGCTTCAACACCATATAGGCCTTCCTCTCGGATTTTTTTGATTTCACTCGGATTGGCCTTCTTGAACATTTTGCTCATTGCCGTTACAAGGAAACCTCCAGAACCAGCACAAATATCTACAACCTTACTTTTTTTATTCAAGCCGCTTACATCACACATGAATTCCGTCAAATGTTGCGGAGTCAAAATAATTCCAAGAGCCTTACCATCATCGCCATTAGAGAACTTGATAAATTCATGGTAAAATTCTCCGAGTGCATCAATTGACGAATCTGAATTATTCATCATTGGCTTGATTTTCATATCCAGTTCTTGAATATACCAGCGCAAAGAATAATCCTCATTCATCGGCGTAGTCTTGAAGTGATGAAGACTTGCAACATTCTTAAATGTATTCAAAATGTTATCTATACGATCTTGCTTTACTTCTGCTTCTCCTAAAACATCTCCGATAGCTGTTGTGATATTCCACATTAATCCTTTTAATGTAGTTGCCTGCGGATAGAGATTTTCAAAATCCTCGTTTTGAAGCGCAATTAGAATACCCGCAATAAAAATAGGCTTATCATTGGCCGTCACCTTAGCAACTCTTAAATTGTTGCTCATGTTTATTGCTGTCTGCCGAATTTCTTCTATCGAATACTGGCGCGATATTTTTTCGCCTTTCAAATATTGCAGATAATTAATCGGTTCAAGTAAGATATTTAATTTGGTGAGTTCCTTAAATTCATCATGTCCTTTTTGCCAATAAAAAGTGGAAACTTTACTTTCGTCTTTTTTGCTTCCGCTTACACCAATGGCAATAACATTATACCGCTCTTTAAGGAACTTTGCATAATACAAAGCACCATCTACCGCAAAATCCTTAGGCTTATTGCGATTTTCGCTTTCGTGTTTTTTTATACTACGCTTGCATTCAATGACAATAATTGTGCCGGAGTCTTTTTTGAAAGTCAAGATGAATTCCGGCTTAGCTTTTCCGCTACCGCCCTGAGTGTAATCGTCAATATCACATTCCTTGGGTTTGCCGCCTGCTTTTTTCAGGAGTTTTTCAATTGCCGAAACATCAGGTATATCACCCTGAGGATAGACTTTTCCAAATTCATTCTCGCCAAGATTGCACCTCATCTCTTTGAGGACAAACGCTTCGCTGAATTGTTCATTCGCCATATAAACTCCTATAAGGAGTTTCGACTTATGTAGCAATTCTTCAAATTCCA
>Ga0256406_1001112_pt1 | contig 44541 bp, 35 predicted proteins | sample RumenRJG_03DNA_FD_185986 | JGI IMG/M metagenome (GOLD analysis project Ga0256406, IMG submission 185986) | Bovine rumen microbial communities from Lethbridge, Alberta, Canada - RJG_03 | ecosystem: Host-associated > Mammals > Digestive system > Stomach > Rumen | place: Canada: Alberta | collected... | reverse complement strand
CCTCTTCAAAGGAGACTTCGTTCTTCTGTGTCGCCATATCTGTAGGGTTTAAGGGTTATCTGTGGCAAAGATACAAAAAATCCCTTTTCATTCCCTTTGGCGAAGCCTTTCATGTACGTTTCATAAAAACCAAATGATACGAATCTTAAAGAGGGTATTTACTTCTTTAAGAATGTTCCTATAATTTTACGTCTTTCATCTCCAGTAAACCCTATAAGCCACACAAGAATCATAGTAACTATAAGGGTAAGCAAGAGACCTGCAAAATGCATAATCGATGTTTTGAATGGCAGCATTCTATACAGAAAGTAAAAAACAGTCATTAGAAACAATATGACAAGAGGCCGGATATATGCGAATTTAATGAGCGCCGGAGTATTGAAATGAAGAATTTTATAAGAAAGTGTCATCTCAATAATCCTATAAATTACATCGGCGATGATAAATAGAAAAAGAATAGTGTAAGGAGGATAACCTAATTTAAAAAGTACAAAACCTATCGGAATACAACTTATATATAATACACTCAGAGATATTTTAAACCATTTAATCTTACCGCTTGAATTAACGAATTGAGCGTGGCCACCTGATGTAGAGCCAACTAAGACAAGCAATAAGATGATGTTTGAAAATTCTGTTGTTCCATTGGGTACATTTCCCAACCATAAATGAAGAACGAAATCCATCTCATAAAAAAGAGGGATTACCATTATTTCAGCTAATAGAATACAAGTCTTACACGAAAGAAAGACTAAAGTGTCACGTCTATCAGTATTGGAAGAGCTGACGCTTTTCGTCAATTGCGGTGCAACGGCTCCGTCAAAGTTTCCTAAGAATAATTGTACATAGCCCTGTATTACCATTGCTATGGCATAAGCAGCATTAACTACAGTACCAAAGAAATAGTTAATGAGCAGATTGCTTCCCTGTCCTCTCAGCATCATTGAGAAAGAACCTAATAATGTGTAATTGTTGAATGCCAGTACTTGTTTGTAATCGTTCTTATTACGCTGCAAGTTCCAATGAGTGATATTCGGCCAATAGTAACAGCTTGAGAATCGGAATATGCAAAAAGAAATTATTGATGTTGCTGACATAATAATTGCATATAGCAATAAAGCATCTCCTTTATAGAACAAAAGGAGAACAATGCCAAACAACTGAACTAATTTCAAGCCAATGTTAACTGCTGCTGTAAAAGCGAACTTTTCAAAGGCATTAAAAAGACTACTATATGGAGTATTTGTTATATTTAAACAACATGTCAGCAAGGATATTTGGAAGACAATCATTGCATCGCTTTCTTTGCCTGGAGAAACTTTCAAATAATTCAGAATATACCAAACGCCTATGGTCTCTAACAACACAAAAATTAGCAAAGCTATTGCAATGTGAACAACATTGCATATATTGAAAACTTTATTTGGATTACCATTATCCTTCCCTAACTCAAAATTAATAAAACGTACTGTAGTATTAGACATAGCCGTTGAAATAAAAGAGAACATAGCTATGATACCACCTACAACATTATAAAGACCATAGTCTGATGCTCCTAATGCCTGTAGGACAAATCTTGAACTGAAGAGCCCGATAAGCATAGAAGCGAACATACTTATGTAATTAATAATTGTGTTTTTCGCTATCCGTTTATTATTTTGACTTTGATTATTCATTATATGTTTTGCAGTCCGATAAACACCATATTCCAAGTCTTTAGTATTCCTGCCCGAATATATATTTTCCTTTTGGCATAACTTTTGGTATTAAAGTTCATGTTGCAAAATTAGTGGTAAGCGTCCAATTATTGCCTAAAGCCTTTAAACGGGGCACTTTCGTGTACCCCGTTTTCTGCTAGACTGAGTAAAAATTAATAGTTTTTAATCAACAGCGAGTTGTCCAGGCAGTATCTGAGCGTAGTCACGGCAGCCCTCAGAGAACTTCTTGAAGAAGCTCTGAAGATACTTCAACACCTTCACACCCATCATCCGGCAAGTCTAGATAATGGTATGGTAGGTAGCCGCGCAATCGATGCCCTCCTCGCTTCCGAAGGTCATTGTGTTCTTACGGTCTAAAGTAAACGGACGCACATTTCTCTCGACAATGTTATTGTCGATACTGTACTCTCCATCTTCTCTGTATTTCACGAGACCGTCCCACTCTTCAGGACTACACATCCCTCAGGAAGTTGTGACATGTCACATTTATGGTGATAGGTTCTTGTAGTCACGCCTTTATTGTATTTCATAGCCTGACGGTTTGGTCTGGATTGCTTGGGGCCTTTCTTACTCTTGCCGCTGGCAGGCACGTCATTGCAGGCATCCTTCAGTGTCTCGGGATCACCGTTGAAGTCCTCACTCTGCTGAACACGGTCACCACGCTGCTCATCATCGTTGTCTTCATTGTTATCGTCCCTGTCCACGTCCTGCTTGGTAGTATCGAACTTGTCCTTGCGGGCCTGCTTGTTGAGGTTCTTCTGTCGCTTGAGTTCAACCAGTAGATCTGTATATTGGTCATTTGTCTTGTTCAACTGACGCTGCATCTCTGTCAGCTGGTCCATCAGCTTTACCTGATATTCCATCTGTCTACGGTTGGCTCTCATAAGTTCCTCATTGCGGGCTTCAGCTTTGGATTCACGTTCTTCCGCCTTTGCCTCACGCTCCTGAGCTTCCTCTCTGAGCTTATCCAACTTGTCATGGAGCTTCTTGTTCTCCTCCTTGGAGGCAAGAAGCATTTTGACTAAAGTAATCTTATCTATATTAAGGTACTCCTGCACCGGCTCAGAAGTCGCCTCATGAGCCTCCAGCTCCCGCCGCTTATTGATGTATTTGGCGAGGCCTTTGCCGTCCGTCTTATAAAGGAAGAGCAACTTTTCGAAATCTGATGTTCTCTCCATAAATTGTATGAATTTAAGTCGAGGACAAAAGTAACAGATTTTAAGGCTTTAAGCAATACGTCATTTTTGGACGCTTACGAAGCTACCTTACTGAAGTTATGAACATGTTATTTTGATTAAACAGGTGTTGCCAATGTCAGCTTCCAGCAGAGGAAGGTGGCAATTGGCAACAAAAGTAATAGATTAGGTTTTACCTATGTCCAAAGTATATGGCATTAAATTACAGAATCTTATTCTTGGAGTGGCATGCGGAGTTGAACTGCATCGTGGCAACCGTGCGCCACTCTTTCGATTGTTAGGTTTTGCCAAGCCTGAACTTCTTGGGAGAAGTGGAGGCTGGCAAAATAGAATAGATTAGGTTTAAGTTAAATATAAAAGCATATAGTATGTAAATTAATATGAATCTTATCAAATACGTTGCCGAGATTTGACTGCAAACATCGCTGCAGAGTCGGCATAATTGTTGAAAACGTTGTCCGAACCAACCGCTCTTCACAGAGAAAAAGGAGCGGATCAACGTTTAATTTAGGTCTTAGTTTTTAAATCTGCAAATAAAAATTAAAAATATGGTGGAGTGATATGCGGGATCGAACCACATCTCTGTCTGCCAAGCATCACCTTTATAGAATAGGAATTTAACGTTGTCCGTAACATCCGCTCTTCACAGAGAAGAAGAAACGGAACAACGTCTTGATCTAGGTCTTAGTTTTATAATTATACTAAAAAATTGAAATCATTTTGAAGTGATATGTGGAGTCGAACCACCTTCAATTGCAGCCGTGCATCACCTTAATGTGTAAACTCTTTAACAGAGAATGAATAATCAAGATAGAGTAGGGCAGACTAGTCACTAGTCTTTATCATGAACTTGCTTGGAACAAAGTTAATGCAAACTCCTGCAACACCCTCTATCTCAACGACAACCCTACGGTTTCCCTTAATACGCTTGATGACACCCTCAACACCGGCAAAAGGACCGGAAGTGATGGTGACAGTATCACCCGCATGTCCCTGAAGGTCAGAAACCGTCAGGAATGTCCGTTGATCCTCAGGTCCTTCGGCTACCTTCATGAAGTTATCCATCTGGCGGTCGGGGACAGTGATTATCTCGTTCATGGCATTGCGCTCAGCGCTCACCGGACGAATCATATATCTCAACGGCTCAGCGTCGCGTCGGGTATGCTTCAATAAATCAATACGTTTTTTCTCAGAGCGTACGAATAAGAGATTGCTTACCGCCGGAACAAGCTTGTGGCGTATTCTGCCACCGTCACGCCAAGCCTTATCAGTCATCGGAAGGAAAGTCTCAATCTTCTCTCCGTCAAGGAAATTTTTCACGAAAACTTCTCGTCCGTAAGTAACTCGCATAGGGAACCAATAGGTCTTATCAGCGTCAAGCATATCTGGGGGTCACCGCGTCGGATGTGTAACACGGTGTATAGATGATTGATTTTGAGCTCCTTATCATGTTCTTGCCCTGATATCCAGCAGCTTTCGAAAGCTGATAAGGTCGGGTTTACATTGCAAAGTTAAAGAAAAACATTTATATTACAAAGTAAAATATTAAAAAATATTTAGCATTATTTGCCTGCAACATTCTTTTTGATTAATTTTGCAGCCAATTTACTAAAACAATATGAATAACGACGAAACAAATAACTTTCAAGTAGTGCATCATGCGTTCAGCCCTCTTGAAGCTATCACTGAGGCTAAACGCTGTCTTCACTGCCGTGTTCCACTATGTGTTAAGGGCTGTCCTATCGGCAACCATATTCCTGATTTCATCCACGAACTGTCCAAGGGTAATATTGGCTCAGCAATGAGCATTATTAATGAAACGAGTAACCTGCCAGCTATCTGCGGCCGCGTGTGCCCTCATGAGAAGCAGTGTCAGGGTCATTGCGTGATGAACAAGAAAGGCAAGCCTATTCAGATAGGAAGGCTTGAGGCATTCATAGCCGACTTCGATACAGACATGAATCTTACCCGAGAGCTTCTGCCACAGAAGACTCGCGGCAAAGTGGCAGTCATCGGTTCCGGTCCAGCAGGACTTACTGTAGCCGGCGACCTGGCACGAAAAGGATTCATGGTGACCATATATGAAGGTCAGGAAGAGCCGGGCGGCGTGCTGATGTACGGCATACCTGAGTACCGTTTGCCTAAGGACGTGGTACGTAAGGAAATAGCTAAGATCCAGGCACTTGGCGTCGACTTCAAACTCAACTGCCTTATCGGGCGCAACGGAATGACCGTTGACAGCATCTTTGCTGATGGATATGATGCTATCTTCATGGGCACCGGAACCGCTCTGCCACAGGAACTTAAAGGAGTCCCCGGCTCTAAGCTGCGTGGCGTGAGCCAGTCGTCCTATCTGCTGCATAACGTCAATGCCTATAACGAAGGTGCGATGAGCCGTGATATGGTTCCTCTGAAAGCCGGCGAGAAGGTCGGCGTTATCGGCGGTGGTAATGTTGCCATGGATGCAGCCCGCACGGCAATCCGCCTTGGCGCTGACGTTACCGTCATTTACCGTAAGACGCAGGAGGAGATGCCTGCCATCGAGAGCGAATATAACGATGCTGTGAAGGAAGGCGTTAAGTTCATCTGGCAGACAAACGCCATCGAATTTATTGGCGACGGCAACCCTGACAAGAAGGAGGAACGTCTTAAGGAAGTTCGCTTGCAAGGCACTGACGGCGAACATGTTGAACCTTTCGACAGAATATTCCTTGCCATTGGTTCACGTCCTGCAAGCCGCATCGTATCTACTACAAACGGAATAGATGTTGACGACAAGGGATATGTCATCGTGAAGGATCGTCCTTGCGGAATGACAACTCGTCCGGGCGTCTTTGCCGGAGGAGATGTTGTCCATCGCCCACAGACCGTAGTCCTGGCAATGAAGGCAGCACAGCAGGTTGCCGAAGGCATAGCTCAATATGTCGATGCCATCAAGCTGCTGCAGGATATTGGAATGAAGGTAGAGAACTCATAAACAAACCGGAAGCCAAAAAGTAAAATCCCCACCAAGCCTCGAGGCTTGGTGGGGATTCCCTGTTTGGTGGGTATTTCTTGTTTATTGGGGATTTATATTATTTGCTGAAGTGTATCCAGTCAACATCGAAGAATGGGGAATCATTCTTCACACTCGGCTTCATACAATAGAAACCAATCTTAGCACCAATCCACTTGCCTTCCTTAATTTCGAAAGGAGTGCCGACATCAGTGAATTTCTTGCCGTCCATACTGTAAGAGAACTGGGCGAAAGCCTTAATGCCATTGCCGACTCCTGTACTGTGAACCTTGGCACGGACATAAACGTATGGAGTAGCCTCACGTGGCTGAGGAACATCATCGACAGCATATTTCTGGGTATATGGCTTAGGCATAGCCGACAGTTTCACAGGCAATTCTTTTACGATAGTCTCCGCATTGCCTTTCTGGGCTCCCTCACATGTAACATAGCGCATAACACAACCATCCTTAGTCGAAACGAATTTTATTCCGGCATAGTCGAGACCAGTGATTACGAACCCGCCTTCTTCACCTTTCTGCTTGAAAGAAGGATTAGGAATAAATCTTACACGAGCCGTCGCAGTAAAATTCTCTGTCGGCAATTTCTGAAGGAGAGCATTTTGCAAGTCAGTTACGTTCTTATATCCATCAGGAGCCTGAGCACCATAAAGGCGAAGCCGGCTCTTCTTTGCGTCACAGAAATACCAGTAATGGCTGTAAGGACCCTCAAACTGCCACTGTGGTCCAAGCTCGGTTGAATTAAAGTCATCATCCTCTGACGGCTGGAAGTTACCGCAAGAGGGCAGGTTAGGCTTCTTCCATTCGGCAACAGGGTCGCCACAGCCGTCGCCATCAGCATCATTGCCAATGACCAGCCAGTCCTTCACCCACTTAGCCGGTTGAAGATGAATGACACGCCCGTAAGCATGCTTATCCTGGAAATGTATGAACCAGTTCTCACCATTCTGAGTATCAACCCACGCACCCTGGTGAGGACCATTGACCTTCGACTTTCCCTGAGCCAAACCAACGTATTCATCGTAAGGTCCGAACGGATTCTTCGAACGCAGTTCCACCTGCCATCCGTACTTTACGCCACCTGCTGGCGACATGATGTAATAGTAACCATTACGCTTGTAGAACTTCGTTCCCTCAATTGTAGGCTGGTCTTCATGACCATCATATACAATGCGTGAAGGACCTGTTACATGAGTTCCGTCAGCCGACATAGGAGCCACGAACAGCACCGACTTTACTCCGGCACGCGAGCCCGCACATCCATGAGAGATGTACGCCTTGCCATCTTCGTCCCACAGAGGACAACAGTCAATCATGCCTTTGCCTTCCTTGACACAGACCGGTGTCTCCCACATTCCACGAGGATCCTGAGTCTTGGTCATGAACAATCCCTGGTCAGGGTCGCCCCAATAGATATAGAACCAACCGTCATGGAATCGGATAGCAGGAGCCCACACGTAGTTGCCATGCTGTATACCCTTGTGCCAGTCGAGGTCAGAGCCTTTGTATTCAGGCAGGACAGGGTAGTCGTCCTTCAGTGCAGTACCAATTATCTCCCAGTTGACGAGGTCGGTAGAATGCAGAATCTGCAGACCGGGGAAGCACGCGAATGACGAAGCAGTCATATAATAATCATTTCCGACACGGCAAACGTCCGGATCGCTATAATCGGCATCGATTATAGGATTGCGGTATTTGCCGTTAGGCAGATTAGGATTCCACGTGTTCGAAGGCGCTTGCGCAGAGCACATACCAGTCCCTGCCGCAAGCGCAGCCAGTAGAATTAAGCTTTTGATTTTCATTTGTTTATATAGATTAGTTGAGTTTTCGGTTTACTTCACACGCATAGATATTTTGCCATTACGCTGTATGCGTGTCTCTATGACGTAAGAAGAAGTGGCATCAGGAATGCCAACGGTAACATCAAGATATACACTTGACGCATCGGCATAGCTCAACTCTACATCACGCAGAATCGACTTGCTGACCATATCCTTAGGCAAGTATCTGTCGAACTCGTCCTTAAGGAATTCGTGGGAATAGACCTGCACACCGTCGAACAGAAGCGTAACACGTGCTTTGTTGTCGAGATACAGATTGTCGACCTCCAGTCCAACATCGTTATAGTCTGTCTTTATGACAGGTACAGATGTCGGCGAGACATTCACTTTAACCTCCCAACGGCTTCCTCCGGCATAGAACAACGTGTCGCTGCTCATCGACCTGAGGACATTCATGGCGTAAGGGCGAACGACATTGAACTGACCACGAAGTGTCTCACCATCATCCTTGGTGAGCGTTACCTCGTCGCCCATCTCATTGATAAACTTGAAAAGATGGTCAGCTTGCTTGGTGATCTTGTAATGGCACACCTCACTGCCTTTGAGATAGAGGCTGTCGCCATAGATCCAGAACTTCGCCGGCTGACTCGACGAGTCAGGATAGAAGATGCTGTCGCCCTTAGCCCAGAAGACAGCATTCTCATTCTCATCGTCCATCCAAATGCCTTGCAGCATTTCCTTAGCCTGATGGTCCTCGTTGACCGAAGTGTCACTGCCACGGCGACAACCAGCCATAACGAGTAACACAATGGCTGTCAAGAATATATATTGAGTTGATTTCATAATTACTCGAAGACTTCTGCGTCGGCGAGAGCCACTCCGCGAGTCATGTCTTTCTCAGAGCGTACGACATCTTTAGGGTCGATAGGCCACTCGATATTTATCGTCGGGTCGTCCCAACGGATGCTAGCCTCACTCTGCGGCGCATAAACATTGTCAACCTTATATGTGAAAACAGCCTCGTCGCTGAGCACGAGGAATCCGTGGGCGAAGCCACGCGGAATGAAGAACTGGCGCTTGTTCTCGCCCGAGAGCTCAACCATAACGTACTTGCCGAACGTCGGACTAGACTTGCGAATATCTACAGCGACATCAACGACACGACCGGTAATAACACGGACGAGCTTAGCCTGCGAGAACTCACCTTTCTGATAGTGCAGTCCGCGAAGCACTCCGTAAGAGCTCTTCGACTCGTTGTCCTGAATGAACTCGACGTGCCGTCCTATATGCTCGTCGAAGTCGCTCTGGCGCCACGACTCAAAGAAGTAGCCACGATTGTCGTTGAACACTTTGGGCTCGAGTACCCACACACCGTCAATGTCTGTTTTCTTGTATTCCATTCTTTCTGTTTCTGGTTTAAAATTTATTCTGCAAAGGTAACATTTTTAGTTTAAGAAGCAAAGCAAACAAGGAAATTAAATGATTAATTTAATTAAAAATGTGTCCGTCACTTGGAGGTATCGATTAATTGTTGTAAATTTGCACATTGAAATAAAACCGAAATTTCACAAGTGATACGACTGGCAAGACATATTGAAATATTACTCCTGGGCAATGATTGCGTCATTGTCCCTAATCTTGGAGGATTCGTTGTACATCATGTTTGCGCATGCTACGACGAGGGCGACGGGCTGTTCCTTCCCCCTCAGCGTACGCTAGGCTTCAATCCCGTGCTGAAGATGAACGACTCGCTGTTGGCTCAGTCGTACGTCGAAGCCTACGACCTCAGCTATCCCGAGGCTGTAAGCACTGTCGAGGACGAGGTCAGTGAGATGGTGGACATACTGCACAATTCCGGCAGTTTCGAGCTTAACGGGCTCGGACGGCTGTATTATGACAAGGAAGGCAGGCTGAACTTTGAGCCTTGCGAGTCGGGAATCCTGACCCCGGAGTTCTATGCGCTGAGCTCTTTCGACATGAAGTTACTCCCTGCCACCAACGCGAACAGTGGAGTCAATGGCGCCAACACTAACGCCGAAGTTGAAGAGCCAAAGACATCGATTGTATACATTGGCAATGAGTCAGGTCGCAAGACCCTGAACATCAGCCTGAAAGCCATACGCAATGTGGCAGCTGCGGCAGCCATTCTGGCAGCAGGAGTTCTCATTTCCTTTCCTATATTCAATAATAAGAGCCTGACAGGGACCGGCAATATAGAGAGCGGATTCTATGAAATGTTCATCCCGCATCATAAAGCCGCAACCGAGGCAGCTCCGTTTAACACAACCAGCACTAAGCAAGAAGCCAAGAAACCTGCACCGATTAAGGTACAGCCGGTCAAGGCGGAAGCGCCCGAAAAGGCGGCAACAACCGCGGCTAAGTCATACTGGAGCATCGTTGTCTGCTCGCATGTCAGCAAGGCGAATGCCGACATTGTAACCGACAAGCTGCACAAGAAAGGCTTCGCCGATGCATACACAAGCGAGACTGGTGCTACGAAAGTACTGCTTGGCAAGTTCGAGACAAAGGAAGACGCTCACAAGCGCCTCAACGAACTTGTTGACAACGCTACTTTCAAGGACGCATGGCTTCTGGAGGTTAAAGAATGAAAAGAATAAAATGTCCGCAGTGCGGCGCTTTGATATACTTCGACCCTGCAAAGTTTGTTGCCGGGCAGAAGGTTATGTTTGTCTGTGAGGACTGCGGCAAGAAGTTCGGAATACGTTTCGGTCTGTCGAAACTAAAGGACAATCCTACAGACGAGGAAGAGGAGACTCGGGCGGGAAACGCTCCATACGGAAAGATTGTAGCCATCGAGAACAAGTACTCTTTCCGCCAGGAAATTCCACTACAATTAGGCGATAACGTTATCGGGCGCAAGATGCGGGGCAACGCTATCAACTGTTCCATCGACACTGGCGACCTTACAATGGACTTAAGCCATTGTGTTATAAATGCGAGCAAGACAAAGAACGGAGGACTGAAGTTCGTTCTCCGTGACGGACCGAGCAACAACGGCACCTTCCTTAACGGCGAGCGAATCGACCCACAAGAGCGCAGAATCATTGAGCCGGGGGCTATGTTGAACATCGGCGCGACATCAGTTATGTTAGAAGTCGAAGAATGAAAACACTCTCTTTCACCATATTATTTTTTATGCTTTCAGCCGTGGCAATGGCTCAAAAGCGTGGCGTGATAGTCAACATGGCTGACGGTGTACCGGTGAGAGATGTCAAAATATATACCAATACAAATCAGATTTTCCAAACGAACTGGCGTGGCGAATATTCTATTTCCAAGCCATTCACAAGCGCAACCATCGTTCATCCCAATTATGTAAGCCTGACGCTGAATCTTTATGAGATGGGCGACACCATTCAGCTGCTTCCGAAATATCATTCTCTAGATGAAGTAGTGGTTTATGGTAATGCACCTAAACCGTTCGTACCCAATAAGTCATTTAAAGTTGACGTATTCCAAAAACCTTCCGGCTTCGACTTTCTTTCGCTGTTCCGGAAGCACACCGGACTTTCAAAAAAGCAGAAGGAAAAGCACGACGAAATAATCAAGACTTATTAAGGCACAGACAGCCGATTTGTAAAAGGGTATCTTTTAGCTCGTAAAAGATACCCAATTAGGATGTAAAAGATACCCAATTAGAACGTAAAAGACCGTCTTTCAGAAAGCGAAAGACGGTCTTTTATTTTGTATTTAATGGTCAGCCTACTTTAATGTAAGCATATTTCATTAATAATCATCGTCATCATCAGCCACCTCGGCAGCCTCAAGGTCGAGGTCTTCAGGCATTGTGTCGACAGTGGTACGGTAGCTCTCTTCGGTCAGCTTGTCATCGTCGAACTCATCACCGTCCTCGTCGTCGTCACGATTGTAGTCGTCCGGTACGTCCGGCAGATCCTCATCGTTGTCCTCCTCTTCCTCAAGGCGGCGCTTCTCTGCGTCTTCGGCATCAGGGGCGAACACTGTATGTACACGCTCTACACGAGGTTTCTCCTTGGCAAAGATAGCCTCAGTCCATGTTCCCTTTGGTATTTCGAGCACCTCGTAGCCGTCCTCGACCTTCTTTTCGTACATTCCGCCCTTCTTCTTCAGCATTGAGGTAGGCAGGGTAGTGGTCGAGATGTCGAATCCATGCTCTATAATATCCTGAATGCTTTGTGACAGACTTTCCCATCCGCCGCCGAAGTTGCGCTCAATAACCTCGAGCAGTTTGGCTGCGGTAATGTGGTTGATGTTCTCGTAGGTAAGGTCGGTGACGCGCTGTATCGGCTTCTTCTTGATGGCGATGCGCTTCTTGTCGCCGTTGGCAGTCTTGACCATAGCGGTCTTGAAACCGCGAGCTTCATATTTGCTGAGCACCTCGGGGCGGTCGACTTTCACGTCTTCCAGGTCGAATGCGGTCTTGATTATCTCACGGTAGTGGTCGGCTGAGTCCTTGAAGTCGCTGTCCTTGGCTCCTGCGTCCCACATCCTGAGGACATCATTTTCCTGCACGTCCCAGATGTTGCTTTTATTTAATGTTTTGAGAGTAAGTGTTTTCTTGTTGCCAGATACCATAGCTTTTCTTTCAATTTAGTCTTAATTAATCATTCCTTTGCAAATGTCAGGACCGCCTCTGAATGCAGCCGGAAAGTACTTCCGCAACCGCCTTTTTGCCCTTTGGCAGCCCCTATTTCGCTGTATGCGGTGCAAAAGTAAGTACTTTATATAAAATCCCCAAACTTTTCGACAAAAAAACTTTGTGGTGTGAGCAAATATTTGTATTTTTGTACGACAATTAGAGTCCATCTCTTACGAACAATATTAAAAACAAACTAAAAATAAAGATATGAGATTCAATCTATCAAGCACTGCACTTAGCAGCCGCCTGCTCACACTCTCAAAGGTGCCGAACAGCAAGAACTCTATGGCAATCCTCGACTGTTTCCGTTTCGGGGTGCACAATAACCAACTGACCTTGACGGCTTCTGACAATGAGAATGTCGTCTGGAACGTCCTGAACCTCGACGAAAGCGACGGCGAGGGCGACTTCTGCGTCAACGGCAAGACTATTATCAACGCCGTCCGCGAACTGCCGGAGCAGCCGCTGAGCATTGATGTGAACTTCGACGAGATGAAGATTTACATCAACTACCAGAATGGAAACTATGACTTCCCTATACATTCGGCTGAGGAATGGCCGCAACTCGCACCGGTCGACGACAACGCTGTATCGCTGACCATCAGTGCCGAGGCTCTGCTTGGCAGTCTCTCACGCTCACTCTTCGCAACAGCACAGGAGGAACTTCGCCCGGTAATGAACGGCGTCTACTTCGACCTGACACCTGATTGCCTTGCCATTGTTGCCAGTGACGGACACAAGCTTGTACGCAATCAGAACTTTGCAGTAAGAAGTGACAACCCTGCAAGTTTCATCATGCCGAAAAAACCGGCTACTCTTCTCAAGAACGTTCTGTCGAAGGACGGTGGCGATGTCGTCATTCGTTTCGACGGACGCGCTGCCGAGATAAACTATGGCGACGGCGTTCTCTACTGCCGCCTTATCGAGGGCCGCTATCCTAACTACAACAGCGTAATTCCGAGTGACAACCCTAACACTCTGACTATCGACCGTAAGATTCTGCTTTCGGCTGTCCGCCGCATGCTGCCGTTCGCCAGCGACACTTCGGAGCTTATCCGTTTCCACCTCGAGACTGGCAAACTGGAGCTCTCTGCACAGGACATCGACTTCGCGACTAACGCCAAGGAAAGCATTACATGCGACTACAACGGTGTGGCAATGGACATCGGTTTCAAGGGTAGCAGCATTGTCGAGATACTCAATAACCTTGAGTCCGACAGCGTAATTGTTGAACTGGCCGACCCATCCCGTCCTGGAGTCATCGTACCTGACGAGCAGCCTGAGAATGAGAACATCACGATGCTCGCAATGCCAATGCTGTTGGAGAACTAAAGATATGGAATTAAACTTAACAAAGCCCCTGATAGTCTTCGACCTGGAGACGACGGGGCTTGACCTTGTCAACGACAGGATTATTCAGCTGTCATATATAAAGGTTATGCCCGGAGGGGCTGAGAAGAATGGCAATCTGCTCATAAACCCGGGCAAGCCGATACCAAAGGAGGTCGAGACGCTGACCGGAATAACCAATGAAATGGTTAAGGATGCGCCTACTTTCAAGCAGAAAGCTGTGGAACTGGAGCGTGAGTTCACCGGTTGCGACTTCTGCGGATACAACTCCAACCGATTCGATGTCCCGATGCTGGCTGAGGAATTTCTCCGTGCAGGCATTGACTTCGATTTCGCCAAATGCCGCCTTATCGACGCGCAGACGATCTTCATGAAGCAGGAACGCCGCAATCTGGCTGCTGCTTACAAATTCTATACCGGTCACCGCATGGAGGACGACTTCCGTGCTCACCGTGCCGACCAGGACACTGCCGCAACATACGCAGTGCTGAAAGGCGAGCTCGATATGTATGCGCCGGGGCATCTTGACGATCCTGACCGCGTGGTTCTGCACAACGATATGGACGAGCTGGCTGAATTCTCCAAGCATAATGACAATGTCGACTTTGCCGGCAGAATCGTTTGGAAGGATGTTGAGGGTCCCGACGGCAAGCCGGTTCTTGACGAGAATGGCAAGCCGAAGAGGGTAGAGGTATTCAACTTTGGCAAATACAAAGGCTCTGTGGTCAGCGATGTGCTTCATCGTGACCCAGGATATTATAGTTGGATGCTTGCAAGTGACTTCACACTGAACACGAAACAGGTTCTGACAAGAATCCGTCTAAGAGAGTTCAACAATAGCAACTCTGTAAAACTTAAGTAATCAATAGAAGGTGTATCAATATTCTTAAAGCCACCACAATGTGAAACTAACGGGAATATTGATGCACCTTCAGGCTAAGAATAATTCTATGCTCAAAGGAAAGAAGATTGTACTAGGTATAACGGGCAGCATTGCCGCCTACAAGTCCTGCCTCATTATTCGCGGACTGATAAAGCGTGGTGCCGAAGTTCAGGTTGTCATTACGCCTGCCGGAAAGGAGTTTATAACTCCAATAACACTGAGTGCGCTGACTCACAAGCCTGTGATTAGCGAGTTCTTCTCTCAGCGCGACGGCACTTGGCACTCTCATGTTGACCTCGGGTTGTGGGCTGACGCTATGCTCATAGCCCCCTGTACGGCAAGCAGTCTTGGCAAGATGGCTAACGGAATAGCTGATAATATGCTCATTACCACTTATTTATCAATGAAGGCTCCGGTGTTTATTGCACCCGCAATGGACTTGGATATGTACCGTCATCCGTCTACTCAGCACAATCTCGACCTTCTTCGCTCGTATGGCAATCATATCATTGAGCCAGAGTCCGGCTTCCTTGCTTCAGGACTTGAAGGTAAAGGACGCATGGAAGAGCCAGAGGTTATTGTCGACACACTGAACAAGTTCTTCTCAGAACAATCTTCTCAGAAGTCGTCCGGCAATCAAACATCATCCTCTTGCGGCGAGAAGCATGGTGGGGAATTAACGGGCAAACGCATCCTCATTACCGCCGGTCCGACCTACGAGCGCATTGATCCGGTCCGCTTTATCGGCAATTATTCCAGCGGAAAGATGGGATTCGACCTAGCCGAAGAGTGCCGCAGACGCGGTGCTGAGGTGACATTGATAGCCGGTCCTGTTGCATTAGAGTGCTCCCCTGAAATTAAACGAATCGATGTTGAGAGTTGCGCAGAGATGTATGATGCAGCCGTCAAGGCTTTTGCCGACAGCGATGCGGCAATCCTCAGTGCGGCAGTTGCCGACTTTGCCGCTGAGTCTGTGTCGCCGACAAAAATTAAGCGTGGTCCCGATGGACTCACATTGAAGCTCAAGCCTACTCACGACATTGCCTCTTCATTGGGTAAAATGAAAAAGCCTAATCAAAAATTAGTTGCTTTTGCATTGGAAACTAACGATGAAGAGAACAATGCTAAAGGAAAACTTGAACGAAAGAATGCCGACTTTATAGTTCTAAATTCAACCAGAATACCCGGTACAACGTTCGGAAGTGACGACAATAAGATAAAGATCATCTCCCGAAATGGAAGCCACGAATACGATAAGAAGCCAAAGACTGAAGTCGCAGTCGACATTATTAACGAACTGGAGAAGATACTATGATAAGATTAGGAAAGCTTTTGCCCGCCATGATTTTAGCCGCTTTTCTGTTCATTCCGGTGAACATGAAGGCGCAGGAGCTGTATGCCAAGGTGACGATAAACCACAGCCAGATCCAAGGTACTGATGCTTCGGTGTTCGAGAATCTCCAAGAGACACTCGAACAGTTTATCAATGACAGGCAATGGACTAATCTCCACTTCCAGAAGAACGAGCGCATTTCGTGCAACTTCAATATCACCGTGACGAAATACGACCAAAGCCAGAATCTTTTTACATGCCGGGCCATCATACAAGCTAACCGCCCAGTGTACAATTCGGCATACACTTCCACATTATATAATAATACAGACAACAACTTCGATTTTGAGTTCGCACAGTTCGACCAGCTTGATTTCAATGACGAGACTATCGACAACCAGTTGACAGCCCTCGTCGCTTACTATGCTTATCTGATAATAGGCTTGGACTTGGACTCGTTCTCCCCGATGGGTGGCGAGGACGTCCTGCAGCGTTGCATGAACCTGACCAACAATGCGCAGAACCTCAACTTCACAGGTTGGAAGGCATTTGACGACAGCCGAAACCGTTTCGCGATAATCAACGACTACCTCGATGGTGCCATGCAGCCGTTCCGCCAGTTGCAATATGACTACTATCGGACGGGGCTGGACGAGATGGCAAACAATGTTGACCGTGGTCGGACAAACATAACAACAGCACTCGAGAAGGACTTGAAGAAGTGCCACGAGGACAGACCAATGAGCTTGTTGCCACAGATTTGGACCGACTACAAGAAAGACGAGCTGGCAAATATATACAAAGGACACGGCACTACCAAAGAGAAAGAGTCCGTTTACGAAATTCTTTTCGGCATCAATGCCAGTCAGAATGCCACTTGGGATAAGATTAAGGAATAATGTTAAAGCATTTATACATACGCAATTACGCTCTGATTGACGAGCTCGACATCGATTTTCCTGCCGGATTCTCAGTTATAACCGGAGAGACTGGAGCAGGAAAGAGTATCATTCTCGGCGCCATCGGACTGCTTGTCGGCAACCGTGCAGACATAAAGTCCATAAAGCCCGGAGCCAAGAAGTGTGTCATTGAAGCCCAGTTCGGTATTGCCGGATATGGACTTGAGCCTCTTTTTACCGACAATGACGTCGACTTCGACCCCGACGAATGCATTGTCCGACGCGAGTTGAGCGCAACGGGAAAGTCCCGTTCGTTCGTCAATGACAGCCCGGCACCACTGCAATTCCTCCGCCAGCTAGGTGACAAGCTTATCGACATTCACTCCCAACACCAGAATCTTCTGCTGCAAAAGGAGGACTTCCAACTTGGAGTTGTCGACATCATTGCCCATGACGACAAGCAAAAGGAACTTTACAGCAAGTCGTTCAACGAATACGAAAAGGCGAAGAAAGCACTTACCGACTTGCAGAAGAGCATCGAAAAAGCTCGCGAGAATGAGGAGTTTCTGAGGTTCCAATATAATGAATTGCAAACAGCACAGCTCTCGGACGGCATTCAAGAAGAACTTGAACAGGAAAGCGCAGCACTATCTCATTCTGAGGATATTAAGTCAGCACTATTCAATGCCGACAACATTCTTAATGCCGATGTTGACGGGATAGTAGGCAGGGCAGGTGAGGCAGCCGACGCTCTTCATGGAATAGAAAGCGTTTACCCGAAAGTCAAGGAGCTTGCCGACCGATTGGACTCAGCAAAAGTTGAACTTGCCGACATCGCAGCCGACGTCAGTGCCGACACCGACAATGTTGACTTCGACCCGGCTCGGCTCGATGAAGTCAATGCACGGTTAGACAATATCTATTCTTTGGAGCAGAAACACCATGTTAATACCGTTGCGGAGCTCATCAAAATTCGCGATGAAATCGAGAAACAACTCGATGGAATCGATGATGGCGACAACCAACTAGGCGAACTCCAGAAGCGGGTTGACGATACTTCAGCGGCGTGCAAGAAAGAAGCAACCAAGCTGTCAGCACTCAGAAAGAAGGCAGCTACCGAAGTAGAGAAGCAAATGAGTTCACGACTGATACCGCTAGGTATGCCTAACGTCAGGTTTAAGGTTGACATTCAAAAGAAGGAGCTATCAGCCGATGGCACCGACAGAATACTTTTCTTATTCTCAGCCAACAAGAGCACTGACCTCATGCCGGTAGCTGAAGTTGCCTCCGGAGGTGAGATTGCTCGTGTAATGCTCTCACTGAAAGCAATGATTAGCGGAGCCGTCAACCTCCCGACGATTATCTTCGACGAGATAGACACCGGTGTCAGCGGAGCTATCGCCAGCAAGATGGCACAGCTGATGAAGGAGATGGCGGATGCCGGACGGCAGGTAATAGCAATCACCCACCTACCTCAGATAGCCGCAATGGGCGAAGCTCATTACAAGGTAGAGAAGGAAGAGACCGACACAGGCACGACAAGCCACATGCGCCGACTGACCGACGACGAGCGTATCAGTGCCATAGCCGCCATGCTATCGGGTGACAATATCACCGAAGCAGCCCTGCAGAACGCAAGGGAACTGATGGGAAAATAAAACAATAAAAGATGAAAAATATATTCAAACTGATTCTAATAGCACTGTGCCTAGCCGGAGTAATGCCAGCAAGCGCACAGCCGAGTAGTGCCAAACAAGCCCTGCTCACACTGAAGACTTATAAGAGCGGCGGTGAGGCAGTAGGAATGTCATACGGATACCTCATCGACCATAACGGAACGGTTGTCAGCGGATGGACTCCTTTCAACGGAGCCGACAGCGCAGTAGTCGTCGATGCCAACGGACGCAGCTACCCTGTAGAGAAAATTTACGGAGCAAACGAGCTTTATGACATATCCAAGTTCTGCATTGGCAACGCCCAGTCCATGCAACCAATCCCAACAGCCAAGTCATTGCCGACAGGCTCGGTTAAACTATGGATAATGGCAAAGAGCCCGATACTCGTAGCTCCATCACGCTCAGAGAAGTTCATGGACAAGTACAACTATTATGTCCTCGGCGACGAGAGTGCCCTGAAAGACAATAAGGTTGACTATCCCAACGGCTGTCCGGCTGTCAACGAGCGTGGCGAACTGGTAGGTATTTACAACAATGGCGGTACCGTACTGAGCGTCACCGACTATCGCTATGCCAACGAGTTGAAGCCGACTGAATTCGTTTACAACGACCCTGTTCTTAAGCAGACGACCATCCGCAAGGCTCTTCCATCCGACCTCAAAGAAGCGCAGTTGGCTCTCATGATGTCGGCAAGAAGCCGCACATCCGACTATATGGCAACAGCTCAGGACTTCATAAAGATGTTCCCGAAGGAGAATGACGGCTATTCAGCATTGGCTTCACAGTATTGGCAACAAGGCAAGACCGAGGAAGCCGACAAGCTGTTGCGCGAAGCCATTGACAAAGTGACCGACAAGGCTGCCGCCCACTATAACTACTCAAAGGCTATCTGGCAGAAAGTATCACTGAGTCCGGAGCCTCCATTCGCGGCATGGACTTACGACAAGGCTATGCAGGAGGCTGACGACGCATACAAGCTCAACCCGATACCGGCATACGATGAGATGAAGGGCAAGATTGACTACAGCCGTGGCAAATACAATGAGGCTTACGATAAATTCATGTCACTTGCCAAGTCGAAGCTCCACACCCCTGACTTGTTCTTTGAGGCAGCCCAGTGCAAGATGCAGTTGAAGGCATCCGACACCGAGATTCTGGAACTGCTCGACAGTGCAGTAGGCGTTTGTGACACTCCGTACACGACTCTTGCAGCCCCATATTTCTATGCTCGTGGCGAGCAATACAACAAGATGGGACGCTACCGTGACGCCATGCTCGACCTGTGGCGCTATGAAATGCTCACCCCGACAGGGCTCTCGTCAGCTTTCTATTATGAGCGTGAGCAAATAGAACTTAAGGCAAAGGTCTATCAGGCAGCACTTAACGACATAACCCGAGCCGTCGCTCTCGACCAGAAGAACGCAGAGCTGTGGGCTGAGAAGGCGAACGTACATGTCAGGGTGGCACAATATGACGACGCGATAGCCTCAGCGGACATAGCAATACAGTTATCTCCGGAATATGCTACACCTTATTTAATAAAAGGTATAGCGCAATGCCAGACGGGAAAGAAGGCTGAAGGAATGCAGAATCTGGAGAAAGCCAAAAGCTTAGGAGAGACCCAAGCTGATACATTCATAGCAAAGTTCAAGTAAAGAAGAGCTTTTTACATTGTGATTGGGTATATTTTAGAAAGTCGTTTGACTTGCATCTGTACGCATTTGAATTTCAATAAGTTATAGAGACGTACAGAAAGACATATCTAAAACATATCCAATCACAAATAATCAGAATTTATATTACAATATACTTTTAATCCTCAGGAACTTTGTAACGGTCACCCGTCTGGCGAATCAGTTCATGACGCATATAATCGCTATAGCCCGGACGCCTTACAGGGACACCGATACCGGTAGCCGTACGCTCGAATTTTCCGTCCTTCTCAGGCTTAACAGCCATGTCGTTATACTTCACGATGAGGTAAGTAGCAAGTTTCTTCCATCGAGTCAGCATTTGAGCAGCCTTCTCATTACTATAGTTGTTGAGGTATTTCAGAGCTGCAGCCTTATCGGTAGCATAGAGTTCAGAAGCATGCTTGTCGACTGCTTGCTGACCGTCAATCCAACTCTTGTCGAGCGAGTCACGGACTTCCTTCAGCGATGGGAACATCTGACCGTAACGAGGATATACCATATTGCTAACCCAGTTGCACACCCAGAAAGCATTCTTGTCGGAGAACGTAACAGCATCAGCACCAGGAGTATTGAAGCATTCCGGCTGAACAGTATTGCCACAGTAAATAGGTACGTAGGCAATCATGTTGCCGTCGTCATTTCCCCACCATGTAACACCGCCAATCTCACGTGGCAGCCAACTGCGAAGCTGTGAGATGTAAGAGAATCCCGTCTGTTGGGTTGAAGTAGGACGCTCGTTGAAGTACTTCTTTCCGTCGACCTCATATTCCAGAGGAGTAGGGCGGTACGGCATAGCCCAGTCGCCCTGAGCAACGTCATTGTCGAGCGCAAAAGGCGTGCCCTCGAAGTGGTCGCGCATGCAAGCCTCCATATCGGCAAGCGAAAGCTTCTTGTTCGGGACAATCCACAGCGGCATATCCTCAGCATCCTTGTCCTTACCAGCGGCCCAAGGAATCCAGCGGCTCATGTCCTTGAAGTGGTTGAAGAACGACCATACACGCGCCTCACACCAGCGGCGGTCGCCGAATCCGATCTGAGAGTAAGCGCCTTTCCATGAGAAGTCCTTGTCCTTGCCTGTGTACCAGCCTTTCTGGCGGGCGAATGAATAGACATTCTTTGAATGCAGGACTTCTGTGTTATAATCGGCAAAACGGCCTATGCGGCTGCAATTGGCATGAGCGCAGATTGCATTGTCAGGAATGCGCACAGCCACCCAGACAACCTTCTGCTTCTTGTCGCCGCCGCAACCTTGCATTTCCATAATCCATGCCTCATTGGCATCGCATATCGTGAAGGTCTCGCCCTCGCTGTTGTAACCATACTTCTCGGCAAGGCTCGTCATCACGTTGATTGCCTCACGGGCTGTCTTCGACCGCTGAAGGGCAAGGTACATCAGTGAACCATAGTCTATCTGACCGGTTGTATCGACACACTCCATACGTCCTCCGTAGGTCGTCTCGCCGATACTTACCTGATATTCATTGATGTTGCCGATAACATTATATGTGACCGGAGCCTCAGGAATGAATCCATGGGAAGCATGAGTGTCATAATCGATTATCTCACGCATCTCGCCTTTCTTGTGCGTTCCGGCAGCATAGTGGCAAAGACTGGTGAACATGCCGTAATCATCGGCATTGTAACTGCAGAACACGGAGCCATCAGTAGTAGCTCCCTTGGCTGCAATAAAGTTTGTGCAAGCGCCCGCTTCCAACGCAAATGCAAGGAGCGCCGCAATGGCTAATGTCAGTTTTCTCATTGTTTTTTGGAATTTTACTAGGGCAAAAGTACTAAAAGATTTTCAAACGGGCAACTAATCTTACGCATAACTTGCCTTAGCCTGACATTTATTGCCGACTTACTGTTAAGAAAGTATAAATACGGAAAATTATCAAGTATAAAACTTTAAAAACGAAGAAAAATTCACTATCTTTGCAGTGAAGCTTCAAAGATATACGTATATGATAAAAAAGATTTTTACACTTGCAATAGCCACAGGACTGTTTATGGGAATGCCATTAGCCGCCAATGCCAACGAAAGCATTGAGATTGTCGAGCAAACCCTTCAGACAGTTGATATTTCCGTATCATCAAATGTACTGCATGTTACGGGCGCTTCCGGTCAGGATCTATATATATATAATGTAACAGGAGTCCGTGTCAAGAGCATCCGCATTGACAGCAATGACAAGCGTTACGAACTGAACCTGCCGAAAGGCTGCTACATTGTTAAAGTAGGCAGAGTGGTAAGGAAGATTTCTATCCGGTAAACCTGTATAAATTCAAGTCTTTCATCACCTGCACAACCACTCGTCAATCATGAATAGATTATTATCTGTGACTGCCACACTGGTAGCCATGATGTTGTTATGTGCTTATCCGGCAAAAGCCCAGAAGGCTCCGAAGCGGGAGTTCCGCGGGGCATGGATACAATGTGTCAACGAGCAGTTCCAAGGTTTGTCGAAAGAGGAAATGCAACGCACGCTTTCCTATCAGCTCGAAGAACTTGCCAAGGACGGTGTCAATGCCATTATTTTCCAAGTCAGGGCAGAGTGTGATGCTCTCTACGACAGCCCTTACGAGCCGTGGAGCCGTTTCCTCACGGGACGACAAGGGCAAAATCCAGGATGGGATCCCTTGGCTTGGATGGTAAGCGAATGCCATAAGCGGGGAATGGAAATACACGCATGGATAAATCCTTACCGGGCAAAGACCAAAGGAACATCGGCTCTGGCATCAAACAATATAGCAGTAAAGCATCCTGAAAGGGTCTTTGAATACGATGGGCTGTATATTCTCAACCCTGCACTTCCGGAGAATCGTGAATATATATGCAAGATAGCCGACGACATCGTCAGGAGATATGACATCGACGGATTCCACATTGACGACTATTTCTATCCTTATCCGGTAGCTGGCAAGGCGATTCCGGATGCGAAGGAATACAATGCCGACAGCCGTGGAATGAGCATTGGCGACTGGCGGCGTGACAATGTAAACAAGTTTATTGAGCAGTTGCACGACTCCATAAGGCAGACCAAACCTTGGGTGAAGTTCGGAGTGTCTCCGTTCGGTATTTACAGGAATGCCCGTTCGAGTTCTATTGGAAGCAACACTCGTGGACTGCAGAACTATGATGACCTGTATGCCGACGTTTTGAAATGGGTGAACAATGGTTGGATAGATTATTGTGTGCCTCAATTGTATTGGCAGATAGGTCACAAGACCGCAGACTATGAGACTCTTATAAAATGGTGGAATGAGCATGCGGGCAACCGTCCCCTGTATATTGGCGAGGATGTTGAGCGCACCATAAAATATGCTGATGTCGACAATCCAAACACTAATCAGGTTGCCGCCAAGCACAAGCTCCATGAGCAATGCAAGAATGTGGACGGAACAGTACTGTGGTATGCCAAGGCTGCCGTTGACAATTATGACCGTTATGGGATTTTCTTGAGGAACTACTACTGGAAGTCTCCTGCCCTGCAGCCATTGATGCCTTTCATTGATGACAAAGCTCCGAAGAAGCCCAGAAAACTCAAAGCTCATCAGAACAGTACTAACCTGTTGCTCACATGGATGGCTCCAAAGGGCAATGGATGGAAGGACGAGGCAGTTAAATATGTCGTCTACCAGTTCAAGCCGGGGGAAAGCGTCGACATTTCTGACCCATCTCATATCGTTTCACTAACGAATCATCAGTCACTGGAGACTGTTAAACCTGCAGAAAGCGGTAAGTATATATATGTTGTAACAGCACTAGACCGCATGAGCAATGAAAGTGAAATAGCAAAGAAAAAGGTTAAGGTGAAGCATTAAAACTTCACTTTAACCACCCCTTTATTATTTACAATATATATTATACAATAATCTAACAGCACTAACATAATACATTTTATCAGGTTACATTAAGACTACAAAGATTCTTCATAGTAAAGACTTTCTTTTTGATATAAAATATACTGAAAAGTTTTGGCTTTTCTTCTTTTTTTTGTAACTTCGCAATCGAAAGAAAATCAAATACTATGTTGCCTAAAGAATATAAGGACTTTGTCGACGAGATACGACTCTATCTGTCAGCCGATAATATATATACCGACGAGCTTAGACGGTTCGCATGGGGAACCGACGCCAGTTTCTACCGGATGGTTCCAAAAGTCGTTGTACGCACCAAGGGCGTTGAGGACACATCGAAAGTCATTGCTGCATGCTGTCACTACAATCTGCCTTACACATTCCGTGCCGCCGGGACATCATTGTCGGGTCAGTCGCTAAGCAACTCCGTGCTGATTGTTGCCGGAAAGGGATGGAAGAAGTATGACTTGAACTCTGACGCATCAGTCATCAGCATGCAACCGGGTATTATCGGAGCTGAAGTCAACAATATTCTGAAGCCTTACAACCGTATCTTTGGTCCTGACCCGGCATCAGTCGGATCAGCAATGGTTGGCGGCATTGTTGCCAACAACGCCTCAGGCATGAACTGTGGAGTCCATGCCAACAGTGACCGCCTGCTCATTTCAGCTGAAATGATACTTGCCGACGGCACGATCCTCGATACAGGCAGCAAGAACAGCCGCATGGCTTTTGAGGCAACACACTCTGATTTTCTGAAGAAAATAGAGAATCTGCGTGACAAAGTCCGTGCCAACAAGAAACTTGCTGACAGAATAAAATACAAATACAGCATAAAGAATGTAACAGGACTCAACATCCGACCGCTAGTTGCTTACGACGATCCATTTGATATTATAGCCCACTCACTGGTCGGGAGTGAGGGCACACTGGCTTTCATCTCATCTGTAAAGATGAAGACTTTGAGTGACTATCCATACAAAGCTACGGCAATGGTCTATTTCACGACGATGAAAGAAAGCTGCCGTGCTGTTGTTTCTCTCAAGAAACTGGAAGCTTGGGGCGACGACATGGAGCGTTCAGGCGAGAATCTGATGGTAAAGAGCGCTGAGATGCTCGACTATATGTCGCTGAAAGCCGTTGATGATCCTGTATTCAAGAAATACCAGGAGGATGTTGATGCCGGACGCATCAAGGGCGTTAAGCCGGGCGATTACCACAATCTCACGGCACTTTTGACGGAGACGAAAGCTTCCACTGAGTCGGAATTGGAGAGCAGAGTAAAGGCTGTTAGCCAATGTCTGTCACAGTTCTCGCTATACCAGCCAGTTTCGTTTACTACCGACGGAAAGGAACGTGCCCGTCTGTGGGCCATGCGTTCGGGAATATTTCCCAACGTTGGCGGCATGCGCCCGGTAGGAACGAGCTGCTTAATAGAAGATGTAGCATTCCATGTTGAGGACTTGCCTGAAGCCACCGTCAAACTTCAAAAGCTTATTGCCGACCACGGATACAGCGATGCCTGCATCTACGGGCATGCTTTCGAAGGAAACTATCACTTCATACTCAACCAGAGTTTTGCCAGCAAGAAAGAGGTTGACAGGTATGCCGACATGATGCGCTCACTTGCCGACTTGGTACTGAGTTACGACGGTTCTCTGAAAGCCGAGCACGGCACAGGACGCAATATGGCTCCGTTTGTTGAACGTGAATGGGGCAAAGAGGCCGTGGAAATAATGCATGAGCTCAAGAATATCTTTGACCCCGACGGACTGATTAACCCGGGCGTGATATTCAATGACGACCCGGACTGTTTCATTCATAACCTGAAACCTCTGCCGGAATTGACGTTCGATTACAGCAAGGTTAGCGGATTGAACCCTGACATGTCAGCCAAGGAAATGGTCGAAGGTGTCAAGCAAGCCAATAAATGTATAGAATGTGGATTCTGCGAGAGAAATTGCGTCAGTTGCGGTTTCACTTTGAGCTCAAGACAGCGCATAGCTTCAATGCGAGCCATACTGTCTTATGAGAAGAGTGGCAACGACCCGGAGCTCCTTTCGACGCTAAAGAAAGAATACAAGTACATGGGCGAGCAGACCTGCGTAACTGACGGACTGTGCGCTACGTCATGCCCAATGAAGATAAACACCGGCAACATGACACACTTGCTGCGTCAGCTTAACATGATGAACAGCCGGGGATTATACAGAATCGGCGAGTTCAGTGCCGACCATCTTGCAGGAATGAAAGGTTGCCTTAGGGGAATACTCCGTCTGGCGGCTACCGGTCATTTCGTGCTTGGCACCAATTCCATGAACGATGTATGCGATTTTCTTCATAAGACAGGTTTCCCTCTTTGGACACCGGCTATGCCACACGCCCGTCGTCAGCCCGTTGACAAAACTATAAATAACGAAGGAGAAAATGCGTCTGTACCAACCGTTGTCTATTTTCCGTCATGCATAAACCAGACAATGGGACTGCCACGTGATTCAAGACATGCTCGTCCTTTAGTGGAGGAGACCATAGCCTTGCTACACAAAGCAGGATACAAAGTCGTTTTCCCAAAGGGAATGGCACACCTCTGTTGCGGTCAGATATGGGAGAGCAAGGGTATGTTGGACATTGCCGACCGCAAGAGCAAAGAACTTGAGGATGCTCTTTATGAAGCATCCGACCATGGACGGTATCCAGTTCTTTGCGACCAAAGTCCGTGTCTGCACCGGATGACGAAAGTAATGAGCAAGGTTAATCTTTACGGTCCTGTAGAATTCATACTCAATTTCCTAAAAGACCGGCTGGTATGGCACAAGACAGACAGACGCATTGCAGTCCATCTTACTTGTTCTACACGTGAGCTTAATGCTGCCGACGACTTCATAACCCTTGCACATCTATGTACTACTAACGTATTAATACCTAAGGGAATTGGCTGCTGTGCTTTCGCCGGTGACCGTGGATTTACTCATCCGGAGGAAAACCGATGGGTACTGCGTGACCTTCGCCGTCAGGTAAATGAGTTCAAGGCAACTGAAGGATACAGCAACAGTCGTACATGTGAGATAGGGCTTGAAACGAACTCGGGCATTCCCTACCAGAGTATAATTTACCTCGTCAATGAATGCACTGAGAAGAAGGAACAGAATTAATCGATAACCGTCAAAACTCGCAAATAATATGCACCGAATATTAGTCATAAACCCAGGTTCAACGTCAACCAAGATAGCCGTATACGAAGATTTAAAACAAGTCTTCGAAAGCGACATCCACCATTCAGCTGAAGAATTGGCTAAGTTCAGCAACGTGTGGGAACAGGAGCCTTTCCGCCGTCAACTGGTCATTGACGAGCTCAACAAACATAATATTCCCATGCAACTTGACGCCGTTGTAGGTCGTGGAAGTCTGGCAAAAGCTGTTCCCAGCGGTACTTACGAGGTAACTGAGGAGATGATTAGGGAGTCTAGGAATGCCGAGCATATTCATGCCTGTGACATCGGATGTGCATTAGCCCATGATATAGCGCAGCGAGTTCCACCATGCAGGGCGTTTACAACTGACCCGGGAAGCGTTGATGAAATGCTGCCGGAAGCGCATATCAGCGGTCTGCCCGACTTGCCTCGAATAGCAATATGGCATGCTTTGAATCAGAAAGCAATAGCACGGCATTATGCCAGCGAGCACGGAACACGTTACGAAGACCTCAACCTAATTATATGCCATCTGGGTGGCGGTATTTCCATAGCAGCTCACGACCATGGACGTGCCATTGACGCGAACAATGCATTGGATGGCGAAGGACCATTCGCACCGGAACGAGCTGGCTCATTACCGGCAGCATCGCTTGTCAGGCTCTGCTTTAGTGGTAAGTATACTGAGCAGGAAATACTTAACCGCATTGCCGGGAAAGGTGGACTGAAAGCACATCTTGGCACGAATGACATGAAGGAAATAGAACGACGCATCAACGGAGGTGACGAACATGCACGACTGATAGTTGACGCTATGATTTACCACACGGCTAAGAATCTGGTAGCCGAAGCTGCCGTTCTTTATGGTAAGGTAGACGCCATACTAATAACCGGCGGGATGGCAAACTCCAAATATGTCGTCGAACGACTGAAGAGGCGCATTTCTTTCCTCGCTCCGGTCAGCGTCTATCCGGGTCAGGAGGAGATGCTGGCTATGGCTCACAACGCCATTGTTGAATTGGACTCCGCAAAAAAGAGTGACTAATTATTCAATTAATTGATACATTAGGACTTAATATTAAAACACATATAGCTATGAGTACAAATCTCAAAAACGAGACAAATCTCAAGAAAAATGTAACTAATGGGGCAGGCAAGAACCTCTCCGAGTGTACAACAATCATCGTGGGCGAGAAACAGACTGCCGACGGTTCAAGGATTCTGGCACGCTCGGAGGATTTCGACGCACTGCGTACTAAGAACTTTATTGTTCGTGAGGACACAAACAATGGTCCAGAGGAATTCGTTGCTGCCGACAGCCCATTCCATTGTCCACTGCCAAAAGAGGCACTGGGCTACACAGGAATGCCTGACTATCAATACCACAACGAGTGGGGCAGTGCAGGATGGAACACAGCTGGCGTCGGCGAGAGCTCTACAGAGACTATATTCTCTTCACCTGAAGCTTTAAAGGCAGACCCGTATGTTGCTGATGGCCTGTCAGAATGCTGCACTTACAACATTGTCCTCCCATACATTAAGACAGCCCGTGAGGGAGTAAAGCGACTTGGGGCTCTTATCGAGAAGTATGGCTCAGCCGAAGGTTTTGGCATCGGATTCATTGACGACAAGGAGACATGGTATCTTGAAAATGCAGGCGGACACCGTTGGTTGGCTTGCCGCATGCCTGCCGACAAGTATTTCGTTACAGGCAACCAAAGCCGTTATCGTCATTACGATCCAAATGACAAGGACAACTTCATGGCATCAGCCGACCTTATTGAATTTGCCGAGAAGAATGGTTTATATGACCCGAAGAAGGGGGAGTTCGACTTCCATGAGGCTTATTCAAAGGACGACATCGCCGACACAACTTATAACTATCCTCGTGTATGGGGACTTCAGGGCTTGTTCTCACCTGACATCAAGAACGACGTTACCAAGAACACATTCCCTGTATATGCTGAAGCTGACCATAAGCTGAGCATTGCCGACCTGCGCCGCGCATTCCGTTTCCATTACGATGGCACAGATCATGACCCATATCTGCACAACAACGGCAAGGAACCTTATCGTCCTGTAAGCATCTTCCGCACGACTCAGACTCACATTCTGCAGAACCGTCCATGGCTACCTAAGGAAATTGGCTGCCTCACATACGTAGCTCTCGGCATGGCTGACCTCGGAGTATTCCTGCCGTTGTATCAGGGAATCCATAAGTTCCCGGAGGCTTATTATTTGGGCGACGAGAATTGTTCCGACGACTCAGCTTACTGGACTTTCCGTAAGGTGATGTGCCTTGGAATGGTAAACTATAATAAATATGCTCCTATAATCAAGGAAACTTATGCTTACCTTGAGCAGGAGAACGACCAGAGACAGAAGGAGATGGAGGACGATTATGTAGGTCTTATTAAGTCCGGGCATCCAATGGCTGCTCATGATCTGCTGCAAGACTTCTCCGACCGCACTCTGACACATGCTCTTGAGGTTGCCCATGACCTTGAGAACCGTCTCTTCACACACTTAACTGTTGACATTCAGAAGGAGTACATGTTCCACGGAGCATAACCGAATTCATTAGAAGAAGCAAAAAGTCCATCAGACAATACTGTAATTCACAGCAAGTCTGATGGACTTTTTTTTGACGTTATATTAAGTCGTGTTGCAAGAGGTCATTAAATACATTGTAAAAGACGCCCAATTAAAGCCCAAAAGATACCCAATTAGAACGTAAAAGATACTCAATTAGAACGTAAAAAGGCATGTTTTACAATCCATTTGTTTATCAATCAGTTACAAAGCTATATCATTTTATTCAAATAAGGGTAATTTTTATTTACGTCTTATAAGCTGAACAACATTCTCCACATGTGGGGTATGAGGGAACATATCAACCGGTTGAACCTGAGCCACACGGTAGTCGGCGTCTAGAAGTGTAAGGTCTCGAGCCTGAGTTGCCGGATTGCAACTAACGTAAACAATACGTTTGGGAGCGGCATTAAGTATAACCTTAACTACATCAGGGTGCATACCGGCACGAGGCGGATCAGTAATGATAATGTCTGGGCGTCCGTGCTGTTGTATAAATTCAGCAGTCAAAATATTCTTCATATCACCTGCGAAGAATTCAGTATTGTCAATTCCATTAATCTTTGAATTAACCTTTGCATCTTCAATTGCCTCAGGCACATATTCTATTCCAATTACTTTGCTGGCATAACGGGCTACAAAGTTGGCTATAGTTCCAGTACCAGTATAAAGGTCATAGATAAGTGGCTTATTATCAGAATTATAATCAGATAATTTAGAGTTGTAAATTTGGGAATCTAAAGCAAATTCTCGAGCCACGCTATACAGATGATAAGCCTGCTCAGTATTTGTCTGATAGAAGCTCTTGGGACCCACCTTGAACTTCAAATCCTCCATCGTCTCATAGATGAAATCAGTGCCTTTATAGGTTGTCAGTTCAAGGTCGCCAATAGTGTCGTTGCCCTTCTGATTGTCAACATAAATCAAGCTCGTAATCTCAGGGAATGTTGTTGCGATATGCTCCAGAAGATCCTTGGCACGCTGCTCATCACCAGGCTCGTCGTAGTGGAACTGGATGAGCAGCATCCACTCGCCGGTGTTGGAGTTGCGGAACATCAGGTTGCGCAGCAGTCCATGCTGAGCGCGGGTGTCATAGAATGTCATTCCCGTGCGCACGGCATAGTCGTAAATATCATTGCGGATGCGGTTATGGAGGTCGTCCATGAGCCAACATTTCTTAATAGGATATATCTTATCGAAGGCTCCGGTGATGTGAAAACCTATCGCTGGTTCGCCCAAACCGGCATCTTCCGGTATGTTTTTGAGCTCTTCAGCGGTGTACCAGCGCTTATTTGCGCAGCCAAACTCCAGTTTGTTGCGGTATTCCCACTGCTTTACCGACCCGAGAATAGGGCGAAATTCGGGCAATTCCACCTTTCCTATACGTGACAACTGGTCGAAAACCTGCTTCTGTTTAGCCTTAATCTGTTCCTCATACGGCAGATTCTGCCACTTACAGCCGCCGCAGATGCCAAAATGCTCGCACTTTGGCACCGCGCGGACGTCACTTTTCTTAATAAATCTGACGACACGTGCCTCGCAGTAGCGGTGCTTTTTCTTCACTACTTGAAGGTCGACAACATCGCCTGGCACTACAAACGGAACGAACACCACTTGCTCGTCGACGTGTGCAATGCATTTACCTTCGGCTGCCACAGCCTCTATCTCCACATTATCATATTGTGGTAATGGTTTGCGTTTTCTACTCATTAGGATTCAATTAATCTTGTCGTAATAATAATTCAACGTTTCAACAGCCGGCTTCTTGAATTTAATTATTGGATCAATGAAATAAAGTTTTCCATTGTCATTCAACACATTATCGCCATTTGCCGAAACATCTGTTATTGCTACATAATCATTTGCATAAAAGTATTTATTTTCTAACCTTAAGCCCAAACCATATATGAGATAATCATCAATTTCCTTTTGGCTGGGTTCACTTATACCTATAAAATTATATCGTGTCAACGGGAATAGTATATTATGAATAAGGTGCTCGTAGATAACGTCTTGAGCATGGTTTCTCAAAGAGATGTCGGATAATGTCTTTCCCATATTTCCACATAATTTTATATAGGTTGTACCATATTCTGTTTGCAAAGGTACGTAAAAATAATGGTTATCCTCTATTTATTGAGCAAATAGACATATTAATAAATGTGAAAAGGAAGAACGAAATCTTGATTCAAATCATTTGTTTGCGCCAACATTCAAAAAAAAGTTTAAGGAGGAAAAAAACTTTGCACAACCCTTGGGTGTTTGCGCAAAATATAGTAAATTTGCACTGATTTTATAAAGCATTTTAATTTTGTATTTTTTCAAATATCAACTATGAGCGAAAAGAGAGTTTACACCTTCGGTAACGGAAAGGCCGAGGGTAGAGCAGACATGCGTAACCTGCTCGGCGGTAAGGGTGCTAACCTTGCCGAGATGAACCTCGTAGGCGTTCCTGTGCCTCCTGGATTCACCATCACTACCGATGTATGTACAGAGTACTATGAAAAGGGAAAAGACGACGTTGTTGCCTTGCTGAAGGGCGATGTCGAGAAATCCATGAAACTTATTGAGGACACCATCGGAAAGAAGTTCGGTGATCCGAGCAACCCACTGCTCGTCTCCGTACGCTCAGGTGCCCGCGCTTCCATGCCAGGTATGATGGACACCATCCTGAACCTCGGCCTTAACGACGAGGTTGTTGAGGGTCTGGCCAAGAAGACTAACAACCCACACTTCGCTTGGGACAGCTACCGCCGTTTCGTTCAGATGTACGGCGATGTCGTTCTCGGCATGAAGCCAGTCAACAAGGACGACGTTGACCCATTCGAGGCTATCATCGAGCAGGTTAAGAGCCAGCGCGGCATCAAGCTCGACTATGAGCTGAATGTTGATGAGCTCAAGCAGCTCGTTAAGCTCTTCAAGGAGGCTATCAAGAAGCAGACAGGTGCTGACTTCCCAACAGATCCGACAGAGCAGCTCTGGGGTGCTATCTGCGCCGTATTCGGCAGCTGGATGAACAAGCGTGCCATCCTCTATCGTAAGCTCAACGGCATTCCTGACGATTGGGGCACAGCCGTTTCAGTCATGGCAATGGTCTATGGTAACATGGGCGACACATCAGCTACTGGTGTTTGCTTCAGCCGTGACGCTGCTACCGGTGAGAATATCTTCAACGGTGAGTGGCTTAAGAACGCTCAGGGTGAGGACGTTGTATCAGGTGTCCGCACTCCACAGCAGATCACTCTCGAAGGCTCTCGCCGTTGGGCTAATCTCCAGGGCGTCAGCGAGGAAGAGCGTGCAAGCAAGTATCCTTCACTCGAGGAGGAGATGCCGGAGGTTTACAAGCAGCTGAACGAGATCCAGCAGAAGCTTGAGGACCACTATCACGATATGCAGGATATGGAGTTCACTGTCCAGGAGGGCAAGCTCTGGTTCCTTCAGACTCGTAACGGTAAGCGCACAGGTACCGCAATGGTTAAGATCGCTATGGATATGCTCAAGGAGGGTCAGATCGACGAGAAGACCGCCATCGAGCGTTGCGAGCCTAACAAGCTCGACGAGCTTCTCCACCCGGTATTCGACAAGGAGGCTCAGGCTAACGCCAAGACTCTGACTCACGGACTTCCTGCATCTCCAGGTGCTGCTACCGGTCAGATTGTATTCTTCGCCGACGATGCTGCTAAGTGGCACGCTGACGGTCACAAGGTTGTCATGGTTCGTATCGAGACTTCTCCTGAGGACCTCGCCGGTATGTCAGCCGCTGAGGGTATCCTCACAGCACGTGGCGGTATGACTTCTCACGCTGCCGTTGTTGCCCGTGGTATGGGTAAGTGTTGCGTATCAGGTGCAGGCAACATCCACGTCGACTATAAGAAGCGCACCGTTGAGATCCACGGAAAGGTTCTTCACGAGGGCGACTATATTTCTATCAATGGTTCAACCGGTCAGGTTTACGAGGGCGAGGTTAAGACACGTCCTGCTGAGATCTCTGGTTACTTCGCTGAGCTCATGGAGCTTTGCGACAAGTACACCAAGCTGGTTGTACGCACTAACGCTGATACTCCTCACGATGCTGAGGTTGCAAAGAGCTTCGGTGCTGTTGGTGTTGGTCTCTGCCGTACAGAGCACATGTTCTTCGACACTGAGAAGATCAAGCCAATGCGTGAGATGATTCTCGCCGACACTACTGAGGAGCGCGAGAAGGCTCTTGCCAAGCTCCTGCCTCTGCAGAAGAAGGACTTCGTTGGTATCCTGAAGTGCATGGACGGTATGCCAGTCAACATCCGTCTGCTTGACCCACCTCTCCACGAGTTCGTACCTCATAATGAGAAGGGTCAGAAGATCATGGCTGAGGAAATGGGCGTTAGCCTTGAGAAGGTTAAGGAGCGCGTTGCCAGCCTTGAGGAGCACAACCCAATGCTGGGTCTCCGTGGCTGCCGTCTGGGCAACAAGTTCCCGGAGATCACAACCATGCAGACAAAGGCTATCCTCGGCGCTGCCATCGAACTGAAGAAGCAGGGCCTGAACCCACAGCCTGAGATAATGGTTCCTCTCGTAGGTACTTGGAAGGAGCTCAAGGCTCAGAAGGAAATCATCAACAAGGCTGCTAAGGAAGTCTTCGCTGAGGAAGGTGTTGAGATTCCATTCAAGGTTGGTACCATGATTGAGATCCCACGCGCTGCCCTCACAGCCGACAAGATCGCTCAGTATGCTGAGTACTTCAGTTTCGGAACCAACGACTTGACTCAGATGACATTCGGTTACAGCCGTGATGATATTAACAGCTTCCTGCCAAGCTATCTGAAGAACAAGATTCTTGACGTTGACCCATTCCAGGTTCTCGACCAGGAGGGTGTTGGTCAGCTCATCAAGATGGCTGTTGAGAAGGGTCACCAGACTCGTCCTGACATCAAGTGCGGTATCTGCGGTGAGCACGGCGGTGAGCCTTCATCAGTTAAGTTCTGCCATCGTGCAGGTCTCGACTACGTAAGCTGCTCTCCATTCCGTGTGCCAATCGCACGTCTGGCTGCTGCTCAGGCTGCTGTTGAGGATAAGTAAAGAATAACTTATTATCATCTACATAGGACGGATGCTGGTGCCACCGTGTGCCGGTGTCCGTCTTTTATATAAATATGTATTTATGAGAAAAATAATCTTTTCACTGCTTTTAATGGCTTTATTGCCATCAATATCCATTGCACAAGAGGCTGTCTCTCGTGTATTTATCTCCATGCCTGACAGTATATTGCCTTATCTTGACGCAAGCCAACGCCAAGAACTAGCCGATGATATTGCTCAGAAAGAAAAGCCAATAGTAGTGAATAGCCTTGGAGATACGACCCGTATTGACAACATTTCAACAGACTACATGAAGTTGTATTGCAATAAAGCACATACAATTGAAATGAAGATTCTGCCACGGGTCCAAGAAAAAGATTCCATTATTTGTCTTGTAAATACTTACAATGGACCTGCCGAAGAAAGTGATATTACTTTCTTTGATATGGCATGGCAGAAACTCAATCAGAATTTGACTCCATCTGTCAAGCCACAGCAACTTCTTGCAAAACCAGACACTTTATCCGATGAAGATTATAGCTCGCTTGCAGAGTTGCTAGACCCCACACTCATCAAGATAAATCTCTCGCCAAAGAGCCGTACAGTGACTTATCAACTTTCGATTCCTGCCGTACCAAATGACAAGAAGAAACTGTTAGAAGCACTACTTTCGCAAATGAATTTTAATTGGGACGGCGAAAGATTTAATTGATGTTAATCAAGAGAAACTTTTTAGCGAAAACACTTGCAATATTAAGATAAAAGCTATAATTTTGCAACGTGTTTTTCATGGTATTAGATTATTAAGGTTAATGAAAGATTGGTTGTCGTGAGATAACCAATTTTTTTTGCCCTTATCCTTTGTCCTTTAGAGTAAAGTTAGTATCTTTGCAACACAATTTTTAATAAACTCAACCTAAAGGAAATGAACTTAAAAGTCCGCCTTATCATAATGAACTTCCTGGAGTTCGCAGTTTGGGGAGCCTACTTGACTTGTATGGGCAACTATCTGGCTAATGCCGGTATGGGAGCCCAAATATCATGGTTCTATGCCATCCAGGGCATCGTGTCAATCTTCATGCCAACGCTTATCGGTATCGTTGCCGACAAGTGGATTCAGCCACAGCGCTTGCTCGGTATCTGCCATCTGCTCGCAGGTATCTTTATGTTCTGCCTGTGCTATATCGGCTACACAACGGGTTATGGCAACGAGATTCAGGACAAAGGACTTTTCATCACAATCTACACGCTGAGTGTGGCTTTCTATATGCCAACACTCGGTCTTGCTAATACCACAGCATTCACCCTACTTAAGAATCACGGACTGAGCACCGTTACCGACTTCCCGCCGATTCGTGTCTTCGGAACTATCGGTTTCATCCTAACGATGTGGTTCGTCAACTGCGCTGCTCTTGATGATGGCGGATTCTCGTTCACCATCGCCCAGAACGACTTTAAGTTCCAGTACACCTACATGCAGTTCTTCGTTTCAGGACTGGTGAGCATCATCCTCTTCCTTTACGCTTATTCTCTGCCCCAGTGCCCGATAGAGAAGAAACCGGCTCAGACAATATCACAGCGGTTTGGTCTCGATGCATTCAAACTCTTCAAGACAAAGCGCATGGCTCTGTTCTTCATTTTCTCGGCTCTGCTGGGAATGTCGCTACAGGTTACCAACGGATATGCCGGACCATTCATCACGAGTTTCAAGGCAAGCGCCGATCCATTGGTAGCAAACTCATTCGCTGCCAATAACGCAACGTTGCTCACATCAATATCACAGGTCAGCGAGGCTCTTTGCATCCTCATGATTCCGTTCTTCATGAAGCGTTACGGCATCAAGATTGTCATGCTCATCGCTATGGCAGCATGGGTTCTGCGTTTCGGATTCTTCGGTATCGGCAACCCGACAATGCCTGGAGTACTCTTCTTCATCCTCTCTTGCATCGTCTATGGAGTGGCTTTCGACTTCTATAATGTTTCCGGAGCCATCTTCGTCGACCAGGAGTGCGACCCAAGCATCAAGGCTTCGGCTCAGGGCTTGTTCATCCTCATGACCAATGGTCTCGGTGCTACTATCGGAACTCTCTCCGCCGGTGCCGTCATCAACCACTTCTGTACAAACACCAATGGCTATCTCATCGGCAACTGGCAGGCGTGCTGGTTCATCTTCGCGGCTTACGCCCTTGCAGTGTTCATTGCCTTCAGCCTCGTCTTTAAGCCAGGCAAGAAAGCTGCCACAAAATAGTATTTATCTCTAGATAATCTAGATATTCTAGATAATCTAGATCCTCTAGGAAATCTAGAAAATCTAGAAAAAAGAAAGAAAAGAAAATTGAGAAAGATTCAACTGATATTCCAAGGTGTTTCCGAGATCGTTGAAGGTCCGGAGCTGGCTCTTCTTGTCCTCACCGACCAGATGAAAGAGCGGCAAATATCCATTGTCATCGATAAGCACATGGAATATCAATTCGGACTCCGCATGGGTCATAAAGTCAATACCGACAGGTTGCTTCCTGAGGTTCTTACCAATGTGGCTAAGCAGCAGGGCGGCATGCGCTTCGAAATCCTTATCAGTGATGTCATTAATGGCGAATACCGCTGTATGCTCGTCAACGAGACGACCTTCGAGTCGCTGCCAATGCGTGCAAGCGATGCCATTCTCTTTGCCACTATCAGCAATACACCTATTTATATAGAGTATAATCTCATGATGCGGCAGAGTGTTCGATATAGTGCTAACCCTCGTGGACTGGCAATACCTATCAATGCCCTTAATGACGAAATGCTCAACAAGGCAATGCAAAAAGCCATTGACGATGAGGATTACGAACAGGCTTCATATCTCCGTGACGAGATTAACAAACGGAAAAAGAAAAAGGAAGAATGAAGGAAGAGCGTTTCTTTTATGTTCCCAATGCAGCCGATTCACTGGAGTTGCCTGAAGAGGAGGCAAAGCATGCCATCCGTGTTCTCCGTCTTCATGAGGGTGATGAGATTTTCCTTCAGGATGGGATAGGGAATTTCTATCATGCCAAAGTCTCGATGACGAACAACAAGCATTGCTATTATTCCATCGAAGAGGCTCTTCCTCAGAAACGTACTTGGCGTGGGCATATCCATCTTGCAATTGCTCCAACGAAGATGATGGACCGGATGGAATGGATGGCTGAGAAAGCCACTGAGGTAGGGTTCGACGAGATTAGTTTTCTTGATTGCAAGTTTTCCGAGCGCAAGGTTATCCGCACCGACAGGATAGAGAAGATTATCGTTTCTGCCTTCAAGCAAAGTCGTAAGACTTGGATGCCTAAGGTTAACGAGATGATAAGCTTTTCAGAATTCATCAAAAAGCCAATAGCCGGACGAAAGTTCATTTGCCATTGCTATAATGAAGTTCCACGAAAGGACTTTTTCACTGAGATTTATGGTAAGGCAAAGGATATTGCCAACGATCCTGATGACGATAATTCATCCGATGATATAACTATTCTTGTCGGTCCTGAAGGCGACTTCTCCATTGATGAAGTCCATGAGGCTTTATCCCAAGGATATGAGTCAGTTACCCTTGGCACAAGCCGTCTCCGTACTGAGACTGCCGGTCTCTCCGCCGTCATGATGAGCAATCTTGCCCAACGAATCTAATTAAAGGTAAAAAGGTAAAAAAGTAAAAAGGTAAAAAAGTAAAAAGGTAAAAAAGGTAAAAAGGTAAAAAAGTAAAAAGGTAAAAAGGTAAAAAGCCTTACGGGAATAGATAAAAGACTTTATTCTAGTATTGCATTGATGAGTATTGTCAAGGCAAGCATATCAGCGGCACCACCGGGAGATATATGGTGCTTCATGAATTCATCATCCATATCTTTCAGTGATTGACGTGAGAAATGCTCAAGCAGCAAAGCACACGACTGCTTGACTTGCCCAGCCACATCAGCACCGGCACGGTGATAGATATTTGTATCATCGAGCATGGACATAATCTTAAGCAATGTCTTCTGCTCTCGATAGCGGTCGTCCCTCAACCGTCTGTAATATGGAACCCACGTTGCAAACAGATCCTTATATCCGGTTGCAGCATTCTCTCGGGCTCCTAAAATATTCTTTTCCTTTGCAATGACCTTTCCGCCATGACTTTCAGCGTCTTGCTCAAACTGATTGCCTATTGTTGCAATCAACTCCGATAGTCCGTCAGCCTTTACTTTTCCACCACAATGACTGTAAATCCATTGGGCTGCAGCCACAGTTATTCCCAAAGAAAACAACGCCCCTTTGTGAGTATTCACACCGTTCGTTGTTTTCCGCATTGCTTCTTCCGCTTCTAATCCAATTCTTTTAATATCCCCAACCGCTAATTCTTCTGATTCATCTCCGAGTTGTGCAAGTCGGATAAAATACGGACGCAGAGCATTTATGCTTCTCTCCATCAGAATATAGTCCATATCATCGTGGGCACCATTATTGTCTTTATCCACAAGTCCTGGCTTTGGGGTTGTATCAAGTTCTCTCCGCAAGGAATCAACGGCAAACTTTGCCATGATGAATGGACGTGTTGATGGAGGAACCCGGCTCATAGCTGCATGCATTCGATTGGCGGCTATGAGTTGTCTAACCTTGGATGCACTCACAATATAACCACCAGCTGATTGATTTACCGATTGTTCATCACTTGTTTGAACAGCCTGTCCATAGATATTCCGTCGGTCAATGCAGCAGAGTTCAATTCCATTCTTTGGAAGAATCTCAGCCATCATATCATTATACCGTCTTGTCAACGGGTCGAAAGGCTCGGCACCGACAAAGCGGATGGCAGCTCCCAAAGCAGGAGCAATATATCGGGTAAATATTTGAAGGTCAATTTCTATCTGCTGTTGTGTGGCAACATCGAGAAGTTTGAGGAAATATGTAGGGAATGTTGCTTTAGAAATTGAATAAGCACTACCTTCGCAGACAGTGACATTCTGTAAATCGGCTGTTCCACGCTGAATCATTTCCCGACGCTCCTGATAGTTGAATCCAGCACTACTATCGAGAAGTGGAATGATAAACAGATTATCGACATGACTCGCTGCATATTCAATAAGGTAACGATGACCGAGGGTAAACGGGTTGCAGTTCATGACGACAACTCCCGACTTGCCCGGTCGAGACAAATTCTTCAGACTATTAAGATACTGATGGAACGGATGAAGACTGTTCTCCATGAAGACAACATTATCCGTCTTGGCAATGGTATTGAAAGCCAACGACTCGAATAGCTCCTCATACTCAGGCTTGGTAAAGACTTTCACCGTTGGATAGCCACGCCGCCGGACAATAGCCATAAGGTGGGAGACGAGTCGGTTGGCAAGATGCTCCTCACGAACCGAATTGTCAACAGCTATGCAGCGGATGGTATCTTTCAACAGTCCACCAGCCGCGACAATAGCATCATCGCCCGTAGGACAGATTGCAGCATAATAGTCGGTTCTGTCCAAGTCGATGCCATGTTCATGAAGGAAAGTCTCTACCTTCCTTCGTGTCGGACCATAGCCCATAGCTACCTCATGAATTTCGTAGTCAGAGTACATTGTTTTAATTCATAATTCGAAATGCAAAAATCATAACAAATAATTCAAAATGCAAAATTCATAACAAATAATTCAAAATGCAAAATTCATAACAAATAATTCAAAATGCAAAATTCATAATTCAAAATTATGATTACCTTGTTAAACAATTACCTCTCTTTGTTATAGACTTTGTTATGAAGGCGACGGTTCGGATACCGTCGCTCCTACACACAAAGGCTAATGGGTGGAATTTGAGAGTTGGAAACTTTTTATTAATTGGTTGATCTTTTCTTGAATCTCTTCTTGCGTGTGGCTGTGATTCCGCATGCAGAAACGGGCTTCACGGTTGCAGACAAGGCAGCGGCGGGGTGAAAGACCGATGGACTGCCGGGAAATGGGAGTAGCATCGGGAAGGAGCACGTCAATATCGAAGAGCCGACCCAATGGGTGCGACTCCTCGATTCTGCATGTTCGCTGTTTCAGTTCCTTTGCATTGCCATCAACAAGCCAGTATGCCTCAAAACCAGTCTTTAAGTCTTTTATAATCGTTGGCTCACAACCGAGTTCTTGACATAAGGCTTCAACTGCGGCGTTGGCAACAATCAACGAACGTTCATTTCTCTTCACCGAGCCCGGCATAACGACAGTCAGAACAATCTCAGTCTTGCCTTCATTCTCAGCAATCAACTTCCGTTCGAGAGCCCACCGTCTATCCCGACTTTCCAACAATTCATCCAGTGATATTCTTGATGACATCCATCACCTCCCCATTTCTATTCATCACTACACCGACGACCTTATCCCCAAATGGCAGTGGAGCCGGTTCGCCAATCACCTTCAAAGCCCTATCACGAAGACTCTCAAGGGTTACTATCTTCAGTCCGGCAGCACTCAACCGTTCGGCAAGATCCTTTCGGCGAGGATTAATGGCGATACCATACTCCGTCACAACAACATCTACGGTAGCGCCCGGAGTAATCAGCGTTGTAACCTCATCGACGATACACGGGATTCTGCCACGGAGCAACGGACAAACAACGATACTCAATGCCGAGTCGGCTGCCGTATCAGGATGTCCGCCAATAGCTCCACGGATTATTCCATCACTGCCAACAAGGACATTAACATTGAAGTTGACATCAACCTCAAGAGCCGAGAGGATAACAATATCGAGGAACTTCGTTGCAGCTCCTGGCTCATCAGGCGAAGCATACTCGTTGGCTGAGACCTCCTTATGCTTCGGATCGTCACGGAGATTCTCGGCAGCCACACGGTCGAACGACTGGACATCAATAAGATGATCGATGAGTCCTTCCTTGTGCAGTTGAACCATGTGAGCCGTTATTCCACCAAGTCCAAACGACGCTTTGATGTTCTGGTCTATCATACTCTGCCGTAAGTATTTAACCACAGCAAGTGAAGCACCACCCGAACCAGTCTGAATGGAGAATCCATTTCGGAAATAGCCACTATTAACAATCACCTTACAAGCCGTCTTGGCAAGCAGAATATCCCTTGGATTCTTGGTATCACGGATAGCACCCGAAGCAATCTTCGACGAATCACCAACACTATCGACAACCACAACATAATCGACATCATGCTCAGAGATAGATGTCGGAGTGTTAGGATAGTCAACGAGATCGTCAGTCAGAATAACGGTCTTGTCGGCATAGCGGGCATCGGGTAGGGCATAACCCAGCGAACCGCAAATCGACTTCGCATTAGGTGAACGGCTATAACCGCAGGCATTGCCCATGGGATCACATGAAGATGCTCCAAGGAATGCCACATCAATATGAAGGTCGCCATTGGCAACAGCACTTCCTCTGCCACCATGCGAGCGGAACACAACAGGATTGTCCATCAGTCCGTGTGAAATCTCACGAGCCAGTTCGCCACGCATTCCCGAAGTCGAAATATGCGTAACAACACCATTGCGGATATGTTCGATGAGCGGACGGTGAACATCATTCAAACTCGATGCTGCAACATGAATATCCTTGAATCCCATCTCTGCAATCTTTGCCATAACAAGGTTCAGCACCTTATCGCCACCACGGAAATGATGATGGAACGAAACGGTCATACCATCCTTTAAGCCACAGCGGCGGATAGCTTCCTCAAGACTCACCACCTTCTCGCTCTTAGCCTGCGACTCCTTTCGTGGTTCCGTTATCTTCTGTTCGCCACCATGATAAACATCCTCATGCAAACCCTCGGCTATTAGTCCGACGAGTTTCTGTCTTTCCTCATATCGTGTCATGACAAGTCCTCCTTTCTTAAAACACCTGCAGCAATAGCAAGGTCAATGGTGTGCTGGGCACGAATAACAACCGGTTTGTCAATCATCTTACCGTTCAGGGCAATCACTCCCGAACCTCGGCGTGCAGCCTCATGGAGTGCTTCGACGATGGCAACAGCCTTATCAATATCTTTCTGCGACGGGGTAAACACCTCATTGACAATCTCAATCTGACGAGGATTGATAATCGACTTACCATCGAATCCAAGTTTCTTTATCAGTTCAACCTCCCGACGGAATCCTTCCATATCATTAAGGTTGGAGAAAACGGTATCAATACAGTCGATGCCGGCAGCCCGAGCAGCAACGACGATGGTCTGACGAGCAAGCAGAAGTTCGATACCTTCCGGTGTCCGCTGAGTTTTTAGATTGGCACAATAGTCCTCTGCACCAAGAGCAATACCCATCATCCGCGATGAAGCCGTGGCAATAGCGTAAGCATTGACAACTCCAAGCGCACTCTCTATGGCAGCCATAATCTTTGTCCTGCCAACACATCCAATCTCCTTCTCAACTTTCTCAATCTCAGCCTCAACCTCACGAACCTCATCGGCTGTCTCGGTCTTCGGCATTCGGACGACATCAACACCAGCCTTGACTACAGCCTCAATGTCCTTTCGCCCGTATGGAGTACTAAGCGGATTTATGCGGACAACCATCTCAATGTTGCCATAATCGATAGTTTTCAGTGCGTTATATACTAGCAGGCGTGCCGTATCTTTCTCAGCAAGCGTCACCGAGTCTTCCAAATCAAGCATTATGGAGTCGGGACCATAGATGAAGGCATCCTGCATCATGCCCGGATTATTTCCCGGCACAAACATCATGGTTCTTCGTAGTCTCATAGCTTTATTAATTCAAAATGCGGAAAACTTAATTCTTAATTCAAAATTATGATTTCCTTGTTAAACAAAACTATATGATTCTTCACTCTTCGTTCTTAACTCTTCACTTTTAACGTTTTCACTCTTCACTCCACACGTCTTTGCCGGTGGCACGGACGGCGGCAGCTGTAGTACGGGCACGGATAGTGCAGTCGAGAGCACCTTTATCAGTAGCACGGACGTAAGCCTGACTCACGCCCATTCCATTAAGAGTATCGGTAATAACCTTACGGATTTGGTCGCCAAACTGATAGGCGACAGTACTGTCCAAGTCGATTTTTAGTCCCGGAGCGTCACTTGGCTCAATCTGAATCAGGATGTCGCCTGATTCAAGAGTGCCTGCGAAAGCGTTCTTTATTTCCATAGTCTTAATTGGTTTATAGTTAACAAAGTTGGGTTTACAATATGCGGTTTCAGTTATTTACTGGTTTCGCCTTCAAAGCTACAAATAAATTCTGTAACTTCAATGCCAAAAGCCGAATATTTTAACCGCAAATGACATTTTTCGATATATGATGAAAAAAGTTTGCGAAAAGTTTTGTGGAATAAGATTATTGTTGTACCTTTGCACTCGCAAAACAGAAACAAGCACAACGGGAAGTAGCGCAGTCCGGTAGCGCTCCTGGTTTGGGACCAGGTGGTCGCAGGTTCGAATCCTGTCTTCCCGACCAAAAAGAGGTAAATACGATTTAGTATTTACCTCTTTTTTATGCCTTTATATTATGTCCAATATTTACAAAAAAACAATCATCTAAATGATGCTTTGCCATTTGCCGGAGCAAACGAGCAGACAACATACACCTCAATTCCGCAACCCTACTAATAGTCTCAGGCCATTGCGGTCAAAACCGCCCAGAATGCGATTTCTCTTGTTCAAACTGGCTTTTTGCCATGTCCTAACAGATATGATCGTATAACACCCCCTT
>Ga0256406_1001111_pt1 | contig 44603 bp, 37 predicted proteins | sample RumenRJG_03DNA_FD_185986 | JGI IMG/M metagenome (GOLD analysis project Ga0256406, IMG submission 185986) | Bovine rumen microbial communities from Lethbridge, Alberta, Canada - RJG_03 | ecosystem: Host-associated > Mammals > Digestive system > Stomach > Rumen | place: Canada: Alberta | collected... | reverse complement strand
GCCGACAGGCGGAATCGGATACGGCATTGACAGACTTGTGATGCTGCTGACGAACAGCTCCGCCATTCGCGATGTGCTCCTGTTCCCGACAATGAAGTCCCTGAATGCGAAGAGGGATGATTCCGAGGACGAGTCGAAAGACGAGTCCAAGGGCGGAAATGAAGCCGATGGAGCTGCTTCAAAGGCAGAATCCAAGGCTTCCGCTGAGACAGATGCTTCCGGTTCTGCCGCGGTTTCCGCATCTTCTTCCGAGACTTCCTCAGCTTCGACTGAGAAAGCCGCAGAAGAGGCTTCTGGGGCTTCAGAAGGTGCTTCTGAGACCTCCGGAGAGGCTTCCGGCGCCGCGATCCCGAAGCCGACCCCGTCGGTTCCGACCGGCGTGAAGCTCGACGCGAGCATCAGCTATGATGACGCGCTTGCCCTCCTGAAGAAGTACAACGAGGACGAGTTCCACATCATCCACGGCGAGACCGTCGGCCGCCTGATGGAGTACTACGCGAAGAAGTACGACCCGGAAAACGCCGAATTCTGGCGGATCTGCGGGCTTCTCCACGACCTTGACTGGGAGAAATGGCAGGAGATGCAGATCCACACCGTCAAGGCCCAGGAACTGCTCGAAGAGGCGGGCGTCAACCCGATGGTGGCCCACGTCATCCAGACCCACAACGAGTGGAACACGGCGCTTCCGAAGCCGGAGCACAAGATGGAAAAGGTGCTCTTCGCCGCGGATGAGCTGTCGGGACTTATCGGCGCCGTCGTAAGGATGTACCCATCCAAGTCCGCGCAGGACCTGAACCTCAAGTCCCTGAAGAAGAAGTACAAGGACAAGAGATTCGCAGCCGGGTGCGACCGTGAGAACATCCAGAGAGGTGCCGAGCTCAACGGCCTCGACCTCGACGGCCTGTTCAACTCCATGATCGAGGCTTACAAGGCAACGAACGAGTAATAACGGTACATAAAAGGGGTGCAGTACATAAAAAGTACATAAGTCCTGCAGCCCTCCAGGTACAATAATAAGAGATCAATATGTACAACATTCAGTAAATGCCAGAAGAGCTGAATGCAGTGTGTACGGGAATGTTTCCATTTTTCAATGTTGGAAACATTCCCGTTTTTTGTTTTCAGAAATCTTTGAAAAAGCAGAAACCAAGCAGGAAATGTCAATACCGATTGTTCGTAACTGTCAACCAGTACCTTCACGTCACGATGACGAGAAGCGAAAACGGGAAATAGAACCTCGCGCCACGATGACGAGAAGCGAAACCAGAAATCACAGCCTCACGTCACGATGACGAGAGGTGACCCGGAATTCATCACTTCGCGTCGCGGTGACTAGAAGCGAAACCAGAACCCATCGCCTCACGTCACGATGACGAGAGGTGAAAACGGAAACCACAGCTTCACGTCACAGTGACCAGAAGCAGGAAGAAGGAACTTCACATCACAATGACGCGAAGTTCAGGAAAGGGGAGATGCATATGAGCAGCGCAACAGGCATCCAGAAGTCTCTGACCTATCAGGATGTATTCGGGAAAAGGAAAAGCTCCGACGATGTGCAGAATCTCAGTCTGGAGAGCCTTCATGAATTCCCGGGACATCCATTTCAGGTGAGGGACGATGCGGCGATGGAGGAACTGATGCAGAGCATTCATGACAAGGGTGTTCTGAATCCGATCGTTGTCCGGCCGAAGGGCGATGGAGAGTTTGAAATCCTGTCAGGTCACCGCAGGACGCACGCCTGCCGCAGGCTGGGGCTCTTAACAATCCCAGCGTCGGTACGCGAACTGTCCGATGAGGATGCGGTTGATCTGATGGTCTATTCCAATCTGCACCGGGAGCAGATTCTTCCGAGCGAGAAGGCCCGGGCTTATCAGATGCAGCTCGATATCCTGCGGCATCAGGGCAGAAAGGGTGAGGCCACACCGGAAGCAATCGGAAAGAAATACGGCGAAAGTGCCAGCAAGGTTCTCCGCTATGCGAGGCTGACGCATTTAAGCAACGACCTGCTTCGGATGGTTGATGAAGGAAAACTGGGAATTCAGGCAGGCTATACGCTGAGTTATCTGAAGGACAGGGAGCAGCGATGGGTCGCAGCATACGGCAGCCGAAGAAAGTTTCCGAAAGGAAAATGGCCGTCAGCGCTCCGCAGCCTGAGTGAGGAGGGGCTTTTGACAGAGGAGAAAACGGACAGCGTGATAACGGGCAGACAGCGGATGAAGCAGTCGGTTGTGCTGAAGCCGGATCAATTAGAAGAATACTTCCCCAATGAATGGAAGGTGGAAGACATGGAGCACACGATTCTGATGCTGCTTTCCACTTGGAGGGACAGTCAGGAATTGAAGAAACGGGAGGAGGGATGACCGTGATTGACGGACGGAAGTATACAGACGTGCAGTTTCAGGAGCAGCGTCTTTCAGAAAAGACGGACATTCTGGAAGCGGCTGAGAGGATGAAGAGTTACTGGGAAAGCCATCCGGAGGATTATCCGGACGGATACTGCAGGAATGCGGCGGGGATTCTCACACAGTTTGAAGAATACATCGAAGGAAAGCATTTGTTTTCAGCGCCGGAAGGCAGATGGACGTATTCCGTACTGATGAGAGGCTCCGGCATCTTTCTTCAGCTGAACCATTATCCGGACCAAATCAGTGAAATTGAAAGCAAAGCGGAAATGACTGCTCCGAATAACCGAAACATGCTTGCCATGCTGGGGCTTGAACCGCGGGATGGAGATACGAAGGTGGATCCGGAATACATTGTACAGACGGATGAGCGGTTCACACTCTGCGGCGTAAAGGCGAGGATGATGAGCACTGCCGAGTACGGGGCGATAAATGATCTGGAGCACAATTCGGTCGTGACGCGGATCTGGCGCGGCAAGATCAGAGGCGCCATCCGAATCGATAAGGTGTGGCGCATTCCCGACCTGACGGAACCGATCGACCGCGGCTATCGTTCCGCCTCCTATGGCTGGGAAGGAAAGCTGACAGGCATGCCGGAGAAACTTCACGTGATTGAAAACTATCAGCGCGTCGACATCTTTCAGGATCCGTCCACCCTGGTCCTGTTCCATATCCGAATGACGCCGGTGGAAGGGGATTCGGTGGAATTCACCTGCGAGCGGAATCAGAGGGAACGAATCGAGCAGGCGCTGATCGCACATCCGGATGTGGAGTGCCTGTCCGATGAGATCCTTCGGATTTCCTTCAAAGAAGAAATGAATCTGAAACCTGTGACTGTGAAAAGACGATAAGGAGGTCAGTTATGTGCAGAGTGATTTCAATTTGCAACCAGAAAGGGGGCTGTTCCAAATCAACAGTGGCGGAGAACCTTGGGATCGGGATGGCGCGTCTGGGAAAGAAAGTCCTTCTCATGGACGTTGACCCACAGGGCAGCCTGACGGCGAGCCTGGGCTTTCAGGAGCCGGATGAGATTCCGGTTACGCTGGCTACCATCATGACCAACATTATCAATGAGGAGGACTTCCCAGCCGACGAGGGAATCCTCCATCACGAGGAAGGCGTGGATCTTCTCCCGGCAAACATTGAATTGTCCGGCCTTGAAGTTTCTCTGGCGAATACGATGAGCCGGGAAATGGTTCTCCGCGAGTATGTGGAGCTGGTCCGGGACCGGTATGACTACATCATTCTGGACTGCATGCCATCCCTCGGTGTGATGACCATCAACGCGCTGGTCGCCGCGGATTCAGTCCTGATCCCGGTGCAGGCGGCATATCTGCCAGTGAAGGGTCTTCAGCAGCTGATCAAAACCATCACAGTCGTGAAGAAGCGCCTGAACAAAGGACTCAGCATTGAAGGCATTCTGATCACCATGGTGGACTATAGGACGAACTATGGGAAGGACATTACGGAGATGCTCCGGCAGAGCTACGGCAACACCATCGGCGTTATGGAATCCTATATTCCTTATTCCGTGCGCGTCGCAGAAGCCAGCGCCGAGGGAGCCAGCATCTACCGCTACGCGCCGAACTGCCGGGCAGCCAAGAGCTTTCAGCAGCTGACAGAAGAAATCCTCGCAGAAGAATCAGAAGCAGAAAAGACAGAGGCAGGAAAGACAGAGGCAGGAAAGACAGGGGCAGATAAAACAAAGTCAGCAGAAACTCAGTCAGCAGGAACAGAGCCAACAGGAACAGGGTCAGTTGAGACAGAATCAGCAGGAGCAGAGCCAGAAGGAACTTTCGTTGAGAGGACAGATTTCGCAGAGATGGCGGGGGAAGGAGAAACAGCATGAAACAGCGTCCGGGACAGAAGATCAAGTTAATGACCGTGGAGGAGATGCTCGGCGTATCCGGTGAAGAGTCGGCGATGGACATCGAGATTGCGAAGATTCATCCGTTTCGCAATCATCCATTTCGCGTGACCGACGATGCAAAGATGCAGGACCTCGTCGACAGCATTCAGGAGAACGGCATCCTCTCTCCCGCTCTCGTCCGTCCGGTCGGCAATGATGAGTATGAAATGATTTCCGGTCACCGCCGTATGCATGCGGCGCAGCGGCTGGGGATGGAGAAGATTCCGGTCATCATCCGGGAGATGACGGATGACGAAGCCATCGTGAAGATGGTCGATTCCAACATTCAGCGGGAAGAACTGCTTCCGAGCGAGAAGGCATTTGCCTACCGGATGAAGATGGAGGCGATGAAACGGCAGGGGCAGCGGTCGGATTTAACTTCGTGCCAAAATGGCACGAAGTCGCGGTCGGACCAGGAGTTTGCAGATGAAGTGGGAGAAAGTGCGCGGCAGATTCAGCGGTACATCCGGCTGACAGAACTGACGCCAGAACTCCTTGACTATGTTGACAAGAAACGGATTCAATTCACTGTCGCTGTGGAGATTTCCTATATCGACAAGGACATTCAGCAGTGGGTCTACGAATACATCAAGGAGAACGGCCCTGTGAAGCTGAACCAGATCAAGGACCTGCGGATGCAGCTTCAGGCCGGAGCCATCACGCAGGACAGACTGATCACGATTCTGAACGGGAACCAGTCCGGAACATCCGTATCCGGTCCTGCTTCAGGCACTTCTTCCAGAGGACTGACCTTCTCCGGACGAAAGCTCCGGGAATACTTTCCGCCGGAGTACACCGATGCGGAGATGCGCAGCGTGATTGAAGGACTCCTGCTGAACTGGAAGAAACAGCAGGGATGGCAGGAAGAAGGTGACGGACATGGAATTTGATTTCTACTACGGTTCGCAGGCAGACCAGTTCAGCTTTATCCGGATTCCGAGACAGCTTCTTCTGAATCCGGCCTTCTCCGGCCTGTCCATCCACGCGAAGATGCTGTATGCGGTTCTTCTCGACCGGATGTCCCTGTCCCTCAAGAATCACTGGCTGGACAGCCAGAACCGCGTCTACATCATCTATCAGGTGGAAGAGATCACACAGGACCTCGGCTACACAAAGCGGAAGGCGCTGGATGTACTGGCGGAACTCGAAGCATTCGGACTCGTCACCAGAAAGCGCCGTGGACGCGGACTGCCGAACTACCTGTACGTGAAGAACTTCGTCTCCGGTCTGGCTGAGGCAGAGAAGGCCAAGATCATATCTTTCTCCGGAAATGAAGGTGCCTGCAATTCAGAGGCCTCCAGGGACGGCAGCAGAAGGATCGCATCCTGCATTTCAGCAGCGGCCGGCAGTGACGCAAGAAGGTACGAAATCCGTACTTCAGGAACGTCTGATGCTGATGCAAGAAGGTACGAATCCTGCACTTCAGAACAGACAGAAACCGGCGCAGGAATGCCTGCTTCCCGCCTTTCTGGCTGCGGCAGAGAAAGCTCCAGAGCCAGTAGTGACTGCGTATCCGGGCATCTGCTTTCCGTTCCAGAAGTGCAGAAACCGTACCTTCAAGAAGTATCGAATCCCGCACTTCAAGAAGGCGCAGATCCTGCACTTCTAGAAGGTGCAGATTCCGCACCTCTTATGAGTTATACAGAGAAGAACGATATATACAGGAATCAGACAGAAGAAAATAACGCTGATATCCATCAATCTATCGTATCCATCAGGAGAGATGTGATGGATCAGATCGGATATGACATCCTGTCAGAGACATACGGCAGAGACGAGATCGAGGGAATCGCTGATCTGATCACGGAGACCCTGACAACGAAGAAACAGAAGCTGGTCATCGGCGGGGAATCCATTTCCTCGGGAGTTGTGAAGGAGCGGTTTCAGCGACTCGATATGTTTCACGTCGAGTACGTGCTGGACTGCATGCGGGAGACCACGACAAAGATCCGGAACATTCGTCAGTATCTGCTGACGGCTTTGTACAATGCCCCGGCGACCATGCCGCACTATTACGCGGCAGAGGTCAATCACAACATGTATGGGACAGCTACTGGCAACAAATCACGAGTATGAAGGGAGAACACTATGGCAGCTGCAGTTGTTGGAGTCTTTCTTGGAGGAGTCGTTGTGCTGATCGAGGTCATTCTGAGCGTGCTCGGCGTGGCCATGTTCATAGCACCCTATGCCGGAGGAGCGCTGATCAGCGTGGTCATCTGCGAGGAGGTACCCGGGGCGAAAAGCCTCGTCCCCGGGCACGTCATCCTGAACTACCTCCTGGTGCTCCTGGTCGTGGAAGTGTTCGTCGCTGTCCTGGTCCACATGCCGCAGCTGAGCACAGCAGTGACCGTTCTGATGTCTTCATTCTTTCTGTGCATCATGGGCTACGTGATCCTCGACCAGTTCAAGCCGGATTCCATCGGCTATTGTGTTGTTTTGTCGGTCCTCTACATCGTCGCGGTCGGACTGATCATGAAGCTGAACATGGAGGAGTGGGACTACAGTTACGGCTTCAAGAACCGGTTATTCCGAATCCTCGGCGGCGTCCTGTACGGACTGTCCGCAATGCTACTGTCATTTCCGCTGCTTGGCGGAGTATGGTTCAAGTTCTATGAGCAAGGTGTGCTGTACTCCTTCAACGCAGGTCTGATCATGCTGGCATTGGCAGTCGGCGGAGGGATTGCAGGAGGAGTGAACGATGTTTGATCTCATCTGCGGTTCACTGCAGTTTTGAGCAGGAACATATCAAACAGCGGCTTAGCATGTATTAAAACAAGGGGGAAGGGAATAAGAAACAATAGAAGCCGGGATCACCATTGGTGTGCTACCCGGCTTCTTCCGTCTTGGGATGGGATGAGGTGCAGCATCTTAGGGGATGTACATCACCGCATGCTGCTGTAATTCTTATTAGGATGCTCTCGTGCGGTACTGCGATTACAGTATAGTCCTGAATTTTAAAAAATGCGAGACTATTCTGAAAATTAGGCGGTTGCCTCCAAAACATCCAAGAAAATCATGCCTCCTTATGCCGTTGCATATACTTCTGGATGGCTGCTTGCTGTGACTTATATTCGGCGAGCAGGTTATAGAAAGTTGCTTTTTTCAGCCCGGTCGCCGTCAGGAATTCCTTTGAAGAAATTTCTTTTTCTGACCATCTCTGATACAGTTCCTCCCAATTATCAGGGAAAATGGTTTTGCTGCGGCCAGAGTTCGATCTCCTGTTCTTCGGCATCTGAACAATATTTCTGTTTGCACCAAGATGGGCTTGCAGAATGGTTGTCAGGACAGCCTGATTGACCGGCTGAGACAGACCATATTGATACGTTCCGGGATAACTGCAGATAACCAGTTTATGCATATGGGAAATGAACCAGTCAAGCCGGTTGGCAATATCCGCATCAGTTAATCCCAGAGAGGTGAGAGAACTGACAATTACGACATCATCTGGAAGCAGATCTGAAACGATGGAATCAAGCTCCCTGAAGATTCTGCGGCCTTCAACGCTCATGTATATCTCATCATCTTTCGATCTCACCGCATCTATAACAGGGTCAAATAGCTCGATGTCTTCGGTGCTTTTTATGTACAGGTATATTTTCATGGTCTCTTATTCTTCTTCCGCAGAGACAATCCTCGGCCAATCCTGAAGCCAATTCGATCTTCGAAAGCGGATCGATCGATTTCCAGTTTGATTTCTGATTTTGTGGAGAATACCTCTGCTTTCATCTCCGTTGGAAGGACAGCCTTCCAGTTTTCAACACGTTTACGGCTTGTACTGTCAGTGCCCATCACGATAGAAATACGATTCCTTTTCAATTTGAATGCTTTCCGGTTTTTGTAGTACATATCTACAATATCATAGACCGCTCCTTCGGACACGCAGTTTCCGCCGAAATAGTCGTCATTGAAGTTTAGCTCTTGCATGTACTCCGGGACTTCGTACCCATAATCCTTCAGAATGTCGATGATTGTCTGTGATGAGAGCTTGACAAGATCCGGATACCAGGAAGCTTCCATATCTCCGTTGTGGATGAAGTCAATTGTATGGATGACTTCAGGGAGCATCCGGCTCAGATAAACTCTGTAGAAGGCCGTTCCAAGGCTTTGCATGATGACGTCCCCTTCTCCCTTGTAGGCATTCTGGTCAATATTGCTCGGCAGTGCAGCGTCGAATCCAAGCCATATTGTACGCTTCCGGATCGTCTCGTCAGGGTTGGTCATATCATTCGATGCGAAGATGAGCAGCGGCTGCCCGACCAGAGAGTTATTCTCACAGTACGAAGGATTCTTGATCAGCGTTCGGATACCCTTAAATCCATAAGAATCCATCTCGTCAATAAAGTATGGAGTCCCGCCGCAGCCTGCCTGCACATGCTGAAGGTAATCGGATGTGCTCTTGTAATCTTTATTGGCCTTGCAGATCTCTGCGAGATCATTTTTATTAACCGGTGACAGACTGACGCCGGTCATCATCTTCAATATTGCAGTAACCATGAATGTTTTCCCGCAGTTCGACCCAGGCGAAGTGATCAGCAGGAATAGCGGAAGACTGCTAACCGTTCTTCCTCTGGTAATGTACATCTCGCATCTTACTTTGGCGAAGAAAACAGATGCGAAGATGAACACGAGAGCTCGATAATGCATCTGTTTCAACTGTCCACGAGGATCGATGAAATCGTTGTAATTCTCAAAAATCTTCATCAGCAGATCGAGATCATTGCGTACCTCCTGTTCGCTGGGCGCCAGATCAAGAACCTTTCCATCGATGGAGACGGTCCCTTCATTGTAATCAACTTTCAGCACCGGATAATCCCTGTCGACATCCTTGGTCTTGATCTTCTGTCTTCTGATTGCTCTCTGTTGGCTCTTTCGGAGCTTCTCCACAACCTCTGGGTTCAGTTTAACCGGACCGGTTTTATTTCCAGAGACAGCATCAGGAACAATGGCAGAATATTTTTCTTTCAGCTTTTCAAAATTCATCTGGTACCGGATATTTTCGATGACAAGATCTTCGTCTTCCTGCGGATCTTTCAGAACAACGACCTTGTTCACATCCTTTGCTGCTTTCAGAATAGGATTTGAATCCACAAGATCTTCAGATGCTTTTGTGGAGATCAAATCATCAGTGATTTCTGCAGAATCTTCCCAGATGGCATCAAAATCTTCCATGTATTCTGTATAAGCTTCCGGTGAGTCGCAGTAGGCATAATGCTCCATTCTATCGCCGGTAAAAATTGTGGATGACATGTTTGCGGAAGATGTTATTACCCTTGTTCTGCCGTCATCTGAATGCAGAAGATAAATCTTCCGGTGATCAAGTACATTTCGCGGGGTGCGGAATTCAAAGTCTCCATTCTTTGCCAGCTCCACCAGCCGATCGCAGGAGCGGAGCTCATCGACTGCCGCCTTCGCCCCGGCAAGCACTTCTGTCGTATAGGTCTGCATCTTTTTATCCTTCCGGATCAGAAAACCAGCTCCAAGGATGATCTCTCCATCTTTGAAAGCGCACACTTTCATCAGTTTGTTGATTGATCCGATATCATAGGAAAACGTAATCACTTTCATTGAGTCGAATCCCTGAAACAGTTCAACTGGTTCCCTGACCGTAACAGCCAGAAACGAGTAGGCGTAACAACGGACCATATTGGCAGATGTGCTTTCCGTGTTTTCACTACGTAATGTATGGCTCTCAACTACATGGAGGCCTGCGGCGTTGCCTTCAGACCCGTCTTCATTCATGTCAAATAGGCTCATCTGTTCGTATTTTTCTTCACTCATGTTCTTCACCTCCCGATTGTCTATAAATGATGCATCATTTACAGACAATATAATGAATGTCTGAAAATAAATCAATATTATTAGACATATCTGAACTGGAAATTTTCCCGGAATCAGTCTTTCGATGATATACTGATTATATCTGTGCGGTTTCAGGCGATTGACTGCTCAGATCACCGATTTGATGAGATCATTGATAGACAAGGACACTATTATGCCAACACTGAACTGGATTGGAAAAGACAAAGTCGTCAATCATCATCTGGACGTACCGTTCCAGACCCTGGAGCGGAAGTACAGTTTTGACGAGAGCGGGCAGCATGATGAGGACAATGGCAGCGAGAACATGATTATTCATGGGGATAACCTTGTTGCCCTGAAGGCTTTGCTTCCGAAATATGAAGGCAGGGTGAAGTGCATATATATCGATCCGCCATATAACACAGGTAATGAAGGATGGATTTACAACGACAATGTCAATGACCCTAAAATCAGGAAGTGGCTGGGCGAAGTCGTTGGAAAAGAAGGGGAGGATCTGTCACGTCATGATAAATGGTTGTGTATGATGTACCCAAGACTGACAGTACTTCAAAGGCTATTGTCCGAGGACGGTGCTATCTTCATCAGTATCGATGATAATGAACAGGAACGTCTCAAATTGATATGTAATGAGATATTCGGAGAAGCCAATCATATATGTACGTTTGTATGGCAAAAAAGATACTCACCAGATGTCAGAACCGCTGTAAGCACGGCACATGAGTATATTTTTTGCTTTGCAAAGAATCCAGTTCTTTTTAAAGAGTCGCGACATATGTTGCCGCTGACTGGGGCACAGACCAAGCAGTTTTCAAACCCTGATAATGATCCAAGGGGACCGTGGAAAGCAGATAACTTTACGGCTCCAGGATATCGCCCAAATCAGATGTATGAAATTACCCTTCCATCAGGAAGGGTTGTTACTCCACCGGAGGGTAGATGTTGGAGGGTAACCAAAGAGGGATTTGAACGATTTAAGCAGGAAGGAAAGATGATTTACGGCAATAATGGCGATGGTGCGCCAGCCGTAAAGAGATTCCTGAGTGAGATGCCTGGGATGGTGCCATGGACGTGGCTGGACAGTAATACTGCTGGACATACACAGGAGGGAAATAAGTTGCTTGTCTCCATCATGGGCGGGGTGGTTTTTGATTATCCGAAACCAGAAAGGCTGATTCATTATTTTCTGGAAGTGGCAACTGATCAGGATTCAATCGTCCTTGATTCCTTCGCTGGCTCCGGAACGACTGCCCACGCTGTCCTGAACCTGAACAAGGAGGATGGCGGTCACCGGAAGTTTATCCTTGTAGAGCTGGGTGACTATGCGGATTCCATCACAGCCGAGCGTGTGCGTCGTGTGATCAATGGTTATGGCGAAGAAAAAAGTGCCGTTCACGGCGTAGGGGGCGATTTCAGCTTCTATGAGCTTGGCGAACCATTATTCTGTGAAGACGGCAGTCTGAACAGGAATGTCCCAGTGGAGAAAGTTAGGGAATATATCTGGTTCATGGAAACCCGAGAAACTTACAATCCACAAGATGGAGACAGCTATTACCTCGGCAGCATGAACGGTGCAGCGTATTACTTCTTCTACAATCCGGAAGAAGAAATTACATTAAACTATTCTGCTCTTCAGCAGATTCATGAGAAACAGGAGCGGTATGTAATCTATGCGGACCGCTGTACGATCAACGATGATGCACTGGCTTCAATGAACATTCGTTTTAAGAAAATACCGCGCGATATTACGAGGCTGTAAGCGGAGGGTGACCATGGAATTAAAGGATTATCAAAAAACAGTCATGCAGCATCTCCGCCGTTATCTGGAGCTGCTATATCAGACGAAAAATCTGGAGAAGGCCTATCGACTGCTATGGACGGAGCAGAATGTGCCGGTCAACAATATGGGCGGAATGCAGCCATATCAGAATATTATTCCGGGCGTTCCGGATGTCTGCTTCAAAGTGCCTACAGGCGGCGGAAAGACATTTCTTGGAGTAAATGCAATTCGGGAGATATTTGATCACCTTCCGGAGTACAAAGCGAAGGTCGTCGTATGGCTGGTCCCGTCCGATGCAATCCTGACACAGACGCTGGCTGCATTTCGTAATCCGGAGCACCCGTATCGTCAGAAGCTGAATGCGGACTTCGAAAGCCGCGTGAATGTGCTGACAAAGGAAGAACTTCTGGCCGGTCAGAATTTTAATATTTCTTCTGTGGCGGAGAATCTGACGCTGATGGTGCTTTCATATGATTCATTCCGCGGCAAGAAGGAAGCGCTGAAAGCTCGCCGTGAGAACAGCAATCTTGCCCAGATGGCGCATCAGCTCGGTAAGCCGGATGTAGAGCTGGAAGATGCGGATGAAACGGCGCTGATTCAGATTATCAATCAGCTGTCACCGCTCGTAATCGTCGATGAGAGTCATCATGCCCGGAGCAAACTCAGCAAAAAGATGCTCACTGATTTCAACCCCTGCCTTGTGCTGGATCTGACAGCGACTCCGACAGAAGAGAGTAACCTGATCTCTGTAACCGATGCGATTCAGCTCAAGCGGGAGCATATGGTAAAACTCCCAGTATTCGTCTATAACCAGGCCAGCCAGAACGAAGTAATGGTCATGGCTATCGATCTTCGAAACCGCCTGGAGAAATCCGCAGAGGAAGAACGGAAATCCGGAGGAAATTACATCCGCCCTATTGTGCTCTTCCAGGCTCAGCCGAAAGTGAAGGAAAGTAGTGTTACATTTGCGAAGCTAAAAGAACAGCTGGTAGAGACAGGCATCCCCGAAGAACAGATCGCAATCAAGACAGCGGAGACAGATGAACTGAAGGGAATCAATCTTCAGAATGAGGCATGCCCAATCCGCTATATCATTACGGTCAATGCCTTGAAGGAAGGGTGGGACTGTCCATTTGCCTATATCCTGGCGTCCCTTGCAAACCGCAGCAGTAAAGTGGAAGTCGAGCAGATTGTCGGGCGGATTCTACGCCAGCCATATGCACATGATCATTCGCACAGAGAACTCAATATGTCCTATGTCCTCACATCATCAGCGGACTTTAAATCTACGCTGGATGGAATTGTGAAGGGGCTAAATGATGCCGGTTTCTCCGCACGCGACTGCCGGATTGCCAGTGAGGAGGAGACTGCAGGACCAGCAGATGGGCAACAGAGTAATGATTCATCCTTCAAGAGTGGAAATGACGCATTCGGACAGGAAAATCAGAGTTCCTGGTTTGAGCAGCATGAATATTTGGGAGCAGGCGATACCTCAGGAAATGGCTTCCCAGGGATGGTTCATGAATCAGGCATTATTGATTCCTTTGATCACAGTGAATCTGGCCAGAAAGATTCGTCCTCAGAAGATTTTCTGAATTTCGATCCTCGAAGGGTAAGTGATGCACTTTGCCAGATAGAGAAGTCATCTGAAGGGAAAAGGGAAGATTCAATATCTTCGGATACTTCAAAACAGCATATGTCAGGGGCAGCAGATCTTCTTCAGCAGGCAAGCCAACAGCAGGCTCAGTATGATTCTCAGACGCAAGGAACGGAGACAGATGCTTACAGAGATGTTCCTGATGAAGTAAAGGAGAAGATGACGATGTTCCCGATGAACCGAGAGTTTGCCGTGGAAGCACAGCAGATGAAACTTCCGTGCTTCTTCCTGAAAGGGCCGGAATCTTCGATATTTATGCCGGTAACGACAACTCTTCTGACGCCAGATGATCTGGCTGAAAACTTTACTCTGAAGGGGAAGCCTTATCCGACAGAGTTTCCTTCTGCGGAGATGACTGCGGCAAAGGTTGATATTGACAGTAATAAGGGCACCGTACCAAAGGTATATACGCTGACGCAGACAGATCGCCGTTATCTGGAGGAGACATTTGCAAAGCTTCCGGATGAACAGAAACTTGAATCCAGCAGACGAATGCTGGAGTATGCCCTGAATAAGATGAACTGCATATCCGGATCTGACATTCATTTCTATATCACATCCATCATGAACAGTATGGATGATGAGATGAAGCGAAGCCTGCAGGATAACCCTACACTGTTTACGGAGAGGATTACGGCATACGTAGAACAGCTTCTCAAGAAATCCAATAGGGAGCAGTTCTTCAACTGGGTTGAAACCGGTCAGATTGTTGCGCTGCCCCATTACACATTTCCGTTGAAAATTGGTCCGCTGAATTCTACATCCATCCTCGGCAAGAGCTTGTATGAAGCAGAGGAGGAAGTCAACAGTTTCGAATATGATATGGCACTAAAGCTTACCGGAATGGACAACGTGAAGTGGTGGCATCGAAACATCTCCAAGGTGGGTTTCTGTATCAATGGTTTTGTAAAACATTACCCAGACTTCATTGTAAGAACAAAGTCAGGAAAGACAGTACTCATTGAAACGAAGGGCGACCATCTCGAGAACCAGGAGACAAAGGACAAGATTGTCTTAGGAAGAGCATGGGAAAAAGCAGCCGGACCTGAATATAAGTATTACATGGTTTTCCAGAGTAAAGATCTGCATCTTGATGGAGCATACCCGATGGACAAGTTCCTGAGCATCATGAGTAAACTGTAAGGAAGTTGTGAGGGGTAGCCATGGGTATATTTCACAATCTAAAAACTTCCATTCAGAAGAAAAGAGAGGTATTCGAAGGATTCCCGAACAGCATCCATGCTGAGAAAGAACAACAGAATCGAATGGTTAGTGCGGACGGGAAGTATCTCTATGTGAAAGATATTTCCAAGGATCAGAAGTCTGGAACCGTAGTTGGAGAACATGGAGTATATCAAACTTCCATGAGCCAATGCAGCTGTCCTGATTTTCAGGAAAGACGGAAGCCTTGCAAACACATGTATAAGCTGGCGTTTGTAACAGGAAAGATGGATCCGCACAAGTATTATCACGGAGATTATCAGTTCAGATACTGCTACAGGAATATTGTTCCCGACAACTTTCGTTCGGACACTGCATTTGCTGACCATATGAGTGTATGCAAATATAAGATCCAGGCTGTCTACAAATCAACCCAACGGAAGCGTCGGAGAACCATATATGCCCTGTCCGAGGAAGATGCAATTGATATCATTTCCGGAGAATTTGAAATCCCAGTGATAAGTATCGCCAAAGAGCCATATGAGTTGCCAACGGATCATCAGATTATTTATGCGGTATCACAAGGCGTAAGCATTCCGAAAGGATGTTGTAAGGAAGACTTATCCGCATTATTAAGCAGGTATGAGGAGTATGATGATCGCTGGAAAAATCAGTATTTGGATCAGAATCTGATTGCATTCGGAAAGAGCCAAAGAGTGCCATTCTCATTATTGGGTAATGAGCCTACGATGATTATGAAAATCTACCAGGAACTGGATACCGAGCGCCAGATTGCATTTATGGTTGCAAGCCTGGATAAAGCGCTAAGGCATCATTGGAATTTTCAACGATGGAATGAATGGATGATCTCCGCGAAAAGTCTTGCAGCTGATGCGGCATTCATGAAGTCGTGTGAAAATCATATTGATTGGTTTACAGGATTTGAATATAACCCACCGAGTAAAAATACAAAGATCTACAAAGCGTTAAAGAGTGTTCTGGAAAATTGAGATTGTAATTTGAGACTATCAAAAGGGGTACTTTTCAATGATGCAACCCAATGTGACCATAGACTGGCTGTTCGTCCGTTCCTTCTGCGAGGAAGATGAACAGTTCGAGATGGATTTCCCGGTAATCCTGCGGGATTTCCTGATGCATGAGGCAGAACGGATTCCAGAGTACAGCGGGTATATTTATGCGGATGATGATTTCGCAAAGGTCGGGGCTATCGAGGGAATCCGGTATAAGTTTTTTAACCTTCTGCTGTCTGCGGCAAGACACGGAAGTTCATTTTCAGCGGAGATGATCTGCCGCATCTACAAGATCTATTACAAACGGGAATATAACCAGCTGAAGCGGTTCAAGACGCTGTCGTATGATGAACTGCATGCATTTGACTATGAGGGAGAACTGTTTGCGACGACCGCAGCGCGGATTATCACAGTTTCAGCTTTCATGGGCATCGAAGTTTTAGAAGACTGCGAGGAGGTTCTGCCGGAAGCAGAAGATATTCTGAACGATGAGTCCATGGAATTCAAATTTTCTCCGGAGCCGTATGATTTCGGGGACGGCGTGTTTGAGCAGTCACAGAAGGATGCTGAGGAACTGATGAAGCGGATCGATGGACGCAAGACCAGAAAGAACAGCGATCCGCTGTATTTTGATGACGCAAAGAAGTTCAAATGGGAGGTATTCAGCTATCATGGTGTTCCGGCGTCACTGGATATCTACTGCGATGCGGAAAGGGAGCCGGTGAAACGGCAGTATGCGGTTACAATCGCGCTGCTTAAAACCATGTGGCCGGACCGCACATTTACGGATGAAGATATCCAGAAGTTCCGCGCGCTGTACGAACAGCTTTCACTTCTGGTCAGTCAATTATCTGTGCTTGATGAGATGATTGACTATATGATCGGCCGGACCGACAAGTTCTCATTCGAGATGGAACACTGCAGATATCAGCCGGGCATACAGAAAGTGGTACGCGCAGTGCCAGGGAGAAATGAAGCACCAGCTAAGTTTCAGCCTGCGGCGGCGGGAGTTGGAACGGAAAAGAGCGTTGAGACAGAGGATCTGTATAAAGAGATTGAGAAACTCCGCGCGTCTTTGAAAGCAAAGGACCAGACGATCGGCCAGATCAGCAGAATGTACAGGGAAGCTTCCCAGAAAGCAAAAGAAGAGCAGATAGACACGGAGAGCTGGGACGATGATCGCGCAGAACTGGCACGCCTGCGGGAACATGTGTACCAGATGACTGAAGCAGATCTGCAGCCTGAGACAGTTCCAGAAGAAACAATGGTGGCAGCTCTGAGAGACCGCAGGATTGTGATTGTCGGAGGACATGACAACTGGGTTCATTTCCTGAAAGAAAAGTTCCCGTCATGGACCTATATCAAGCCTGGCATCGCCAATACGGTGCCGGAAAGCGCTGTCATGAACGCAGAGTACCTGTTTTTCTTTACCGATACTCTTTCACATGGAGCTTACGGAAAGTTCATCCACGTCGCCCGGATTCACAGCATTCCATTCGGATACCTTCACGGGACGAACATTCCAGGAACCGTGAGACAGATTTATTCGACTATGAATCCGAACCGATAAATATTGTGAGCACAGACAGTAAGACAGAGCGACATAGATGAAAGAGAGGACACCGATGGACAATGAAGAAAGGATGACAAGCGAAGAGCTGCAGCAGACACACCCGGAGTTTCATTTGCTTTCACCGGAAGACTGTGCGTTTCTGGATATGAAGCTGAACAAGAGAAAGATCGGCTATAAGGATTATGAGCAGATGAAGCAGCGGCTTGCCGGGCATTCGCTGATGGTTGTACAGCCCGGAGATGTACTGCCGAATGCGAAGACTGTGGAAGGGTATCTTGTAGAAGAAAACCGACTGATGGTATTCAGCAGTCTCAATAACTGCGGAGAGTATCTGCAGTATCTTGGAACGGAAAATGGACTCAGCGACTGCGGAATTCCGGTCGCAATTCTGAAGGTCGAGGAAGTGACGGCGTTAGCTGAAAAGTATAATCTGCTGGCAGTTCTTGACGGAAAGGAAGAACCGGGGAAGGGCATGCTTGTGTATGACGGCGGAAATAAAAGATGGTTTGCCGCTCTTCCGGTAAGATATCCGGAAGGCTGAGTGACTAAATCTTCTATTTCTGCATTATTACTGCTATACGCAGAGCGGTAATAAGCAGATTTCATATCTGCACAATTCATTATAAAGGAGACAGCACATGGCCAGACGTTCACGTAAGGAAACACTTCAGAGCAAGATTGATGTTGCCGAGGCAAAGATTGCAGAGCTTCAGGAAAAGACGGTCGCGCTTCAGCAGGAGATTGATAAATACAACGACGAACTTGTGGATATTGAAAAAGCTGAGAAGGAAAAAGCTGACAAGGCTGCAATGGATGAACTTGTGAAGGCTTTCAAAAAGAGTGGAAAGTCCTACGACGAAGTCATGACGTTCCTGGATCAGGAATAATAGTGCAGATAGCTTAACGCTCCGCTTCCGGCTGCAATGTCAGGAGACGGAGCGTTTTCACTTTTTAAGGATTATAACCTATGAAGACTGTCAAAACGGATGCTTCTGTCGAGGCGCTGAAACAGATGATTGACACGGAAAGCATTGAGAAGCTGAAGGGAGAGACCGGTACGGTATATCGTCGCCTCTCGAAGAACAAATCGGTAGGAGACTATACCGCCAGGATGATTTATATGGCGATGCTGGCAGATACTATCGGATGTATCGAGAATAATGGTGTAGGTCAGGAATCGCTGACGGAATATATTTACCGGGAATGCGGCTTCAGGAAAGCAGAAGCTGGAAAGATTGCAGAAATCTTTTCCCGGGTGTTCAGTCAGGAACATATTGCTGAATGGGACTCACGGAAAGAGGAGGGATTCCGGGAGCTTTGCTCCGGAAAGCTGCAGATTCAGGTGAAAAATGAAAACTCCGCATGGCATCGTGACGGTGTTCATGTTGAATGCTCCTATAAAGCCTCCGCGACACTCCGCATCAAAGATCAGAAAACTGCACGAATGGCGCTTGCGGGAATCATTGACCATGATCCTTACATCTCTTCACAGAAATTGACGGAGTATCTTGAAAAGCAGCTTCAGGATGAACTGGATGCTGACTTTGAGGATTACTGTACGGAAGATGATTACTATCCACCGGTCCCGGAAGACTATGATGATAATTTTGAGGCTTATGTGATGAAGCCGTTTTGTGAGAAATATGGTCTGGAATGTATTGATTATTCCGGAAAGGGAGAAGGCGCTGACTCATATATTCGTGATGACAGGTGGGACTATCGCTGACTGATAAGGAACAGTTTGGAAAGGAATGATTACATATGAGCAGGCTCAAGGACTTGAGGAAATATATCGATAAGAAACTGGCAAAGTGGATCGATAATGGTGCGGACAGAGCGAAGGCAGAGGCACACCTGTACGGAGTTTCATTTGCGGCAGCTCTGATTGCGCAGAGAAGGGGAATGTCTGCACAGCAGATTGAACTTCTGCAGATGGCGGGGATGCTGCATGATGTCTATGCGTATAAGACTGGAAGCTATGAGGATCATGCTCACAAGGGAGCTGAGCTTGCAGGCGAGATCCTGGATGAGCTGAAGATGACGGCTCCTGACGAGAACAGCCTGATACAGTCGGCCATTTATCATCATGACGATAAGGCATCTGTGGACAGTCCGACAGACGAGGTCCTGAAAGACGCGGATGTCATGCACCATATCTACAATGATCTGAGCAAGCCGGTCAAAGAGAAGGAAGCCGCAAGATATGCGGCGTTGAAGAAGGAATTCGGGATAAGCTGATGAAAGTGTATTTCTATGGGGATTCCAATACGTACGGCTATGATTCGCGTGACATGTTTGGCGGAAGATACCCTGAGGACAGCAGGTGGACAGATATCCTGCAGAAACTTGTGAAGCCGAATGCAGAGGTGATTGCGGACGGCATGAATGGACGTACGATTCCGGACCAGGGATACGCGCTGGAATACCTGAAGAGGAAATTGCAGGATGCTGCCCCAGTTGATCTCTTTGCTGTGATGCTTGGGACCAATGATGTTCTGAACAGCTCCGATCGTGAAAGCGGACAGATTATCCGGAAGATGGAGGCGTTCTGCGAGGCGCTCAGGTGTATGGAAGGAATGCAGATTGCATTGATCACTCCGCCGCCGATTCGAATCGCAGGGGAAGCCGGAAGAGCATTTCAGTTATGCATGGAGCAGGTTTGCGCTGGATACCGGGAAGCTGCGCAAAGGCATGGATGGCTTTTCATAGACACGGAAGACTGGAATTTGAATCTGGCGTATGACGGAGTCCATTTCTCAGAACAGGGACACAGAACATTTGCCGACAGAATGATGGAGAAACTGACAAGTTTGTCAATTCTGTGAACATTTCAGAAAATAAGCACTCATCACTTGACAGTGCTAACAGATGGAGCTATAACACAGTCAGAACGAAGGAGATGAAAGGAAACGGAAAGAAGTTCAATGAAAGTGCTTCAGGAAGTTTCCCAGAGAAAGTCTCTTCCGTATCACATAGAGCTGTTGTAGATGGTAACTGGAACCCGGAGATATTTTCCACGAGTACAACGGTTACACATAGGTTTGATCCGATGAGGACAGGTTCGCCGAAAAGCACGGCGAACCTGTCGCCTCCGGCGGGATGCCATGGACGTGCAGAGGAAGGCGCTTCGCGCCGCACGTCCAGGCGCGGGTCCGCCGGGGCGGACCCGATTTAAGAGAGGAGAATGACTTATGATGGTACCGAGTATCTTTAATGACAATCTGTTCAGAGACTTGTTTGATGATGATTTCTACATGCCGATGATGCCGGACATGAGCGATGTTGATAAGAAGCTTTATGGCGGCAGGGCGGCACATGAGATGAAGACCGACGTAAAGGAAACCGAAAAGGGCTACGAGGTCGCCGTTGATCTTCCGGGATTCAAGAAGGATGATGTCACCGTGGAACTGAATGACGGTTACATGACCATCACCGCAGCCAAGAAGGTTGGCAACGATAAGAAGAACAAGGAAGGTAAGTACATCCGCCGCGAACATTACGCAGGGACGATGAGCCGTACGTTTTATGTCGGTGATCAGCTGACCGAGAACGATATCCACGCCCAGATGAACGACGGTATCCTGACGCTTCAGATCCCGAAGATGGAGGAAAAGAAGCAGGTCGAAGACAAGAGACATCTCATTCAGATTGATGCGGCATAACCGCTGTAGACGTCACAGTTTCAAACTTCGCGTACTGACATAAGACAGTCCGAAGGCTCGCAAAAAGGCCTTCGGACTTTTTTGCGGTTATTTCAGTATCCCGTCTTTTTCATGAGCCGGTATGCAGCCAGCGGCATTGCAATGTCGACAATCATGCTCAGGACATACAGAAAATACTGTTTTCCGCCGCCTGCCCACTTGATGGCGGTCATTATGATCGCAAGGATGCTGCAGGTGGCCCATGTGCAGTAACCGCCGATCTTCTGTGAAGCAAGCAGTATGACAAGACCGGTCACCATGCCTATTTTCACAAGAACAAAGACTGTGTTTGCGGCAGCACCGCCGATTGGGAACAGCATAACCGCACCGGCAACAGCAAAGACAATTGATACAATCAGCCATGTCTTCAGATTCTTATTCATCAGAGAGACCCTCCCATCTTCAGATGTTTCCAGAAATATTGTATCATTGGCACAGAGTGACAGTTTTGCAGAAGCGTAAAGGCAGATATGCTGGAGATGGCAGAAGCAGCCTGTCTGAAAGACAGGTGCCTGAGCCATGCAATTTCAAGGTGTTTTGAGAACAATGCGTGAAAATCGGGAAGTTTATATCAGCAAGAAGATATCGTATGCACTCCGTCATAACCCCGAGAAGTATGGCCTGCATCTTGCATCGGACGGATCTGTGGAAATGGGTACGTTTCTTCGGGCGATGAACGATATGCATCACTTTGATCCGCCGCTGACAGAAGCGGATATCCGCAAGATCATGGAGCATGCTGACAAGCAGAGGTTTGCCATCGAGGACGGAAGAATCCGTGCTCTGTACGGGCATTCCTTTCAGGTGAAGGTGGAACATGAAGAAGCAGTTCCGCCTGCGATTCTGTACCATGGGACTGCTCACAGGTTCTATGATTCCATCATGGAGAAGGGACTTCTTCCAATGGTGCGGCAGTATGTACACATGTCTGCGGATATCGAGACTGCGCAGCAGGTTGGAAAGCGGAGGGATAATCATCCCTTGATTCTGACCGTTGATGCAGCCAGGGCGTATGCAGACGGAGTGGTATTTTATGTTGGCAATGACAAGGTGTGGCTTGCGGACCGTATCCCACCGGAGTATCTGAGGCGTCTGTGAAGATTATCATGTCGTCGAAGTATGAAAAAAGCCTCATCGCATTGGATGAGGCTGGAAAATCGGAGGGAGTGCCGGCCGATTTCGCGTCGGCCGGCTAGAGTATGAAAAGTTTTATCAAATCAAGTATTTGCTGTCTGCTTCATTTGATGGTTCACATCTTAGCGGGCACTTGTGAAAGGGATATGGCAGTCGTGTGAAGAAACTGTGAGCATTTTCACGAAGAATATTGCTAATTGTGTATACAAATATAAACTTTGGAGTACAACGAGGAAAGGCTGATGGAAGATATTACGAAAATAGACATCGATGCGTTTATGAAGGCACATCCTGAGGAAAATTTTTTGTCTTCAGCCGACATTGACTTTATCCGGGTAAAAATTGGAAAGAGCCATGTGGGAAGACGGGACTGGGAGCAGGTACAGGATCGAATGGCAGGACATTCCCTGTTCGTGATGAGACCGGCGGGAACCATTTCCTTTATTCGAACTGTGGAGCGGTATCTTGTTGACGGAAACCGGCTGGTGCTGTTTACCAATCTGACTGACTGCAGGGAATACCTGAACCGGATTTTGGAGCAGAACGGGCCGGGAGACTGGAAGATACAGATCGGGGATATTAAAGTTGAAGAAGCGCTGGCATTTGCCCGTCAGCATGATCTGTTTGCAGCAATTGACTACTGCGGAGAGTCAGATCCGAAAGTGTTTCTGTACAGTGGGGCTGACCAGAGGGGGACCGGCTCGCAGAGCCGGTGGAGCCCTTTGCCACGATAAAGATTCACAGTGAGAAATGGAATGTGTCGCCGCGAAAGTGGTGGAAAGTAAAGAGATCAGCGATGGCTATTGCAGTCGGAAGCATGAGGTAACTTAAGCTGTCTGCATGATTCGTGAGAGGATTATCCATGGATAATGAAAAAGTATATTCCATGAAGTTCAGTAAAGTCTATTCCTGTCTGGTGAACAAGGTCGTCCGAAAAGGACGCACGAAAGCGGAGGCAGACAAGGTGATCTGCTGGCTGACAGGATATGATGAAAGCGGTCTTCAGATGCAGCTGGACAGGGATGTGGATTATCGGACGTTCTTTGAGCAGGCGCCGCACATCAATGACAGGGCAGAAGAAATCACGGGAACCGTCTGCGGAATCCGGGTGGAAACGATAGCGGATCCGCTGATGCGGCACATCCGGCAGCTTGACAAGCTGATCGATGATCTGGCGAAGGGAAAGCCGATGTACAGGGTTCTTCCGACCGATCCTGCTGATTATCCGGTATATGAGTTTGACGCAGTACTGATACAGAACGGGGACATGAATGCCGGTTATGTGGAAATCCCTTTTGACGTACAGAAGACATTCGGAAAGGGCAGGGTCGCTGTCCATGCCACTTTTGATGACGTGCCTTATGATGGCCAGATTGTCCGGATGGGAACTCCCTGCCACATCATAGGTGTACGGAAGGATATCCGCGAGAAAATCGGGAAGGATTTTGGCGATACGATTCATGTTACTGTTCGCGAAAAATAAAAAAGAAACAGGAAAGGAAATAAGAGAATGAATATCGTAACAAAGATACTTGCAGTTTTAACGGCATTGGAATTTGTCTACATCTTCTATCTGGAGACGGTAAAGACCGATTCGGAAAAGACGGCAAAGACGTTCGGTATGGATGTTTCGGTCCTGAAGAATCCGAACATGAATGTCTCCATGAAGAATCAGGGCGTTTACAATCTTGGCATCGCAATCCTGATTATTATCGCACTGCTGGCGTCTCCAGGAAAGCTAATGATGGGATGCCTCATGGCATACATTGTTTTCGTCGCAGCATATGGAAGCATGACGGTCAGCAAGTCGATTATCCTGAAGCAGGGTGGACTTGCCATCCTGGCGCTGATCAGCCTGCTGTTTTGAGATGAGGGAGGAATAACATGAAGACTGTAAAAGCATTTTTACTGACAGGCTGCCCGTACTGCAGAAACGGACTGAAGGCATATGAGCAGCTCTGCACGGAGCATCCGGAATATAAAGATATCCCTGTGGAGTGGATCCGCGAGGACGAGTATCCGGATGTGGCGGACCGCTATGATTACTATCATGTTCCGAGCCTGTTTGTGGATGAGGAAAAACTGTATGAGTGCGAACCTGGGCAGGATTATGATCAGATCTATGAAAACTTTGACCGGGTACTGAATGCAGCGATGACGCAGGCTTGAGGAACCTCAGATGATCGTCCTAATATCGCATAGGACAGGGAAAGCGGCTCGCGCTGCTGTCCCTGCTGTTCAGAAGATGATGTGCTGTCGGGAATCATACCCTTCTTTTTTAAAATCGGAATTCAGATAGTTTGCTTCTTTCGGAAGAATCTGGATCAGATGGATCGGCTCCGGCAGCTTCCGGATCATTGCCTCCGGGATGTGCTTGTACTCGAGGAGTCTCCTGTAATCATCAGAAAACGGTTCGATAATCTCTGCGGTTCCGCTGATCTGAGCACTGTGGAGTTCTCCAAATCCGAAACCTTTCGCTTCATCATAGATGGCAAGACAGACATTGTTGTTGTTCTTCAGGGCACGGAATTTCAGCCCGCCCTCAGAGAATAGCCAGAAGGACTGGTCCACCCAGTTGTATTCAATCGGCGTACACCGGACAAAACTGCCGGATCCGGTTGCCAGAGCGCAGATATGGTGTGATGCGATGAAAGCCATCAGATGGGCTTTTGCTTCCGGATATTTTTTGGTGTTTTGTTCTTTTCGAATCCAGAATTCAGATGCTTCGTCGTAATTCATGTCTTAATCCCCTTTTCTTTTATAGCTTCAGTATACCAGATTGCAGCGCTGCTCTGTTGATTGAGAAGCGGGATGAAAACCAGAACCGCTCCCGGAACTTATGCTCTGAGGGCGGTTCTGGTGAGTGGGGGCTATCTGAGACATCTTTTCAGTTCCGGGTGCTTAGGCATTGCAACTTTAGCTTCGGCCTCAGTAGCAAACAGCCTGTCTGTCTTCAGCCTGGACACGCCGCCGGTCGGAAAGCGGACAATGCAGAAGGTTCCCTCTGTGCGAATGACGCTGACCGGTGTAGTGTGCAGGCCGTTCTCGATGATGTAGGCGGTCTGTCCCGGTGCATATTTCGGATGATTGAAAACAACATTGTAGCTCATACAGCAACCACCTCCCCGTAGTTGACTCCGGCTTTTTCAGCCTGCATCGCCTGATCTTTTTCACCGATTGTGTAGATGCGGTCCCCTTTTTTCAGCAGTCCGCCGGTCTGTGTGAAACGGAACGGGACATTGTACCGGACGCATTCGAGCATCAGGTCCAGAACCCATGAGAAGTCGCAGACCCGTGCATGCGGACCGGATTCCCCGCCGCAGGAAACGGAGCTGATCTCTCCCGTTTCCAGATACTTCGAAAGGCGAACAGGTCCGAGCATGGGCTCGACGACAATGGACTTCTCAAGGATTGGCAGCGAGAGGAGGATGCGGACCCTGCGGTCCGCAGTATACTGTGACTCCACGGAGACGCCGATTCGGACATTCCCGTATCCTGCATCCCAGTCTTCGGGAAGCGCATGAGCAATCCGCTCAGGCCGTTTTGTGATGATCAGGAAGGTCAGGTCCGGACGGCTGTGGATATACTGCCATGCCTCCGGTCTCCATGCATCCGCTTCCTCGATGAAGAAATCGGAAGTGGTACAGGTTTTCACAAGATGATCCGTGGGGCAGAGACGAAAAGCGTGGGAACGGCTCTTCTGAACGGGAAGGTCAAAAGCTTTGGTCCGGAAGACAAGAGAGGGGTTCCGGCCGTACCTGTAATCTTTCTGATAAACCGGACAGGACAGGCATCCGCCTGAAATGCGCCTGCAGCCGTGCCATGGATTCCATGTTTCGGACATCTCATCAGCCTCCCTTCTATCTACTTCCGCAGATTCTTATGAAAGATCAGGATTTGTCGGGATCATCCTCATGCTCATCGTCTTCATCGTGAAAGAGCTCTTCCAGAACATTAGCTTCTTCCGTACTGGCAAAGTCATCCGGATTAACGATTCCCAGAACGATGCCCTGTATCCGGACGTTGTCATCTTCGCTTTTCTCTCCGTAAGGCAGGTCTTTATTCAGAGAATACAGGCGATTTCCCTGCTTCTGTTTGATGACAGCACCGTCAGCGGATGAACAGATTACAATGTCGCCGTCGTCGGCAGTATCGCTGGATTTTACATAAACGAGATCGCCGTCCTGATACTGCGGTTCCATGCTGTGACCGCTGACACGGATGATGGTATCTGCATGTCGGTTAATATCATTCTTCCGGACAAACCGGTATTCCCGCGGAGCGTAAGAATATTCGCACCCGGGTCCCGCAGCGACAGCTGTTGACTCATAGGACACTTTGCCGAAATTCGCTTTGATGATCTTCGTTTCCTGGGGCAGGCCTTCATACCTGACAAGATTCTTCAGGAAGGATATCGTAATCTTCCGGCCGGTATCATTGAGCTGTCTGAAATAACTCAGGACTTTATTCTCATCGCCCTGCGTGGATTCGGACGAGAGACCAAAGAGTTCATACAGCGGGATATCAAGCAGCGATGTCAGCTCCCGGATCGTCTCGATATCCGGCCGCGCGGAATTGTTCTCCCAGCAGTAGACAGCGTGACGTGTGATGTTCATCACGTCCGCAAGCTCCTGCTGAGAGTAGCCGGCGGCAGAGCGGTACTTCTTTATTGTCACACCGAAAGAGTTCAGCTTTTTCTCTTCCGGGATAGCGGTTCTTGCCATGACAGGGTCCTTTCCAAACACGTGTTTTCTGACCTTCAATGAAATAATAGCACTTTATTAAGTACCATACAAGGTACTTAATAAATAATTTCCCCTTGAAATTTTTATCCGCCAGGTATAGGATTGAGACCACAAAGGGAAACAGATGTTCCGGGTTGTGATCCGCAAACCGGAACTCGGCCATGAAAAGAGAGGCGGTGATAGGAAAACGGGGAGGGTAAGTGCTGCTCAGAAACTGGACCTGACAGGACCGGGTCCAGCGGTTGTGATGTACCGGCATGCGGCATTGTCCTGATGTCTGAAACATGCCGATGAGCAGATGCAGCGTCCCGATGTGATGCATCTGCTATCTCACAGGAGGGACAGAAAAGATGTTTTTAGCGGAAGATATTGACAGATTGATGGAGGAGAAGCCTTATGGTTTGATTGAGAGCCCGGGCGGAGACGGGAAACTCTATATGTTTCGAAATCCATGTTTCGAGCCAGAACAGATTGGAAGTTTCAAAAATTATTTTCGGGCAGAATACTATGACTGGATCATAAACTGTGTTCAGTATGCAGTGGAGGAAGACAGGATAGAGGTCAACAGAAGCTGCAGCTTCATGCCGGACGATCAGGATATCTATATGTCAGAGCCTGAGCTGAAGTATATTCATCTATATGAGTTTCCGGATAAGCTGTCAGATTCCAAAGATGCGGAGGCGAGGGCTACTATTCTGGTAGATTCAGGTATTGCCGCAAAGCTGACCTTTTCCGGCCAGGAAGGTGCAGACTCCGTTTACTATCACTGCAGCCAGTGGTTTCGGTGTTCTCTGTACTATAATCTTCTGACGAATGAAGTCTCACGTCCGCAGGTAAAAGTATATGACCCGGATGAGAATTCAAAGGGCAGGGAACTGACAGGTGAGATGTGTCCGATTATCCACAAGTCTGATCTCGATAATGAGGCGTCCCGCATTCTCGCGAAGTACTATCCCGAAGCAGTAGATAACCCGCAGGCTCTGAAGGGGGAAGAACTTGCCCGGAGACTGGGGCTGAAGATCCGGTATGTGGATCTCGGCGGCAGTGTGCATAACCGGGGACGCCTTTACCTGAGAGCACAGGATGTCACTGTGACCGGTGGGGGCGGGGACCAGATGCATCTTCATGTGGAGCCATTTACGATTCTGATCTCGCAGTATATCAGGGATGATGTGAAAAAGCGGGAAGATGCGATCATACATGAATGCATTCATTTTATCGAACATCCATGCTTCTACTACTTTCAGAAAATCCACCATGAGGAGATGGAATTCTTTGCAAGTGATGGAACGATGCCTGTCTATCATGGAGACAGCACGCCGATAGATCAGATAGAGAGACAGGATGCGCAGCTGACTGCACGAGTGAGGATGCCCCGCGATTACGCAAAGAAGATTATCGCGGAATCACTGAGCCGCAATCAGCATGTGGATATGCTGACCGCCTATGAAAGGGCGATCAGGAATCTGGCATATTGCTGTAATATTTCTGTCGATTCGGCTAAGATCCGGATGATTGAGCTGGGCTACGAGAAGGCACGAGGTGTCCTGAATTACTGCAATGACGGTTACGCAAAAAATTATTCCGGCGCGGAAGACGTTGATCATCGTTATGTTGTCTCCATCGAGCAGCTGGAGCGGGAGTATGACAGAAATCCGAATCTCAGGCAACTGATTGAGAGCGGTGCCGTAGTTTATGTGGGCGGATATCTTGTCCGGAACCGTCCGGAGAGTGTCCGATTCGAGAATGGAAGATACCGGCTTACAATTGCCGCGCAGATGAATGTTGCGAAGCACTGTATCGGATTCGTGGTCAGTCGGACCGGAAGACACTATGCATTCGATCCGGATTCATTTCATAAGGACCATACGAAATACAGTGCCGACGTCCGGATGGATGAGCATCAGGATCTCGCTGGAATCATGGAACTTGATGGAGCTTATCAGAACATGGTTGAGCAGCCGTACTCTGGCTTTGCCGATCTCCTTATACAGTACATGAAGCAGAGTCATATGACCATTGGCAATCTGGTGGAAGATACAGGAATTACAGAGAATACCATTAAAAATTACAGAGCAGGGAAAACTGCTCCGACTCTTGAATATCTCATCTCAATCTGTGTAGCTCTTGGTCTGTCATCCAGAATGTCATGGAGATTGCTGAAAGCGGCACATATTACGTTTGAGCCATCGGATGGAGAACCATATCAGTCCTATTGTTTTATTCTTGATGTGATGGCAGTTGACTATTCGGTAGATGAAGTGAACAAGTACCTTCAGAATAAGCATCAGCTGCCGCTGTCATATCCGCAGACAGCATGAAGCTGAATCTATGAACGCATAACCTGGCAGGAGAGGCCGAAATGATGGCCGCTCCTGCTTTTTGTACGGCGACGAGCCACAGGGAGTCGAACGTGCTTGCACGGGGAGACGCCCATGGGGTGGCAGCTCATCATCGAAAAACCCGAAGGGTTTGAGATGATGGAGCGGCGTAGCCGAATCGAGCAGGGAGACGGAGTCGACCCTGCTCGATCTTTGGCGGCATGAGACTCCGAAGTGTCCGCGAAAAAATTTTGAGGCGAGGGACAATCTCATTGTCTCGTGAATCTTAACAAAATACCCTGGAACCACTCACAAATTATATGCTACATGCACAAAAATAGCTGATTTTCAACCTGCTTTCACAATTTTGCGGGGCAAATTCAGGCTCGTACCAGCGGTGATTCGGACTTGTCAAGGCCAATGTGATTGTACTGTGTTTTACCGAAGTTCGCGGTAATATCCCAATCGTAAGGAACGAAGCAAACAACATCAGACCAAAACCTGACATGTAAAGCGCAAGGGTGAAGGTTCTGTCATTAGCACATTCGGAGAGCTGTCAATGCCCGCAGTGGGCAGGACAGCGGCAGACGAACTGCGATGATGGACAACCCATGCGCTTTTTTCGTGCAGTCTCCCGGTGCTCAGACAGACCTTCGGCATCAGTCCTTCGGAGAGAGGGCGGAAGGGAGTCACAGTGAAGGGAAACAGACAGGGCATGATCAACGAATTCTACATGAACCAGGACGGGTATTCGGACCCGACTGCCGGCTATGCGCTTCAGAAGCTCTACCGGGAGCAACTGCAGGAGATGCGGAGAAAAGAGCTGGAAGCGAAGGAGAAGGAACGGAAGAAGGCAAAAGGGAAGAAGACCAGGAAAAGATCCGGTGTGCAGGATGCAGGGAAAGGTACGGGTACATACAGTTTCGACAGCGGGCAGAAAGAGACCTCCGGATCTGTGAAGGCAGAAACTACGAGGACAGGGAAGAAGCCGCGGCCGGAAGTTCAGGTGGCTCGTTATCCAGACAGAAAGAGAGCTGAAGAATCTCGAAGAAAGTCGAATGCACACAAGGGTGACAGATCAGAACACCGCATTGCCGGCACATCCTGGAAGGGAGGAATCCGCCATGACTGATTATCGAATCGCCATATCCGTAACTGCACGTTTTGCCATCAGCGGCAAGCTCTATCCGGAGACGTTTCGCTGGCACGGCCGGCTGTACATGATTGAGAAAATCCGCAAGGTCAGCTATTTCGCCGGCGATACCTATGGTACCCAGGACAGGGTTTTTCTCGTCAAGTATGGCGAGGCACTGTTCCATCTCTACTACATCGGCGGAAAGTGGTACGTCAGGCTGAAGGATCCGGAGCAGGAAGGACGGGGACAGAATTCGAAGACGAATGAACAGCGGCAGTGTGCAGGTACATCCGCACAAAGACGGAGAATGGAACCGAAGCACGATGAGGAATGACCAAATTGCAGAAATGACAAAAATCCGGATGTTCTTTTTCTTTCTTACACTGACCTTGTTTTTCAGGTTCATGGGCTTCGCATATAGCATCCGGAATATCTGTCATGATTGTCATTTCTGTCACCTTATTATTCTTTCTTATCTTTCTTTTCTCAGCAAAAGGTAGGAAAGACAAGGAAATCAAAGCGCCTTTCGATTTTCGGAAAATCATTGACGGTGACAGAACCGGATCCTCTGGATGACAGAAAAAATATGCAGGATGACAGGCTTGAAACAGCCTCATGACAAAGTGCCCGGCGGGGCTGGTGACAGTCCTGCGGCAGCAGTGACAAAGCGGTATCCGCCTGATGCGGTTTGAAATACAGGGAGATGGCAGTATGCAGCTTCGGAAGACAGACAGCAGAGAAATCGAGAGCGTACTCAGAAATCTGGATAAGCTCGAAGCAGAGAATAAGCAGCGTCTGGCGGCAGTTCAGGTGAACTGGGATGAGTGCCAGCAGAATCGTGAACTGATTTCGAAGGAAGAAGCAATCCTTGCTACGTCCATGCCCGGAATATCATATGGAGACAAAGTAGACTCGTCCGGAGACATCTATCATGACGAACTTCTGCGTACACTGGAGAAGAGTAAAAGGCTTTATGAGATGGGCATGAACAGTGTAATGCTCGAACATAACCGGCTGATGGAAAACCAGAATGCATACAGACTTTTGCGGTTCTGTATTGCAGCTCTTCCGGATGAGAGCAAGGGATATATTCAGGATTACTACATGAAAAATCTGACTCCGGTGGAGGGAGCGGACCAGTTTGCTCTGTCAAGATCCCAGCTCAATAAAAACCTGAAAGATGCCCTGGAATCGCTGACGGCCGCATACAATCAGCGGGTTGAAGAGGAAAATCAGGTTCCGGCATGAGAAAATAGCACATCGATACACAGACACCCCTGGCAATGATGCCGGGGGCGTCTGTCTGTGATGGATTATTCTTCATCAAGATATGCTTTTCCGTATGCGTTTGCGGCAAGCATCGCATTGTAGACCTTCTCAGGATCTACTTCAACCGGAAGGTTATGGAGCGTGTCATTCTCTGCGCAGGCAAGCTCTGCCGCCGGCATGAGGTGTTCACGGCTGTGGTCGGTGATGCCAAGCTCGTCCAGCGTGACAGGCAGACCGATCGAAACCATCCAGTCGATCAGATCGAACAGATCATCCTCGGGTACATTCTCCAGAACAAGCTGCGTCAGCGTTCCGAAGTTCACCTTTTCGCCGTGCTGCATGGAATGGCATTCCGGAAGAGCAGTCAGACCGTTGTGGATCGCATGAGCTCCGGCAAGTCCGCCGGATTCAAATCCGATGCCGGACAGAAGCGTGTTGGCTTCGATGACGCGCTCAACTGCCGGCGTCAGCGCCTTGTCTTCGAGTGCAATCTTTGCTTTGAGACCATCGCTGATCAGCGTGTCATAGCAGAGTTTTGCAATGCCGAGTGCTGCGATGGAAACCGTGCCTCCGGCGCATGTTGTGGCTCCGGACTTGTAGCATGCAAGAGCTTCCCAGTAGGTTGCCATCGCATCGCCCATTCCGGAAACCGTCAGGCGGACAGGGCTGTCGGCGATGATTCTCGTATCCATCAGAACGAGGTTCGGGTTCGCTTTCAGAAAGAGGTATTTCTCGAAGACACCTTCTTCCGAATACACGACAGACAGTGCAGAGCACGGTGCATCGGTTGATGCAATCGTCGGGCAGATCATGACTGGAAGTTCTGTATAGTAAGCAACTGCCTTTGCCGTATCGAAGATCTTTCCGCCGCCGACTCCAGCGATGACATCACACTTCGATTCTTTTACAATTCCGACCAGCCGGTCAATCTCAGACTGACAGCATTCTCCATTGAAAATCTCAAAGTCCACATCAGCTTTTGACTTTGCGAAGCTTGCCTCAATCTGTGCGCCCTGACGCTTCTTTCCACCATTAGATATGAGGCACAATACCTTTGTGCCGTATGCTTCTGCATAGGAACCGATATTGTCCATCTCCCCGGGGCCCTGAATGTACTTTGACGGGGATATGAAAATCTTTGCCATTTTGTTCTCCTTCCTCCGTATACACGGAATACGTTGTCTGAATAAGCTGATTATAGCACAGACAATCAGCTCCCGAGCGGATAATACCGAATGAGACAGGCATATGAACGAATGAAATCGGTACCACGCAGGGCAAAAGCGGCTCGGCATCGGACAAAACGAGCAGACATCGGACAAAAGCGGCCTGACACCGGACAAAACGAGCAGGTATCGGTAAAAAGTGACTCGGAATCGGCCAAAATGAGCAGGCATCGGCCAAAACCGGCTCAAAGCTGGACAAAACGAGCAGCCGCCGGACAGAACCGGCCTCTGATCGGCAAGAATGAGCAACTACCGGATAAAATTGCCTCGAAACCGGAAAAGATGAGCAGCGACAAGACAAAATCGGTACGCCACGAGCAATTCATCTGTGGTATCTTTATGCTGTCAGAAATGGGAAACAGGAGACAGGCAGAGGATCGCTTCGGCGGTCCTTTTCTTTTACCCGCACTTTCGAACGGCAATAGCTGTCCAGGATCTGCGGGTATTTCTGTCTCAGGAGAATGCACACCGGGCAGGCGGCGGACCTGCCGGAAAGGAGATGCGAAGATGTTTGGCATGAGTTTCAGGAGAGCAGCAAAGATGGCGGCAAATTACATCAGCCAGGATGCTAGTGAGAAGTGTGCGGATGATCTCCTCACACAGATCGGATACAAGGGAGACATCGATTTCATCGGGATGCGGGAGGGCGGGAGGCTGTACGCAGTGAAGCCGGAATTCTTCGAGGAGGCAGAATACGAACAATTTCGGTTCAACCCGAAGGAAACTTATTTCGCTTATGACACGATCGCGGAGCCAATCGACGTCAAGCCGAAGACGGACAAGGAGTTTGCTGCTCTGAATATGTTCTACAAGATCCGCTTCGTCGTGGATGGCGAGACCGTATACAGCGAATCATTTGCCACTTCTGATGACCCGGACAGCGAATGCGTTCAGCTGCTGGGAGTTGTGATCCTGCCCGATGGTTCATTTCCATACAAACTGATTACGGACGTCAGTGATATCTCGAAAAAACTGAACCTGCTGCTTGATCTGTACGCGCCGTACGGAGTTCAGCAAAGAAGCGTGATCGAGTACGAACTTGACGAATTCAGAAAGCAGATGCTTCGGAAGATGCCGCTGGTGCTGGAACAGGAGAAGTTTGAGGATCTGATGATGAACCAGATTAAGGACCATATCCCGCCGCTCTATAAGAATGCGGTTTCCTTCCGGATGGCTGATTCGAATCTCTACATCCAGATTCCGGGGGAGGGGGAGTCTTCTCTATTGGGAACGCGCAACAGCCTGCCGGAGTGCAGCGAACTGTATCGGGGATTCTGCCATGGAACCCTCTCGCTTTCAGAGCTGACAGATTTCCTGCTGACAGTGATCGACCAGCGCCTCAGGAAATGGGAGATGATGAAGACAATTACTCACTGGGATGAAGTGAAGGATTTCGTTTCGCTTGAAAAATTGGATTTCGATGAGGCAATCCATGAGGATATCTGTCTGCGGGAGGCGGATGAAAAGGATTTCCTTCCGGTACTTCACAAGGACGATGAGTGCTATGTCTATCGGATCTATCCGTACAGGGATTCAGAGGTGCTGAAGGACCGGTCGTTTCTGGTGACGGGCAATCTTGAGAAAAAGTGGAAACATAAACTTCCCGGGGCAAAGAAGATGGAATATCTGGACCTTGATGATCTTGGATTGCTTGATTCGGACGAAGACCGCGGTGCCTGCATTCTGTTCTTCAGCAATCCAGGGAAATTACAGGAGGCAGCGGTATGAAGCAGGAAAGAGAAACAGACAAGAGACTCATTTCGCCCGAAAAGATGACGGATGCAGAACTTCAGGCTGCGGCAGGGTTCTTCGGAAGTTACCGGTCCTGCCATTACGGCAGGCAGGTCATTGACATGATCCGGAGCAGAAGCCGGAACGCCGGCCCTAGATGTCTTAGTAAAGGGGATGTTCTGCTTGGCATCTTCCCTGAGAATATTTCAAAGCTGGAGTATGGGTCATATGGTTTCAATCCTGAGAACGATCCGGTGAGCGTCGAATGGAGGAGCTATCCCGTCGGCGTGAGCAGATACGACGATATTGGTCAGGGGAACCTCTCCGGTGACATTCACGTCTGCATCCGATGTGTGAAAGACGGGAATACCATCTACTCTGCAGCATTTGATGACCTCGCAAACAATCGTCCAGACAGCGGTAAGGAGCCAGAGTTCGGAAATATCTGGCGATATAGCTCTATGGATGCCATCAGCGGATTTTCGGATTTGAGTATACAGGAGAAGGACCCGGAAATTCAGGCTGTCATTCATCAGTTGGACGTTTTCCTGAAGGAGAATGCTCCGCACGGTGTTTCGGACATTTCGGGAATTCTGAATGGCCTGAATGAATTTCGCAGCCTGAGGCTCCGAAGGCATCCGCTGGATGTATCGCGAGAGAAATTTGATCGTCTTCTTCTGGATGAGCTTCAGAAGGATATAGACCCGATGTATCAGGACATGGTGACACTAACGATTGCAGGCTCAGAACTGTATGTCTATGTCCCCGGATGGCTTGGCAGGGGAGTTTCTGTAACGGATGACGCGACTGAGGACTGCCCCTCTGTCTCCCTGTTTCATGAAGGATTCTGCGACGGCACCTTGTCACTTGGCGTGGCGAAAGAAATTGCGCTGAGTGCGATTCGAAACATTGTAGGCTCATGGGAACCGCTGAAGTATACATTCTGCTATGACCGGATTAGAGACATGATTACTCCGGAAAAAATCTCACGGGAGGAGCTCGCTGATCTGGACCGGAGGTGTCGCAGGCAGAGCATCGGATACAGCGTAGAAAGTACACAGAGGAACGGAGAACTCTACGTTTTTCGAATCTATCCCTTCCGGGGAAATGAAGCTTTTCAGGACAAGTCGTTTCTGGTCACGACAGAGATGACGAGCCATTGGAACCTCAATAAATATCTGGTGTTGGACGATGCATTGGATGAGTACTTGAGACAGCAGGATCAGACAGAGAAAATTTCTGCGGTATCGGAGCAGGAAAGGGAGTTCAATACAGGGGCGAGATAAGCGATGCGGCATGAGTAGCCGGGTCGCTTTTTCATGCTCTCATACTGCAGATTCCCGCATTAAGGAAATGATGGAGGCTGATGTCAGATGACAAAGAGCACGAAAAGACCGGCTGTGGTTCGGTGGAGAGGCGGCTAGCGGTATCAGATGATTTTTAATGAATGAAGGGAGGCAGTTTCTCAGATGAGAGCAGGCTCCTTGTATTTCATCTTTCAAGAAGGAGGAAGACAGAGAATATGTCAATGGGCAAGAGAATTACATCATTCATCCTGTCGGCGGCAATGCTGGCAGGCAACATGGTTTCGCCGATGAAGGCTTATGCAGACGAAGCCTATACGGAGACCGGACAGGCACAGGCAGAAAGTTCTGCGGGAGATATGCAGTTGCAGATCGGTCTGACGGAAACTCCCGACGAAGCTTCAGGGACTGCCGCAGATGCAGCCGGATCCTCCGGCAATTCCGGTGGAGATGTCGCCGGGACAGCAACCACACAGCAGACGGAAGCACCGGATTTCAAACTGGTCCTTCCGGAAACTGATGCGCTTGATCTCGTTTACGATCAGGCGCATTTTTCGTCCACGGAAAAGAACAGCGACGGCAAGATTATGGACACCATTCTCCTGTACAAGGCAGGCGAGGAAGTCAGCCTTGATGTCACTGCAAGGAACGGGTTCTCCATCGACAAGATTCAGTTTGTCGACAGGGAGAATGTCAATCCCGACACGGACAAAGTGAACGTTGATTTCAAAGAGTACCAGTACACCTGGAAGGACGAGGACACGCTTGTTTTTCAGATGCCGGATACAGATATCTGGATGAGGGCGGAGACGCATCAGAACCAGACGGAAGCTGCGTCGCAGACCGAGCCGGCCAATGCAGGAGCTGGGTCAGCTTCTTCTGCGGGCGGGACCGCGAACAACGCTGCTGAAGATTCTTCTGTCGGCGAAGGTGCATCCAATCAGACCGGCAGCACAGCTGAGGCAGGGCAGGAAGCAGGAACAGCTCAGGCGGATGGCGCCTCTGCTGAGGGATCAGATACTTCTGATAATGCACAGGAATCCAATGCATCCGATTCCAACGCGTCTGCGGAGACTTCGGACACGAGTTCCGTGATTGAGGCAGACGGCTTCCCGTCTCAGGGAGCAATCATCAAGCTCGATGAACTCACCATCGGGATTGACCGCACCGAGCTGGACCCAGCGGAGAAGTTTGCAGATGTGACCTATCCGCAGGATACCTGCAAAAGCACGCTGATCAGTAGCGAGGTCAAGTTCGGAACGCCGGGGCTTTATCCGGTTGTTTATCGTGTCAACGAATCTACGACCGGAAAGGACTGGTATGTGGTCCAGCCGGTCCGCGTCTCTGAGGCAAGGGAAGCGAAAACGCAGTCTGACAGTCAGAACAATGCACAGGATTCCAGTGCATCTGGAGCAGATGCTGACGGCGATGATGAAAATGCCGATGGCAGTTCAGATGACGGCGATGTTCCTCTCACAGAAGAAGCGGTCGAAACAGAGATTGCTTCTCCTGAAACTGAGACGGAACTTCTGAACATTGCCGGTGAACTTCAGGACAATGAAGCAGCTGAGACAGAAGCTGATACGGAAGCAGAAACAGAGGCGGAGACATCGGCAGATATCTATCAGGTCATTCTGAAATCCGATTCAGGTCTCAACGCTACTCTTGACCATGAGGATGGCATCTACCATGCCGGCGAGACGGTTGTGGTCCGGTCTGACATCGACGCTGCCCAGATGGATGTCGCAGCGTGGAAGACGGTCAATCATAACACGAATGACACCGGTGATTACTGCGAGGTGACCCTCAACAGCAAGGACAACTCCTGCAGCTTCATCATGCCGGAGGAAGATGTTGAGCTGACCGTTACCCAAATCGGTACCGCCACTGTGGAGAAGCAGAATACGGTCATGGCTGCGGCGAAGGCAGCGGTATCGACCGGAGAGATTACAGTCTCTGCAGAGGATCGGACTGCATCAGCAGACATGACAGCCGATGCGAAAGTCTCTGCGGCGGTTGAGGTAAACGAATCCGTGAAGACGATGGCAGAGGATGACAACGACGGCAGCTGGGACGACCAGACGGATGTCGAGGCAGGTTCCTATTATTATCACACGGATGGCGATTATACCGGCCATGTTTTCAATAATGACCTTGGCTATGGCGGTGCTGACTCCTATAAATGGGTGCGGTACAAAGTGGACGGCAAAACATATGACGTCATGGCTTACTGTATGCAGCATGCCCTCCATTCTCCCGCGAGCGGAACCACTTATAAGAAGATGGATGAGCTTGATGAGGGCGGGGATGACAAGTACCTTCGCAAGGCGATGTTCTATGGCTATGGAGGACCCGGCTGGAAAGGAACATTTAACGGATACAGCATCAAGGCAATCTTTGATAAAAATGGCGTCGGTAAAAATGCCAGAGAGATGCAGCACTATCTGGTGGATTATCTCTATGACGGATCATCCGGATTCGGCGGATATCTTTCTACCAAAGCGAAAAACATGCTGAAAGAGTGCAAGTCGACCCTGGCGAAGATGCCGGACCCGGCAGCGATGGAACTTCTTCCTTCCATGTCGGTAACTGCGACGAGCCGCACGAGCCCAACCTTTACCTGGAAAGCGAATGAAGCTTTCACGATCACCATCCATCTGGAGAATGGTGTCAGTCTTGCAAATGGAACGACCGGCAAAACCGGTACGGGCAATGTCACTGTAGTTGGCGGCCAGAAATTTCATCTGCTGGCGACAGCGAGTGACACGTCAAAGCTGAACGGCAAGTATGCAATCACTTCCAACTATCCGCTGAACTTCCATGCGATGGTATTGAAGCTGCAGAACGCGCAGGATATCGGATTCGGATATTACACCACATCTACGCCGATTCATATGGAAGTTGAGTGGCCGACGACGCATCCGGTCTCGGTGAAGAAGGTTTCCGCCGATCCGGCAAAGACGCAGAGCAACCCGAACTACTCCTTCAAGGGAGCGACATTTGTCCTGAAGAACAGCACGAATTCCTATACCTTCGTGTGCAAGGAAGACGGCAGTTCTGACGCGCAGAATGTTGAGATCGGAACCTACACGCTGTCTGAGACAAAGACGCCGGCAGGCTTCAAGCCGATGAGCCCGGCGACGAAGTCCATCACGGTCGATAAGGATATGGTCATCGAAATTGCTGACGAGCCAACCACTCATCCGGTTACGGTAAAGAAGGTTTCTTCTGATCCGGCAGCCACGACCAGCAACAGCAATTACTCCTTCAAGGGTGCGCAGTTCACTCTGACGGGCTACGGCAAGACGTACACGTTCACCTGCGAGGCAGACGGGACATCGGACACTGTTCAGGTGCCGATCGGAACCTATACACTGCAGGAAACAAAGACGCCGACCGGCTACAAGTCGATGAACCCATCAACCAAAACCATCACGGTTGATAAGACCATGACGATTGAGGTTGCAGACGAGCCGGAGACACATCCTGTGAAGGTGAAGAAGGTTTCCGCCAATACGGATGTGACCGCGAACAATGGCATGTATTCTTTCGACGGTGCGACATTCGAGCTGACCGGATACGGGCACACTTACAAGTTCACCTGCGGTGCGGATGGCCTGTCAAATGAAGTCCCGGTCCCGCTCGGTGACTATACGCTGAAAGAGACAAGTACTCCGGCGGGCTATAAGCCGATGAACCCGGCGACGCAGACAGTAACGGTTGATTCTGACAAGACTATCACGGTCTCTGACGAGCCGATCACTGCCACCCTGTCCACGCTTCTGCAAAAGGTCCATGACGGCTACGCGACGACCGCTCCGATGGCCGGTGCTCAGTTCGCAGTGAAGTACTATGACAGCACTTCCGTGAACGGCGATCCGACCCGGACCTGGTACATCGAGACGAAAGAGGAGAAGGCTGGGGACGGCAGTTCGATCTACACGGCGAAGCTCGACAGTGCTCACCTGATCAGCGGGAAGCAGAATTCGAAGCTGTATGCGGACAACGTTCTTCCGCTTGGCTTTGTCACCGTTGAGGAGATCCAGGCACCGGCCGGATACGAGAAAAACACAGGCATCTTCTCCATGAAGATCACCCAGAGCGGCGACCACGCGGTCATCACGTCGACGTCTGATAAAGGAAGCACGGCGACATTTGACCAGACCCCGACGAAGGAACTCTTCGATGTTCAGGAGACTCCGACGTTTGGAGACCTGAAGATCAGGAAGCAGGATGCGGACCTCGGTTCCATTCCGTCCGGCGATACATCTCTGGAAAACGCAGAGTACGAGATCGTCAACGAGAGTGGTTATGAAGTCTGCTCGAAGGCGGATTTGAACCACGCTTACAAGGATGGAGAAGTGGTTACGACCATCAGGACCGACAAGAACGGCGTTGCACAGACGACAGGACAGTTCCTGCAGGTCGGGAAGTATCTCGTCCGTGAGAAGACCCCTTCCGAGGGCATGACAAAGTCTGACAAGGTCTTCCATCTGTCTGTCCAGGACAAAAATACTGCGGACTATACAGCTGATCCGGATCTGGAAAAGCCAATCCGTGCTGGCTTTAAAATTCGCAAGACGGACCTGGAACTTCAGGATGGAAAGTGTACGCTGACAGACAAAACTTCCGCGACCTTCCGTGCGGACAAGGTCACGAAGGATGGCAACAGGATTCAGGGGGAAGCATCTCTGAAGGATGCGACCTTCGACCTGATCAACCGGTCTGCAGACCCGATCGCCATTTACAAGGATGTGAACGGCAACCAGATCGACAAGAAGATCATTCAGCCGGGCGAGAAGGTCGGTACCTTCAAGACCGATGAAAACGGCAATTACCAGAGCTCGGCAGACTTCCTGCCGTATGGCACATACGAGATCATCGAGACTGCAGCATCGGAAGGTTACAATCTCAGAGGAAAGCACCTCGATGAGACATTCACCATCCGAAAGGATGATGCAGACAAGGTCAAAGACCTGACCGGCATTTCCGCGGAAGATGATGTGATCCGTTTCGACATCGACATCCACAAAGTCGAGTCGGAGCTGAACGAAGAAGACCCGCACGACAAGCTGACCCCGATGGAAGGCATCCAGTTCGACATCTATCTGGACGCGGACATGAACGGCGACAAGCCGAAGGATGGCGCGAAGCCATACGTCTCTATCAAGACGAATTCGTAAGGATATGCAACGACCGAAGATGATGCCTATCCGCACGGCAGGCTGCCTTACGGACACTACACCATCATTGAGAATGCATCGACGGTTCCGACTGGGTTCGCGGCAATCCGGAATCTGCATGTCGACGGAACGAAGACCGGCGGTGTGTATGATGGACAGTTGATCCAGACGGGGATCTACCAGGACCAGCATGGTGCGTGGATTCAGCTTGCGAAGATCGATGCGGACTCCCTGAAGCCGGTGCTTCGCGCAGGCGCGGAGTTCAAGATCCTGAAGTCTGACCGGAATACGGTTGTGGAGCTGAAGGATTCTACCAACCACAAAAAGGTAACGACGTTCACCACCAACGACAAGGGCATCGCGTACCTTCCACAGAAGCTGGAGGTCGGTACCTATTATCTTGTCGAGACAAAGGCTCCTTACGGATACCTGCTGAACAGTGACCCGGTCGAGTTCAAAGTGGATACGGCGAACACCTGGGACCAGCTGATCACCTGGTCGAAGAAGGACAAGGAAGTCAAGGGCATCGTGACTATCACGAAGACCGATGCTGAGACAAAGAAGAAGATCGCCGGCGCAAGGTTCGGGATCTATGCGGATGAGGACATCATCTCCGGCGACGGAACGCTGCAGGCGAAGAAGGGAACGCAGGTCGACACGGTCGTGATCGACAGTGACGGAACCGGACAGTCCAGAGAACTGTACCTCGGCAGCTACCATGCGGCTGAGATCCAGGCACCATCCGGCTACATGCTGGATCCGACGAAGTTCCCTGTCACGCTGGCCTACAAGGATGAAAAGACCCCGATCGTCTACGCCCACATCGACTCGACTAACAAGCCGACGACTGTGAAGCTCACCAAGTATGAGTGGGCGACTGACAAGAGCGGTGAGTGGTCTGATGACTCACCGACGAAGACGCTCAGTGGGATCACCTTCACGATTACCAAAGTTGGCGGAGTTCAGGATAACCGTTACAACAACGGGAACATCTATCTGGGTGGAACCGAAGTTACAGGAAATGATGGCGTCATTCTGAAGAAGTATGTGGCGTCCGGTATCTATGCGATCACCGAGACGAAGACGCTGCCGGGCTATGTGCTCGACACGACACCGACGTACTTTTCAGTCGACAAGGATGGCTATGTCTTCATGTCTGATGCGAAGGGCAATCCGCTCGAGGGTCAGACGAAGAGCGACAGGGCGGAGACGATTCGGAAGAACCAGTACACCAGATGGGATTTTGGCAAGACCGATGTGACCGGAAATGAAATCGCCGGTGCCCACATGCAGGTGCTCGATTCCAAGGGTAATGTTGCTGAGTACGTTGATGACAATGGCATAACTGTCAAAGCAGAGTGGACTTCCAACGGAAAGCCGCATCGTATTACCAGACTTCCGATCGGCAAGTACACCCTTCATGAGGAGCAGGCTGCGGAGGGCTATACCATCGCGGTCGACCTGCCCTTCACGGTGACCAACACCGGAGTCCTCTGCACGAAGACGATGGTCGACAAGAAGCTGACGCTTCAGAAAACCGATGCATTCGGAAAGGGCGTGAAAGGCGCAGAACTGGAACTCTACGAAGTTCATATCCACGAGACAACCGGCAAGGAATACCTGTCGAAGGAGCCGGTCATCACGTGGAAATCGGACGGGAACAAGGTCGAGACGACCGGCCTGTATGTCGGTCAGAAGTATCGTCTGGTTGAGGCGAAGGCTCCGGACGGTTACATCGCCGCTGATCCGATCGAGTTCACGATTGAGAACGACTTCAAGGACCAGAACGAAGTCCTGACGGATGAGCAGGTGCTTGTCCTGAAGGTCAACACCGGCATCAAGGCAGTTGAAGGCGCTCATCTGCAGGTCCGTGACAGCGAAGACAAGATTGTCGATGACTGGATTTCCGACGGCAGCAAGCACGCGGTCTCCGGCCTGAAGCTGAATCAGGAGTACACCCTGATCGAGGTCAAGGCACCAGAAGGATACGTGCAGGCGGCACCGATCCGCTTTACCACCACCAAAGACTTCTTTGCTCCGAAGACCATCAACATGGTCGACGCGCAGGTCAAAGTCAGCAAGACAGACGTGACCGGAAAAGAAGAAGTTGAAGGCGCGAAACTCACTGTAACCGATACTTCCACAGGCAAGATCGTGGACAGCTGGACATCCGGCAAAGACGTCCATAACGTCTCCGGCCTGACTGTCAGCGGTTCCTACATCCTCCATGAGGAAGCAGCATCCGCTGGTTATGTGAAAGCATCCGACATTCCATTTACCCTGACCGAAGATGGAAGAGTGAAGGAGACCGACTCCGACACCATAACCATGGTCGACAAACAGGTCCTCATGACCAAGAAGTCGGTCACCGGGCAGGAGGAACTTGAAGGAGCGAAGCTGACCGTCACTGATCAGGAGAGCGGAGTGATTGCAGACTCCTGGACATCCGGCAAACAGCCGCACGCGATCAGCGGCCTGGAAGTCGGCAAGACCTATGTCCTGACTGAAACTACCGCACCGGCAGGGTATGCGATCGCCAAGTCGATTGTGTTCACCGTTCCGGACGATGGAAAGGATCAGAAAATCGCGATGGTCGACAAGCAGGTCTTCGTCACGAAGACCGACATCACCGGGGCGAATGAGCTTTCTGGCGCGGAACTTACGGTGATTGACAAGGAATCCGGCAAGCCGGTGGATTCGTGGACGTCTGCGGACAAGCCGCATGCTGTGAACAATCTGGAGGTGGGCAAGACTTACATCCTCAGGGAAGTCACCGCTCCGGACGGATACGCAGTCGCAGAGGAGATTGAGTTCACCGTGGGGGATGACGGCGCTGACCAGACAGTCCTGATGAAGGACAAGCAGGTCTTCGTCAACAAGACCGATATCACAGGCGAGAAGGAAGTCCCGGGAGCAAAGCTGACTGTCACTGACAAGGAGACAGGAAAGACGGTTGATTCCTGGACTTCCACAGAGAATCCGCATCCGGTAAATGGACTCGAGGTCGGAAAGGCTTACATCCTGACTGAGGTGACCTCGCCGGAAGGATATGCAGTTGCCGAGAGCATCGAGTTCACAGTCGAGAATAACGACCAGAACCAGACTGTCCTCATGATGGATAAGCGTGTCACGGTTGACAAGCTGGATGTGACCGGAAAGCCTGTTGTCGGAGCGAAGCTGGCTGTGTATGAGCTGGTGGAGACTGAAACACAGAGTGAAACCGATTCTTCAGAGAACGGCGTAACTACCGGAACTATCGAAGGTACGGCAAGTGGAAACATCAACTCTGAAAGCGGGATTGACAGCGGCTCTCTTGCAAGTGGAATTGCTGCGAGCGGTGCTGCAGTAACGGCAGATACTTCTGTAAAAACGCAGTCTGCAGACGATGCTGTTTCGACAGATGGAAATTCTCAAACAGAAGCTGCCCCGAATGATTCTGATGGGGAAAAGCAGTCTGAGTCTGCAACCGGGTCAGAAACCGCATTGACAACTGATACCTCGAAGATGACCACCGGCAAGCTGAT